>Ga0153915_10007893_pt1 | contig 10085 bp, 12 predicted proteins | sample Opewatmetagenome_2_FD_107003 | JGI IMG/M metagenome (GOLD analysis project Ga0153915, IMG submission 107003) | Freshwater wetland microbial communities from Ohio, USA - Open water 3 Core 3 Depth 3 metaG | ecosystem: Environmental > Aquatic > Freshwater > Wetlands | place: USA: Ohio, Lake Erie... | reverse complement strand
TATAGTCAAAAGGCACCATGATCAAGTGGGAGAATATCGACTCGGCAACGGAGCCTAGGGGCATTCCCTTTATGACTTTATCTCCGGCTTTGGCGATAGGCTTAAAAGCCCAAAGCTTATTACGATCAACACCATCCAGGGCTACACCCCGGGGCAAGAAAAAACCATGCGCCGCCGCAAGGTCCGGCAAGGGGTTTTGCAAACCGTCATAAACACGGCCTAATAGCCCGGGCGCCAACTCTACTGATAACATCTCACCGGAAAATTCAATGCTATCGCCGACTTTTAAGCCCTTGGTACTTTCAAAGACCTGCATGTTCGCCACGTTGCCCCGAATACGGATGACCTCGGCCTTCAAACGCTCCCCACCGATGATGATATGTCCAACTTCGTTTTGAATAATATCAATACCAAACTCTACCGAGATCATGTTACCGTGGATCGCTGTTATTTTTCCTATCCGTTCACTCATAATACTGCCTCACATATTTGGTCAAAATTTTTTAAGCCCCTGTCTTTATCAAACACAAAATACCTTTCTAATATTTCTAACTTCAAGCAATACGCCGCGACCGCGGTCACATCAAAAACACGGTTAAGGCTTTTCTCCTCTACAAAGTCCCAGCGCGCGCGTAAAAGATTTTTCTCTACTTCTAAAGGATGCGCTCCCGTATAAGGCCAGGCGGCGCGCCCGCCTGCGCGGATAAACATCGCCTCATCCCGCAAGCCGTCTTCAAAGGAACGAAAAGCACACATAAGGTCTGACTTCTCAATCATCTCTTCGCTTACATTAGCTTTAGCCGCTTCTTCTAAAAATTTTATTTTGGTCATATAGGTTTTTATTCCAAATGACAAAAACGGCATCTGCGCCATGAGAAAAAAATACTTATCCATTTTTAAGAATATTTTTTAAATTATCCGCTACCAACTCATTGATTGAGGCGGCTATCGCCTCATCACTAAAATCATAAGCTACACTCTCCCCATCGACCATAATACGAAAACCCTTGGCCAGATTACTATCGGTCTTGATCTCTACCTGCCGGCCGATAGAACGCATCGCAGATGGCAGTAAAGAAGCCAGTGCCTGCTGTTCATCTTTAGAAACATAAGCTGTTAACGCCTTATCCGGCGCCCAATTAGAAGCAATACGCACGATGATATCGCTGATCACCTGCGTGCTGAGCGCACTGCTCACGCTGCCTGCATAGGCACGTTGGGCAATATCCATAAGCTCCTGCTTGACCAATAAGACAATATCCCGCCCGGCTTGTTTGATATCCGCAACGGCACTTTGTTTTAATTTTTCGCTCTCTCTAACAGCTTTGTCGGTGATTTGTTGAGCGCGGCTTTGCGCAGCAGATACGATCGTTTCGGCTTCTTTCTTAGCGCGAGCAATGATCTCGGCACCTTCAAGGTTGGCTTTTTCCACGCCTTCCTCTTTCAATTGCCGAATCAGGTTATCTAAATTAACCTCTGGCATAAACACCTCCCTTTTCGGCCCAAATTGTTAAAACGCTATTTTATCTCCGTTCACAATAAATGCAACATTTTTTAAAGATTATGCTCCGTCGTTCACATTAAATCTATTAAACATCTCTTCCAGTTGCGCCTCAGCGGGGTTTATCCGGGCAAGAATATGAGCATATACTTTGGCCGTGACCTGAGCATCTGCCAGACCGCGATGAAAATTTGAGGTAATATCAAAATGCGCGGCAACCGCTCCCAGATTATATTTGGGCAGTTTTAAATATTTACGTGCCATAGCCAAAACATCGACCACCATATTTTTAATCGGCGGTTTATTGATACGCGCCATCTCCCAGTTGATAAAGCCTAGGTCAAAAGGCGCATTATAGGCAAAAATGATCGTTCCCTCGATGAAGTCCAGGAAATCCTGCGCTGCCATCTCAAAAGTCGGCGCGTCTACGACTTGGTCATCATCAATACCATGAATAAGGGTGACCTGATAAGGTATGGGCTTTTTAGGGTTGATCAGGGTTTGAAACTTATCGACCACCGCGCCGCCTCTCACCTTGACTGCACCGATCTCGCAGACGGCCTCATACTGGGCTGATAACCCGGTAGTTTCGACATCAAAAAAAACAAAATCTTTCACACTGGTTATTTTATACCGGAACCGGGTTTTATCTCGCCGTCAACGGTCAAAACTTTTGTGCCTGTATCGTCAGTCGCGGCCAAAAGCATCCCCTGCGACTCAACGCCTCTTAACGCGCGCGGTTCAAGGTTAGCTAAAACTACAATGGTCTTGCCCACAATAGTCTCCGGGGTATAAAAAGCGCGGATGCCGGCTACCAGCTGGATCTGCTTATCCCCAAGATCGACTTTCAAAACTAAAAGCTTATCGGCATTGGGGTGTGCCGATGCCTCTAGAACTTTTCCTGTGCGTAATTCTATTTTGGAAAAATCATCATAAGTAATCATATTTACTCTCCTGTTATTTACTGATCTCCTTTAAAAGCTCCTTAAGCTGTTCTATGTCGTAAGGTTTAACTAAGGCAGCGCAAAAACCATACTCTTTAAAATTTATAACGACCTCATCCTGGCTGTCCCCAGATGATGCGACCATTTTAATATTTTTATCAAAACTTAATAATTCTTTCGCCGCATCCTTGCCGGACATCATACCCGCAGGAACATTTAAATCTAAAATCACCGCACTGATAGCTATGTTTTGTTCTTTATTTTTTCGATAAATCTCAATGGCTTCTTTACCATCTACAGCGGTTAGGCATTCATACCCTGTCATGGATAAAATAATCGATAAAGCCTTACGTATAGAGGCTTCGTCGTCCATCACTAATATTTTGGGTTTATCCGCCATTATTTGACCATACCTTTCGCATCTATTCACACGCCTGCCCGTGTGCATTATAACACAGCTTTTCGTTAAAAAAAGCGCCCTCCGCTTTGCTGGGTAAGAGAAGATCTTCAACATCCCCCATAAAATAAAAATTTCCACCCTTTGAAGGTGGAAATTTTATATGGCGGGGTTGATGGGATTTGAACCCACGATCACCTGCGTGACAGGCAGGGGACTTAAACCAGGCTAATCGACAACCCCGTCGAGATTCGCCTGCAAATGCTGTCAAATTATATACTAGCTCTCTTCCTCGGTCAATTAAAACTTTATTAAAAGATGTTTTTTTGCTTTGCAAAAAATGGTGGGCAATACAGGACTTGAACCTGTGACCCCTTCCATGTCAAGGAAGTACTCTAGCCAACTGAGCTAATTGCCCAAAAAAATATGCCGGGGGCGGGACTTGAACCCGCACACCCCTTACGAGATAACAGATTTTAAGTCTGTGTTGTCTGCCATTCCAACACCCCGGCATATTATCAATTTTTTCAAATATCTTCTATTCAAATGCTCTAAAAATTTGCTTAACAAATTTTTAAGGCATGGGTCGGATTTGAACCGACGCATAGCGGTTTTGCAGACCGCTGCCTTACCACTTGGCTACCACGCCAACAAAACTATTTTACGCGTATCTTTTTCTCCAAAATCTCATGCACCGCATTATCAATCGCTTTTTCTCCAACACGGTCGATCAACAATTTTGCACCTTCTGATATTTGCATCGCCCGCTTGGCCGCAAGCATCGTCAATTTAAAAACCGATTTTTGGCTTGACGGTAACAACTCTTCTAACGGTACATAAACTCTTCTCATGTTTTCTCCTTGATCAAGCGGACCTTTCGGTTTCGCTTAATAATATTTCACACAACCTTTTCGTCGCAGCCTTGAGTTCACAATTTTCCACGACATAGTCGTATTTGTCAAGATATTCCATTTCTTTTTTTGCTAAAGTAATACGCTGTGCGATTTTTTTCGGGTCATCACAACGCCCCTTCATCCTGTCTGTTAGCGCTTTTTCCGGTGCGGTGATAAAAATCGTTACTATTTTAACGTCTTTTATCTGATTTTTCAAATTAATTCCGCCTTTGACATCAATGCACAATACCAGGCCTTTCTTTTCTTTTTTCGCCTGAGTGTACAAAAACCGCGGTGTACCGTAAAAATTATCTACGACCTGTTCACTTTCCAGAAAAAATCCTTTAGCGCGCTGGGAGATAAACTTTTCCCGGGGAATGAAAAAATAGTCACGCCCCTCTTTCTCTCCCGGCCGCGGTGCACGTGTTGTCGCGGTGATACCGCGGATAAAATTTTCCCGGATCGTTTTGCGTAAAAATGCGCGTTTTGCCAATGTCGTCTTGCCCACTCCTCCCGGCCCCGAGACAATAAAGACAACCGCTTTTTTCATAGAACTATTCGATATTCTGTGCCTGCTCGCGTATGCGTTCCAGGTAACTTTTTGATTCTACGATCTTCACCGCCAGTTCCGGCTTTTTGGTTTTACTGGATGCGGCGTTAAGCTCGCGCAGGATCTCCTGCGTAAGAAAATCGATCGCCTTGCCTTTATTTTCCTGCTTCGCGGTGATCTCTTTTTCCAGCTTTTTCGCGTAGAACGTCAACAACGAGATCTCTTCGTCGATATCTTCCTTGTTGTTTTCTTCCGCCGCCGGTGACGGTTTCTCTTTCTCCATGATCGCGGCGTTAGTCTGGATTTTCTTTAAATTCTTGAGCATCTCGTTTTGAATGATCTCGCCCTCTTTCTTCTTAAACTCTATCATCTCTTTAATCGCCTGCCGCGCCGCTGCCATGATCAGCGAGCTACCGTCGGTGTTTTTTTCATCCAGCCAGATTACCTGTGGAAGGGAAAAAAAGTCGCCGATAGCGAGCTCTTCTTTTAAGTGATATTTCTTGGCCAATTTGCGCGCCTGTGTAACATATTTGGCTAAAGCTGCTTCGTTAATATGCACTTCACCGGCCAAAGGTTTTTTAAAAAATACGTGCGCTTCTACCTTACCCCGGTTCATCACCGTTTCAATCTCTTTCTTGATTTTATCTTCAAGCTCGATATATTCCACCGGCAGGTTGTGTACCGCTACTTGAAGATATTTAAAATTATTCGAGCGCATTACGATCTGTACACTCTGTTCTTTGGTCTTTTTGACCACATGGGAATAAGCGGTCATCGATTTCATTTCCACACCATCCTTCTATAGCCGGGCATCTGCTGGACTTCTGTATCATAAAGGTCCATCACGATCTCGACCGGCTGAAACCATAATTGGATCTCACGCTTTGCTTCATCTTCACTGGAAGATGCATGAATAACATTTTCAAATAAACCACTGGTTAAAATACGCCCGTACGCGCCGCGGATACTGACCGGGTCCGCCTCTTCCGGATTCGTCGCGCCGCCGATAGTGCGGATCTTGTTGATCGCATCGGCTCCGTAGTAGACTAGCGCCATAACACGGTTTTCACCGTATGGGTCGCCCATAATATATTTAATCAAATCTTTAAAAAAAGGCTTTTCTTTTAAATGCTGGTAGTGCGCTTCAGCCAATTCCTGACTGACCTTCATCACTTTTGCTCCGACGATCTTTAATTTTGTTTCGGCCAAACGGCTTAAGATGTTTCCGGTTAATGATTTTTTTAACCCATCGGGTTTAATGATGACCAAAACCGCCTGATTCTTCATCCCAACCTCCTTGTAATTCTTTCCATATCGTCTAAATTATAATATTCAATAACGATTTTACCGCGATTGTTCTTGTTGTTAAACACCCGCACTTTCGTCCCCAGCTTTGTTTGTAATTTTTGCTCCAACTCCGCAACAAAGGGATCCATCTTTTTTTTGCCGGCTGCGATCTTTGCCTCTTTCGCGCGCTGTTCAATTTCCCGAACCGTAATCGGACCGCTTAAAAGCTCCTGAAACAACTTTACTTGTTCAATGTCTGTAGGTAACCCTAAGATTGTACGTGCTTGGGAGCGAGAAATCAACCCTTTTTGTAAAGCCCGGCGTATCTCTACCGGTAACTTCAGCAAACGCAGGCTGTTGGCCACGGTAGTCTTATCCTTGCCCACAAACCGGGCAATATCATCCAGATTCATGGTAAACTCATCCATCAAGCGTTTAAACGCCTCTGCCTCTTCAATGGCATTAAGGTCCTTGCGTTGTAGATTTTCGACAATAGCCAAAACAAAACTTTCTTTATCACTAACTTCTTTTACTACTACAGGAACTTTCTCTAACTTCAATAACCGGGCTGCCTCGTAGCGCCGGCCGCCAGCAACCAGTTCATATTCATTTTCCGCCAATTTACGCACGACCAGAGGCTGAATAAATCCGTTTTCCTTTATGGAGTTACTTAATTCCCTCAATTCCTGTTGGTCCATTTCTTGTCGTGGCTGATATGGATTGGTTTTAATTTGATCAACGGGTATTTCGGCTAAACCCGCCTTTGGAGCTTCTAACACGGCTTCGATTTTTTTAGGAATTAGTGCTTCCAATCCTTTGCCTAACGCGCGTCTAGGTGTTTGTATCATTCTTATCTCCTTAATTTATTCTTAATACCTTGTCTTTCAATGTGTTATACAACAACTACGATCTCTTCTCCCTTATTATCGCTTTTTTCTATCGTTTTTGGTTCGATTTTTTCTTTTATCATTTCCTCTACCAAAGCCTTATACGCTTTTGCACCAACACAATCCGCATCGTAAAAATGTATCGGTTGACCAAAGCTTGGTGCTTCGGCTAATTTAATATTCCGCGGAATTACCGTATTAAAGGCTTTTTCTTTAAAATAGTTGCGGATCTCATCTATAACCTGCAGTGTCAGCTTGGTGCGAAAATCGCCCATCGTTAAAACTACCCCATCTATCTCTAATTTATCATTAAGCCTTTCTTGCACTAACCCTATGGTATTCAAGAGGTTAGATACGCCTTCCAAAGCATAATATTCGCATTGTACCGGAACGATTATCCCTTCTGCCGCAGCCAAAACGTTTAAAGTTAATAAGCCCAAAGACGGCGGCGCATCGATAATAATATAATCATATTTATCTTTTATTTTGCTTAATTCGCGCTTAAGCCGGGTTTCGCGATTATTTTCGTTCACTAATTCTATTTCGCCTCCAGTTAAAGATATTTGCGAAGGAGTGACGAAAAGATTCGGCCAAGTAGTGGCATAAATCGCCTCTTCGATCGCTACGCCCCCCATAATTACTTCATAAATAGAGTTTTTGCCTTCTCGTTCAATACCCACACCTGAACCAGCATTCCCCTGAGGATCTAAATCAATAAGCAAGGTTTTTTTATTCGCTATCGCTAGATACGAGGCAATATTTATGGCAGTGGTGGTTTTGCCTGTTCCGCCCTTTTGATTGCAGATACCAATGATTCTCCCCATATTTATCTCCTTTAGACTACATGTGGCAAAAATATGCCTTATCTGTTTTCGTTTTCATGTGAAAAACTTTCGCTTTTCACATGGCAGCACTATTGCTTTGTTTGCTAGCACGCAATAATTTTAACCAAGAACTATTGTAGAGGGTTAAAAAAAAGTGTCAATAAGTATTTACTGGGGGGTGGAAAAAGTTGGCTCGCTGGAGATATTGCTATGCGTTTTCATGTGAAAATGGCGCTTTATGGGCGCATCATTTTCCATTGAGAAATAAAAGTAAGCACACTTTGCACAAACCAATACAATAGCAACGCAGACGGAAGATTATACAAGAAAAAGATTAACATCACAGGGAAAATGGTACTCATTATTTTTTGTTGTTGTGCCTGCTCGGGATCAGACGGAGGATTGGTAAGCTTCATCTGATAGAACATTAAAACAGCCGTAGCAATCGGCAAAATGTTAATTGCATTCCCGATTCCCAAAGGTAACGAAAAAGGCAAAATAAAAAGTTTATCCGCAGCGGAAAGGTCTTTGATCCATAAAAAGCCTGCATTCCGTAAATCCAACATGCGTGGAACTACTGCCCAAAAAGCCCAAATAAGGGGTAGTTGTAATATTAAAGGAAGACAACCGCTAGAACATCCTTTAAAAGGACTAAAATTATTTTTCTTATATATCTCTAATAATTCCTGCTGCATCTTTTGGGGATTATCGCGATACTTTTCGCGAAGATTTTTCATTTCCTGGCCGTGCTGTTCCTGAAAATCCCGCATTTCCTTCATCGCTAAAGTGCTTTTCCGCGTTAGAGGCAGAAGAAGAATATAAGTAAAAATACCAAATAAAATAACCGCCAACCCCCAATTATGAAAAACACGAGCAAAAAAGGAAAGAATATTCAAAATCACAACACCTACACCGTGGAATGTTCCATAAAATATAACACCTTGCAAACCAAAGAGTTGCATGTTTTCCTTGTTTTGCAGGCCCAAATAAAGGACCGCTTGCCCTTCTTTAGGTTTACTATATAGAAATATTTCTTTAGTGGAGGGGTTTTGTATCCATTTAATAGAATAGTCGCCCTCTGTAAGGGCTAAACAAAAATATCGTCCGCGTGCCCCGGCAAACTTTACGTTTTGTAGATCAAGTTCCGTAACCGGCTGTGCTTTTTGAAAAAGCTTCGCCATTAACCCTGGCTGAGGAATAAGACTCTGATGGTTTTTACGCTCAAAAAGGGTACGCTGGGCATAAAAAAATTCCATGTACCGTTCGTCTATGCCGTTGTGCGACAACGGGTTAGAAAAAAGAAGAATAAGGTCTTCCTGTGCTGGATTTAAAACTACTTGTAATCTATCTCCATCAAAAATAAAAGTTTTCCGCACCCCGTTTTTATTGGTAAAAATCAAGCGGCCATTTTGTGTTTCAGCTTGAAAAACAAGGTTTTTTTGTGCCGAAATCAAACCGATATTGAAAAAGGGTAGCTCTTCGTTATATTTACGGGAACGTATTTTTTTAATATATGCGCCCTTTGAGCAATAAAATATATCATATTCCCCAATGGTCGCTTGTTCTAAAGATTCGGTGGCTTCACCTTCTGCCTCGGCTACCGGCTGGGGGATATCCGTTGGAGGCAGCGCTTGCACCGTGCTTTTTTCATAACTTGTTGTATTTGTTGATGTTACGGACCGAACTGGTGGCCTAGTCAATTGCATATAGACCATCATTAAAACGAGAGTTAGCGCAAAAGCAATAAAAATACGTTTTTCTTCCATAAATTATTTTACGGTACCGGGTCTATTCCACCTTTTGAAAAAGGATTACACCGCAAAAGCCTTCCAATTGTTAAATAAAAAGCTTTCAAAAAACCATATTTCAAAAACGCCTGCCGAGCATATTCCGAACAAGACGGGAAATATTTGCAGCGTTTAGGTAAAAAGAAAAAGACTTTTTGATAAAAGGTTATTAGCCAAATGGCTAATCGCCTCATACGGTCAGTTTCTTGCGGCCTTTGGCTCTACGGCGTTTTAAAACATTGCGCCCGGTATGGGTTTTCATTCTGGCGCGAAAGCCGTGTTTTTTCTTGCCTTTTTTGATTGTCGGAGTCTTTATATTTAATTTCATAGCAACAAATTTTAACATAAGATTTTTTCGTGTCAACCATAAAAATCTTGCTAATCTTTTTTGTTCTGGTTATAATTGTGCATAAGTTGTGAATATTGTGAATTTTCTAGCTTTTTTATGGAACAAACCTGGCAAAATTGTAAAGAAAAACTAAAAAACATCCTAGGCGAAATATCTTTTAATACATGGATCGCCCCGTTATCTTTTCATTCTTTTACAAATTCTACTTTAACAATAGAAACACCTGACAGTTTTTTTAAAACTTGGATCGAATCCAATTATTTATCCCATATAACAACCGTATTAAAAGAACTACACCCGCAAGAAGAAATAAATATTACCTTTAACGTAAATCCATCTCTTTTGAAAACAAAAGCGAATAAAAGTTTTAAGGCCATTAACGAAACCTTCCGTGAAGAACCACAAACATCATTCAAATTAAACCCTCGTTTTTCTTTTGAAAATTTTATCATCGGTGCGTCTAACCGAATGGCGCACGCCGCATCGTTAGCTGTAGCTGAAGCCCCGGGGAAATCTTATAATCCGCTTTTCATATATGGAGGAGTAGGGCTTGGTAAAACACATTTAATGCAAGCGATTGCGCAGGAAATCCTAACCCGTAATCCAAAAGCAAAAATAAAATATACTTCTTCTGAAAAATTTACAAATGAACTTATTCAAGCGATT
>Ga0153915_10007892_pt1 | contig 10085 bp, 10 predicted proteins | sample Opewatmetagenome_2_FD_107003 | JGI IMG/M metagenome (GOLD analysis project Ga0153915, IMG submission 107003) | Freshwater wetland microbial communities from Ohio, USA - Open water 3 Core 3 Depth 3 metaG | ecosystem: Environmental > Aquatic > Freshwater > Wetlands | place: USA: Ohio, Lake Erie... | reverse complement strand
GTCCATATCGCATTGGTGAAAGGTCAGATAAAGCCCGAAGATGAGGTCCTTGTAAGAGTCCATTCCCAGTGTCTGACAGGTGACGTCTTTGCTTCGGAAAGATGTGACTGCGGGGAGCAACTGCATAAGGCGATGGATATGATCCGGAAAGAAGGCAAGGGAGTCATCCTTTATATGAAACAGGAAGGCCGGGGTATCGGTCTGATTAACAAACTGAAGGCGTATGAACTCCAGGACAAGGGACTCGACACTGTAGAGGCGAATATCAAACTCGGTTTTAAGCCAGACCTCCGGGACTACGGTATCGGTGCCCAGATACTCGTCGATCTCGGTGTAAGGAAGATGAGACTCATGACGAACAACCCGAAGAAGATTGTCGGACTCGAAGGATATGGTCTCAAAGTGGTGGAGAGGGTGCCGATAGAGACGAGGCCCACCGAACGGAACATCATCTATCTGAAGACCAAGAAGAAGAAACTCGGGCATATGCTGGATAATGTATAAGGATATTAAGAGTCTCACAGTAGTCTCTACATTTTTTCACCGCCATTCCCGCGAAGGCGGGAATCCAATTTAACCGAAAATGGATGCCCGACTGAGGATCTCGGGCATGACGGAAAGGGCGAGAACCTGTAAATACTATTATGAGACTGTTAATATGTATAAGGGAACGGTTTTGGGATTTCGTGAATCGCAGATAGGAGGGGCTTTATGAAGATTATAGAAGGTGAGCTTCAGGCAAAGGGACTGAAATTCGGTATTATCATAAGCAGGTTTAATGATTTCATCACCGCTAAACTCCTTGACGGTGCAAAGGATGCGCTCTTGAGGCACGGCGCTAAGGAAGAGGATATAGACGTGGTCAAGGTGCCGGGCTCTTTCGAGATTCCGATGGTGGCTAAAAAGGTGGCTTCAAAGGGCATATATAATGCCGTCATATGTCTCGGGACGGTGATAAGGGGTGGTACTCCGCATTTTGAATATATTGCATCAGAAGTCTCGAAAGGTATTGCGCTGGCGTCCATGGAGACCGGTGTGCCCGTAGCGTTCGGAATCATAACCTGTGATACCATAGAACAGGCTGTAGAGAGGGCCGGAACGAAGAGCGGCAACAAGGGATGGGATGCGGCAATAACAGCAATTGAGATGGCGCAACTCCTGAAGAAGTTATAAGTTATGGGTTATGAGTTAAGAGTTACGAACAAAGACAGATATAATAACTTCAAATTGACCTTTACACTTTACACTTTACACTTTATACTTCTTGCTTTTTTATGAAACGTCGCAAGGCCCGGGAGTATGCCCTTCAAATATTGTTTCAGGCGGACTTTACAGAGAAGAAATTAGACGGGGAAGCCCTCAGGGAATTCTGGTCTGAGAGAAAAGAAAACATGGATGTGAGGAAATTCACGGAGGATTTGGTGAGGGGTACCCTTGATAAGATTGAAGAGATAGATACGACGATCGAAAAGGTTACGGAAAACTGGCTGTTGAAGCGGATGGCGGCTGTTGACAGGAACATACTGAGGTTTGCAGCTTATGAGATACTTTACAGGAAGGACATCCCGGCGGCGGTTACGATCAATGAAGCGCTCGAGATAGCAAAAAAATACTCTTCATCCGAGTCGGCCTCATTCCTGAACGGGGTTCTCGACAGGCTTGCAAAACTGGAAGGCAAGGCCTGATGCTCTGCGCTTTACTCTCCGACGTACACGCGAACCTTGAAGCACTCGATGCGGTTCTGAAAGATGTGGACGGGAGAAATATACAGGACATATTATTTCTCGGTGACGCAGTCGGGTATGGTCCCGATCCGAATGAATGCGTCGAGCTCCTTGTGGAGAGATGCAAGGTCCTGCTCGCAGGCAACCATGACAGGGCTGCAATCGGCCTCACGGACATCACTTACTTTAATGCCTATGCGCGGAACGCTATCGAATGGACGATGAAAGTACTTACGGAAAAGAACAAGGAGATAATCGGGGCATGGCCTTTTGAAAAAGAGATGAAGGACGAGGATATCCTGCTCGTCCATTCGACGCCGAAGGAGCCGGCTGAGTGGCATTATCTCCTTACCCTCTGGGACGCAGAGATAAACTTTCAGTATTTCGACAATAAATTCTGTTTTCTCGGACATAGCCACCAGCCTTTCGTGATCGAAAAGGTCCCGTCGGGGGAACTCATCACTCACAGGGATGGGACACGGCTAAGGGAGGGCAGCAGGTATATAATAAATACCGGGAGTGTCGGACAGCCAAGGGACGGAGATCCGAGGGCATGCTATGCAATTATGAACGATGGGGATATTGACATTGTGCGGGTCTCCTATGACATTGCGAGTGTGCAGGATAAAATGAAAAAAGAACATCTGCCCGAGCCTCTCATAGAAAGGATATTAATGGGTAAATGAAACAATGCAAGGAGCTGATAGCAGATGGCGTGGAGCAAAGAGCAAAGGGTAAGAAACAAGGAATAAGGGCGTATTTGGCTTATTCTCTGCACTATGTATTGTGCTCCGTGCTCTTTGCTGTTTGCTTCAGCGCTGCTGCTTATGCTGATGATTCTCTTGACAGAATGCGGGACGAAACAATGTCGTACTTCAAACCGCTTACGGGCAGGATATTGACGGTGGAAGACAAGAAAGTCACCGTAACCCTGGGTGTAAAAGACTCAGCGAAACCCGGTATGAGACTGACCATATTGCGGGAAGAAGCCCCTTTCAGACATCCCGTCACAGGAGAACCCCTGGGAAGGTTGGAAGCCTTCATGGGCAAGCTTGTCATAAAAGAGGTGGGTGCGGATTCATCGACAGGGGAAGTAATCGAAGGCAGCGCAAAAGAAGGTGACAAGGTGAGGATATCGGAGATTCCGGTGAATGTACTTTTCTGTCAGTCACGGGATACAGACTGGTACACCACGGACTCCTATTACAGGAAACTGAAAGAGACCGGCAGATTTAATCTAATTGATACGAGTATCGAAACGGAAGACCCCGTAAAGGTGGTCGAAGAGGCGAAGAGACTCCATGCCGAGGTGGCACTCCTCCTGACATCCCAAAAGACGAACTCCGGTGCGCTTCTCACCCAGAGGCTCGTCTGGGTTTCAGACGGACTCAGGTTTTCCGAGACAAGTGCCGCTATCGATTCTGCATATGCGAAACAACTAAGGTTCGGCGAGGAATTCTTCAAAGTGCATAAGGAAGAAGCATACCTGCAGTTAGAGCTGCCGATTGACGCAAAGCTTATAACGGTATGTGATATCGCCGGAGACGGTAAGCGGGAGATTGTTCTGAGTACGGGCAAAGATATCATGTTCTTTGCGCTGGGAGCAGATCTCCATCCGGCCCTTGGCGGGATGAAGATTGCGGGTTCGACTCTTGACGATCACCTCTGGCTCGATTCAATCGACCTTAACAAGAACGGCAGAGATGAAATAATCGTCACGTCGATGAGAGGGGACGAAGTCGTATCTTATGTATATGAGCTGAAAGATACAGAATTCAGTCTTCTCTATAAAGGGGATGTGTTCCTCAGGAGGCTGGGAGACAGACTTATAGCCCAGGAGTATTCCCGTTCCGAAGGGTTCAGTGGAGATGTATTCGAGATCGTGTGGGACGGAGAATATAAGAAAGGAAAATCGTTAAAACTTCCAAGGGGCGTCAACATATACGATTTTGTATTCTTTGAAGATCCTCAGAAAGGCAGGTTGCTGCTTGCCTATGATGAAGGCGGATTCCTCAACGTATATAATGAAAATAATATCAGGGTCTGGAGGAGCAAAACCGGTACGGGCGGTTTTCTCAGGACGTTCAAGAAAGACAGGACGTTCACGAGAGAGGCTTCTACGACTATGATCGACACGACCATGATCGACAGGGGTGAATGGTCGGTGAAGGACAGATTGTTCCTGAGGAATAAAGACATTCTTCTGGTGGACAGAACTCCTTTACTGGAAATGATGAAAGGTCTCGGCTACAAGAAGTCAAGGATTCAGAGCCTGTGGTGGAACGGGCTCTCGATGGAAGAAAGCGTTTTGGTGGACAATGTGGGCGGCACCATCTTTGATTATGCGGTTGCAGGGCAGAAAATTCTCTTTCTTGCGAGCCCGATATTCGGGATTAAACCCGGGAATATATTGAAGGGTGAAAATCCCTTAAGGACCGAACTCTACATTTATACCGTAAAGGGCATTTAGGGAGGCAGGGTGCTATTAGACGGGCGTGTGCCGAGGCACGTGGGGATTATAATGGATGGAAACGGGAGATGGGCAGCAGCTCGCGGGTTGCCGAGGGTCGAAGGTCACCGGCGGGGAGTGGAGAGGTCGAAAGAGGTAATCGAGGTTGCGGCTGAGCTCGGGATTAAGGCGTTAACCATCTACACTTTTTCCATGGAAAACTGGCAGAGGCCTTCTTCGGAAGTGACGACTCTGATGAAGCTGCTCGAGCTATATTTAAAAAAGGAAATCGACGGGCTCATGAGGAACGGCATCGTCTTCAAGACGATCGGCGATATACGGAGGCTGCCCGGGCATATACAGAACATTATCAGAGAGGCCGAGGAAAGGACTTCTTCAAACAAGGGCATGACCCTTGTTACCGCTCTCAGTTACAGCGGACGCAGTGAAATTCTCCGGGCTGTGAAGAAGGTTCTGTATGCCGGCGTGAAACCGGAGGAGCTTACAGAGGAAGTTTTCAATTCGTATCTTGATACAGCCGGCATCCCGGCGCCTGACCTGATCATAAGGACAAGCGGGGAGATGCGTATCAGCAACTTCCTGCTCTGGCAGGCCGCGTATTCGGAATTCTATTTCACAGAGACCCTGTGGCCGGATTTCACAAAAGATGAATTCCTGCTTGCAATACAGGATTACCAGAGAAGAGAGCGGAGATTCGGGGCGATCCCGGTGAGATCAGATGCACCTTAAGAGGCTTATTGTTGCGATCGTCCTTCTGCCTGCCCTTTATTTTTATATTATGTTCCTCCCACCGGGATATTTCTTCTTTCTCATCGTTCTGATATCAACAGCAGCACTGTCAGAGTTTTATTCCATGTATCGCGTATCCGGGATACTGAGGTATGCCGGCCTTTTTTTCGGGATCTCTGTCCTGGGTATATCGTATATCTCCAGGGCATACCTGCTGGACGTTATAGTCGCTGCAATAATGGCCGCAATGGTCATTCGTCTCCTGTTCAGGAGAGACCCTGTTTCCTCACTCTCAGATATCGCTCCCGTCGTGGTCGGACTTATCTATATATCCGTGCTCTTCTCGTTCCAGGTAGAGATAAGGAAATTCGGGGCCGAGTGGATAGTCTTTCTTTACGGCACGGTATGGGCGTCGGATTCACTGGCATACTATCTCGGTAAAGGCATTGGAAAGAGAAAACTTTATATTGAGGTGAGCCCCAACAAGACAGTGGCCGGCGCGGCAGGTTCACTGATCGGAGGTACAGCCGGAGCACTCATACTGAAGGCTGCGATTGTCCCGCAGCTCGCGGCGGAGTCTGCAGCAGTGATTGGCATTATGGTTGGAATTATTTCTATAATAGGCGACCTTGTGGAATCGATGTTTAAACGGGATGCGGGTGTCAAGGATTCAGGCCGACTGATCCCCGGCCATGGAGGCATGCTGGACAAGGTGGACGGAGCTCTATTCGCAGGTCCGCTGCTTTACTGGATTTTGAAATTCATCTATGTGAAACAGGGGACGGGACTATGAAACGCATAACCATACTGGGTTCGACAGGTTCAATAGGGAAGAGCGCACTTGACATCGTCTCAGTCAACAGAGACAAATTCAAGGTCGTCGGCCTGACTGCCGGGAACAACATCTCCCTTCTCGAAAAACAGATACGGTCTTTTTCTCCCGAGGTTGTGGCTGTTGCCGATGAAGAATCGGCCCGGGAATTGAGGAAGAGGATGAGGGGAAAGGCCGGGTCTTCTCCGGAAATACTATCCGGACGGAAAGGTCTTTCGGATGTCGCGGCTTACAGCGGTGCGGACTTTGTCCTGTCGGCGATTGTGGGGGCAGCGGGCCTTATGCCAACTCTGGCCGCCATACGTGCCGGGAAAAAAATAGGTCTTGCAAACAAGGAAGCACTGGTGATGGCCGGGAAGATCATGATGGGAGAAGCGGAAAAATATGGTTCAAAAATCCTTCCTGTCGACAGTGAACACAGTGCGATATTCCAGTGCATGGCAGGACATAGAAAGTGCGATGTGAGGAGGATAATCCTCACTGCCTCCGGAGGTCCGTTCGTCGGGAAAAGGAAGAGCTCTCTTGACAAAATTACGCCCGAGGAAGCGCTGAATCACCCGAGATGGAAGATGGGGAAGAAGATAACAATAGACTCTGCCACTCTCATGAATAAGGGCTTTGAAGTAATAGAGGCCCATCACCTTTTCGGTCTTCCCCCGGAGCGGATAGACGTGGTGGTGCATCCCGAGAGCATCGTGCATTCCATAGTCGAGTTTAACGACAGGACCTGTATTGCGCAACTCTCCGTTCCTGACATGAAAGGTCCTATCGCGTATGCCCTTACTTACCCGAAGAGACTGTGCGACGTAATAGACGGGCTTTCGCTTCACGAGGTCGGCTCACTGACTTTCCGGAAACCGGAGAACAGGCGTTTCCCCTGCCTGTCCTATGCTTATATGGCATTAGAAGCCGGCGGGACAATGCCGTCCGTGATGAATGCGGCCAATGAGGTTGCAGTCCATGCTTTTCTCGCGGGCAGACTCAGGTTTACAGATGTGCCTGTGGTAATCAGGAAAACCATGGACCGGCATACGGTGATAGGGGACAGGGCACTTGGTGTGGTAATAGAAGCCGACAGGTGGGCAAGGGAGAGGGCGAAAGAGATTATAAAGACGCTCAATGCCAGCTAACAAGCTTGCGGGCCGGCAATCGGGACAATAGAGACCCCGGGAGTTAAATAAATGTCAATTATATCAGCAACCATTCTGCTCGGTGTAATTATATTCGTGCACGAATTGGGACACTTCCTTTTTGCAAAGTTGATGGGTGTAAAGGTTTTGAAGTTCTCACTCGGGTTCGGACCAAAGCTTGTGGGCAAAAAATACGGGGACACCGAATACCTTATCTCGGCCGTGCCGCTCGGCGGCTACGTGAAGATGCTGGGAGAAACACCCGGTGATGAACTGAAAGAAGAGGAGAAGCTTTTCGCGTTTAACTACCAGGCGGTGTGGAAAAGGTTTGTTATCGTGTTTTGCGGCCCTCTCTTCAACCTGCTCTTTGCTGCGATAATATTTTTCTTCAGCTTCGTGAACGGTCTTCCCGTGCTGGTCCCTGAGATCGGCAGCGTAATGCAGGGCACGCCCGCGGAAAAGGCGGGACTTATGAAGGAAGACAAGATTGTGGAGATCGACGGGGTAACCATACATCAGTGGGATGAGATGACTGAAGTTATCCATAAGAATCCCGGCAAACCTCTCGACCTTAAGATAAAGAGAGACGGCACTACCTTTCAGGTATCGCTAACTCCCGAAAGGACAAAGGTTAAGGACATCTTTGGAGAGGAAAAAGAGGTCGGATTAATAGGGATAAGACCATCGGGAAGTACGGTGATCAGACGGGAAGATATCGGGAGTGCGTTCGCAGACAGTTTCGATCGGACGTGGGAAATATCGAAGCTGACTATAGTGTCTATTATTAAGCTTATTCAGAGGGTAATACCCATGGAGACCATGGGAGGACCTATACTTATCGTTCAGATGGCGGGTGAGCAGGCATCGAAGGGTCTCCTGAATTTTTTTATATTTATGGCTATCATAAACATTAACCTCGGCGTGCTTAACCTGCTTCCTATACCGATACTCGATGGAGGACATCTGTTGTTCCTCGGGATTGAGGCGGTAAGGGGAAAGCCGCTCAGTGAGAAAACCATTGCTCTGGGCCAGAGGATAGGGCTTGCGTTCATCATCACGCTTATGGTCATCGTGTTCTACAATGACATCATGAGGCTGGTAACGGGAAAGATGTTCCCGCAATGAAGTCTGCAGCATTAAAGGTCCGGGTACCCCGGGTTTTATTTTCAGAAGTAATGGCGACGGGGAAGGGGTTGGGGAATGGGAAAGACAGTAAGCAGGGGTGAACTGAAGAGTATTGTCGACAGTCAAAAGGCCGGGGGCAGGAAAATTGTTTTTACCAATGGCTGTTTCGACATACTCCATATCGGACATATACGGTGCCTTAAAGAGGCAAAGTCCCTCGGAGACGTGCTTGTTGTCGGAGTAAATTCGGACAGGTCCGTCGCCCGCATCAAGCCTGAAAGGCCGGTAAATTCTCAGGACCAGAGGGCTGAGGTTCTCGCTTCCCTTGAGATGGTTGATTATGTAACCGTATTTAATGAGGAAACCCCTTATGAATTGATAAAGCTGTTGCGGCCGGATATCCTTGTGAAAGGCGGCGACTGGAAGAAAGAGGAGATCATCGGTTCGGATATCGCAAAAGAGACTTACAGCCTTCCCTACATTAAAGGCGTATCGACTTCCGGGATAATTGAAAAAATAAAGAAGCTCTCCTCTGCTTAACCTCAAAATGTATTTGGCCGGGAAACATGCAGGCACATGTGCATCAAAACCTCTCCAATGCAGGATTTGCGTATTGATAACAGTTAATCGGCTAACTCAAAATATATGGATACCGGATGAATAGCCGCCCACGAAGGAGCTGCCGGAGAGCTTTTGCTCCACACATGCCTGCATGAGAAAGAATTGATCCAGATTATTCATAGAACTTGCAACAACAACTGAGGATAGAGTATTTGAGCGGATTCTTTTGCCGATAGTCAAATAAGGTGATATGAAGACAAAGAGGCAAAAGCCTCGCAGGGAGGAACGACCGAGTCCGCCTCAGGCGGAGAGCGAGAATATTCTATCCTCAGGGTCTATCAGAAAAATTTATGAGTTATATGGGTTAAGAGTATCTTTCAGGCTGGTCATTCCCTCACTCTTATTGTATTGCCGTGTGCCTCCAGGCCTTCTGCATCCGCGATAGTCTCTACCGTCTTCGCAATTTTCCTGAATCCTTCCCTGCTGAAACTCAGAAGGCTCGAACGCTTGACAAAATCATATACTCCGAGAGGAGAAGAGAACCTTGCGGTACCCCCCGTTGGAAGGGTGTGGTTCGGACCAGCCGCGTAATCCCCCAGGGCTTCGGGCGTCCACTCACCGAGGAATATCGCACCTGCATTTTTGATCATCGGCAGGATTTTCTCCGGATGACGGGTAATGACCTCAAGATGCTCCGGAGCGATCTGGTTCGATATCCCCGCAGCTTCCTTTAAATTCTTTGTGACTATGATCGACCCGTATTGAGCAATAGACTTCCCTGCGATCTCCTTCCTCTTCAGCGCATCAAGCCGCACCAGGAGTTCTTTTTTGACTGCGCCTGCAAGCCGGCCGGAATCGGTCAGGAGGACGGATGAAGCAAATTCGTCGTGCTCCGCCTGACTGAGGAGATCGGCGGCAACGAATGCTGCATTGGCTGAATCGTCCGCAATTATCAGTATCTCGCTCGGACCTGCAATCATATCGATATCGACAACACCGAAGACCATCTTCTTCGCGGTCGCCACATAAATATTCCCCGGTCCCGCAATCTTGTCCACCTTCTTAATCTTTTTTGTCCCGTATGCCATCGCGCCTATTGCCTGTGCCCCTCCGATCCTGTAAACCTCTTTGACATTCAGGAGCTTTATTGCGGCCATGACATGCGGGTTAATCTCTCCTCCGGGACACGGTACGCAGAGGGCTATTTCTTTCACACCCGCGACCTGCGCAGGGATGACGTTCATCAGGACAGTCGACGGATACGATGCCTTGCCTCCGGGTATGTACACGCCGACCCTCTCCAATGGCTTTATTATCTGACCGAGCACAGCGCCTTCTTCAGAGTAGAACCAGGATTCATCTTTCTGCTTCTTATGGAATGCCCTTATCCTTTTCGAAGACAATTTCAGGGCTCTCACAACTTTCTGGTCCGCCTTTTCCGCATGTCTGGAAATCTCGTCGGGCGTCAGGGTAAAACGATCGGTCTTCATGGAATCAAAGGCCCTGGCATATTT
>Ga0153915_10007891_pt1 | contig 10086 bp, 11 predicted proteins | sample Opewatmetagenome_2_FD_107003 | JGI IMG/M metagenome (GOLD analysis project Ga0153915, IMG submission 107003) | Freshwater wetland microbial communities from Ohio, USA - Open water 3 Core 3 Depth 3 metaG | ecosystem: Environmental > Aquatic > Freshwater > Wetlands | place: USA: Ohio, Lake Erie... | reverse complement strand
TGGAGGAATTTTTTAAACTTATCGATGTATCGGCATCGGGTGCTTTTTCCAGGTTGAGGTTCAAGGTTTACAATATCGAAAAAAAAGCTTCTAAAAGGATCGGATGAATACGCTTATAGCACTCGCGCGGGAAGGTAAGGTATCGCGCGAAATGATAGGGATCGCGGAAGATGAACATCAAGCCGGCGAATTCATCCGTAGAGGCGTCGCTGACGGCAGAATAGTCATTCCAAAAAACAGACTCCGAAAGCTTGCCAAGCCCTGCGGCATAGGTCAAGGGTTAAGAACAAAGATCAATGCCAATATCGGGACATCTAAGGATTCCTCCGGAATCGCAGGCGAACTGGCTAAGATGAAGACTTGCGTATCTCTCGGAGCAGATGCCATCATGGATCTTTCGACGGGCCATAAAATCGTCGAAACCAGGCGTAAGATCCTGGCCGAGTGCAAAGTGCCGGTGGGGACAGTGCCGATATATGAGATCGTTATAAGCGGCATTAAGCGTTTCGGATCCGTCAAAGATATCCCATATAGCTTCATGCTGGATGTCCTAAAAGGACAGGCCAAAGAAGGGGTCGATTTTTTTACGATACACGCTGGCGTCACATCCGGCGTCCTGCAGACACTTCAAAAAAATCCCAGGATCCTCGATATTGTAAGCCGCGGAGGCGCTTTTTTAGCTGAATGGATATTGGAGAATAAGGCAGAAAATCCTTTTTATGAACATTTTGATGAAGTATTGGATATTGCCCGGGAATACGATGTTACACTGTCACTCGGAGACGGTTTAAGGCCTGGCTCTATAGCTGATGCAACCGATTCGCCTCAGATAATGGAACTGATGATTTTGGGAGAGCTCCAGAAAAGGGCTCTTGCAAAAGGCGTCCAGGTCATGATCGAAGGACCGGGGCACGTTCCGATGGACCAGATCGAGGCAAACGTGAAATTGGAAAAGTCATTGTGTAATGGCGCACCATTCTATGTGCTGGGACCGCTCGTTACCGATACGGCTCCCGGATATGATCATATAACGGGCGCCATCGGAGGGGCTATCGCCGCAAGCCATGGCGCTGATTTCCTTTGTTATGTTACACCTGCCGAACATTTGCGCCTTCCTACATTGGATGATGTGCGGGAGGGAGTCGTTGCCTCAAAGATAGCCGCCCATGCTGCCGATATTGCAAAGGGTATAAAGGGGGCACAATTGCAGGACATCGCTATATCGAAAGCCAGAAAAGCCAGGGATTGGGAGAAGCAGTTCCGGCTTGCAATCGATAGCCGAAAGCCGCATCAATATAGGAAGGCGTCTAGGCCGGGGGAAAAAGACGTCTGCACGATGTGCAGTGACTATTGTTCTATAAAGATGGCCGAGAAGTGTTTTAAAAGATAATTTTTGCGACAGGGGGTGCACTTATGAGGATAGCCGTCGTATTCTTTTGTGTGATTTGCTTGTATGCTACCGGTGCGAGCGCAATGCATGGTGGGCTGGGCAGATTCGGGACGGATCGCGTGCCGCAGCCTGTTCTTATATCGCCGGTAAAGGATACGGCCGACATTACCGGAAAAGATTCGCTTGAATTCAAATGGAGCTCGCATGAAAGCGCAAACGGCTTCAGGAAATATTATGATTTCAGACTATACGCCGGAACAAATTGGGTGCAGTCTGCTCTCATATATAAAGAACAGGTAGATTCGCAGCAATACATGAAGAGCCTTCCCGCAAATATGTTTGAAAACGGGAAGACGTACACCTGGACGCTCAGACAGGTATATGATGTAAGCAGGAAGAGCGACCGCAGTTATAATACATTTAAGGTTATCAAATAGTTAAGGGCGGGCGTAATGAGTATACTTGTAGTTGGTTCGGTTGCCATAGATTCGGTCGAGACGCCTTTCGGCAAACGGGACAAAGCCCTAGGAGGCTCGGCAACGTATTTTTCCATGGCCGCGTCATTATTTAATAAAGTAAACATAATTGCCACCGTCGGAACAGACTTCCCGAAGAAATACATCCTTTTATTCGAAAAAAGAGGCATCGGCATAGAGGGTTTGAAGATAGCCCAGGGTAATACATTCCGCTGGAAAGGCAGGTATGACTACGACCTTAATACAGCCCACACCATATTTACTCATCTAAACGTATTCCGCGACTTTAAACCTCAGATACCAACAAGCCTCAAGAATTCCGAATTTATATTCCTGGCAAATATCGATCCAGAGCTGCAACATGATGTCCTGCGTCAGGTCGGTCACGCAAAACTCATAGCATGTGATTCCATGAATTACTGGATCACGCATAAAAGGGGACATTTTGAGAAACTTTTAAATAAGGTCGACATCATGCTGTTGAATGACTCCGAGGCGCGCCAATTTACCGGAGAATCCAATTTGATGAAGGCTGCGCGCATCATGATATCGAAGGGGCCCAGGGCGGTCATAATAAAAAAGGGCGAGCATGGCGTCATATATTTCTCTAAAAACCGTCATTTTGTGGCACCGGCATATCTACTAGATTCCGTATATGATCCTACGGGTGCGGGCGATACGTTTGCGGGCGGACTTATCGGCTATCTAAGCAGGCAGTCAAAAATTAATGAAAAGACCATACGAAAAGGTATAATATACGGCAATATAATGGCGTCGTTTGCCGTTGAGGACTTCAGCATCAACAAACTTTTAAAAATATCCAAAGACAGCGTAGCTAAACGATATAAACATTACATGGAGATCACAAAGTTTTAAATTTATTACGATGAATATAATGTCAAGCCGCGAGCGTAGTTCAATGGTAGAATACCAGCTTCCCAAGCTGGCTACAGGGGTTCGATTCCCCTCGCTCGCTCCAATTAAGTCTGGAGCTATCGGATTCATATTACTGGCTTTGACCCTGGCAGGTTGCGCCACCAGCCCTACACGAATAGCGCAGAGTACGCCTTTGCCTAATGTAGAAGGCATCCATTACACCGTCAGACCAGGCGATACCTTGTGGAGCATATCGAGGATGTACGGCGTCGACATGGATAATCTTGTAAGAGTAAACGGTATCGCCGATACCACCGCGATAGAGAAAGGTCGAGTCATTATAATACCTGTTAAATTATCGGGATACGAGAAGCCTGAATATAAATCATACGAGCGGAGCGAATCTTTCGCCTGGCCGATCCAGGGCCATACCATATCGTTTTACGGATCGAAGCAGGACAACATAATAAATAAAGGGATAGACATAGGGGCCTTGGAGGGTTCCAGTGTAAGGGCCGCGCGCAATGGTCGGGTAGTATATTGCGATTCGCACCAGAAAGGTTTCGGCAAAACCGTTATAATCGACCACGGCGACAGGTTCCAGACGGTCTATTCTTACAATTCGGAGATTTTAGTCAATGTAGGAGACTCTGTCCGGCAGCATGATGTCATAGCCAGGGTCGGCAGGACGGGAAGGGCAAAACAGCCGTCATTACATTTTGAAATACGAAAAGACGGCCAGCCGCAAAACCCGTCATACTATTTACCGCGTTAGGTTAAAAATGTTTACAGAACCGATTACAGGAGAAAGATTTTTTGGGCGCCAGGAAGTGCTGGACCTTTTGAATAAAAGGGTTTCCGCACTAAAGGACGGCTACAGGCAAAATGTTGCGCTTACAGGGCCGAGCCTGGCCGGAAAATCTTCCATAATACTTCAATTCTTGCATTGCGCCAGGGAAGAGGGTTTCATACCTATTTACATAGAGGTAATCAAAGAAAGCTTTGAAAGCTTTGCTGATAAATTTGTAGCAACGTTATTATATAATTCTCTCCACAAGACAGGCGAAGATATACCCCTGGACGTAAAATCTCTTTTGGAATATGCCCGGGAAAGACTTCCTAAAACATATCAGGCCGCCAGGCAAATATATGCGTTGATCGAGCGAGGCCAGTCGGATGAGGCATACCTCAGCCTTTTGGCGTTAACTTCTACCCTCAAATCCGAAACCGGCGTTTCTTGCGTAGTAATACTGGACGAATTCGACAATCTCGAATACCTCGGCATCAAAAATCCGTTTCTTGGATTCGGCAAGATCATCATGGTTCAAAAAGATACCATGTACATAGTATCAAGCTCCAGGAATGAAGCTATTAGGAAGATCATATCCGAGAAGCTGTCTCTTCTTTTCGGAAATTTCGAGATAGTAAAAGTACAAAATTTCGATATCGCAACGTCGAACGAATTTCTCAGTATTAGATTTGCAGGGTTCGAAATGAGCGACTCGATGCGCAAATTCCTGATATTTTTTTCCGACGGCAATCCTTTTTATCTCGATAAACTTACGGCCGAGGCCAAGGACATCGCTTGCCGCAAAATGTTGGGATACATCGATAGGGACTGCGTGGCGGAATCGATACTGAAGCTCGTCTACAGCGCGCAGGGTTCTATTAACCAGTATCTTTTCAACTACATGTTAAGCCTTCTTGATACAAAATCCAGGGACTATTATTTGCAGGTCCTTACTGCCATAGCCAATGGCCGCAATAAAGCATTAGAGATTACACGCGCACTTAAGTCGCGGAAAACGGACGCTTCCAAGGCCTTACAGCGTCTATTGGAACTCGGCCTCATATCCAGGAACGGCGTATTTTATGAGATTGAAGACGTAATGCTTAACTTCTGGTTAAAGGCCGTGTACCAAAGAAGGAGACAGATACTCATCGATGGAACGTTCGATAAGATGAAAGTTTTTGCCGAAGAGGTCCGCAGCCACATCAAAAATTTCGAGGATGAATGCACCATGAAGCTGGAGCTGAGGATATCAAGCTTATTCAACGCGTTCTCTAATGAGCTTGTTACTATCGATTCAAAAAATATGAGACTGCCGCACTTTACTAAAGTCGAGTCGATCAAGGTTGGCGATTCCAGCGCCATAGTGGTAGCATCGTTTCGCGGAACATCCTGGGTTGTACAGGCATTCGAGTCTGCCGTAGACGAAAACGATGTAATAACTTTTATCAAGAACGCTAAGTGTGCGGCCTCTAAAGTGTCGAACAGGGTAATCTTGCCGCTCAAGGGAATAGAGGAAAACGCCACGCTTCTGGCTAAAGAACTTAAGATTTCGATCTGGGATTGCAATTTACTTAATAGGATCTTCACGTATTACGGTAAGGAAAAAGTGGTGGTCCTGCCATGAAGATACTTGTAATATCCGACACGCACATTCCGAGAGTGGCAAACGACCTGCCCGAAGAAGTTTACGCGGCCATAGAAAAGTGCGACATGATATTGCATGCCGGGGATTTTGTAGAAATAGACATTCTCGATAAATTGAAAAGCCTCAGGCCGACGACGGCAGTTTACGGCAACATGGACTCGTCTCGGCTTCGAAACGTACTTAAGGAGAAGGAGATTATTTCTGCGGGTAAATTTAAGATTGGGCTTATACACGGCTACGGAGCTCCTTCGGAACTGATGGAAACGGTCAGGAAAGAATTTAAAAACGTGGACGCTATAATCTTCGGCCATTCTCACGTGCCGATAAGTATAGTAAAGGACGGTGTGCTTTTCTTTAATCCCGGCAGTCCTACCGATACGATCTTTGCCAGGACTAATTCTTATGGCATAATCGAAATCTCGGACAAGGAAATACAGGGTAAAATAATCTCTATCAAGCTTCCCCGATAGAGGAGGAGTTTATTTAACATGCGAGATATTCCAGTCATTAAGGTTGAAGGCCAAACGCTTCCCGAGGCGTGGGAAAAGGCTGTGCTGGGGGTATGGAATGACGGCCTTGACATAAAGACCGAGTACGATAAGAAAAATGATCCTCCAAGCAAAGACTGCACCATGATTCTGGTAGTAAACGACCCCATGAAAGAGCCGCGCATTCACAGGGCTTTCCCCGGCGGGCTCGAAGACCTGGAGATATACAGGCAGGAGGTAGTCTCCGGCATCCATGATCACTGGATAAAACCTGAAGAAGGCAAGTGGACTTACACCTACCACCAGAGGCTTAGCAATTACGAGATCGAAGGAGAGCGTGTAGATCAAATAGATTACATTATAAATAAATTGGCCGAGACGCCTTATTCGCGGCGCGCTCAAGGTATAACCTGGAACCCAAAACTCGACCCCGTAACGGACGATCCTCCGTGCCTGCAAAGGATATGGTGCAGGCTCGTTAAATTAGACGAAAAATCTTATTCGCTGAACATGAATACCCACTGGCGATCCAGGGACGCTTACAAGGCCAGCTTCATGAATATTTTCGCACTGACAGACTTGCAGAGGACCATGGCGGAGGCAATCGCGAAGCGGTCAGGACTTAAAATATCCGTCGGAAGATATGTCGACATAAGCGACAGTTTTCACATATACGGCAGTTATCTGGAGGAATTCAGGAATTTCCTGAAAATCGTTACCGAAAGGCCTTTTGAAGAAAAGACATGGTCGAGCGGTTTTGCAAAACCGTTTTTTGAGGATGCCAATGTCAAACTTCAGGCCGAAGAGAGGCAAGGACATGGATAAACTATGGGCTCCGTGGAGAAGTAAATACTTATATTTGAGAAAGAACAAGAAGTGCATATTCTGTTCCAATAAGCCGTCCGACGCGAAAACAAATTACATAATCGAACGGTCCCGGCATTCATTTGCCATGCTTAATATATATCCGTACAATAACGGGCATGTAATGGCGGCCCCTTATAGGCACGTAGGGTCGCTGGATAAGCTCACCGACGACGAATTGACGGATCTCTTCGGGCTTGTGAATAAGGTTAAGGTTAGAATAGATAAGAGCCTAAAGCCGCATGGCTACAATATCGGATTGAACATAGGTAAGGTCGGCGGCGCCGGCTTTGCAGGACATGTTCATGTGCACATAGTGCCGAGATGGACGGGCGATACGAATTTCATGCCGGTCACGGCCGGCACTAAAGTCATCTCGGAATCGCTCGGCGCAATGTACCGCTTATTAAAAAAATAATGCTTAAACGCAAAGAATACGAAAAAAGAGAAGAAGAGCTGGCCTCATACGCCATGAAGACGCACCTAAGCGGCGGGCGGCAATATAAAGAGGGGGAGCATGACTATAGGTCATGCTATCAGCGCGATAAAGACAGGATCATATATTCAACAGCGTTTCGCCGCCTCGAATACAAGACTCAAGTCTTCGTAAACCACGAAGGGGATTACTACCGTACAAGGCTTACCCACACTCTTGAGGTTGCGCAGATCGCAAAGTCCATCGCAAGGGCCCTTAAACTTAACGAGGACTTGGTGGAGGCGATCAGCCTTGCCCACGACCTAGGACATACTCCATTCGGCCATTCAGGCGAAGACTCTCTCCATGAAATCATGCGCGAATACGGAGGCTTCGACCATAACACTCAAGGCCTTCGCGTCGTCGATTTTCTTGAGGAACGGTATCCGAATTTTCCCGGGCTCAACCTGACATACGAAGTAAGAGAAGGCATAATAAAGCATTCAACCCCATTTGACCGTCCGAGGCCATCGGCCCCATTCGATCTTACAAGCTCACCGATACTGGAGATCCAGGTGGTCGATATCGCAGACGAGATAGCCTACGATAACCACGACCTCGACGACGGCATCAAGTCCCGGCTCATAAAAGAAGAACGCCTTAAGGAGGTGCCTATTTGGGCCGAAAAAGAGAAGCAGATATTAAAGAAATATCCAAATATAAAAGATGACATAAAAAAGTATCAGATCATCCGCTCGATCATAAACGATCAGGTTACCGATCTCATTATCAACACGGAGAAGAGGTTAAAACAATTTAAAATACGAAATGCTAAAGACGCGACAAAAATACCGGAAAGGGTCGTGGTGATGTCAAAAGAAGTCCAAGCATTACGTATGCCCATGCGCCAATTCCTTGTTGAAAACCTATACAGGCATTACCGCGTAGTAAGAATGTCTAATAAGGCCTCCAGATTTATAACAAGCCTTTTTAATGTATACATGGACAAGCCCGAACAGCTTCCGCCTGCAACATATGACCGGCTGGCAAAAGAGGACATCCGCAGAGTGATATGCGACTACATAGCCGGCATGACCGATAGGTATGCGCTTGACGAATATAAGAAGCTTTTCGAACCCTATGAAAGGGTATAGCCCCTTATTTCTATTGACATGATTTTTTACCGGGAATATAATCGATATACATTTATATGAAAGAGATAAATAATAACGTATACCAGAAAGAGCTTTTCGACAGGCTGAAGAAGAGCATAGGCCTGAAAAAAGAGCAGGAATGCATCGGTTGCCTGTTAAAACCTGCCGCATGGTGGATAGTAGAAGCCGCAAATCCTAAAATCGGCGATATCGAAAAAACGGTATCTAATATATGCCCCTATCACAAGAAACATGCTATTGGCAAAAACAAAAGCTGCGTCAGGGTGTTATTTAAAGTCATAAAAAAAGCGCAGGAAACCAAATTGATCGCCAAGTTCGACTGCGTCGAAGGATTGCACGGATTTGTCTATCCAATCATGCAGGGCGACAACCTGTACGGATACATCGGCACATGCTACAGGAAGAAGGACGTGCCCGCCGAGGTAATCAACATATTTTCCGCATTCACAGATACGATAGTGCGCGAGACGCAAAAAGAATTGGAATTGTCGAAGCTTTACGAAACGATACGTCCGCGCGCAATAGCACTTTCAACTGTCCACACGGTACACAGGCTGATAAGCTCTACACTAGATTTAAACGAACTTCTGCCTCGCATAGCGCGCCTGTCGCTGCAAATATTAAGGGCAAACCGGTGTTCGATTAAACTCATAGACTCGAAACGCAAGACATTGCTTCCGAAGTCAACCATAGATTTGAGGACAAAAAAAGTCAGGCTAAAAAAAGTCAGGGTCGGCAAGTACGCCCCGGGTAAAGCGGTAAAATTCGGCCGTCCGATAAGAGGCCGGGATTTTCTGGCAGTCCCGTTGATAGATGAAGATGTTATCGGAGTTATAACTATATACGATAAAATCGACAAGAAGCCGTTCTCATCCTTCGACCAGGAAATAATGTCTACAATGGCTGAGCAGGCGGTAATAGCAATCAAAAACGCCCAGCTTTACAAGGAGCAGGAGAAGCTTACGATAGGCAGTATTAAGTCGCTGGCAAAAGTGCTGGATACCAGGGCGCCCGGTACGTATGTACCCAGAGCGTCTTTTCTTAAAATCGCTCTTGCCATCGGCCAGGAGATGCGCCTTGATACCGAGAGCATCAAGAGCCTGGAGTATGCCGCGATTCTTCATGACGCAGGCGAGATAGTCATACCTTACGAAGTTTTGACAAAACCCTCCAAGTTGACCGGCAAAGAATACGCTATAGTAAAAGAGCATCCTATGGCGGGTGTGGAGCTCATTAAACACATGAAAGCGCTAAAGTCTGTCACTCCCATCATTTTGTATCATCATGAAAATTATGACGGAACCGGTTATCCCAAAGGGCTAAAGAAGGACCAGATACCTATCGGCGCCCGGATAATGGCGGTGGTAAGCGCTTTCGAAGCCATGATAACGAAAAGGCCTTACAGGATTATAAAAAATATTGATGAAGCCGTAGATGAGATAAAGAGAAACTCGGGAACCCAGTTTGACCCAAGCGTAGTCGTTACTTTCATTGCTATTATAAACAGGAAAGATATAAGGCAGGCATTGGAGAAGGAGCTGTATGGATAAACTGCTTAAGTCGTCGATACACCTTAAGATAATAAAGTTCTTTCACGAAAATCAGGCATCCATCGATACACCGCGAGGCGTAGCAACATGGGTAGGGGAAGACAAGACTAAAGTGCGCAAGGCGCTGGAAGACCTGGTATCGGCGAAGGTCCTTGTCGCGCATCGCGCTACGTCCACGACAGGATACAGCTATACAAGGGATGAAAATACGATTGCCAAGATCGAAAAATATTTAAAAATGAATAGATGAAAGATTACGAAAAGTTTTACAATCGATTGAACGCGTCCCAAAAAGAGGCCGTCGACATAACCGACGGCCCTCTTCTTGTGCTTGCCGGCCCCGGGACCGGCAAGACCCAGCTATTGTCCGTCAGGGCAGGGGCTATATTCGAGAAGAATAAGGCAAATCCGGAG
>Ga0153915_10007890_pt1 | contig 10086 bp, 7 predicted proteins | sample Opewatmetagenome_2_FD_107003 | JGI IMG/M metagenome (GOLD analysis project Ga0153915, IMG submission 107003) | Freshwater wetland microbial communities from Ohio, USA - Open water 3 Core 3 Depth 3 metaG | ecosystem: Environmental > Aquatic > Freshwater > Wetlands | place: USA: Ohio, Lake Erie... | reverse complement strand
TGTACTCGAAAATGGAGCTCTGAAAAGCCGCGGCTTGAATGCGTTCAAGCCATGGCAGCATGGACTTCACATGTACCTTGGGAATCGAATCAAGTCTCCGTCTCCTCAAATTTGCACCTAGCGGCACGTTTGTGTCGGGAATTCCCGCCAAAGAGAATTCCATTTCACCTAGAAGCGAAGGATCTCCAAATGCCAGACTATCGAAAAAGTCCGCTTTTGGATCTGCTCGACCTTCATACAAAGGGCGTATAGCATTAAAGCCTGACATCGCAGCCATGGGTTTCAAGCCGGGTCATTGGACAACATGGAACCAACCAAAACAGCAAAGATCATCACCATCGTCGGCGCACGACCCAATTTCATGAAGGCGGCGCCGATCATCGCTGCGATCCGAAATCACAACGAACGCCTGGCCATGTCTCCGGATCTCGAGGCTGCGGGGGGCTCTCATGTCACCCTGCAAAACGTGCTGGTCCACACAGGTCAGCACTACGACGAAGCGATGTCGGACCGATTTTTTGCTGATCTGAACATCCCGAAGCCGGACGTGCATCTGGGAGTTGGATCAGACTCTCACGCGGCCCAGACGGCCGAGGTCATGAAACGCTTCGAAGAGGTCCTGCTGCGGGAGAGGCCGGATCTGGTGGTAGTTGTTGGCGATGTGAACTCGACTCTGGCCTGCGCCTTGGTTGCTGCCAAGATCTCGTTCGATGCCAACGGAACCAGACCGCTCATTGCCCACGTCGAAGCCGGCCTTCGTTCGTTTGATCGGGGCATGCCTGAGGAAATCAATCGGATTCTCACGGACCACGTCGCCGACTTTTTATTTGTAACAGAGGAGAGCGGGCTCCGAAATTTGCGCGAGGAAGGCATCCCGGACGGAAAAGTCCATTTTGTCGGCAACACCATGATCGATTCGCTCCTCGCGTTCAAGGAGAAGGCAGACGGCTCCAAAATTCTGGACAAATTAAGCCTCCGGAACCGCAGCGGTGGGCACGAATCAACTGATAGCACAGCCCGCTATGCCTTGTTGACGCTTCATCGGCCTTCCAACGTGGATCAAAGTGCAACTTTTCTGAATATCCTGGAAGGATTGGACGAATTGTCCAACTCCTGTCCTGTCATTTTTCCCGCACATCCGAGAACACAGAAAAGAATCGCCGAATTCGGTCTCGAACGTTTCTTTAGAAGCGAGAACGGAAGCCCTGAAGGAGAGCAATCGCGCTCCGCTCATGCAGACAGGCGCATCCGCTTAGTTGAGCCGCTTGGATATCTTGACTTTCTGTGCCTGATGGGGCACGCGGCCGTGGTCGTAACCGATTCCGGTGGCATCCAAGAAGAGACCACGTGCCTTGGAATTCCATGCGTCACCGTGCGTGAGAATACAGAACGGCCCGCCACGGTCAAGGTCGGCACGAATATCCTTGCAGGAACGAGCAAGGAAGGCATTCGCCAGGCCACACGGCAACAACTCGAATCGAAAGTCTCTGGTGCCGTGCCAGAAGCTTGGGATGGCAAGAGTGCTCAGCGAATTTTGGACGCAATTTGCCGCGAGATTGAAAAGAAGCGGTTACTCTGAAGGTCGTTCGCGTGGGCACATTCAGATCGTGGCAAGAGAGCCCGAGCCGCTACCCTAGGATCTCGAGCTGCTTGTGGCGGAAAAGCGAAATGATGAAATATGCAATCATCACTCCCGTGCGTGACGAAGAGAAATATATCGAGGGGACCATCGAATCCGTCCGTCGCCAGACGATACTGCCCGCAGAATGGGTAATTGTGGACGACGGTTCTACCGACCGGACGGGTGACCTCCTCGACGAAGCTGCGGCTCAGTTGCCGTGGATACGCGTCATACACCGAATGAACAGGGGTTTCCGGAAGTCCGGCGGCGGCGTGATGGAAGCGTTTTATGAGGGGTACAAAGCTCTTCAACGTAACGACTGGGAGTTCATCGTGAAGCTCGATGGAGACTTGAGCTTTCCCCCAGATTATTTCGAAAAATGCTTCGAGTACTTCCGCAGCGATCCCGACCTCGGAATTGGCGGCGGGGAAATCCATCACGATATCTACGGGAAGCTCAAACTCGAGAAAAGTCCTCGGTTTCACGTGCGAGGGGCTACAAAGATTTACAGAAAAACTTGTTGGGAAGCGATTGGCGGATTGTGGCCGGCCCCGGGATGGGACACGATCGATGAAGTCAAAGCCAATATGTTGGGCTGGAAGACTTATGCGTTTACGGATCTGCATCTTCTCCATCATCGTTTTACGGGATCCGAGGAGGGGCTGCTGCGTGACAGGGTGAAGCACGGAATGGTCTGCTACATTTCTGGGTATCACCCCCTCTTTGTTGTGGCCAGTTGTCTCTATCGGATCACTCAGAAACCTTACATCATCGGTTCGGCCGCAATTCTGTATGGATATCTAAAGGCTCGTTTGACCCATCCGCCGCGCTTGGAAGAGCGGTCTTATGTCGGCTACATACGTGATCAGCAGCTGAGGCGTCTCTTTGGAAGACAGACTATCTGGAGGTAACCTCCAGGTTGGAGTTGACAGGCTCGGCATATGTGCGGAATCTGTGGAAAATTGATCTTTGACGGTGAGGCGAGGATTTCGCCTGAGCTCGTGAAGGCAATGGCGGACACGATCCACCATCGCGGGCCAGACGATGAGGGGTACTACGTCTCGGGCCCGATTGGTCTGGGTTTCCGTCGGCTCTCTATCATCGACCTTCAAAGTGGCCACCAGCCCCTCTCGAACGAGGATGGCACAATCCGGATTGTTTTCAACGGCGAAATCTATAACTTTCAGGAGCTGCGAACGTTTCTATTGAGCAAAGGCCATGTTTTTAAGACTCAGAGTGACACGGAAGTGATCGTCCACTTGTATGAGGAGCTCGGGCCTCAATGTTTGGAAATGCTGCGAGGAATGTTTGCCTTCGCCATATGGGATGAAAATGCTAAGACTCTATTCTTGGCGCGGGATCGAGTTGGAATAAAACCCCTCTACTATTGTCTGACCGACACATCTCTGGTCTTCGCTTCCGAGATCAAAGCCATTCTGGCAGACCCCTCGGTCAATCGAGAGATTGCTCCAGAGATCATCGACAGATTCTTGACTTTCCTGTATTTGCCAGGCCAGGAGACCTTGCTCAAGGGGATCCGCAAGCTGGCCCCGGGACACTATCTCCTCGTCAGGGATGGGAAGCCGGTGATTAAACAGTACTGGGATCTTCACTTCGCAGAGCCTACCCGGAGCCAAGGCCTTAAGGACGCAGAAGCCGATTTGCTGGGTCTTCTTGCCGAAACAGTTGAGCTCCACATGATCGCTGACGTGCCCGTAGGTGTCCTTCTAAGTGGCGGGGTGGATTCGACGGGGGTGCTCAGCTTCGCTGTGCATGGGACCGACAAGAAGATCAGTAGCTTCACCGTGGGTTTCTCGGGGGGGGGAGTTGCCGACGAGAGACCTTATGCCAGATTGGCGGCAGAAACATTCGGAACCCAGCATCATGACATGACAATTTCGGCCAACGACTTTGCGGCGTTCCTACCTCAATACGTGTGGCACATGGAAGAGCCTGTGTGCGAGCCGCCTGCCATTGCTCTGTACTACGTCTCGAAGTTGGCGAGGAACTATGTCAAGGTGCTCCTCTCGGGCGAAGGCGGAGACGAGGCGTTCGCGGGGTACAGCAATTATCGCAATCTCGTTTGGCTTGAACGGGTTAAGCGCGGACTTTCTCCGTTGAACGGGGCCGCCGCCCGGGGACTTTCTTTTGCCAACTCAGTCTTCCACTTGCCTCGAGTGGCCAAGTACGTGCCATTGATGAATGACCGTTTTCCCGACTACTACTACAGCCGGACTTCAAACCCGTATCGCTACACTGGAAACCGATTAGGTAAGGTGTACTCTGCTGATTTTGGGCAAGCGATTGATCGTGAACACACGCTTGAACCCGTGCGCGAGTTGCAGGCGCATGTCCGTGGGCAGAATACCCTCGACGCAATGCTCTATATTGATACGAAGACGTGGCTGCCCGACGACCTGCTGATCAAGGCCGACAAAATGACCATGGCCAATTCCGTTGAACTCCGCGTACCTTTGTTGGATCACCGGGTCTTGGAATTCGCAGCGTCGTTGCCGCCCAACTTCAAGCTAAAGGGGTTTACTCCAAAATATATTTTGAAGAAAGCTTTATCCCAGAAAATTCCCCAAGAGATCCGCGACCGGAAGAAGACTGGTTTCCCGGTACCCTATGAGTCGTGGCTTCGGAACGATCTCAAGGATGTCGTCTGGGACGTGTTGACGGACCGCAGGACCGTCGAACGAGGATATTTCCGTAAGGACGCCGTCGAGCGGTTGCTCCAAGCCAACGCGAATGGCAGCGACTATTCCAAAGAGATCTTTTCGCTGTTGAGTTTTGAGCTCTGGCAGCGGACGTTCTTGGAGAGCGAACAAGTCGTCCTAAACTAGAATCACCAAGTCATTCGCCAGATTATGAAACTATCGATCATCATTCTCTGCTGGAACGATCTTCAGGTCATTTCAGACTGCTTGCGGTCCATTCTGGAGGAAACCCGTTCCATCGAGTTCGAGGTAATCGTTTCGGACAATGGTTCCTTCGATGGCTCGCCGGAACATATCCGAAAGACGTTTCCGCAGGTGTGCGTGATCGAAAATGGAGCGAACCTGAGGTTCGCCCGGGGCAACAATGTCGGCATCGAAAAGAGCCGGGGTGAATACGTCCTCATCCTCAATCCAGACACGATCATTCACCCCGGCGCACTGGACAAGTTTGTGGAGTTCGCAGACAGGCACCCCGAAGCCGGTGCTTTCGGCTGCCGGGTCTTGAATGCCGATGGCTCCTATCAGGGACCAGCGCGTCCCTTTCCGACCCTGCTTGGTGACTGGATCGCCGCTCTATGTCTCCGCCCGCTCGCCTATCTCTCAGATTTCTTCATTTCGGATAAGTACATGCGATGGAAAGGGGATACGGAGCGGCCCATCGATTGGCAGTCGGGCTGCTGCGTCATGTTTCGCGCGCAACTGCTCAAGCGGCTGGGCGGTTTTGATGAGCAATTCTTCTACTACTACGAGGACACCGACCTGTGCAAGCGCGTGTGGCTGGCTGGTTATTCGATCTTTTATACGCCCGAAGCGACCATCACTCACCTCGGAGGACAGTCCACCCGTCGTTTCCCGCTGGCGTTCGAGCTGGACAAATATGTCACGCGATATCGCTACTATTACAAGTACTACGGCCCACGGGGAGCCAGAGGTTGCCGCCGCGTGTCGCTGGCCTCGCTGCGCATCCGCCAACTCGGTTATGGCGCGCTTCAACTTATCAATCCAACTGCGTCACGTAAGGAATATCTCGCACTGAATCGAGCTGCGATCGAATGGAATAAGCGCATCGATCCCGTTCGGCTGGTTGAGCGGGGTGAAGAGCCGGAAACTCCACTCAGAACCGCCGCTCGAATCTCGTGATCACAACCCGCGGAAATGGCTATTAACCATGGACCGACTGGCGGTTGGAGTCAGGCTGATGGGGATAACCAGAGATTCTCATGGTCCCAATGGACAGGCATAACACCTGTACTTAACTTAGACTCTTGATCAGTTTCTCAGGAATGGTTATAGCCGTACTATTGCTTGGGGCAAAGGTCCGGGGGTCTGGACCATGAGCCTTGAAGAAACGGGGATAGGCAAGGCACGTTTGTAAACTCGCAGAGCATAGATTCTCTAGGGCGCACGGGGAGGCGGAAATGAGGGGAAACTTGAGTTCGGCAACACGCGGTATCGTATTCCTTCTGGCCCTCAGTGCGTTCCTTCTGCTGTCCGAAAGCGCCTTCGCGCAGCAGACTTACTACATTGACTGCGCGGCAGGCAGCGATGCAAACAACGGGACGGCCAAGGCAACGCCATGGCAGCACGCTCCGGGAATGGTGGGGCGAACCGGCTCTTATACTCATGTTGCGGGAGATCGATTCATCTTTAAGGGCGGCGTGACCTGCCCGGCCAGCTTCTTCCCGTGGACGATCTCGAGCAGCGGTACGAGCGGGAGCCGGGATTACTACGGGGTGGACCAGACCTGGTATTCTGGCGCATCGTGGGCTCGCCCTATCTTCGACGGTGAGCGAGTTACCACGATGGGCCAGATGATCACGATCAATGGCAGTTTTCTCACCTTCGACAATTTCGAGATCAAGAATCACGGGGCCGCTGTAGGGACAATACCTGTCACGCTCTATTTAGGCGGGTCGAACAACATCGCTTCCTACATCTACATTCATGCTCACTACGTTTCGAGCTGCACGGCTGACAGCGCGAACGGATTTTTCGGGATCGCATTGCGCGGGACAAATAACATCATCGATCACTACACGAAGGACGGCTCAGACGGAGTTCCGGCGGGGACGATCGGCGGTGCTATAGGAACGGCGGGCGGCACGGGAAACACTCAGATCCGCTATTCTACTATCCATGACGTTCCGAACGCCATTTGTTGCGGAACGTACGGGGACGTTTTCGGAAACACGATATATAACGTTCTGACATCGTGCGCAGGGACGCACGAGAACGCGATCGAAAATTTAAGCAACGCTTGGCGACTTCGGGTTTACAACAACCTCATTCACGACGTGCGCGTAGGTGTCGTTCTGCTGGTATGCGGGAACACCGACATCTACAACAACGTCTTTTACCACAACGGCCCATCTGCCATTCAAATAGACACGAATTGCGGCGGTGAGGCTTCAGCGCACGCTTACGTCTACAACAACACAATCGAGGGGACCAATTACGGTGCGGGAATACTGGGTGGGGTGAATAACCGGAGTGGCGCTACGCTCGGGGCGCTGACGATAAAGAACAATCATGGCATCACCAATGCTGGGGGTGCCATGTGGTCGAATATGAATCTGGTCACGACGCTTGACAGTGATTCAGGCACCTCCAGTGAACCGATTATGACTCTCGCGCAGGCGGCTGCGGCAGGCTACACCTATACTGAGACGAACCCCTATTCGCCGCCTTCCGGTAGTAGTCCGACGGTAGGAGTGGCGCTGAGCCTGACGAGTTCTTGCGGCTCGCTTCCGGGACAGTGCAGCGACAAACTGGGTGTCGCAAGGCCGACGAGTGGTCCATGGAGCGCCGGAGCGTACGAGGCCCCGCAGAGCACTAGTGGAAAACCAATCGCACCCACGAATCTTACGGCCACGGTTCAGTGAGCTAGGCTAAGGCAGTCGAGCATCACAATTCCGGGCGCGATCCCCACGCAGGCGAGTTGTACGTGTGCCGCATCCGAAACTTTGCCGTCCCCCATCGGCAATACCTCACAGACTGCATTCATGAGTTGACTCTCCAAGGCATAGGGTTCTGCTGTATCCAACGGTGTTGAAGCAGACCCGAGTGTCTCTTTCGAGTAAATCACTATTGATGGTGTAATGTGAACGTCCATCTGCTGCTTGGGCAAATTGCTCGAGCACTACATCGGGATGGTGTTCCGGCCACAATTCGTAAGGTAGGTGCGTATCTCCGGCGTGGCCGAATCGCGGATGAATTCGACGTGAGAAGAGGTGTCGATACAGGCGGCATCGAACCGCTGTGGAAATTCAAGATACGCTCACCAAACGCACAATTCGGGGTGCGCTATCAAGCTATAGATGAACGCGAGCTTGTAGACGCTGTCAATTTCCTGCACGTGGAGACCCCCCAACTCACCTTCGTCGATCTCGGCTGCGGGAAGGGCAGGGCTCTTCTTGTGGCTTCTGAGCTGGGCTTTGGAAAGGTCATCGGCGTAGAATTCGCATCCGAGCTCGTCGACATTGCGAAGGCCAATCTGGCGAAGATGCGAATCGCTGGGGCCGTTGTCGTCCATGCCGATGCCGGGGACTTCCAGTTCCCAGCGACTGACATGGTTGTCTATCTCTATAATCCCTTTTCGAAAGAAGTCTTGCAGCGAGTTCTTACGAATCTCCGAAAGTGCGTCTGCTCAGCGCTCTACGTTATTTACAAGGCCCCGCGCTGTGCGAAACTCCTCGACTCGTGTGGCTTCCTCCGTCGCGTTGGGTGCCCGCCGGGAGTCGAGGACCTTCAAATCTGGCGTGCGATTGGTCACCATGAGTCCGAAGTATCTTAGCTCCTTGATTCTCGCGTGCGATAAGAGCCACGGACAAAGCAGTGCAATTAAATGAGCCAAGCATGAACTCCCAAGCCCAATTGAGAATCCTGAGAACGTTGCCTGAAGTGGAGGAAATCCGGCCGGCATGGGAATCCTGGCCCGGACATCGTGACTCAGATATCGACTTCTTTTCCAACGTCGTAGAGTCGAACCCCGGCACCATACGGCCGCACGTCATCGTTGCTTACCGCGATGGAAAACCAGATGCCATCCTGATTGGCCGCATTGATTTGACAACCCTGCCCCTGCGCATCGGCTACTGGCGGGTTCCAACACCCCGGATTCGCCTTCTGACTTTCGTAATTGGCGCACAGCGCGGAGACTCATCTCCGGAGGTGAGCGAGCTCCTGTTCCGCGAGGCCCTAAACTCACTGCGGCGGAGGGAAGCGGACGTCGCCCGGATGGAGTACGTGCGGGCTAATTCAGTGCTTCACCGCCTGGCAAAGAGCTTACCGGGTATCGTCGGACGCGACCACGGCGCCGTTTCGGGGCCGCATTGGATTATGGAGTTGCCGAAGACTTACGAGGGGGTTCTGCAGGCACTTTCCGGTGACCTCAGGGGGCAGCTTAAGCGCAAAGCAAAGAAAATTCAGGCTGACTTTGCCAGCCTTTCGGTCAGGTGCTTTGAGAAGCCAGAGGAACTAGACGTGATGATGCGTGACGTTGAAACGGTCGCAGCCAAATCATATCAGCGCGGCTTGGGAGTCGGTTTTTCCGATAATCCGGGAACCCGTCAGGGAATTTCGTATCAGATGGCCAGGGGAAGATATCTTGGCTACGTGCTGTACCTCGAAGGGAAACCGTCAACCTTTTGGTTGGGCAGCGTCTATGGTTCCGTCTTTTATAGCGATTACCTGGCGTATGATCCGGCGTTCAGCGGGTACTCCCCCGGAACGTTCGTTCAAACAAAGGTTTTGGAAGATCTGCTGGCTAGGCAAGTGACCAGCCTCGACTTTGGCCCCGGCGACGCCCGCTATAAGGCTCAATGGGGGACAACCTGCCATGAGGAGGTCACTCTGTACGTCTTTCCGTCAGCGTTCCGCGGGGTCGCGCTCAATTTGCTCCGAACGCTCAGCGCGCTGGGGAACAAGGCTGCAAAGGCGGTGGTAAGAGGAGTAGGTGTGCTGCCGAGATTAAAGAGAATACTGCGGGATGCAAAAAGGGTCGCCCCAGAGCGCAAAACTGCGGGCACGACTTGAGCTGCATAAGACGGCCTCCCCGCTAGGGTAAACAGAAGAGGCCTGGGATCAACCCGCGTCATGCCTGAAATTTTCAGAAGGCTTCTTAATCGTTTTCGGGCTGCCCGAGGTGGCGTGGCAGGGACACGCGAGGCATAGTTAATGGAACCTGAAAATCTTACTTTTGGAGGCGGAGCGGCGGACACGCTGCTGCATCCGCTGGTGGCGTTGTGGCTGCTGATCGCCGTCATGCTGATCCTGACCCTTCCCCGCAAGAAGGTTATTACGCCTTTCCTGTTGACTTTTTTTACCGTACCGATCGGACAAGTAGTGCTGGTAGGAGGCTTGCACTTTACGGTCCTGCGCATTCTGATTTTGGCCGGATTGGCTCGAAGGGCCGTTTCCCACTGGTCGTCACCGGGAGGCGCGTTTCCAGGGGGATTCAACGCCCTGGACCGCGTAGTTGTGTTCTGGTCGTTGTCGGCCGCAATCGTCTTTTCTCTCCAGTGGATGGAGGCGCAGGCATTGATCAATCGCTTGGGGGATTTGGTGGACGGGCTGGGCGGCTACATGGTGATAAGATTCCTGATTCCCGACGGCGAGGCCATCCGGCGCACGATCAAGGTGATGGCCATGATTTGCGTGATCCAGGGCATTGGCATGATCAACGAGCGGATCAGTCATATCAACGTATTCGGCCTGTTGGGAGGAATTCCGCCCGCGGTGACGTTT
>Ga0153915_10007889_pt1 | contig 10086 bp, 14 predicted proteins | sample Opewatmetagenome_2_FD_107003 | JGI IMG/M metagenome (GOLD analysis project Ga0153915, IMG submission 107003) | Freshwater wetland microbial communities from Ohio, USA - Open water 3 Core 3 Depth 3 metaG | ecosystem: Environmental > Aquatic > Freshwater > Wetlands | place: USA: Ohio, Lake Erie... | reverse complement strand
GTGCAGTTGGCACCGGAGCACCCTGACTGGTTGCTGTGGGTGAATCACCTGCTCGACTATGCGACGATGCTCTACGATCACGCCCCCCTCCGAAACGTGTTTCACGTTTCCCCTTGGGACAATGTTGGATTGGCGCCCGAGGAACCCATTGCTTTCGAGACCAGTCGTACTTCGCATTTCAGCCGGGTCGCGTATAGCACATTGCGATTGGGTGAGTTGTTCCCGGATTACCAGTGGGAACCCACGACCACAGCGAGCTTGCAGTGGGTGGTGGGGCTCAACTATGGAGTGCCAGGAGATCGTGTGCTGCCCGTCTTCAGGGATGCCGTCGTGTCCGCGTCTTTCATTACTAACCTGGGCTCCAGGTACGGGAAGCAGCTCACCGCGGAGCTGCAATGGCAGCAGCCAACCATTGTCAACGGATTCACCGAAGGGTTCCGCTACGAGAACACATGGCAGGCCTCAGAGACGTTCATTCTCCACGATGGCTTGTGGCTGATGGCGATCAGTCGCTATGGAGCCCCACCCAAAATGGCGGTCCACACGACGTGCGGAGGCAGTGCATGCGCGGCACGTGTCCGAGTGAATGTCCGAGGAAAAGCAGTGGACGGACGAACTGAGGAGAGCACCGGCAGACTTACCACGGTGCTCCCAGCCGCGGGCAAGGGTACGCTCGAACTGTCTCGGCACGGGAAGCGAATTGTTGTCCCGTTCGCTGCTGGTATGGGGGCGCAACTCAAACTACATGTCGACCTTGAAGCACAGCTTGTCGTCTCGTTGAAACGGGGGATGCCTGCGCCCGACAATCGCATCGTCCTCAAGCTCGTCAATGTTGGGTATCGCGCGAGCCGAGCCCTTGTTCGCCTACGGGCCCATGGCGCCAAGCTAAATAGGCCAACGGACATGTTCGTATCTCTTGCGGCCGGAGAAAGTCGTTCATGGCTCATCGAGGTCGCGCCGTCATCTCCCACCTACGTTGTCTCGTCTGATGTACAGTGGAACTTCGGACACGACCGTGAGTTCCTGTACGGCTCAGAAGGGCAAAGGTGTTGTGCGCGGTGACCGTAATCACTGTTTCTGCGTCGTGTGCCAGAAGGGTATGTGCGCCGGGAATACAAGCACTTCAAACCTATTCTGAAGCGAGCTGGTCTGCCGAAGATCAGACTCTACGACCTTCGACACACAGCGGCGACACTGGCGTTGACGGTAGGAGTCTCGCCCAAGGTTGTGTCAGAGCAACTGGGGCACACGAGCGCGGCCTTCACACTGGACGTGTATTCACACGTGCTGCTGCACATGCAGGACGATGCAGCAGCCAAAGTGGAAGCAGTGTTGCTGGGACATGCAGCAACAGTCGCGGTAAACTCTACATTACCGCGGTAGAGGCCTGGGGTTGATTCCCGCAGCTCCCCTTTTGCGTGCGATTACCAGCTTTACATCAATGCTGAGCTCCCCGGAGCGGGCGTACAATTCAGCCGAATGGACGAAACATCTAGGGCGAACCTCACGGTCTCGGGCGTGCTCTTCGGGTTCTTCTTCGCCGCCTTCTGGTGGATCCTAAACCGGGAACTCACGTTCGAGAAGGAAGAGCGACATTTTAAGCCCGCGACCGGAGTGCTGATTGGCAAGCATGGCCCTGCTTGCAACGTTTGGCATCATTGTTCCTCTCGGCCGCGCCGCACGAGCTAATCCCGCTCTCTTCACAAGCTACCGCGGGATTCTCTTGGCGTTGGTTGCAATCTACGGTTACATGCTGACCGAACTTGGCCACTACGGCATCTACCAGCCACCAAAATATACGACGCGCAGCGAGAAGCTTTTCTGCATAGTGACAGTGCTTGTCGTGGTCGGCTTGGCTGCCAGATGGTGGCTGTTTCGATAGCCAGCGGCAGGCAAGCGGTTTCGAGCAATGGAGAAGTACTGCGTCTTGAATCCCGGCACATTCTGTTTTCAGCCGTCCGCTTTACGTGGATCAGACTGCCAAACCTGGATTTCTCGAGTTCGGGATTCTCAAGAGCGACGGTGAACTCTGGGTGGAATGCTTTGCCAACCGCTAGATCGGCAATTAACCGTTGTTTACGTTCATTTGCTCCGCCTCGCCGCCTTCCACTTCGCCCAACGTGCACGCTGGGCCGCAGCAATTCGTTTGCGAGCCGCCGCTGACATGGTCCTCCGCTTCTTGGCCACCGTCGGAACGCCCGTGGAGCTTCGGTTCGGACTCACGAGCCTGCCCAGAACCTTCAAAGCAGTGTCCAACCCCTCCACTTCTCTCCGCGCCCGCTCTCTCTCCTTCTTCAACTGCCCGAGTACTGTGGTCAGATTAAGCATGGTTCCCCTCGGGCAGGCATTGTACCAGCGCGTTAGAGGTTGAGAGACTCTCCGATCCATTTCCCACTCACCCACAGCAGTTTCAACACCGGATCCCACCGGAAGGAGGATTCCTATGAGGCTTCGTCGCAATGAATACTGTCCGATCCACAGATCGCTCTTCTGCTGTGGCCGGGAGCCCATCCGAAAAGAACGCAGACTGCTCCGGCTTGGGGTGCAGCCTGTCGAGGACCCGCATCACCTAAGGGGATACAGGGAACTGAGGTCTCCAGCCGAAATGCGGAAACTCCTGAACCGAAAGATTGTCGAGCAGGATAGGAAATGTGCAATCTGCCATGAGGAGTTCACGGATTACAACGACATCGTGCCGGACCACAAGGATCCCAAAGGAATGGGAGGAGCGTGGCGAGACGATCATCCAGACAACATCCAAGCAGCTCATTGATGGTGCAACTCAGAGAAACGGCCGAGCAGAATGGGCGACTGACGGCCGTCAGTCGCCCATTGACCTAACCAACTGCCCGACACTTCCCGTCAGAACCAAATGTGGGGTCAAATGTGCGTCTGACCACCAGGATGCAACGATGGCGAGCGCGTTGAGGCAGGCCGAGAAGGGTGCGGTCCCTCCGCTCATTTGGTGCGAACAAGTTCCCCGACGAATTGCTCGACATCGAGAGCCTCCACCCCCCTGGCGATCGCTGCCGTGGGCACTTGTGATCGAGACCTTCGATGGACGACGATCAACCGCTCCGACCGCTTCTGCAGGGCTCGTTGCAAAGCAGTTAACGACGATGCCATGGCAGGCCGAACGGTCTTTGCGGCCTTGGTTTCAACTAGCCACAGTTTGGCGTTGGGGCGCGGTACGAGGAAGTCCACCTCCAGACCCTGCTGATCACGGAAGTAATAGAGTTCCTTGCGCATTCCACTATCGGCCTGGCTCTTGAGTATTTCTGCTGCGACGAAGCCTTCGAACAAAGCCTCCAGGAAGGGAGATCGCTCAAGCTCAGCCGACGATGTCAGGCCCAGCAAGTAGCAGGCGAGGCCGGAGTCGCCCAAGTACACTTTCGGCGACTTGATTAGCCTCTTTCCGAAGTTTTCGAAATACGGCGGCACGAGAATGATCTGGCCTGTCACTTCGAGGATGTGCAGCCACTCGCCAATCGTGGGAACCGAGACCCCGAGGGGCGCAGCAAGGTCGGTCCTGTTCAGAACCTGGCCGTGACGACTGGCCAGAAGAGCGAGAAAGCGGCGAAACGTCGCCAAGTCTCGTACGTTTGTAATCGCCCGGACATCTCGTTCCAAGTACGTTTGCATGTAGGAAGCGAACCAGAGGCTGCGAGCCCTGGGGCGGGCGAGCACCTCTGGGAATCCCCCGTGCAGCAGGTTTACTTTCTCGGTTTCCGCAAGACTGAAGGGCAAGAGCTGAAGGATGGCAGCCCGACCCGCCATCGATTCGCTGATTCCACGCATGAGGGGAGCTTCCTGGGAACCCGTGAACAGCCATTGACCCATGCGGCGGGGCCCCATGTCGATAACGGTGCGGACATAGTCGAGCAGTTCGGGGGTATTCTGGATCTCGTCGAAGACAACCGGCGGCCGCAGCTCGTCAAGAAATGCACGCGGATCGCTGCGCACCCGACCCTGAATGTCGGGGTCTTCAAGCAGTACGTAGCGAGCTTCCGGGAACAGCTTGCGGAGAAGGGTGGTTTTGCCCGCACGGCGGGGCCCTGTCACAACAACCGCCGGAAAATGCCGAACAGCGTCCAGCAGCACGCCTGCTAGTCTTCTTCGGATAAACCGCATATGAGAAATATAAACTATCACTTTAGATTACTCAACACTAGAGTTTGGCGCCTGGTGGGAGTGGTTGAGAGGCAAAAGCGGCCTTGGGGATATATGGGCCTCTCGTACCTGAGCTGCGGTCTACGTTTGTGTGCCAGAAGCGTGCCGCATCAGGGAAGCCCGGTACAGTGACACGGCGAGTGCTCGACTGACGGCCGATCAGTCGGCCTTCTCCCATCTCACTGAAAACTCCACTTACTTAACACTCAAACCATCAAAAACCAAACGGCACGGATGGCCTAAGTCGTGCCGACGGTCAAACGACGCGCTCGTGCTCAACTGCAACATGGTCGATCATTCGGAGAACAAACTCTCTAGATCACGAGCACCGTGGACGACACGCAGAACGAAGATCGTTCCGTTCTCGTCTATCCGATAGAAAATCAGATGTTTCGTAAATCCTGCGATTGGCACTCGGCGAGTTCCACGTAGCTGAGTGACCTGGAATGAGCAGAGTGAGCCCGATTCGGGTGTCTGGACTAACCGCAACAGCGTGGAGGTTACGGCCTCCTCCCACCGTCTTGCCAGGCTCTTTGCGCGGCGTACCAATCAGACTGTTCCAAGATGTCGGTGATAGCCGCGTCGCTGAACGCAACTTTAGACGTCCTCACGCACGCCGAGCGCGCTCACGCAGCGCCCCGATCAATCCTTTCTTACGAATCGCGGAGATCGGCACTTCGATCTTCGGGCCCTTTGCGGCAGCGAGCAACTCGTCCTCGAGATTGCCCATGCGGCGCTCCTTGTCCTGGCGGATCAACTCGCGGATGTATTCACTCGGTGTGCCCCAATCTCCAGAAGCGACTTGTCCCTCCACATAAGCCTTCAGTGGCTCGGGTAGTGAGATGTTCAAAGAGGTCATTGGCATACCGCCATTTTACGACAGTTTATGAAGGTCCGCAAGGGGGGGCGGCTGGACGCGATCTAAGTTGTTGTGACAATGGTCCCTGCCAGGGGCGGCAAGGGCCCGCCAGGCGCTGCTGGTATTTACCGGTGTCCCTCTCGCCGTCGTTGGCGGTGTTTTCGCCTTAGTTACGCGTGGTATGCACTTCAGCATCTCGGCCGGCGTCGGTTTTATCGCGCTGTTCGGAATTGCCGTGTTAAATGGCGTGGTGATGGCGTCCTACATCAATGATCTACGAGAGAGTGGCATGCCTTTGCGCGATTCGGTGCGTCAGGGTGCACTGGTGCGGTTGCGACCAGTGCTGATGACGGCACTTGTCGCCAGCCTTGGATTCATTCCCATGGCCGTTTCGACCAGCGCAGGTGCCGAAGTGCAGCGCCCGCTGGCAACCGTTGTGATCGCTGGAGTGGTGTCAAGCACGGTACTAACCCTCGTTGTATTGCCGGCGCTCTATGAGCTGTTCGAGCGTACCCGAACAGAAGATGAGAAGAGGGTCAATGCATGATGGGATGGCGGTGAATGGGAAACAGTCGTCTTGACGCATGGCGGCAGCGAGCACTCACTCTGAAGGCTGAGGCACATGCGGTTTATCTCGCGTCCAAGGATCCAAGAGTACCGTGGTATACGAAGGCACTGGCGGCTTGTGTGCTGGGATATCTGTTCAGTCCCATCGATTTGATACCCGACTTCATTCCGGTTGTGGGTTATCTCGACGATCTGATCGTCGTTCCCGCCGGCTTGCTGCTGGTGATCAGGCTGATACCCCGCGAAGTGATGGCCCAACATCGGGAGACTGCCCGCGTTGCCGCAGTGAAGCGAAAGCCGAACTGGATTGCCGCTGCCGTGATTCTGGGCATCTGGGTTTTTCTGCTCATTCTGACGATGCGTTTCATGTGGCACCACCTGCGGTTCAGGTGAGACGACGCTTCCTGGGTGGAAGGAGAATTTGAGTGACCGAACCGCGAGGACGAAAGGCGCTGATTAGGGTTCCTCGCTGCGGGTCCAATTTACACGGCCCTGCCCCGTGTTGGCTCGCATTCACTGCAATTCGCGGTCCGGAATGCAGTCCCTTGAACCATCACTGCAGGAGCCGGTTGACAGTCGGCGTGGCCTCCCGGTTCCCACGGTCACGCAGTCGCAGGCCATCTAAATGAGAGCCGCTGATTGGATCAATGTTGTCTATTTTTCGCTGTTGCTCGGGTTGGGCTGGACGCGTTCGCTACCGCTCGGGAAACGTGTTCGAACGACTGCGCTCGGTGTTCTCGGGCTCAGTTTCGTATGGCTATCGCTGGTGATCTCTTCCAGAATACGGTCACCCATTGCATCAGTGATCCGCGATTGGCTACCTGCTCCCATGATGCTGGTGGCCTACTGGCAGGCGGGCCAGTTCTATACGCGGGCGAATGAAGAGGTACAACGCGCGCTCGTTCGATTCGACGAGAATCTCTTTCGATTCCTTCGCAGCCGCTTCGGGGCTGGCATTCGGTGGTTATCGACGTACTTCGAGTTCTCGTATTTGTTCTGCTATCCGATGATCCCACTTGGCGTTGGTGCGCTCTACCTGATGCATTTGCGGGATCATACAGGCCAGTTTTGGGCCGTGGTGTTGCCTGCCACGTACGCCTGCTACCTCGTGCTGCCGTTCCTGCAAGTTCTCCCGCCATGGGTGCTCAGAGGGCACATGCCCGAGCGCGGAGGATCATTCCGACGCGTGAACCTCTGGATCAACCGCCACCTCAGCATTCGCGTGGACACGTTCCCCAGCGCACATGTCGCGGCCGCTGTGGCTACTGCACTGACCTTGCTGCTTTTCTCCCCAGTCGTCGGACTGCTGTTCATGTGGCTCGCCGTCAGCATTGCAATCGGCTGCGTTGTGCGTCGTTACCACTACACGCTCGACGTCTTGCTCGGTGTGGTCCTGGCCTTGCTGGCGTTCCTGTTCAACCTGCCGTGAGATTCGTGAAAATGCGGGGGTTACCAAAAACTACTGTCGGCGCAAGCCCAGGATGCGCACCGCCACGCCGCCGAATAATTTGCGCCGATTGCTGGAAAGGAGCGCCCAAGAGATAAAGCGCAATGAAAGGGGCAGCCTGAAGGGATGGTCGCGCTCGTGCCGCGGCGACAGCAGTTGCATCAATGTTTCGCGCGGCCTTTGGCGGAGGTCGTCGAGGACCGCAGTTTGATGCACGCAGGAGACGGTGCAGTACGGCGCACAGCCCTTGACGGTTTCGTATTCACGTTCAAGATCTTCTCGCGCGTAACGCTGCAATGGGATGCCGGGGTGGCCGCGCTGTTGGGAGCACCAGTGCACCAAGCCGTCTTCGCAGACGTAAAGATACCGGCTGCCCGCCCGGCATCTCCACGCGTTGGGCTGACCTTGCACCAAATTGCGTTGAAAGCGGTTGCTCTGCTCATACGAGAAGAACCGATTATCGAGCTTCATCAGGTTTTGGTAGATCTCTCGATGCCGGCTGTCTGGCGGGACCAGTTGACCGGAGTGATCGTGAATGAGACCGACGGTCGTCGTGAAACCCAGTTCGACCGCGCGGCGGGCGATGACCAAGGCGTCTTCAGGTTCTGCAACGCCGGCTCCAAGGACTGTATTGATATTGACTTCGAATTCGGCGTACTGGGCGAGCCACTCGAGCTTGCGGTTGAGCACCTTGAGGCTCTTCTTCGACACCTCGTCCGGTGCGACATTATCGATGCTGACCTCAAGGTGATCGAGTCCGGCTTTGTTGAGCCGCTGGATGCGTTCGGGGGTAAGCAGATACCCATTGGTGATTAGCGTCGCAATGATTCCGTGAGAACGGATGTTTCGAATGATGTCATCCAACTGAGGATGAAGTAGAGGTTCGCCGCCGCTCAGCGTAATGATGGTCGTGCCCAGTGATGAGAGCCGCTCGATCCGGCGAAACAGTTCGTGGACCGGAACGGGCTGGGAATAATCATCGTACTCGCTGCAGTAGGCACAGGAGAGATTGCAGCGCCGGGTGGGAATAAGATGCACCAGTATCGGATGGCGCGGCGACGTCATCGCTTTCGCGAACACACGGGCCTGACGCAATCGCAGCCCGAACCTACGCCATCTCCTTAGAATTGGCGCCAGATTCATACCTCGAAGTCTCTCGTCCAGCGAACACCTGCCACGACAACCTTGATACGTTTCCCAATGAATGATACGACAATCATGATCGTTGCTCGGTCAGCTTGGAGCTTTCGATTGAGCGGCGGATGCTGAAGGAAACCCGAACGAAAGTCGAGGATTTCAGGTTGGGTGCCCCACAGGGGGGAGGACGGTTGATACCGCGTACGACGCCAAGGTCGAGGATGTCGCGCAGAGTCCCAGCGGCGAGGGTAAGTCCGACGATACCGACAACGCCATTTCTGTCACGGGCACAATTAAGCTGCCTAAGCCAGCCGACGCAACGATAAAAGGAGGTTCAAGCGACACCGCAACAGGGTCACCGTCTTCAGCAGGCGGGCAGAAGGGCGGGGACAAAAAATCGCAACCGAAGAACGCCAATGACAAGCAGAAGGGCAAGAAGAAATAGCACGCCGTGAATTAAACCGGGGTCGCATTAGCAGTTGGGGATGTAGCGGACGCATGAAAGGCTGCGACGGAGATCAGTGGAAAGGCCACCAATTTCGGCAACCAGCAGACTCATGTTCCAACTGCTCCGATTCTTGACAGCCTCACTCGGTCGGAATAACGGTGGCGTTTACGTTGAACCCACCTGCCCTAATTCCTTGGACATCTTGCCGACCATAGATTTCTTGGGCAGCCGCCAGCCGAACTAACACGTCCTCGTCCTTCAGCGCACTCTTTCGGATCGCATCAGCGGCACCCGCTCGCAAGACACGGATGACATCCTCCGGCGTGATCTTCCGCGAGTAGAAAACGAACGGCACTTCAGGGTAGCGAGCTTTCAATTCCATCAGCAGCGCGACCCCGTGGTCGGGGGACTGTCCCAAGGCCCTCCATTGCAGGCTGAGCATGCCGTATGCGTCCGCAATCGCTTCCATCGTTTGTTGCAGGCGTGCTTTGTCATCGAGGGATGAGTCCGCGTACAGCCCGGAGAACCGTTCCGCCACTCGTTTCGCAGCCCTTGCTGCCACGTCCCTTTCTGCGGCTGTGGGCGTAATGTCTCCGCTGGGGGAAGGCAAGTAAAGATCGCTTACAAAAATATCCGGGGCTGGACTTCCAAACAACTTCGCTGATTCACGCGGCCAGTGAACGGTAGCGCAGTCGTACTCGCCTCCGACGATGCGGAGGAAGGCATCGAGTTCCGCCTTGTCATCGTCGATAAAAGTGAGCCGACGCATAAACGCGTTTCGTGTTTGAGATTGCTGAGACGACTCGGATTGCCGCCGCCTAGCGGCTTCGATGGCTGAGCAGTTGGGCGGGGCTAAGCCGCCTTCTTCCGCCTCCCCATCTTCCCTTGTGCCCATCGCTTTTTCAGCAATTCGGATAAGCGCCTCCGCCCTGCGGCGCTCATGTGGCGACGGCGGCGCTTCCTTGGGACCAATCGGGGTCCAGTTCGGCCACGTCGTCCCGCTGAATTTGCACCTTCAAGCGCAGAAATGGCCTGATCCAAACGGGCTCGTTCTGCCCTAAGTTCGTCGATAATTCGGCTAAGGTCCACAGAGTTCTCCTATAGTCTGATTTGTGCAGTGCTGGGAAGCGTAGGAGTATACCACCCTACGTACGATTTCGGGCTGCAATCGGAATTGGGCGGTAGGTCTGTTTGGGTTTCGGAAGTAAGACCGCTTGCCTCCGTGTCGGTTCACGGAGCAGAATCTCGGTTGCAATCAATCACAATCACAGCCTCAAGCGGCTGAGCGGAGGTATGCGAATGGCGAAAGTGAAACAGCTAACAATCTCTTTGGAAAATCAGCCCGGAGCACTGGCTCGGGTCGCCCAAGTTCTGGCCGATGCGAAGGTGAACATGGTGGCGCTGCTGGGCAGCACCTCAGGGACGCAAGGCTCAATGCAGGTGGTCGTGGACAACGTC
>Ga0153915_10007888_pt1 | contig 10086 bp, 10 predicted proteins | sample Opewatmetagenome_2_FD_107003 | JGI IMG/M metagenome (GOLD analysis project Ga0153915, IMG submission 107003) | Freshwater wetland microbial communities from Ohio, USA - Open water 3 Core 3 Depth 3 metaG | ecosystem: Environmental > Aquatic > Freshwater > Wetlands | place: USA: Ohio, Lake Erie... | reverse complement strand
TCCGCCCGCTTTATGGCGTCTTATGCCGGAATATTGCATTTAAGCCATTTCATCTTTAAAAAAAGGGCCTCCCATGCCTTGAGGATCCGTCTATGCAAGATCCTAACCGGACATTGCTGATTTATTTACGGATAGGGTCTAAGTCATAACGATTGTTTCCGGGTGCGCCCTACCTCAGATATATGGGGTTTGTGAATATCCAGGGCCGCCAGCCGAAGAGGGCAAGTCTTCGGTAAACCTCTATCCTGTAAACGCCCTTTTCAGTTACAGGAAAGACTGCCTCTGTCCCGCGCCGCTGGTTTACCTGGACGCCATCCTTGAAAAGCCTTATATCTCCTTTAGAGGGTGACTCCACAATGAGATTACCGGGATAAAACGGCGCCTCCTCTCCCATGTTAAGGTCGGAGCCGTCATCAGAGATATAATTGAATCTGAAACCTTTGGCAGGATAAATATCATCATTGGCAATAAACAACCGGCCCTCCCTCATTGCCTCATAAATATCCTCTTTTGCATTTAAAAAATCCCTTAAAATTTTTCTCTTCAGAAAAACATGGATATTGATGGCCTTTAGAATAAATTCATAGGGAAGAGGGTTGATGTAAAAACGCCACCATTTAAAAAGAGCGCCGTGGGCATCTGATCCGCCGATAGCCGTCACCCTTCTATGCCGGCAAAGTTCATCATAGAATGACATCGTTTCCTGGCTGGGGCCTTTCAGCGTCTGACTTCTGAATTTCATCAGGAACAGTGAGTGCAATATGGATTTGACCTCTTCCTTCCATCTTGAAGAGAAGTTCCATATGCATACCCCTGTAAACCCTGTCACCGAAAGATCGTTCCATGTGTAGGCCTTTGATTTTTCATGAAAGGGCATGCCTTTTTCAAAGGGGTGGGCTAAAAAGCCTATGCCCCCTTGTTTCTTCACCTCGTTAATAACTTCCTGGGGGCTGAGGTCTTCCGAGGTTACCATCTCTTTAAGATCGAAGGCCAGGTAATGATGATATCTCTTGCCAATCTCAAGCCCAATTAACAGAAGCATCTTGCCGAAAAAGCCCTCTTCCTGCAGGTTCAAGGATTGCGTCATGAAATCGTGGTCATTGAAACATATAAAATCAAGACCGGCAGCAGCAGCCTTTTCGGCTATCTCATCATAAGTTCCTGTTCCATCCGAAAGGCTCGAATGGATATGGATATTCCCTGTGTATTCATAATCGAACATGATCCGGTTCCTATATAAATATTTGCTTGCGGGGAACGCGGTCTTAATCCGTTCCCTGTTAAAATTATTCGTATTCCTCAAGCGCCTTCAAGCCCATCTTCATGGACTTATATATGGTAAAACAGATTATTAGAAAAACGGATAAAAATGCAAGAATAATCCAAAGCCATTGGAAACCTTTTATCGTTTTTTCATACATATCCGCAATAAAAAAAAGACGGACAGGTCCTGCCTCAAGGAGAATAATGACCGCCATAAACAGGACGCTGAACATCATATACATTAAACCCCCTAATCCGGTAGCCACTTGTGATATGTTTTCATATTTAAATCTCGGATATATGGCCCCGAAACCGATGCCCAAGGCTATGATGCCTAAGACAGCAAAGAGCATTGCCCCTTGTACGGCTTTGTTAAATTGACAAGCTCAATTATATCCAAAGTCAAGCACCTCAAGTTTCAACTTGCCGATAAGTCCCATCATCTCCACTTGCTTATCCAGGTTCCCATATACCAGGCATATATGACTTACATCGGCAGGCATCTGGTTCAAGGTGGCGTCCATTGATATCCATTGACCCAGGTATGCCTCTGTCCAGGCATGATAATAAAACTTCCCACGGTTATAAACAAGACCCACACTGAGCCTCGCCGGAATCCCTGACGCCCTGAGCAAGGCCGTCAGAAGCACGGCATGCTCATTACAGTCGCCCGTCATTGTTCTAAGGACCTCTAGGGCGCTGGGGACGCTTATCACAGGCATTTTATCAACGTTATCATATACCCAGTTCAACAATTTTTTAGTTTTTAAAACAGGATCTTTTTCATCTCCTGCGATAGCGCGGGCCTTTTCAATGATCTCATCAGCGTCGCTTTCGATATTGAATTCAGGCATTAAAAAGGAACTTAATGCCTTATCATTATACTGTTCCATGTCATTGGATAAGCTGGAAGGCAGCTTTTCAATCCTAATAGACATGATCCCGTTATCAAGGTTCTGTCTTTCTGTTTTCCCCGGGATTTGATTTAGAGCAACGCCATCCTTTGAGCTTAATCTTAACTTCAGATAAGATAACCTTTTCGGATCAGGAATATCCCTGTCAACCGACAGGGCTGTCATATCATATAAATCATCTCCTCCTCCCTCGATATCCCTGGAGGCATTCGCGGCGCTGGATTTTATCATTACAAGGCCCATAAACCCTTCTTCCTTTAGAACCACACCGTTTTCATCAATCCAGATACTCATTAAATTTCCCCACATCTCTGTCTCAAGACGAAAGGCGTTGTATTCAATTCTATTGATCTTCAATGATTCTCTTGCCGCGACCTTGAAGATTCCCTCCTTTTGGATCATGGTGGATGGGTCAAAAAACGGGACCCTGAAGGTGTCTCCCACATGCATCTTTTTTGTTTTAAAGAGATGTTCCATGCCTGCGCTGATAACAGGCGGTTCAGAGAGTATGATTTCCCTGGTGTTTTGTTCCTTTCCCTTTCCCGTTTTTATAAGGAGACGATCCCCTTCAACCTTGCCTGAGATATTATAGGAGACTATCCCTGAGTTCATTTTAAATATGAAGTCTTTTAAAATGAACTTTTCATCGGCATTTGTCTGTGTAATAGTGTAGATGTCCTTATCAAGGCCCAGGAGGTTAAGCCGCAGGAAGACCTCCTCCTGTATATAATAGCCCTGTTCAAATGGCCTGATAAAGCTTATCGAATAACCGACCTTCCGGTCTTTGAGGAAAATTTCCTTCCATTCCTTCTGTGCCGAATCGATGTCCCCCATTTCAGCGGCAGATAAATTCTCTGACCCAGCGCCGGTAAATTCCAGCCTTTTAATGAGGAAACCCATCATCACAAGCCAGAACGCGACAATAAGGATGCCGAAGAGAGTAAACAGGCGTCTCTTGTTTATGGATATCATTTCAGAAGAATTCTCCGGTAGTGTCCGTTGATTGTTGTTAGCGGCCCGTTGTATCTATGTTGTCGGATAGTAAGATGAAATTTCATTGCTGTATCGGCTATAGGCATATTTTTCCGGATTGGTTCTAAGCTTCCGCTTTATGCCGTTAAATCAGATATGGCGATAAGGGGAAAAAGGCGTCAATACTTAAAGAGGATATCCAATCCTTCCCAATAGCCTTCGGGCATTGGATAAAACAACGGCAAATGAAGCCTGAGGAAGACCAGCGCCTTCCACAACTTTGCGGGCAAATTCCTCGGTCATTATATTCTCAGGGGAATGGGTGTCCGAATTCAGTATAAGTCCTGCCCCCGACTTCATAGCTGCCCTGGCAACGTGTCCGTTGGTGAAGCTATGACCGGATCTGGCCGATATCTCCAGGAGGGTGCCTCTTTCAGCGGCAAGGTCCGCATCCTCATCGGTAATAAGACCCGGATGCGCCAATATATCAGCGCCGGACTCAATGCCTGCCCTGTTTGTCCCCGGAGCGACAGGTTCAACTATAGTCTCTCCGTGAATTACAACCAGCGCAGCGCCCAGATCCCTTGCCTTGAAGACAAGCGGCTCGATCAATTCCGGCGGCACATGGGTCAGTTCTATCCCCGGAATGACTTTAACGGATTGCGAGCTGTTAAGGACATCTGAGACCTTAACGATTCTCGGGATGATAAAGTCCAGGTTAGAGGAATCGGCATGATCCGTAATGGCCACGGCGGAATATCCCATACTCTCAAATCTCCTGATGAGTTCAGAAGGTATCAGATCTCCGTCACTGAAAAAAGAATGCGTATGCAGATCTATCATAGTGGGTCACTCACATCTTATATTTTCCAAAATCATCAGGATCAAGCTTTTCCAAGACCTCCTGCCATTTCCTTCCTTCTTCCGATTTATCCTCGGGCTCGGCCTTAAGGTCTATCTGCTTTGATTTTTCAATAACCTCTTCTGAAACAAAGACAGGGGCGCCTACCCTGAGTGAAAGGGCCAGTGCGTCGCTCGGCCTGGCATCTATTGTCATATCCTTTCCCTTGTGAGATATGTGAATCAAAGAATAATATGTATTGTTTTTAAGATCGCAAACCTCAATCTTCACAACCTTAACGTCGATCATCTCAAGGATATTTTTGAGGAGGTCATGGGTCATGGGTCTTGAGAATTCGATTCCTTCCAACTCGCTGGCAATGGCGGTTGCCTCAAGCAAACCTATCCATATGGACAGGGTCTTATCGCCGTCGATCTCCTTAAGGATGACAATAGGGCTGTTTGTAAGCGGATCAACAGTCAATCCTGATATAATCATGGGCCTCAACATATTCGTCTCCCTGACTTCATTAGAATAAATATAATATACATTTTAACAAGACACGCATGTTTGTCAACAGAACTTTCTTTATAGTCTTTTACCTAACCGGACATTGCTGGTCTCAACATAATCTATTTTGGGTTTGCCTTAAACGGTAAAACCTTGCCCTTATTTCCTGCGCCGGCTTCTCCGCCGGTTGTCGGCCCTGGTTCCTTAACGCCTCTTTGAACAGGCATCATTTTTACCTCCTGCATCATAATCGGATTGCCGTCCATGGTAAATGGGACGCCGTTTATGTATTCATCCCGTAAGATCCACGTAATTGCCTGTTGCGGGATTGAAAGCAATAAAAGAGTAACCCTGTACCAGCCTTTTTTAATATCCGGTTCAATAGCCTCAATGCGCGCGTAGATAGTAGGCTGATCTTTAATATGTATAAGAACGATATCCCCCTCGCGACTCACGATAATTATACCTCCTACCTTGTTATTTTATTGTTTTCTCTTAATATGAAAAGAATTGCAAGTTGGAATTAGAAGTGGTGTTTTTAGTGATGGGAATGAGGTTTTTGTCTTTGTTCTATTTATGCATTCGTTCCATGCTGCGGCGATAAATGACATCCGCTGCCTTTATTATCTCTGTTTTAATAAAATCCATCTTATTATCATCAAGGCTCTTTTTAAATCCAACGATATATATTGCTGAAAACCGTTGCTCTTCCAGCTTCAGGGGGGCGGCCACTGCCCTCACGCCGGTCATATATTCTTCAAAATCCATGGAATAACCGTTCTCCCTGACTTTTTTGATCTCTTTCATAAACAGTTCCGGGTCTGTTATAGATTTATCTGTATGCCTTGGCAGCCCCTTCTTATTTATTATCTCTAGAACCGTTTCTTCATTCATCGCTGCCATAATAGCCTTTCCTGGGGCCGCAGCAAAAAGCGAAAGGGTTGTGCCGACAGGAGATGTGATCTTCATATCATGGCTGCATTCAACAACATCCAATACAAGTATGGCCTCATTATCTCCGCTAAGGGTGCCCAGAAATACCGTTTCCTGAACCTGTTCCATAAGGTTTTCCATAACAGGCCTTGCGATCTCTCTTAAATCAATCTGTGAATACGCCTTTCTTCCGAGTTCAAAGAGTGTTAAACCCAATTCATATTTTCTGGTAGCAGAGTCTTTCCTGACGGCGCCGACATCCTCCAGGATAGATATGATCCCGTGGACAGTGCTCTTCGCAATATCAAGCGCCTTTGCAATCTCATTAAGTCTAATCCCCCCTCTGGATGAGGAAATGACTTTCATGATATCAAAGGCCTTTTTTACTGAAGGGGCAAGGTATTTTTTATTCATGGTTCACCATATTGAACGAATTTTTTAAAATCTATATTACTACCCCAGTGATTGTCAATATTTTTTAGTTATGTCAAAAGTGATATATGTAATTGATTATATTATTTTTTCTTGACAATTACATGTCAGATGATAGAATTTCCCTCAAATAAAAAGCGTTCATAATCATGAACTTTTTCCGGTCGAATTGGATTTCATGAATGACATATATATTTATTGAAGAACTATTCAAGACAACCTGAATGAACCTGTTACTGTACCGATTAATTAGTAAATGTCCACCGTTTTTTATCTGAGCAGAAAGGTTGATGTGGGTGATCATATATTACGATTTTCACCACGAAACTATAAACAGAAACAAAATAGAACAGTAACCGCTGCACATTAATTGTTTTTTATAGAAAGGAGTATTGCTATGGCGATCGAGACAGAAGGCAAATCCCTTGCTGAATCCCTTAGGGATACCAGGACATACGGAAAATTCAGATGCCATAATCCGACATGCATGGAAAGGCTTGAGCCTAAAAAAGGCGATAAGACCATCAAATGCCCGACCTGCGGCATGGAATTCCGCGTGGCATGGGTAAAAGACGGCTTCCCCAGATGCCGCGGGCCTGTATGGGAAGTAAATAAAAAAATAGCAGAAGAGGCCTTTGCCAGAAAGATGAAAGAAAAAGAAGACAAGGCCAAGGAGGGGAAATAATATGCCTTTAAACAGGAAAATCGCCTATATTGATCTTACAACAGGAGACATCCAGGTAAAGCCGATCCCCATGGAAATCCGTAAAAAATTCCTGGGTGGACGTGGACTGGATGCCTATCTGCTTTACAACAACACTAAACAGGGTTGCGACCCTATCGGCCCCGACAATGCGCTTATGGTAAGCGGCGGGATACTCACCGCTACATGCGCCTATGCGACTGCAAGGACACATGTCATGGCCAAGTCACCGCTGACAGGTCTTCTCGGCAGCTGCAACATGGGCGGATTTTTTGCCCCTGAAATGGCCTGGGCAGGTTTTCATCACCTTGTAATAAAGGGCAAGGCCGACCACCCTGTCTATCTCTATATCCATAACGGTGAGATCGAGATCAGGGATGCCAGAGGTATGTGGGGCATGCCTTCTACGGATGCCCAATGGGCCATTCGCGATGACCTTGGAGACCAGGAGGTAAAAAGCATGGTCTGCGGACAGGCAGGCGAAAACCTGGTTGCCTGGGCCTGTGTCATGACAGGCATTAAAAATTCAGGCGGTAGAAGCGGCATGGGTTGCGTTATGGGCTCCAAGAACCTTAAGGCCGTTGCCTGCAGGGGCACAATGGACATTAAATTAGCCCACCCTGTTGAGGCGCTTGAGTTTAACAAACGCTATATCGAACAGATCACAAGCGCCAAGGTTAACCAGACCCAGGGAACCCTTGGCACCCCCTTCATATGGGGCGCCACAAATTCCTGGGGCGGCATACGCTGCAGGAACTTCCAATACAATCAATGTGAATATGCGGATGACATGGAGCCTGAGCGCATTGACGAAATCTGCGAAGAGACCATGGGGCCATACCACATGGCCGGATGCTTCGGGTGCCAGGTGCATTGCAGGGCGCAACATAGAATCCCTGAAGGACCGTATAAAGGAATATATGAGGAAGGTCCCGAATATACATCCCAGGGCGCCTTTGGAGGAGAGACAGATACACCGAGGGCGCTGACGGTGCTTGTAGGAAACCATCTTGTCGACCAGTACGGCATGGACAACCTTGAGACAGGAAGCATCATCGCCTGGGCCATGGAACTCTATGAAAAGGGCATCATCACCAATAAAGAGACAGAGGGCCTTGATCTTTCATTCGGTAACGACGACGCGGTCATAGAGATGATTAAACGGATCTGTTTCCGCAAGGGCTGGCTTGGAGATACCCTTGCAAAGGGCGGCATCCCCGCATCCAAGATAATCGGAAAGGATTCCTTTAAGTATCTGATACAGGTCAAGGGCATGTCCAATCTCCATTCAGACGAGAGGGCAACCCCTGCACTTGCCTTGAACATTGCAACAGGTTCAAGAGGATCGGATCATCTGAGGAGCAGACCGGCCATAGACCTCTATCACCTGCCACAGGATGTCATGAGAAGGATATACAGCAACCCTGTACCCTATGACGGGCCTTTGAGTTCCGAACATACGGAATACATCGGCAAACCATGGCAGGTCTTCTGGCATGAGAACTGTTACATGGCCGTTGACTGCTTTGGCATCTGCAAGTACCACACGACATTCCTTGGCGCCACATGTCCCAACTTCGATGACTGGCCAAAGGTACTGTATTACAATACGGGCATTGAGATGACCCCCAGGGAGATCTGGGATGTAGCTGAAAGATGCAACAATATGGAGCGGCTTTTCAATATCAGGGAAGGCCTTAAGAGGGATGATCCTGAAAAGGGCGATGTGCTTAATCCCAGGTATCATGAAGAGCCCACAAGGCGCGGCGCCCCTGATGTCGTCGGCAGGGTCATTGAAAAGGATAAATTTCTCGAGATGCGCGCTGAACTTTATAAGCATAAGGGATGCGATGAATTCGGCGTTCCTACTCAGGAGACATTGAAGAGACTCGGCATTGAAAATGAGCCGTCACATATTCTGTAATTTTTTTATTTAAAAGGAGAAAACCAATGGCGCCAAAAGCCTTATATATAGATTATCAGAAATGCACGGGCTGCAGGCTTTGCGAACTTGTGTGCGCAGTCAAGCATTATGGCATTTCCAACCCTGCGCGAAGCAGAATAAAGGTCATGAAATGGGAGATGGAAGGTCTTTATGTCCCCATGTCATGCCAACAGTGCCAGGATGCACCATGCCTGAATGTATGCCCTGTAAAGGCCATTTCCCGTGATGAAGAACTGGGAAGGGTCATGGTGGATTATGATGTATGCATTGGGTGCCGTTCCTGCGTTGCCGTGTGCCCCTTCGGCGCGATGAGTTTTAACGTTACCGATAAACAAGTCTTCAAGTGCGATCTCTGTGACGGAGAGCCACAATGCGTCAGGTTCTGCGACAGGAAGGCAGTGGATTTTGTGTATCCTGACGAGGTCAGCATCGACAAGAAGAGAGTTGCAGCGGAACGTCTTTCCAAGGCAGGCAAAGAGGCATCCGCGCTTATGTCGGAGATTTAGATTTAGACCCAGCCGGATTCATCATTTTTCCAGTTGAGAGCTTAGGAAGTTAAGGAGGTCGCCGGTTTTCCGGGGGCCTCCTTTTTTAAAATGACAATGCTAAAAGCAGCTATTTTCTAACGCCGCCAATCTATTATGCTGTTAATTAAAACAATGGCTGATATTTGGGTAGGCTATAAAGAAGACATATAACTGACAAGACATATATCAATTGACACATAAGGTAAAATTCTCTATACTCCAATCCAAAAAAAGGCGATATTTTAAGAAACGGCAATGGAAATTAACAAAATCGAACTTCTTTCAGTCGGCATTGATGTCGGCAGTTCAACCAGTCATCTGGTATTCTCAAAACTGATATTGGTCAGGGATGAGAAATCTCCTACTCTAAAGTTTCAGATCGAAGAAAGAAAAGTGGTCTATGAGGGGAGGATCATCTACACGCCTCTATTAGACAACAACACCATTGACATCGATAAATTAACCGCCTTCTTTAAGGAGGAATGCGAGCTTGCAGGTGTTGATACCGCTGATATCCAGACAGGCGCGGTTATCGTAACAGGAGAGACGGCCAAGAAACAAAACGCCCCGCAGATAGCAGAGGCATTGTCCAAGGATGCGGGAAAATTTGTTGCGGCGACCGCAGGACCTAACTTTGAAAGCCTCCTAGCCGCCATGGGATCAGGCGCCACTGCAAGATCAAAAGAACACAACAACACCATTATATCCTGTGACATCGGCGGGGGGACATCCAACCTGGCCATATCAAAGAATGGCGAAGTCCTCTCTACAAGCTGTGTATCCGTGGGTGGAAGATTGCTTGCTGTTGATCCTGACGGAAAGATAAGCAGACTTAACGACCCTGCCGTAAAGGTTATGAAGCACATCGGCCTGGATTACAAACTAGGCGATTTCATCCCAAGGGATGACATAGGAAAAATTGTTACAAAACTGGCTGAGGTTCTGATTGAGGTAATGACCGGACCTTCAACCTCTCCTTTGGCAAAACAGTTGATGATGACCGATGATCTGAATTTCCCCGGGGCCATTGACGAATATATATTTTC
>Ga0153915_10007887_pt1 | contig 10087 bp, 17 predicted proteins | sample Opewatmetagenome_2_FD_107003 | JGI IMG/M metagenome (GOLD analysis project Ga0153915, IMG submission 107003) | Freshwater wetland microbial communities from Ohio, USA - Open water 3 Core 3 Depth 3 metaG | ecosystem: Environmental > Aquatic > Freshwater > Wetlands | place: USA: Ohio, Lake Erie... | reverse complement strand
CGGCCGCTTCTCCGGGCCCGACACCCTTCCAAACTTCCAGGTAGGCCTGATGACCACGGTGAATGCCCGACTCGCCGCTCGCGGGATCCAGTTGCCCGAGCCGAGCGAGCCGGGTGCCAACTATATCCAGTATGTGCGGACCGGGAACCTGCTGTGTATCACCGGCCAACTCCCCAAGCTGGGCGGGGAGCGCAAGTTCATCGGCCGGCTGGGGGTGGAATTCGATATCCCCCAGGGCCAGGAAGCGGCGCGACTCTGCGCGCTCAATGTTCTCGCGCTGGTCAAGGCGGCGCTGGGTGGAGACCTGGACCGGGTGGTCCGCTGCGTCCGGGTTCGCGGCTACGTCAACGGGGCCCCGGGATTCACCGGCCACTCCCAGGTCATGAACGGGGCGTCGGATCTGCTCGTCGAAGCCCTGGGCGAGGCCGGCCGGCACACCCGCGTCGCGGTCGGGGCGAGTCTCCCCTACGGCTGCGCCGTGGAAGTGGAAGCCGATTTCGAAGTCCGCGACTGATCCTTCCATCCTGCCAACCATCTGACCGGGCCAGGCCGTGGATCGCGTTCTCGTCACACCGTTCTTCATCGACCAGGCCGCTCCGGCGCATCTGCGCCTGAGCACCTTCGCGGCGTGGATCAACCAGCCGGTGGTCTCCGGCACAACGCCGCTCATGCGGGTGGCCTCGATCGGCGAGCCCCTGGCCGCGCAGGTCCAGCGGGTCGCTCTGGCCGGGGACCGGCCGGTCTCGATCGCGGGCGATTGCTGCGCCGCGATTGCGGTCACCGCCGGCCTCCAGCGCTCGGGGCTTTCGCCCCGGCTGTTGTGGCTCGACGCCCACGGCGACTTCAATACTCCGGAGACCACCCGGAGCGGCTTTCTCGGAGGCATGCCCCTCGCCATGCTGGTGGGCCGGGGCGACCAGACCCTGATGGAACGCCTCGGCGCCAGGCCGCTGCCTGAGGACGACGTCGTGTTGTGCGATGGGCGGGACCTCGATCCGGAGGAGCAGACCGCCCTCGATGGCTCCGGGGTGGTGCACCTTTCGTCGGTCGACCGGCTCCAGGCGCTCGAGCTCGCGGACCGTCCGCTTCACGTGCACCTCGACGTCGACATCATCAACCCGCTGGACGCCCCGGCGATGGCCTATCCCGCCGCGAACGGACCGCGTCTGCCGGAGCTCGAGGCCATGGCGGACTGGATTGCGAGGGCTGCCCCACCGGTGTCCGTGTCGGTCACCACGTGGGCATTCGATCAGGACGAGGACCGCCATACTGAACGCGCCTGCCTCCGGGTCCTGCGCAGGCTCCTGCAGGCGCCGGCAGGCGCCTAGCCGGTATCGGGCGGTTCCCGATCCGGACGACCCACAGTCACGACCGGGTCACGCCGTCGCGCGAGCTTCCTCTCGTCATCCCGACAAAGAGGAACCGGTGCGTCGACTCATCTCCGCCTGCGGCTTCCTGTGCCTCATCCCCGCCGCCATGCTGGCCCAGGCTCCGGCGATCTACGGCCCCCGACCAGCGATGGTCCGCATCGCGCCCCGCGCCGGGCCGGGGAACTACTCCATGCGGCTCGCCGTTCCGCCCGCTGCGTCGTTGCAGCGGACCCACTGGAAGACCGGGATGGTGACCGGAGCCGTCCTTCTGGGCCTGGGTGGCGCGGCGCTGGGCTCGGGACTCTGCCATGGACTGTCCGAAGAGCACCCGCCGCGGTGCGGCTCAGCCACGCTCGGCATGGGGCTGCTCGGTGCGTTGGTCGGTGGCGTGGTTGGCGGCCTGATCGGAGGAGCCATCACAGCCGAGTGAGGTTGGCATGGACCGCCAACCGCGACGACGGCGTCCTTCCCACGATCCCACCGACACACTGAAACGCTTGCGTCCGCGCCCTCCCCCGGACTGGCGCCGGTATGGGCGACGGTGAGACATTCACCGCTGGCCGCCACCATGCTGATTCCACCCGAACCGACTCATCCTGCATCCGTGCTCTTCGGACCAAAGCCCGCCGATCCCGGAGAAGCGGCCGCCGGCACCGCGCCGGTGCGCCCCCGGGGCGCCACCTCCCTGCGGGTGATTGGCATCTACAAGCTCTGCGAGGCATTCCTGCTCGGATCCGTGGGTCTCGCCGCCCTGCACCTCATCCGCCCGACCGTGGCGGTGAAGGTGCGCGAGTGGGTCGGCGATGTGCCGTTCGAATCACAGCAGGATCTCGCCAGGCGGACGGCGAGCTGGCTGCTCGGCCTGCCGCCCGGACACGCCAAGACCCTGGCGGTCGCCACCCTGCTCTATGCCCTGCTCTTCGCCGTCGAGGGGATCGGGCTGCTGTTCAAGAAACGCTGGGCGGAGTGGCTGACCGTGGTTGCCACGGCCTCATTCATTCCGATCGAGGTGTGGGAGGTGAGTCACCGCCCCGCCAGCGTCAAGGGACTCGTGCTCGTGGTGAACCTGGCGGTCGTCTGGTTCCTTGCCCGCCATCTGGCCTCGCGTCCGGTCGAGGACCCGGCATGACCGTTCGCGGACAGCGGAAGACCCGCGGTTCTCCCCTCGTCAGCTCTTGTGGGGCGGACCTGGTGACGCCTCTCCTTCGCTGGTCCTCACCGGCGTTCCTGTTCGCCGAGAAACCGTTCTTCGATCTCGAGGTATCCGACCTGTCCCTCGGGGCGTCTGGATGACCCGCTCCTGGCGGGACCGCGCCGATAGACCGGCCTCCGTTCAGGCGGCGCTTCGCGGGCCCGACAATGCACCAGGCAGGCCCAGGTGCCGTCTCACCAGCCGTTCCACCCCGTCGATATCCTGCGCCGCGAAGGAACCCGGGCCCGGTTCGAAGGCCACGTCGTACCGCTCGGAGGGCGAGGGCCGCAGGATCACAAAGACCAGCCGTGCCGCCCCACCCGCCTCGACCCGCCCCACCGCAACAACGTCGCTATCCCAGCGTTCGACGAGCGGTATCGCCTCCGCCCCCACCCGGGCCCGGAGTTCTATCAGCAGATCGGTAAGGTTCCTGAGTCGGGTGCCGTGCGAGTGTCTCATACCATGAAGAGCGTAAAAGACTGCCCGAGGCCGACACGCGACTGCTTTCGGGACCGGCGCGGAACACATACCTTCGAGTCACCCCTCACCGAAGAACCGGCAGCACCGACTATGCCCGACCAGGAAGAGATCCTTGCCCGGTATCGCACCGGGGATCTGTCCGCCGAGGATGCGGCCGCGCTGATCCTGCCGAGCCTGAAGGAGGCCGGCGAGCTGACTCTCAACATCGGCCCAAATGAGATGCCGCTCCTCGACGCGCTCCAGCGTCTCGCCAACCCCGCGCCGCCGCCGCCCCCCACCCTCACCTGGGAATCACAGCCGTGGCTGGCGCTGGGACGGCTGGCCGATGACTTCTGGGGGCAGATCCAGGCCCGGGGGCTCGACCAGGTTCCACAGTGTCTCAACTACGTCTTCCTGGTCGGATCCCACACGGCGGCCGCATCGCTCGAAGAATGGATCGGGACTCGCTCGGACCATGTGGTGACCGTTTCGCTGCCCGAGTCCTTCGAGGTGGCGCATGGCCGGGTCTTCGGCCGCACCGCGCCAAGGTTGCTCTCGTGGAACGACCTGGCGGAGTGGGCCGCCTGGCTCGCCAGCATTCCCCCGGTCCCGAACGCCTCGCTGGACGGGCTTGGCGTCTCGGCCCCACCGGCCGCGCCGGCCAGCCCGGGGGGAGGAACGTGAACAATCCGCCCTCGGGCCGACTGTACCTCGCAATCGGCGCCGTCTGGCTGGTGATCGCCCTGGTGCTGGGCGCCACCGGCAGGATCGCCCGGCTCCACCCTCCCGCGCCGCAGCTGGTGTTGGCCGGCCTTACAGTGCTGCTGCTGGGCTGCGGCGCTGCCTTCACCGGCTTCCGAGCCTGGCTCCGCCAGCTCGATGTCCGCCGGGTCCTGTCGCTGCACCTCACCCGGTACGTCGGGCTCTGCTTTCTCCTGTTGTATCGCCGGGGTGAGCTGCCTTACGCCTTTGCTGTGCCGGCGGGGTGGGGGGACATCCTGGTTGCGACGCTGGCACTCATCATCCTGGCCCGGGTGCCTGTGCCGGAGCACCGGCCGCACGTCCTGCTGGGCTGGAATATTCTCGGCTTCGCCGACCTCCTGCTGGTGGTCGGCACGGCCGCTCGGCTCGCGATCCTGGACCCGCCGTCCATGCAGGCCCTGTCGCGCCTGCCACTGAGTCTCCTCCCCACGTTCCTGGTCCCGCTGCTACTCGCCAGCCATGTGCTCCTGTTCTGGCGGATCAGGGGCCTGCTCGCTCCCCCAGGATGAATCCCGGGGACGCGTTTGCCGCGTCCGGCTCCGCGGCATAGCTTGACCCTGTCCCGCGGCGTGAATCCGGAATGGAGTGCACGCCCGCCCGCCCCGGCGCTTGAGCGGCGACACGGCGGACCTTCACGAAAGGGTGACCAGGCATGAGAGGCGCGGGTGGTACGGCCGGCGGCGTCGGGACCTTCCTCGCCGGCGCGGCGATGCTCGTGGCCGGGGGCTATCTCCTGCTCACCCGTGTCACCGTGGCGAGCGGCACATGGCGGTTCTACGGGTACAACGCCTTCGGGCTGTCGCTCTTCCCGCTCCTCATCGGTGTGGGAACACTCTTCTTCAACGGGCGATCGGTCCCGGGGTGGCTGCTCACCGCGGCGGGGGCGCTGATCATCCTCGTAGGCATCGTGTCGAACCTGGCGGTGTACTTCCAGCCCAGCTCCCTGTTCGACACCCTGCTGATCCTTGGTCTGATCGCCGCCGGCATTGGCCTGGTTGCCCGCTCGCTCCGCGAGGCCGGACCTCCAGCGGATCAGTGAGACCCGAGCGATGGCGCTGCATCCCTGGTTCGAACGCCAGTTCACCTTCGATCTGCCGCTGTGGATGGCGCCCAACATCGTGGAGCGGCTCAGGGGCACGGCCGCGCGGGCCGAGGACAGGCTGCGCGGCCTGGATCCCTCGCTCGGGACCCGCCGGGACGGCGGCCGCTGGTCGATCCACCAGCACATCGGTCACCTGGGAGACCTGGAGCCGCTGTGGCTCGCCCGGGTGGCGGATCTGCGCGCCGGCCGGGAGACCCTGACTCCGGCGGATCTGCAGAACCGCGCGACGGAGGAAGCCGACCACAACGCGCGGCCGCTTCCCGAGTTGCTCTCTCGCTTCCGCGACCTCCGCGCCACTCTGGTCGCCGAGCTGGAGGGCACTCCGGCGCCGGATTGGGGCCGCACGGGTCTGCATCCGAGACTCCGGACCCCGATGCGGCTGCTCGACCTCGGCTTCTTCGTCGCCGAGCATGACGACCATCATCTGGCCCGGGTAACCGAGTTGCTGCGGTCCGCCGGCCCCGGGTGACCACCGGACGACCCCTCATGCACCCGTCCGTCGCTCCCATCGCCGCCATTCTCCGGCTCAACACCGAACTGCTGCTCAACTGTCTCGCGGGGCTCGACGATGCCGCCGCGAATCGCCGGGTGACGCCCGCAACCAACAGCATCACCTTCCTGGTGGCTCACCTGGTCGACAGTCGGCACTACCTGGGCAAGGTGATCGGGGCGCCGCTGGACAGTCCTCTCGCGGACCTCCTTGCCGGGGCGAGGAGCCTGGAGGATCTCGCGGCTCTCCCGGATCTCGCCGCGCTCATCGCCGCCTGGGAGCGGATCGCGGCGCACCTCGCGGTGCATATCGAGCGGCTGGACACGCCGGCCCTGGCGGCGGCCGCGCCGGACCGGCTCCCCGGGGGAGACGGCTCAGTGCTCGGTGCGCTCACCTTTCTGGCACAGCACGAGACCTACCACCTGGGCCAGCTGGGGCTTCTCCGGCGCCAGATCGGCTACCCCGCGATGTCCTACGCGACGCGCCCGCGCGAGCCCGGCCGGGCGGGGGCGTGACACCGGAGACGTCGATGCCCACCACCGACGTCGCCGCCGAAGTGCTCGCCTGGATGAGTTGCCTGATCTCCCACGAGTCGCACCATCGCAGCCAGATCATGATCGCTCCTCGGCAGAGCGGCACACGTCTGCCGGGCGCCCTCGCGATCCGGCCGCTGTGGCAGGGCTGGTACTGGGAGACGTCTCCCTGAGACCCGCCAAAGGCCCGGGGCGAGCACGCCTCTCACACCCCAGTCCGTTGCCTGCGGGCGGACCACACATCAGATTTCGGCCTTCCATCGGCGGCTTCAGCCAGCTGGACCGGCGGAGATTCCTCATGCGCGCATTCACTCGGATCTCCGGGGCAGGACTCCTCCTGCTCCTTGCCTGCGAGGGCCCCACGGGGCCCGGCGTCACCGGACGGTGGGGCGGACCCGAGGCCGCGATGACCCTCTCCGGCCAGGGCGGCACCGTCCTGTATGCGTGCGGCGAGGGGACAGTCGACCCGGACTGGCACCTCTCGCCGGGCGGACGCTGGTCCGCCACGGGCCGCCACTATTTCGGCGGCGGGCCCGCCCCTGCGCAGGGTCACCCGGCCCATCCCGCCAGCTATGAAGGGTTGCTCACCCCGTCGAGCCTCAGATTCACCGTGACGTTGACCGACCTGGGCGAGATCCTCGGGCCATTCACACTGGAGAGGAACGGGACCGGGCCAGACAACCTGTGCCTCTGACCTCCGCAGGGGCGCGGACTGCTCGCCCTCCCGCCTGATCCCATGGCCGACATCCTGCACGACTTCCCGATCGCCGTTCCCCCCGCGAGTGTATTCGAGGCCATCAGCACGCCGCCCGGGCTGGATCGGTGGTGGACGGCCCGCTCCGCCGGCAGCCCGATCCAGGGCACGGAGTATCAGCTCTGGTTCGGTCCCGAGTACGACTGGCGGGCCGCGGTCACACTCGCCCGCCCGGCCCGCGCGTTCGAGCTTCGCCTCACCCGCGCGCTGGACGACTGGATGGGCACCCTGGTCGGGTTCGAGCTGGAGGAGGTCCCGACCGGCACCCAGGTCCGCTTCCATCACACGGGTTGGCCCGTCGCCAACGAGCACTACCGCATCAGCTGCTACTGCTGGGCGATGTACCTTCGCATCCTCCGCCGCTCCCTGGAATTCGGAGAACAGGTTCCGTACGAACGCCGGCTGGACGTCTGACACGGCACACCAGCCGGGCATGACTCCGGACATCCGGCGGGGCCTGCGCGTGAAGCTGGCGGCTGCGGCCGCCACCAGCCTTCCTCGCCGGCGTTGCTGCCGGGCCGTGGGTCGCCCATCTTGGGGGATGACCAACGTCTCAGGCACCTTCGCCCCGCAGTCGCATGGACCGAGCGTTGTCGCGATCCGCACTGCTGCGCTCGCAGCGCTCCCCCTCGCATCCATTCTAGTCGATACTGACGACCGGCCGCAGTGCGTGGAGTCATAGGAATGGACGACGGTCTCCCCATCCGGATCCTGGCAATCTCCGGCAGCCTTCGATCTGCCTCCTCCAACACTCAGCTGCTCTCGGCGGCCATCCGCCAGGCGCCGGTCGATGCCACGATCGAGCTCTACGACCGGATCGGCGGCCTGCCACACTTCTCGCCCGATCTGGACGGGCCGGCGTCTCCGGCGCCGGTCCTGGAGCTGCGGGCAAGCCTCGCCTCGGCCGACGCGCTGCTGATCTCGAGTCCGGAGTACGCCCACGGTGTTCCCGGCAGCCTCAAGAATGCGCTCGATTGGCTGGTGAGCGGCGTGGAGATCGTGGCGCTCCCCGTCGCCCTCCTCAATGCCTCTCCCCACTCGACTCACGCGCAGGCGTCGCTGGCCGAAACGCTCAGGACCATGGCGGCCCAGCTGGTGCCGGCGGCCTCGGTCACCATTCCCCTCTCGGGCCGCAGGCTGGATGCGTCCGGCATCCTGTCAGACCCGGTCCTGGCGGCTCCGCTCCGGTCCGCCGTGGAGACGCTGGTGCAGGCAGCTCGGGCCAGTCGCGCCTCCGGCCGGCGCCTGGTGGGGTGGCGCCCGGACCTGGCCACCTGACGGCTCCTGCCCGAGACTGACGTGCCACCCAACCCACTGGCGCGCCTGAGGCGGCTGTGCCTCTCGTTTCCCGATACTCATGAGGTGGAGGCGTGGGGTGAACCCACCTTCCGTGTGAAGAAGAAGATGTTCGCGATGTACGCCTCGGCCGAGACCCATCACGGGGGCGGCAGGCCGGCGGTCTGGTGCAAGGCAGCGCCCGAGAATCAGGCGCTCATGGTCCGAGCCAGGCCTGACCGATACTTCGTGCCACCGTACGTCGGCCCGAGTGGGTGGGTTGGGGTGTGGCTGGACCGGCGCGTCGCGTGGGGTGAAGTGGCCGAAGTCCTGGAGGATTCCTACCGGATGGTGGCGCCGAAACGAGCCAGGCGTACATTGCCGGACGATACTGGGTGACCGCCTCCCGGGCGGATCCTGCGGGTGCGGAATTCTCGACCCGCCCGCGCCGCAGACACCCCGGGGTTCGGCATTTGACGGTGGGCCGCCTCGGCCGACGAGGCGCCCGGCAACCAGAACAGCAGTCGCAACAGAGAGGTCAACATGGGCAATCCCAACCGTCCCTGGGCTCCCGATCCCCGGCTCTCGGGCATCCCGGCCGACACGCTGCGCATGCGCCGCGACCGGCCGGTCATGATCACTTCTCCCGCTCTGGAGTGGAGCGCGATCCAGCTTTCGGCCATTACCAGCCCGTTCGGCCGCGCCCTGTTTCAGTGGGAGTACGACGTGATCAACGACATCTTCCAGACGGGAGTCGATGCCTCGCGCATCCGGGTGGTAGAGGCTCGCATCCTGAACGCCCCCACAACCCTGGGAAACCAGATCCGGGTGCCGCCCGGGTGGAGCTTCGACAACGACAACAGGCCGGTGCTGGTGCACGAGACCATGCATGTCTGGCAGTACCAGACCCTGGGCACCAGCTACATCACCGACTCGGTCTACCACAACGCCAGCGGGCAGATCGCCACCGGCAACCGGAACGTGGCTTACATGAATTACCGGTTGACCCAGAATGCGAGCATCACCGGGTTCTCCGCCGAGGAGATGGCGACCATCGTGGGGGACTATTACGAGCTGACCCGGGTCTATCAGAACGATACCAACCCGCCCGCCTGGGTGACCCTTCGCCGCCCCGATCTGCCGATCTACGAGCGGCTCATCGGCCAGGTGCGTGCGGCCACACCCCGTGGCGACACGATGATCTACCAGCAGAGCCTCATGAACCAGCCGCAACCGGGCATCGACTACTCCTCCCCGGGCTCACAGCAGTTCGCGCCGGTGATGCCGCTTCTCGAGATCCGGTTCCGCGGCCTTTGAGTCCTTTGGGCGAGAGGACCGCCGTCCGGATCGCCACCTTCCGGCCCGAGCTGGCGCCCGCGTTCGACCGGCTCAACCGGGCGTGGATCGCGAGGCTGTTCACCCTCGAGCCCCTCGACGAGGAATACCTCGGCGACCCGCAGGGGCACATCATCGATCCGGGGGGCGAGATCTTCTTCGCGCTCGAAGGCGGGCGCGTGCTGGGCACCTGCGCCGTGATCCCGGCCGGGGACGGGACCTTCGAGCTGGCCAAGCTCGCCGTGGATCCCGCGGCACAGGGACGTGGATTGGGACGGACACTAGCCGAGGCCGCTCTAGGCTTCGCCCGGAACCGCCGGGCCAATCGGGTCATCCTGGTATCGAACTCGACCGTGGTTCCGGCTCTCCGCCTGTACGCATCACTGGGCTTCCGGGAGCTGCCCTTCCCCGGACCGCGCCCCTATGCTGATGCCGACCTGTACATGGAACTGACCCTGTCTCCCGATCGGCCGGCTCCCGGACGCGGCGTTGGGCCGGCGCCCGCGGAGCCGGTGGCCGCACCTGGGCACCACCGCTAGACCGCCACTCGTGTTGCCAGAACCGGGCCCGCCCGGACACATTGCGGCAGCCGGTCCTCCAACCTTCCAGCCCATCTCCGATGTCCGAGCTTGCCGCCGCCCGGGATGCCAACCACCGCGCCGTCGACGACTTCCTCGCCACCGTGCAGGGTGTCGATCCCGAGGCCTGGCAGCGCTCGTCGGCGCCGGGCAAGTGGTCGCCTGCCGAGGTTACGGAGCATGTCGCGCTCGTTTATGAGAGAACTCGCGGCCTGCTTCACTCCCCCTCGCCCGGCG
>Ga0153915_10007886_pt1 | contig 10087 bp, 9 predicted proteins | sample Opewatmetagenome_2_FD_107003 | JGI IMG/M metagenome (GOLD analysis project Ga0153915, IMG submission 107003) | Freshwater wetland microbial communities from Ohio, USA - Open water 3 Core 3 Depth 3 metaG | ecosystem: Environmental > Aquatic > Freshwater > Wetlands | place: USA: Ohio, Lake Erie... | reverse complement strand
TTGATAGCCATGATCGGATTTACTGACAAGGATAGGGGTGATGACCCCCTTTTCTTTAATAGATAAAGCGAGCTCTTCAAGTGCCGCATTATCGAATTGATGCCTCGGTTGATAAGGGTTTGGTTCAATAGATTCAATAGGACATTGAAAAAAACCATCCTCATTCTGTGATACGATATCGTCTGCCTCAGGGATAAGAGCTGATAAGCCCTTTCCCAGCGCTTTTCTCTTAATCATTATTTCCTCCTCTGCTTATTACCTCATCGGCCAATTTAAGATAACTTTGGGTCCCAGCTGATTTAGGGTCATAAAGTATGATCGGTTTTCCATGACTAGGCGCCTCACTAAGACGCACATTCCTAGGGATAATAGTATTAAAGACCGTGCCTTTAAAATGTTGACGGACCTCTTCTTCTACCTGAGATGAAAGATTATTTCGAGAATCATACATTGTAAGAACAATTCCAATAATTTTTAAGTCAGGATTAAGTCTTTTCTTAACAGCCTTAAGGGTATTTAATAATTGGGTCATTCCTTCCAGTGCATAATACTCACATTGGAGAGGTATAAGGACATAATCTGATGAAGTAATGGCATTTATTGTTAAAAAGCCCAATGAAGGCGGGCAATCAAGAATTATATAATCGTATTCATTTTTCAGAGGAAGAAGTCTATTTTTAAGGATATATTCCTTTTCTTTTTCATCATGCATCTCAACCTCTGCACCTATAAGTTCCTTTGTAGCCCCCAAAAGAGATAACCCGGATGTTGCAGTACCGACAACAGCAGAATCTTTTGGACTGGAACCCAGCATAAAATCATATAACCCCATTTTTAGATTTGATTTGTCAATACCCAGCCCTGTTGTGGCATTGCCTTGGGGATCACAATCTATGACAAGGCATCTTTTATTTGAAGCTGCTATAGAGGCAGATAGGTTCACCGCAGTAGTTGTCTTGCCGACACCACCCTTCTGATTTGAAATAGATATAATAATTCCCAAATAGTTTCTCCCTGTTAAATTATATTAAGTTCCTTGGCCCCGCGACTTAAAATGGACCATATAAGGCATTATTGATTTGCTGTTTGATAAAATTCGAGCGCAAGATTTAATCCTGATATCTTTATTGCCATGATGTGCATCTAGCATAATAATAGATATTTGCAAAGCAAAATTAATTTATAATCTAAAAATGCAAAATATTGGCAATGTTCCACGTGAAACATTAGTGATTTTTAAACAGGCGTAATGTTCCACGTGGAACATTGCATGGGGCAGAGATAATAAGGATTCCGTTTATATCTTAAAAGCGCGGTATCTTTTCAAGGGAAAGGTCTATCAATTTGTCAAGAAGTTGTGACATGGTTAATCCTGCCGCCCTTGAGGCAAGAGGAACAAGGCTGTTTTCAGTCATCCCTGGAATGGTGTTAGTCTCTAACATAAACACCTCATTTTCAAAAATAATCATATCTGTCCTACTCCATGTCCTGCATCTCAGGGCATGGTGAGCTGTTTTTGCATATTGTTTAACTTTTTCGGAAATAACATGCGGTAATGGGGCTGGGCAGATCTCTTTTGATGCACCAGTAGTATATTTTGCCTCATAATCGAAAAAGTTGTGGTCACTATTCGGTTGGATCTCTACTATAGGCAATGTCTCTAGGGTGTCATTTCCTAAAACACAGCATGTCACCTCTCTGCCGCTTATAAATTTTTCAATCAAGATCTCATTATCATATGTAAATGTGCTCTCAATTCCCTTTTTAAGTTCCTCATGGCTATTGCAGATAGATATCCCAAAACTGGAACCTTCGGATACGGGTTTGACAATGGTCTTCTTTCCTAGAAAGTCAATTATTTTTTCAACAGAGAAGGGCTCTCCTTTTTTAAGGCTTACGTCTTGAATAATGTTCAGTCCTGCCAGTTTATAGGCATCCTTTGCAATTTTTTTATTTGAAGACATGGCGCTGGATATTAAACCTGAACCTACAAAAGGAATACTTAAAAGGTTTAAAAATCCCTGGATGCACCCATCCTCACCGAATCTTCCATGGAGAAGTATAAATGCTAAATCAATGGATGGTCGATTCTTTATTAATAACTCCAGGTCACGACTTGGGTCATAGGTTGTTACATTATATTTATCCTTATCAAGGGCGTTATATACGGCATACCCGCTTTTAATAGAAATGTCCTTCTCTCGTGACCATCCACCAGAAATTACTGCAATGTTAATTTTAGTCATTTTATCCTTTGTAAGCAATTTAGCTAATTTAATATAACTTTAAAAATAAATATAATGTTTGCTAGTGTTTAATTTAATTTTATAAATGATATATTGTTTTGCCGGGTGGCGATAGTTGCAATAAAAAATGTTTCTCCCAAGGAGTAAGCTCATGAGGAAAGGGGCTTAGCGGCAGTTTAATTAAGCGCTTCAAAATCCTCAGGATAGAGCTGCATAGAAAAAATTATAGTTGCATCAATAACCCAGTCAGTTACTCTAGGTTTATTTATAAGAAATTATAATTATATCTATTACCCAAAAGATATCAGAAAGACAATGAGAATATTTTTTATAAAAATTTAACCTATAAGAGCAATATCCTTATCCATCAAGATTGTGATGAAAAATGTTTTAAAAATATTTATAAAAAAATTGAAATTAGAAGAATTTCCGCAAAAAATATAGAATTTGCGAGAACGATAAATGTTAGTATAATATTACACGATAACCTCTTTCCCGGGAAGTTTCTGAATTCAAAGAACATATTAGATCCTGAAAAATATCCATTTAAACCGTGCGTTAGGATTCCTATAAGGAAATCTATTATTATTACAGGTGGTTATATTATGTTTAAAAAACCCAAGCATCTAAGTTATCCCCTATATCAATTAGTTTTGACACCAGACCCGGATTCGTAGATATATACCCACCAGAATAACAAGTGGTTTTAAACGAATTTAAATATTATGCTTTCTGGAGTGGATCTGATCATGAGTGGAATGTGGCAAGAAGTTAAAAACCATATACGAGGAAAACTTTCAGATAACAGTTTTTCATTATGGATTAATCCTCTTACTCCATTGGAGGAAAGGGATGACTATCTTGTTCTGGGATGTCCAAATAAGTTCTCTTTAAATTGGGTTACAGAGAATTATAAAGATCTAATGGAAAAAAGGCTCAATGATCTTGGCAAGAATAACTGCAAACTTATTTTAAAGATCCAATCTCCAGAAAAGAAGGAACCTGTTCCTGATCTATTTAAACCATCCAAGCAGTTAACACTTCCGAACATCTCTAGTGGCAGGACGAATGGCAGGAGAAGGTTCAACAGAGATTTTACCTTTGATCGATTTGTTGTAGGTAAATGCAATGAATTTGCCTATTCAGCATCAAAGGCGCTCGCTACGGATTCAAACTGGAAATATGATTCTCTTTTTCTTCTTTCAAACACAGGACTAGGCAAGAGTCACCTCTCTCATGCCATTGGGCATGCAATCCTTGATCACAATCCCAATACAAGGGCGTATTATATTACTGCTGAGGATTTTGTAAATGAGATGATTTTTGCCTTAAAAAATAAGCGGATTGATGAATTCAAGGATAAATACCGCCGTTCCTGTGATGTCCTTCTTCTTGAGGAGGTACATTTTTTAAGCGGAAAGGAAAAGACCCAGATGGAGTTAGGGTATACACTGGATGCCCTGGTGAATGATAATAAAAAGATAATCTTCACAAGCTCCCTTTTACCCAAAGACATGCCCAACATGACAAAAGGGCTCTCTTCCCGGTTGGTTTCAGGTGTTATCTCAACCCTGGAAAAACCGGATTATGATACACGGGTCAAGATTATTGAGAAAAAATCTTTTGAGCATAATCTTAGGCTTTCAGAGGATATAATACATCTTTTTGCGAAAAATCTTACCCGCGATGTAAGACAGATTGAAAGCACTATCAGGTGCCTTAGGGCTAAATCAGAATTGATGAATGCCTGTATAGATATATCCCTCGCCAAAGAAGTAATCAATTGCCAGGTAATTGACCAGAACAACCTGTCTCTCGACGGCATCAAAAAGGTGATCTGCCATTATTTCAAGGTTGACCCAGCGATGCTTCAGTCTAAATCCCGGAAGAAGGTTCATGCCTATCCCCGCAATCTTTTTGTTTATCTTTGCCGTAATTTTACAGATGCAACGCTTGAGGATATCGGCAAGTCGATCAATAGAAATCATTCCACAATCATCTATTCCTCTGAGATAATAGAAAAAAAGATAAAGACTGATAACACTGTAAAAAAACATATCACCTTTTTAACAGAAAAGATTAAGGACGTAATGTAATGTTATTCAGGAAGCCGTTTCCTGTAAAAAAGATATTCCTCTGGTCTGTGGTCTTTATCTTTGGATTAGCTGTATCGTTTCTGTTTTTGCTTTCGATTATCTCTATCAATATCGGTCTCAGCAATTTGAATCAGGATGGTTTTTTCATACCTATAATGGCAGGGATTCTTTTTATAGGGATATGTCTTTTTCTTTTTATATGGGTTATAAGATTTATAATTGGTCTATTAAAAGAAAAAGATATAATCAGATCAAAGAGATAATAATAGAAATATCTAGGAATTTTGATCCCGGAAGAAACATCTTATAAAGTCTTCATCGTTGGGTGATAGATTAAATCTAATACAGGCATTACATATCAACAGGTTTAAATCTTTTTTCTCATCTTCAATCCTTTCACTGGATATCCATTTTATTGCCTGTCTAAGCTTTTCTCCTTTTGGCAGAACGGCGTTCATTGCCCATCTCCTTAAAAAATAGTCATTGGGTTTTTAAATTTTTTCACTTGATTCTATCTTAACACTTATTTCCTAAATAACGATATAAATTTAAAGCGAAAAAAAAGAAGTTTTATTTTGAGAATTGTGAAGATCAAATTTTTATAACATATCACAAATCAATTACATTATGTATAATTTGTGAAGATGGTTAATTTTATTGGCTTTTTGAAAAAAAGCTGTAACTTTTTAAAAATTCCAACGACAATATGGAGGTAAAGATTCCGAATGAAAATATTAGATGGGGAATCTATTTTCCTAAAGGTTATTTTTTTACAAGTTGTATCTGTATATAGCTTCATCATTATAGAAGCATAATTAATTTTATCTTAGTTAGGAGGCAACTAATGAAGGAAACCCATAACATGGCGGTAAAAGGGGCTTCGCACCTCGCGCCTAATAGATGTGATAACCGGACAGTGTTTAATACCCTGTTCATTATCCTTCTGCTGTCAGCCCTTTTTCTCGGTACAGGCTGTACTGCTGCCAAATACAGAAAGGATGCGGATAAGGTAGCAGATTCAATTATTAAAGAAAAGCAGAAAGAGCTTTTCGGAACGACGAGCGGTATAAATATTGAACGTCCGAGTGACATCCTGAGGCGGCGTCTATTGATTGAACAGAATCTTCCCTATTCCAGCGAGGCATCTCTGGGGTCAGACAAGCTTAATAAGATTGCACACTGGCCTGAAAAAAATTATCCGGGTGAAACTTCAACATCAGAGGACGGCATTACAATGGAATCGGGAAAACCGGTTAAGATAACCCTGGTTCAGGCCCTTCAGATAGCAGCACAGAACAGTTCCGAATATCAGACCCAGAAGGAATCGGTCTTTCAGAAGGCCCTTGATCTAAACCTTCAAAGACATGAATATGGATTTACCGTTACCGGCACAGGCAAATATTCTATCTCAGCACAAAAAACGACAGATGGTACTGAGAAAAGCGATTCTACAAAGGGGACAGCATTATCAATAAGTAAAAATTTTAAAAATGGCGCCCAATTGGTAACCTCTGCTGGCATAGATATAGTCAATCTCCTTACGGAAGGTATTTCTACAAAGTCTTTTACTTACGACGGTTCTATATCGATTCCCTTATTAAGGGGCGCCGGGGCATATGTAGCGTCAGAGTCCTTAACACAGGCGGAGCGTGATCTTATATACAGCCTTTATACATTTGAAAGATATAAGGCTACCTTTGCAGTGTCAATAGTTCAGGCTTACATGAATGTCCTTTCCCAGGAGGATCAGGTTACCAATGCCTCTGAAAATTATAAAAATAATATACGGTCTGCCGAGCGTACGAGCCGTCTTGGGGATGCAGGGAGAGAATCGGCAGTTGAAGTCAGTTCAGCTGTCAGCAATGAGTTATCAGCGCGGGATAAATGGATCAGCGCCGTATCAAGCTATAAAAATCAGCTAGATTCCTTTAAGACAACCATAGGCCTTCCTGCCGATTCCAATATAGAATTGGACCGGACTGAATTGACGACACTTTCCAACAAGGCAACCGAGATAGTTGCCAAGGCAGCCGAAGATAAGTCTACATACGAAAACCTTGTTGAACCAGGAAAGGAAAATGCAGGGTCTTTGGAAATGGATGAGACAGAAGCCATGAACATTGCATTGAAGAATCGCCTTGATCTGAAGGTCCTGGAGGGGAAGGTATATGACGCGCAAAGGGCTGTCGTTATCAAGGCGGATGCCTTGGGCGCTGAATTGACCCTGCTTGGCACAGCACATTATTCAGGGGATGAAAAAGAAAAATTCAAAAAGAATACCGGTCTCTATACAGGTCTTCTGACCCTTGATCTTCCCTTTGACAGGGTGTCAGAGAGAAATGCATATAGAAAAAGCTACATCGCATTGGAACAGGCAGTCAGGAGTGTCCAGAGCTCAGAGGACGATATCAAGCTTTCAATCCGCAAGGCGTTGAGAAAAATGTCGGAGGCCCGCGAGGGTTTAAGGATACAGACAAAGGCGGTATCCGTTTCAGAAACAGGATATAATAGCTCCAGCATGTTTTATGAGGCAGGGAGGAAAGAGCTGCGCGATGTACTGGAGGCACAGTCTAGTTTGCTTTCTGCAAGGAATTCTTTGACTTCGGCCATAATCAATTATCGCATGGCAGAACTGGAATTTCAGCGTGATGCGGGAATTTTGAAAATAGATGATAAAGGGTTACTAGTAGAATATACATCCGAGGAGGATAGCAATGTTAAAATACAATAATTTATATGAAAAAATAAAGGAAATTTTTAAGAAAAGACCTGCCGTTTCTATAGCAGGGGTGGCAGTTTTAGTCCTGGTATTGTGGGGAATGATATCTCTTTTTAGCGGGGAAGACGCACAGAGCAGCATTCCTACCTATGTCGCAAAAGAAGGGCCCCTTAAGATAAGTGTAACTGAAAGCGGTACTATACAGCCTGCGGAAAAGTTGATTGTTAAAAACCAGGTGGCGGGGTCATCTACAATTGTTTATCTGATAGATGAAGGTTCCAAGGTAAAACAAGGTGACTTGATGATGGAGCTTGATTCGAGCACCCTGACGGACAATAAGACCGACCAGGAGATAAGCGTCAGCAGCGCAGAGGCTAATCTTATTTCTTCACGGGAGGCGCTGGCTGTAACCAAAAACCAGGCGCAAAGCGATATAGACGCGGCTCAGCTCACCTATGAGCTTGCGGTACTGGACCTTGAAAAGTATAAGAGTGGTTCATACCCCAATGACCTCAGAGAGGCAGAGGCCAATATTACATCGGCAGAAGAAAACATGGCAACGGCCAAGGATACCCTTGATTGGTCGAAAAAGCTTTATGAGGAAAAATACCTCTCAGAATCAGAGCTCAATTCCGATCAGATGGATTATGATCAAAATGCAATAACAGTGGAGCTGAAAAAGGCATCCAAGGACCTGTTGGAGAAATATACGCACAAGAGGGACTTGGCGGAAAAGGAGGCTGCTGTTAAGCAGGACAAGGCGGCCCTTGAGCGCACAATTAGAAAGGCAAAGGCATCTATTATAGAGGCGGAGGCCACTCTAAAGGCAAAGGAGGCTGAATATGAACGACAGCAGGCTAAACTTATAAAGATAGAAAAACAGCTTGCTGCGACAAAGATCTATGCACCTGCGGATGGTACAATAATATATGCCACGAGCGCCGAACAGAGCCGCAGTCGATTTGGAGGACAAACAGAGCCCCTCAAGGTAGGAAACACGGTCAGGGAACGACAGGAATTGATACATCTGCCGACAACGGCTGGTTTTTCAGTATCCCTCAGCGTACCAGAGTCGAGCATAGACAAGGTAAAGGTCGGTCTGCCTGTTCAGGTAACAGTAGATACTATTCCCAATGTAGTCTTTAGCGGGACGGTAACATCGGTTGCCTCTGTGGTCAATGCACAGAACGCATTTTTAAATCCCGATCTGAAGGTCTATGATACGGTAGTTACGATAGCCAATGATAAGAATACAGAACTTCTCCGTTCCGGCATGACCTGTACGGCAGAGATTGTTATCGAGCAATATGAAAAGGCTGTTTATGTGCCGATCCAGGCAGTCATGAGCGTAAACGGAAAGCAGACAGTGTATATAGTGAAGGGCAGCAAGCTTAAATCCAGAACCGTTGAGACAGGCCTTGATAATGGAATTGTGATAAGGATCAATAGCGGATTGGAACCGGGAGACGTGGTATCTCTCTCCCCGCCACTTGAACAGTCTGCAGTAGTTGAACAGTCTTTTGAAAAATTGTCGGATGTAAAGGCAACTGCAACTGACGCGGCAGGAACAAGTAATGGAGGTAATCAGGCTGGTGGTGCCGTTTCACAAGGAGGAACAGGGCAGCCCCAGGGGGCTTCTGATGCATCCAGTGAACAGGGCAGGTCTGGCGGTCAGGGTGGAACTTCGAGTGGTCAGCAGGGGGCTCAGGGGCAGATGCCAAGTGGCGCCCAGGGCGGAATGCCTGGCGGTGGAAACATGATCTCCCAGTTTGACAAGGATAATGACGGAAAGGTCTCAAAGTCAGAATTTACTGGTCCTGAGAATATGTTCAGCAGGCTTGATAAGAACAGCGATGGATATATCAGCAAGGATGAAGTCCCAACGCAAGGAACCCGTCCGACCGGTAATCAGGGCACTAAGCAGAACACTGATCAGAGCAGTGATCAGAGTGATGCCAATAAGAATTCCGGGCTGCGTTATTCTACAAGCGGAACCGATACAGGCAGCAGTGAGGGTGGCATGCCTGGCGGTGGCGGTGGCGGCGGTGGAATGGGTGGCGGTGGCGGTTTCTAAGGAGGCTGATAAATATGTCATCACCATCTAATAATAATCATATCATTAAACTGGAAGACGCCTTCAAGTTTTATACTATCGGGTCGCATGATGTAAAGGCCTTGAACGGTGTAAGCGTCTCTTTTGAAAAGGGCGACTTCTGGGCAATTATGGGGCCGAGCGGTTCAGGAAAAAGCACTATGATGAATATATTAGGCTGTCTTGACCGCTTGACAACGGGACAATATTTTCTGGAGGGCCAGGATGTAGGGAGCCTTGACGATGACGCCTTGAGTGAATTCAGGTTAAGGCATCTGGGGTTTATTTTTCAGAGTTTCAACCTTATTCCCCAGTTGTCCGTTTTAAGAAACATAGAGCTCCCTCTCTATTATCTTGGATGGGAACCGGAGGTAAGCATTCAACGGGCAAAGGAGTTGGCCATAAGTGTAGGACTGGAAGGCAGACTGGAACATAAACCTACAGAATTATCCGGGGGACAGATGCAAAGGGTGGCCATAGCAAGGGCTCTGGCAAATGACCCAACGATACTTCTGGCGGACGAGCCTACTGGAAATCTTGATTCACAGACAGGTGTGCAGATCATGGAACTGCTTGTGGATCTGAATAAAAAGGGCAAGACCATCATTATGGTGACCCATGAGCAGGATATTGCCATGTATGCAAAAAAAAGTCTCCATATGAAAGATGGCGTTGTTGATTGGATAGGGAGCCATTAAGATGATAAAATTGAAAAATAAACAGATAAATCAGGACCTGATGAGGGATATCGGCCTTGGAATTGAAAACCTCCTTCTTCATAAACTCCGGTCTTTTTTGACGATGCTGGGCGTAGTGTTCGGCGTAGGGAGTGTTGTCGCCATGCTTTCGGTAGGAGAAGGTGCAAGCAAGGATGCCCTGGAGCGGATTAAAAAGGTCGGAAGCAATAATATCATCATATCATCGGTCAAATCCA
>Ga0153915_10007885_pt1 | contig 10088 bp, 10 predicted proteins | sample Opewatmetagenome_2_FD_107003 | JGI IMG/M metagenome (GOLD analysis project Ga0153915, IMG submission 107003) | Freshwater wetland microbial communities from Ohio, USA - Open water 3 Core 3 Depth 3 metaG | ecosystem: Environmental > Aquatic > Freshwater > Wetlands | place: USA: Ohio, Lake Erie... | reverse complement strand
CGACTCCTTTACTACACCTCCTTTAATAAAGAGGGTTTGATTTTGGATAAGAGAGGATTGGATGCCTTGGCCATGTTTCTTAACGCGCGCCTCTATCTCTATTCGAATGTTTATTATCACCGCACCACGCGCTCCATTGATCTTCAGCTGCAGGAAATATTTAAATCGACGATGGAAATTCTTTGTCCCTTTGACCCGATGGAGGAGATAGACCGATACCTCCTGCTCACCGACTGGTTTGTGATGGAAAGGGTATTGGAATGGAAAGGTTCTCTGTCGCGCCGGGAAAGACAATTGGGGGAAAAGTGGGCGGCAGTGCTTTCGAGAAAATTAAAATGGAGTAGCGTCTTTGAGGAGAAACTCACCCTGGGAGAGATGGAAACGGGACGACCGATTTTTCTCAAGCCCGAGGAAGTGACGCAAAGGATCAAAGACTTTTTGCCGAAACACCTGAAAGCGCTGGAGTTCCATGTCGATATGGCCCACCATGACCCGAGGCCCTTCAATCCCTGGCATGAATCAGAGGAGGGAACCCTTCTCATCTTCGACCCGGGGTCCAAAAGAATATCGAGGGAACCCCTCAGAAGGTTATTTCAATATATTCCGGCCAAAGTGGCCATCTGCCGAGTCTATGCGCCCACCCATCGTTTCGATCGAGAATTGGGCCGAGCGGCCCGGCATGCCCTGGCTTTGGAAGGGGTCTCGGAGAGTTTTGAGACGAACGTCTAAGAATCCCCTTGAGCTGCCCTTCCCATGTTCCTTTTCTGAAGACTCCTTAGAATCCTGGGCCTCGGCTTCTGATGTCCCACAATAAGATTTCGACAGCGGGAGTTTGAATCTTCGGATCAGGCCTTGACGATTTTCTTCTTATACCGGTCCATTCCTTTTGTGACATTTCGGGTATCGATGATGAGGGGGGCGAGTTTGACAATCCGTTGATAATCAATACTATGGTCCGTAACGACCACGGCGGCATCGATCCTGCGAAGCAGTGGCTCTGTCAGAGGGGAGGATTTCAGTTTAAAAGAGTATTTTCTAAAGGAGGGAAGGGATGGGATATAGGGATCATGATAGAGAATCGCTGCCCCCTTTTTTCGAAGCAGGTCCATAATGGCCAGGGCAGGGGATTCCCTGGTATCGTCCACATCTTTCTTATAGGCGACCCCCAGAATCAGAATTTTTGCTCCCTTGAGGCTCTTCCCCCTCCCATTGAGAGCATCTTGGACCTTTGCGGCCACGTAGTAAGGAACGTGGACATTAATTTCTCCTGCCAAGAAGATGAATCTTGTCGTAAAATCATACTCGCGAGCCTTCCAGGAGAGATAATAGGGATCAATAGGAATACAGTGGCCTCCCATCCCGGGACCTGGATAGAAGGGTGAAAACCCAAAGGGTTTGGTGCTGGCGGCTTCGATCACCTCCCAAATATCAATCCCCATTCGATCTGTCAACATTTTCAATTCGTTCACCAGGGCAATGTTTACACTTCGATAAATATTTTCGAGGAGCTTGGTTATTTCTGCAACCCGAGGGGATGAAACAGGTACAACTCTCGTAACGATTTGACTGTACAGGGTCGTGACAACCTTCTGGCAGGGTGGAGTGACCCCAGCTACGACCTTAGGGATTTGATGTGCCATGAATCGTTTATTTCCAGGGTCCTCCCTCTCCGGCGAAAAAGCCAAAAAGAAATCTTTCCCCGCTTTCAAACCGGACGATTCTAATTTGGGAAGGAGCAATTCCTCAGTGGTCCCTGGATACGTGGTACTTTCCAAAACAATCAGTTGCCCTTTTCGAAGTTTCTGGCGGATGGCTTCGGTCGTATTTTCTATGTAATGGAGGTCCGGTTCCATTTTTTCAGTCAAAGGGGTGGGGACGCAGATCAAGATGCAGTCAGGTTTATTGAGACGGGAAAAGTCATCGGTCACATCCAAATGGTCGCTCCGGATAAATCGGGAAATCCGGGAGGAGAGTATTGATTTCAGATAGCTCTTCCCCTTCTTCAGGGTGGCAACTTTCTTAGAATCGATGTCAAACCCCAATACTCTGAAATCTTCTTCACAAAACCTCAAAACCAGAGGGAGGCCAACATATCCCATCCCGATGATCCCGATCAAGGCATCTTTCTTAAGGATCTTCTCAATAGGTCGGTCTTCGGCGTTCATTGTCTTCTTATCCTTGTCTCTCTGGTCTATTTCTTGTAAAAGGCTTTGATTCGGTCGGCGACCACCGTCTGTTGATCTTCCGTCAACTCAGGATAGATGGGGAGAGCTAACACCTCTTCGGAAGCCTTCTCAGAATTTGGAAGATCTCCGCGACGATATTTTAGAAAGGAGTAACATTCCTGGAGATGGAGGGGGACGGGATAATAGATGTCCGTGCCAATCCCTTCCTCTGCCAGGAATTGTCTCAAGCGGTCTCTTTCCGAAACGCGGATCACATATTGATGAAAGATATGGCGGTTCTGATATTGAGTGATCGGAAGCCTAAACCCATCTACAGAAGGGAGAAGGTCTTGGAATAACACCTGATACCGTTCAGCCTTCTTTTGTCTCTCTGCGGTCCATCCCTCCAGGTATTTGAATTTCACCAAAAGGATTGCCGCTTGAATCGTGTCGAGACGGCTGTTGATCCCGATCGACTTATGGAAATATTTGGACTGACTTCCATGGACTCTCAGCAGTCTCACCTTCTCCGCCAAATCGGGGTTATCCGTCACGACCATTCCCGCATCTCCGAAGGCACCCAGGTTCTTGGTAGGGTAAAAGGAAAAACATCCAAGATTGCCAATCTGCCCGGCGCGCCGTCCCTTCGATCCAACCTTGGGCCTATACTCTGCCCCCAAAGCCTGAGCAGCATCTTCAATGATAAAAAGTTTCTTCTCTCTGGCCATCTCAAGAAGAGGGTCCATATCAGCGCATTGTCCGAAGAGATGGACAGGGATGATGGCCCTCGTTCTTGCCGTCATCTTCTGTTCGATCCTGGAAGGATCAATGTTATAAGTTTCCCGGTCGATATCGACAAAAACAGGGGTGGCCCCGAGGCGAGAGACAGATCCTGCTGTCGCAAAGAAAGTAAAAGGAGGAAGAAGGATTTCGTCGCCCGTCCCAATCCCTAAAGCCATTAAAGATAGGAGCAGGGCATCTGACCCGGAAGCTACCGCGATGGCATACCGGGTCTGACAATATTGGGCGATGGTTTCCTCCAGTACCTTCACCTTAGGTCCCATGATGAATTGCTGGTTCTGGAATACTTCACCCAGGGCAGACCTAATTTCATCTTCGATGGATTTGAACTGAACCGCCAAGTCAAAAAAGGGGACTTTCGTCTTCAATCAATAAATTCCTCTTTAAATGGGAAAAGGTATGCAGTTTAATTAAGATAAAAAAAATTGATAGTCAAGGTTATTTCCGATCGCTATAATAATATCTATGAAAAGAAAAATGCACCTTGACTCCGTTTGTATTATTTTGGTCAGGCCCAGATTCCCTGAGAACATTGGCTCCGTGGCCAGGGCGATGAAGAATATGGGGTTAAGTCGTTTGATCGTCGTCAACGGATCTTCTCCCCTCCATGCGAATGCCTATAAATTAGCCTCAGGAGCTGAAGATATTTTGGAAAGGACAGAGGAATTTCTTACCCTGAGAGAGGTCGTTTCTGAAATGGGATGTGTGGTTGGGACGACCTCCCGTGGGAGGAAAGAAAGGGGCCCAGATCTAACGCCAGAAGCCCTGGCAAAAAAACTCATTCCCCTCTCACAGCAGAATTTGATTGGCGTGGCATTTGGTTCAGAAAAAGAGGGGTTGACCAATGAGGAATTGTCTCTCTGCCATCTCTCGACCAGGATCCCGTCCGTGGAATCCTTCCCATCCCTCAATCTTGCACAAGCGGTGATGGTGGTTTCTTATGAGTTGTTCAAAGCTTCGACTGAGATTCCAAAAAAGGAGATGCGATTGGCTCAGGCCGAGCAGCTGGAGAGGATGCTCGAACACATGGAAAAAACGCTCCTTCGCATCGGGTTCCTGGATTCCAATAACCCCAAACGAATCATGCGGGTGGTGAGGCGGCTGTTTGGAAGAAGCCACCTGGACGAGAGAGAGGTTCAGATTCTGCATGGGATCTGGAGCCAGATCGATCACCATTTGAGAGCAGGAAAAAAGGCGAAATAAAAACCCTTCCCCAGGTCATCAAGGAAAAGGGTTCTTAATCGAACGAGATTCTTAAATGTTTCCGCTATTTCTTTAAAAAGGGCGTGAGAATATCAATCGGCACGGGGAAGATCGTGGTCGAGTTCTTCTCCGTGGCAATCTCCGTTAAGGTTTGAAGGAACCTTAACTGCAAGGCCGCGGGATTGACGCTGATCACATTCGCAGCCTGCGCCAACTTTTCGGCGGCTTGAAATTCACCCTCCGCATGAATCACTTTTGCTCTCCTCTCCCTTTCCGCCTCGGCCTGTCGGGCAATGGCCCTCCTCATCTCATCAGGAAGATCGACCTGCTTGGTTTCAACCAAAGAAACCTTAATCCCCCACGGTTCGGTGTGTTTGTCCAGAATATCCTGGAGTTGGATGTTGATCTTTTCTCTCTGGGCTAACAATTCATCCAGTTCCATCTGACCCACGACACTTCGAAGGGTGGTCTGAGCGAGCTGCTGGGTGGCATAGAGGTAGTTTTCCACTTCGACGACCGCCCTGTTTGGGTCGACGACACGAAAATAGACGACAGCGTTCACCTTGATGGAAACATTATCCCTTGTGATCACGTCCTGGGGAGGAATGTCCATCGTGACTGTTCTCAGGCTGATCCTCAGCAACTTATCCACCCCGGGGATGATAAAGATAATTCCTGGTCCCTTGGCACCGATCAGCCTTCCCAGCCGGAAGATAACCCCCCGCTCATATTCTCTCAGAATCTTGATCGCGGAGGCAGCGACGATCAATAAAAAGATAATCAGAAAAAAGACGCCTTGTGGAAGACCTGTCAAGCCCATATGATTCCCTCCTTATTAAGTTTTCTTGACCCGCAGTTTTAAATTCACCGCGCCGATCACTTGAATCCTATCTCCCTTATCGATGTTTTGATTTTGGTCGGTGACAGCATTCCAGAATTCTCCATGAATGGAAACTTTTCCCTCAGGCGCAATCGGTGTGGAAGCGATTCCTACTTCTCCGATGAGGCCTTCCATGCCTGTGGTTGGCTTTTTCAGGCGTGCATTGACGGCCTTCGTAACTGCAAAAATGAAGAAAGCTGCACTGACCAGGACGGCGGGGATGATCACGCTCAAAGAGACCCTCATATATTCGACCGGACTTTGAAAGAGCATCAAGGAGCCTAAGAAAAGGGAGATGACTCCACCCACTGCTAATAATCCATGGCTGACCACTTTGATTTCCGCTATAAATAGGATAATGGCAAAAAGAATCAATGCTAAACCGGCGTAGTTGACCGGAAGCATCTGCAATGCATAAAAGGCAAGGATAAGAAAGATTCCCCCCACCACCCCAGGAAGAATGGCCCCAGGGCTTGAGAGTTCAAAGAAGATGCCGTAAATCCCCAACATGAGGAGAATATAAGCGATCGTGGGGTTAGAGATGATATCGAGAAGTTTATCGCGCCAGCTCATCTGAATGGGCTTGGGTTGAACTCCTTTCGTCTGGAGGGTCCGGGTGACTCCATTCAATTTAACAACCTTCCCATCGATCTTGGCCAGGAGGCTCTGAAGGTCTGGGCTAATGAAATCGACGACATTAAGTTTAACCGCTTCTTCATCGGTGATGGAAACGCTCTTGACTACCGCCTTTTCAGCCCAATCCAGATTTCTCCCTCGAGCCTTGGCAATATTCTTGATGAAGGCAACCGTATCGTTGACGATCTTTTCGGTCATCGTTTTGCTTTCTTTCCCTTCCCCCCCGCCCAATGTGACGGGATGAGCTGCTCCGATATGAGTCCCGGGAGCCATCACGGCAATATTCGCCGCCATGGTGACGAAAACACCGGCAGAAGCGGCCCTTGCCCCGCCTGGGGCCACATAGACGACGATCGGGATAGTAGAGGCCAGCTCTTTTTTCACGATCATCCTCATCGATTCCATTAATCCTCCGGGGGTATCGAGCTGAACGATCAGACATTGAGCACCTTCCCGGGTGGCTTGATCAATGGAATCGACAATGAATTTGGCCGTGGCAGGGTTAATGATGGCATCTACTTCAATGGTATAGACGGGCGCCTTTTCCTGGCCTGTCATCGGTGAGGCAAAAGCAAACAAGAAAACAACCGAAAGAAATATTAAACATTTATATCTTTTCAAGAGCTTACCTCCTGGAGACAAATTATCCTAAAAGAGGGTGATTGTCAAATTTTAATCCTCATAAAGTCCTCTCCCAGAATGATCGGACCTGGATAGACCTGCCTACATTGACTCAAGATATCAAATTGATCGCAAACTGGGTAGAGATGGATGAGCAGCAATTTCTTGCAGCGCGATTCGAGTCCAATTCTTCCTGCTAATGAAGGGGTAAGGTGGCCTTCCACTTTTTTGCCATCTGGAAAGGAGCACTCGATAACAGCCAGGTCTACTTCAAAGGCCAGATCAATAATATTTTGGCAATAATCCGTGTCCCCGGAGATGGCGATAGATTTTCCATCTTGAAACTCGATTCGATATCCAACGCTTTCAGAAATATGAGCCGTGGGGCTTGATAGTATTCTTAAGTCCCGGTAGATAAAGGCTTCTTGAGAAATCTCTTTGATGGTCAATGAGCAAGATCGCGGTTCAACCCATGAGCCATAAAGGCTCTTCAATTTTTCAAAATAAGACTTAAATCCAGGTCCTCCAATGCACATTAATTCTTTTTCTCGTGGTTGATCTTCACACTTACTCGCAAAAATAATGGGAACCAGGTCAGAAATATGGTCCGGGTGGATGTGGGTATAGAGAAGCAAATCGGGGTCTCGATAAGTAACCCCAACCTCTAGCATCCTCCCCAACATTCCTGAGCCGCTGTCGATTAACAACTGGGTGCTGCCTGAGATGACAACGAGGCCGGGGGCCCCTCTTCTTAAAGAGGGGATGCCTGTTCCAGAACCGATAACAATGAGCTCCTCCAATATCTCTGCTCCGATCGAAGTATCCTTTATAAGATTATCACAAAATGATTTCAATGTAACTCTATTTCTAGCTCCTCAAAATACTTGACAATTGAATCAAAAGTCGATATATGTACTCAAACTTCAAGGGAATATTCCGGCTGATCATTAAACCATGGAATGGACATTACTTCTTAACTCCACTTTTGAACCACTCAAAGTGGTAACCTGGAAAAAAGCCATCGTCATGGTGACGCTTGAAAAGGTGGAGGTGATTGAAGAGTACGATCACATGATTCGAGGCGTCCGCTTCTCCTTACGGCTTCCCGCCGTGATTCGATTAAACCGTTTTATAAAGAGAAGAACGCCCATTATCAAATTTTCCCGACAGAATCTTTATGTTCGAGATCGGGGAAAATGCCAGTACTGCGGCACCCCCTTTGAACACAAAGAATTGACTTACGACCATGTCATTCCACGATCTAAAGGTGGACAAACGGAATGGACGAATGTGGTGACCTGTTGCACGGCCTGTAATCTGAAAAAAGGCGGGAGGACACCCGAAGAAGCAGGGATGTTGCTGATCCGAAAACCCAGGGCACCTATCTGGATACCCCTCCTGCCAATGAGTCTTGGAATCAAAGAGACCCCTGATCCCTGGAAGGACTATCTCTACCTCAATCTGGAGCTGGCTTCTTAATTTTTCAGCAAGAGTGTCTATACCCTTAAAATGCATCCGATCCTTGTCAAAAATGGGCGTCAGGGGTAGGCGGCGGAAGTAGGAAAGAGGTCAAATCTTGATCTCATCAAAACTATTTATAAAAAATGAAAGGTGGATCACATTGCGCGAAGGGATGAGAAGGTATGGAATATCTTTGGGCACCGTGGAGAATGGAGTACATTTCAAGAAAGAGAAAGCGAGGATGTTTCTTTTGCAGAAAACTTAAAGAGAAAAAAAGTAAAGAGAACCTTATCCTCTATCAGGGTAAACATGTGTTTGTGGTCATGAATAAATATCCCTATACCAACGGGCATCTGATGGTCGTCCCCAAACGCCACTGCTTCAACCTGGAACAATTGGATAATAACGAATTAAAGGAGCTTTTTGACCTATTGAAGGCCTCCGTGCGGGTACTGAAAACAAGTTTCCATCCCCATGGATTCAATATTGGGATGAACATTGGAAAAATGGGAGGCGCTGGAGAAGACCATCTCCATCTCCATATTGTTCCGAGATGGGCGGGGGATACCAATTTTATGCCAGTCATTGGAAAAACAAAGGTTATTTCTGAATATTTGGAAAAAACGTATAAGAAGCTTCGCTCTGCTTTTATGGACCTCTTACGAAAAAAAGGAGTTCAGAAAGGAGGATGAAAGAGTGGGATGGGTCAAAATTATTTTTTTGGTAGTGATCCTTACCGTTTGCATCTTTTTTTTCTTACAAAACACGGAGCAGGTTGCCATTCGGTTTGGTCTCTCCCCTTTCAAGGAGTACCAGTTTTTTGAGATTTCCAAAGTCCCTCTCTTTTTAGTTATCGTCTGCTCTATCGTTTTGGGCATTTTGATGGGTGGTTTGGGCGACCTTTATAGGCGTTTCCAGTTGGGGAGGAGTCTTCGCCAAAAACAAAAAACGATTGAACGTCTGGAGAGAGAAATCCAATCTCTGCGAGGCCCTGAGCATGGGGAATCCGCTCCTCTCAAGAAAGAGAGCTAGCTCCGAATGGGTTCAGCGGAATTCTCAATTCAATCAGGACGAGGACGATCTGCTACGGGCAAAATTTTTCTTGCATCCCCGAGCGAATTGTAGTATATTTTGGTAGAATTAGTTGGTCTGCTGAAAAAGCGGGCTGTTTGCCCGCTTTTTTTTTAAAGGGGGGCACTCGGCGGAAGGGATGACGGAAAGGGAGATTGTAGATCGGGTACGTGCGATCATTGACCCTATCGTCTTGAACGAAGGGATGGAAGTGGTGGATATTGAGTATCGAAGGGAGTCTGGAGGATGGGTTCTTCGCGTGATTCTGGATAAAGAGGGAGGGGTTACTCTTGACGATTGTAGCCGGGTCAGTCAGGAGCTGGGAAGGAGTTTAGATGTAGAGGATATCATACAAACCTCGTACGCGCTAGAGGTCTCCTCCCCCGGCCTGACCCGTCCGTTGAAAACCGAAAAGGATTTCATGAAATATCTTCATCGTTTGGTCAAAGTCAAAACCGTCGATCCTATTCAGAATCGTCGGCAGTTCAAAGGGAGACTTCTGGGGGTTTCCGAGAACGGGGTGGAGATACAAGTGGACAGAGGGGTCTTTCAGATCCCTTTCTCCAATGTGGCAAAAGCCAATCTGGAGATTGAGCAAGACGTGCTCCGTAAGGAGCACCGTATGAAGTAAGGTACCGTTTCTTAGAAACTCCGTCGGGCCTTGGCAGAAGACGGAGGTTCCTTTTAGAAAGGGAGAGATGCGTTATGCCATCCAATCTCAATTATGTGATTGATCAGGTGGGAAAGGATAAAGGGATTGATCGGAAAGTGATTATCGAAGCCTTGGAACAAGCTGTGTTGACTGCTTCAAGGAAGAAATATGGACACCAGGGGGAGATAGAGGTTCACTTTAACGAGGAAGTTGGCGAAGTGGAGCTGTTTCAGTTCAAGCAGGTGGTGGAGGAAGTGACGAATCCGTCGGAGGAAATCTCCCTGAAAGAAGCGAGGGAATTGGACAATGAAGCTCAGATCGGAGACAGTTTGGGGGTGAAACTCAACACGGACTTTGGCCGAATCGGAGCCCAAACGGCGAAGCAGGTGATCATCCAGAAAGTGCGAGACGCCGAACGAGAGAATGTTTATAATGAGTTTAAGGACCGCAAGGGAGATTTGGTGAGTGGAAGCGTTCAGAGGATGGAGAAAGGGAATCTCTATATCAGTATCGGGCGGGCGGAGGCGGTTCTTCTATCGAAGGAACAAATTCCTGGGGAGAGCTATCGACAAGGGGAGCGACTTCGGGCCTATATCCT
>Ga0153915_10007884_pt1 | contig 10088 bp, 4 predicted proteins | sample Opewatmetagenome_2_FD_107003 | JGI IMG/M metagenome (GOLD analysis project Ga0153915, IMG submission 107003) | Freshwater wetland microbial communities from Ohio, USA - Open water 3 Core 3 Depth 3 metaG | ecosystem: Environmental > Aquatic > Freshwater > Wetlands | place: USA: Ohio, Lake Erie... | reverse complement strand
GCCGCGCTCCTCGCCGACGTGCTGCGCAGGAGCGCGGGCAAGGTGTTCGGCCGGCCCGGCCGCGTGGAGCACTTCCTCGACGCCGTGGAGCGGCTGTTCGGCGAGCTGGCGGGTGAGGACGTCGCGGCCGACGCGTTCCGCGCCGCCCACGGCACGCTGAAGGGCCGCGATGCGTTCGAGGAAGCCCGCGACACCGAGCTGGCCGACGCCTACGCGCTCTACCTCGGCGAGCTGGAGCGCGGCAAGCTGCGCGACGGCCGCGACGCCCTGGCCGACTGCGCGCGGGCACTCAGCGCCGATCCCACGAGTCTCGAGAAGAGCCTCGGCGGCCGCCGCGAGATCCGCCTGTTCGGCCTCGCGGACCTGCGCGGGGGCTGGCGGCCTCTACTCGGCGCGCTGGCCGGGAGCCCGTCGCTCGATCGCATCGTCGTCTACGCCGCCGACCAGATCGCGCTCGACCCCTCGCTGGTGGGCGAGACTGCGCGGCTCGCCGAGCCGAAGCCGCCGGACGCGTTCACGCTCATCCCCGCGCCCGAGATTGACGGCGAGCTGGAGTCCGTCGCGCTCCACGTGCGCAGGCTGCTCGATGCCGGCACGCCGCCGGACCGCGTCGCGATCGCCTCGCGTGACGCGCGGCCTCACCAGGACATCGCGGTACGCGCTCTCGAGCGCTGCGGCGTCCCCGTCACCGCACGCCGGCGCTTCGCCTACCTCGAGATCCCGGTGATGCGGGCCGTGCTCGCCCTTTTCGGCGCCGCCGCCGACGGCTGGCCGCGCCACCGCCTGATCGAGCTTGCCGACCAGCCTTATCTGCGCGGCCTCCTCGACGGGCGCATCCTCAACTTCATCGGCTACCGCCGCCGCATCGAGGGACTCGAGAGCTGGTCGAGCGCGCTGGCAGACCTCGAGCGCGAGGCGAAGGCGAGGGAAGCGCCAGCCCGGAAAGACGCAGACGAGCATGCGCGTTGGGTTCCCCCGTCGCGCTGGGTCGCCGAAGCGGGCGAGCGGTTCGGCCGGTTCAAGGAGCGAGTGGCCGCGCTGGACGAGGCGAGGCCGCTCAATGCCTGGCTGGCCTGGCTGGAAGCGTTCCTCGCCGAGGATCCGTGGAAGATCGTGGAGAAGGTGCGCGCGGTGCCGGACGAGCGGTTCGACATCGCGCGCCTCGATCTCACGGGGTGGCGCGGGCTCGCCAGGATCGTCCGCGAGTGGCGCGAGGCGACTGAGCGCTGGGAGCCGGATGGGCCCGCGCTCGAGGTCGAGGCGTTCCACCAGCGCCTGTCCGCGATGCTCGATGCCGACGCCGCGCTGTGGACCGGGACCGACCGCGGCGTGCGCGTGCTCGAGGGGCTCGCCGCCGCCTACCGCTCCTTCGATCACGTGTTCGTGGTGGGGATGGACGCGGGCCGCTTCCCGAAGCCGATGCCGTCGTCGCCCATCTACTCTGAGGTGGAGCGCGAGGCGCTGCGCGCCGCGGGCCTGCCGCTCGACCTCAAAGCCGAATGGGACCGGCGGGAGCGGGCCCTGTTCGACTCGCTGGTCGCGTCCGCCGCGCAATCGCTCACCCTGAGCTACGTCACCCTCGACGAGTTCGGGGCGCCGCGGCTCGAGTCCGCCTTCGTCGAAGCCCTCGGCGACCGGTCGCGGCGCGAGCTGCTGGAGGGCGAGGCGCTCGACGACGAGCTGGCCGCCGTGCCGCTCCACCGTGCGCCCGAGGTCGCCGCCCACGCCCACCGCGTGGCGGCGATCGAGGCGGCGCGCGCAGCCGGCGTCGCCTCGCCCCACCACGGTCTCGTCACCGACCCGGCTCTGGTCGCCTGGCTCGCGCAGGAATTCGGCGACGCGCGCCTGTGGAGCCCGACCCAGCTCGAGTCGTACGCGAAGTGCCCGTGGGCCTACTTCTCGGGCCGGCTGCTCCGGATCGAGAAGCTGGAGGACCCCGACGAGGACATCGACCCGATCGAGCGCGGCAACGTGCTGCACGACGCCCTGCGCCGCTTCTACGAGAAGGCGAAGGCGAAGCTGAAGCAGCCGGTGCTGCTGATGCCCGGCTGCGAGCCGTGGGCCATGCCGATGATGGCGCAATCGCTCGAGGAGGCGCTGGCCGAGGCCCAGGCGAAGGTGTGGCTCGGCCATCCGGCGCTGTACGAGGCGAAGCGCCGGGAGCTGCTGCGCATCGTCGCCAACTACCTGGAATGGGAGATAGACGACAACCGGAAGCTGGAGAGCAAGGCCGCGCGCAACTACAAGGTCCTGCGCACCGCCGTGGACGCGCACGAGCTGGCGTTCGAGGAAGTCGCCATGGAGCGGGACGGCATCCGCTTCCGGTTCCGCGGCCGGATCGACCGCGTCGAGGTCGGCGTGGACCGGCGGGTGCCGTCCGAGGGCTTCGTCGCGGCGGTGGACTACAAGAGCAGCCGGAGCGGCGTGCCGGGCGCCGGCGACCTCGCGGCGTGGGACGACGGCGTGATGCTCCAGCTTCCGCTGTACGCGACCGCGCTCCTCAGCCTGATGCCGGACGCGAAGATCTCCCGCGTCGAGTACCGCACCCTGCGCGGCGACCCGTCCAAGGTTCCGCTCCAGCTGGTGGGCGTCGAGGACCGGCAGCTGGCGCTCGACGCCGAGGGTGCGGCCAGGATGAACGCCGCGTTCGACGCGATCGTGCGTCACGTACGCGCCGCACGGGGCGGCGAGTTCCCGGTCCGGCCCGCGCCCTCCTGCGCGTGCCCGCCCTTCTGCCACGCGTGGGACATCTGCCGCGTGCCCGGCGGCCCGCGCAGCAAGAGGGACTGGTGAACCTCAACGTGCGGCAGTGGCAGGCCGTGGAGGCGGTGGACCGCCACGTGCTCGTGTCGGCCGGGGCCGGAACGGGCAAGACGCGCACGGTGGTGGGCCGCGTGCTCTACCTGCTCGGCGCCGAGGTGGAGGGCAAGCGCCTGCCGGAGTCCGCCCGCCTCACCCTGAACGACGTCGCCGCCATCACCTACACGGAAGCCGCGGCCGCGGACCTCAAGCGCAAGCTGCGCGAGGCGCTGCGCGAGGCCGGCCGCCGCGACCTCGCGGCGGCCGTGGACACCTCGCGCATCGGCACGGTCCACGCCTTCTGCCTCGGGGTGCTGCGCGAGTTCGCCCTGCGGATGGACCGCAGCCCCGGCGCCAGGGTCCTCGACGAGGCCGAGGGTGCCGCGCTGGTGGCGGAGGCGGCGAAGGACACGCTGCTCGAGGCGCTGGAGGCCGGCGACATGGAGGGCCTGAACGAGCTGCTGGCCGAGCGGTCGGTGGGCGACGTGGAGGCGTGGACCGCCACGCTGGCGCAGGACGCCGACCGGCTGGCGCACGTGAGCGCGGGTCATCTCGGCCCGCGCGAGCGCACCCTGGTGGCGCTCGCGCGGCGCGTCCTCGGGGCCGTGCGGCAGCGCCTCGACGACCTCGGCGCCCTCGACTTCGACGCGATGATCACCCTCACCCGCGACCTGCTGCGCGACAACGCTCCGGTGCGGCGCGCGCTCCAGCGCCGCGTGCGCTGCCTGATCGTGGACGAGTTCCAGGACGTGGACCCCGTGCAGAAGGAGATCGCGTACCTGCTGGGCGAGCCCGCCGCCGCGCAGCCTGACGCGACGCGCCTGATGCTGGTGGGCGATCCCAAGCAGAGCGTGTTCCGGTTCCGGCGCGCCGACGTCACGGTGTGGCGGTCGGTGGAACGCGAGTTCCAGCAGTGGCGCGAGCAGGGTCGCGCGCTGGTGGTGACGCTCGAGGAGAACTACCGCAGCGCGCAGCCGATCCTCGGCCTGGTAGAGGCCACGGTGGGGGCGGTGCTCGACGCACCGCTGGGCGGCGTGGCGCTGGCCGACTTCGAGGTGCCCTACGAGCGCATCACCGCCACGAAGGAGAAGCGGACCACGGCTCCGTGCGTCGAGCTGATCGCCGTGCCGCCGGACGATGCGGGCAAGCCGCGCCGCGTGGACGAGGTGCGCCGGCTCGAGGCGCCGGCGGTGGCGCGGCGCGCGCGCGAGCTGGTGGATGCGGGCGCGCAGCCCGGCGACATCGCGATCCTGCTGACGACCTGGGGCGCGATGGAGACCTACCGCGAGGCGCTGCGCGCGGTGGGGCTCGAGACTTACGCCCTGCGGTCGGAGGGCTTCCACGAACGGCGCGAGGTGGTGGATCTGCTGCTCGCGCTCGAGGCGGTGAACGACCCCAACGACGATCGCGCGCTGCTCGGGTTCCTGCGGAGCCCGTTCGTCGGTCTCAAGGACGAGACGCTGCTCGCCATCGCGCGCTCGGGACACTCCCCGTACTGGCGCCGGCTGCACGAGGCCGTCGTGGGCGAGCAGGAGCTGCTCGAGTGGGGCCGCGCGCTCTTGGGCCGGCACGTCAGGCTGCGGGACCGGGTGCCCGCCGACGAGCTGCTCGCGCGGCTGCTGGAGGAGTCCGGCTACGTCGCGCACCTGCGCCTGCTGGGCGAGGGGAAGCGGCGGGCCGAGGCGAACGTCCGCAAGTTCCTGCGCCTGTTGCGCCGGTTCCGGGCGACCACGGTGGGCGAGGCCATCCGAGCCATCCGGGCCCAGCGCGCCAGCGAGGAGACGCGGGAGGGTGACGCACCGCTCCTGGGCGGCGCCCGGAACGCGATCACGGTCACGTCCGTGCACAGTGCCAAGGGGCTGGAGTGGCCGGTGGTGTTCTGGTGCGACCTGGTGCGCCCGGGCGGACGCGAGGCCGCGGACCTCATCGTCGGTCGCAACCTCCTGGCGCTGAAGCCGCTGGACAAGGAGGCCCCCGCGCGGGCGGCGTACGACGCGGCGAAAGACGCCGAGAAGGAAGAGCTGGCGGCCGAGCACCGGCGCGTCTGGTACGTCGCCGCGACGCGGGCCCGCGACCGGCTCATTCTCTCCGGGATCGCGCTCGGCGGGAAGAAGCGCGACGGGATACCGGCGGCGCCGGGCCAGGCGTTCCATCAGCTGCTGGACGTCGAGACGCAGGTGCCCACGGGCCGCCTCGCCTACGCCGACCGCGACGGCGTGGCGTACGAGGGGACAATCCACGTCGCCGCTGCGGCGGCAGTCCGGGCGGCGGGCGGGCCCGCGGAGCCCCAAACGGTCGCGGACGCGGAGTCGCTGCCGCGGCCCTTCGTGCCGGTGGCCGCGACGGCGGGGCGGCGCCGTCACTCGGCGACCGAGCTGCTGGCATTCGCGCGCTGCCCACGGCGTCACTGGTTCCGGTACGTCGCGGGGCTGCCCGAGCCCGACGTCGAGCGGGCCGGCTCCGGCTTCATCAGCGCCATCAAGCGCGGGCTGATCGTGCACGACGTGCTGGAGCGGCTGCGTGAGGAAGCGGAGCTGGACCGGCTGCTCGAGGAAGCGATCGGGCGGTGGGACCGGGAGGCGCCGCCGCCGGAGGCCGGGGTGGGCGCGGAGTACCGCCGGCACCTGCGGGAGGAGGTGGCCCTGGTCGCCAATCATCCGCAGTACCGCGAGATCGCCGACCTGCCCACGGCGCGGCGCGAGCTCGCCTTCACGCACCTTCTGCCCGGCGGCTCCTTCACGCAGGGCGCGATGGATCTGGCGGCGCAGCGGTTGGATGGCCTGGTCCTGGTGGACGTGAAGACGAGCCAGATGGACGCGGCGGCGGCGCGGAAGCGCGCCGCGGACTACGCCCCCCAGCGGGACGTGTACGTGGCGGCCGGCGAGGCCATCTCCGGGCTGCCGGTGGCCGAGTTCGCGCTCCAGTTCTCCCGGGCGGGCACCCAGGTCGCGGAGACGCTGACCCCCGAGAAGCGCGCGGCCATCGAGTCCGAGCTGCGGGATGCGGTGAGGGCCATCGAGTCAGGCGAGAAGTCCCTCACGCGCCATCCGTGGGAGTGCCGCTACTGCGGCTACCGGCTGGCACAGTGGTGTCCGGGCGTCGAGCGCGGCCCAGCCGGAACCTGAGCTGCCGCGCCCCATCGCCAAGTCTCGCCAGTAGACCGCCGACGCATCTGCTCTCTCCGACCCTCGAAGCCACGGCCATTGGCGCAGGACGGGCGCGGCGGCTATCGTTGGCCCGTCACCGCGATCAGAGGACTCCCCGATGCACCGCTTCACCCGCCAGGGCGTGATCAACGCCCAGCCGCATCAAGTCTTCGACTTCGTCACCGACCAGTCGAAGCTCCCGCTCTGGTCGCCCGAGGTGGTGAGCAGCGAGGTCGCCGGCGGCGGGCCGATCGAGGCGGGATCCAGGCTCGTCCAGAAGCGCAGGCAGGGCAGGCGCACGATGACCAACGAGGTCGAGGTCACGACGCACGAACGGCCCCGCACCCACGCCGTGAAGACGCGCCTCATGGGCGTCGAGATGCAGTTCACCTTCTCGTTCTGGCCCGAGGGCAAGGGCACCAAGGTGACGTTCGACTGCACCTGCGAGGGGAAGGGCGTGGCCAGGCTCTGGGCGGGGAGGATGGCGCAGCTGGTCGAGCGGGCCGACGACCAGCGCATCGAGCGCCTCAAGGCCGCGATGGAGGCGCGCCGCTGACGCCGGACGCGGACCGATTGCGGCACCCGGTCGTACCGGCGGCGCTTAGCGCGCCGGGATGCACGCGTCGCCGCCTCGCCATCATCCCCCGTACGGGTTAAGCCTGCCCCACCTCCGGCGCCCGCTCGAATTCCAGCACCACCACGGAGCAGACCGGGTCGGGCGCGTTGCGCGGCAGGATGAGGCTCTGCGGCACGCCAGGACCGCCGGCGTCGAGGGGGATCGCGGTCGCCGCCGGATCGGCCAGCAGGTAGGCCTTCCGGATGGGCGTCTTGAGGCCCGGCACCTGGAGCGGCGGAACCTCGGGCCAGTCGGTCACGAACAGGTAGATCCGGTTCCTCTTGGTGGTGGACCGGAACGGCGCGCTCGCGAACAACGACGCCGAGGTCCCGTAGATCGCTTCCCCGTTGGCCCGCATCCACCGCCCGATGGCCGCCAGCCGCTCGACGCTTTCCTCTGGGAACGTCCCATCCGCCTTCGGCCCCACGTTGAGGAGCAGGTTGCCACCCTTGGATGCCGTCTCGACCAGGAGCCCGATCAGCTGCGCGACCGACTTGAAATCGTGGTCGTGCGAGTTGTAGCCCCAGTTCCGGTTCATCGTGATGCACGACTCCCAATCCACCCCCGGCCAGCCGGTCGCCGGCACCTCCTGCTCCGGTGTCCGGAAGTCGCCCAGCGGATCGGTGACCGGCGTCTGCGACCAGCCCTCGACGCGGTTGTTCACGATCACCGTCGGCTGGAGCTCCCGGCAGCGCTGGTAGAGCGCGCGCCCCATCTCGTGGGTCCAGGTCTGCTCCCACTGCCCGTCGAACCACATCACGCCGATGTCGCCGTAGCTCCGGAGCAGCTGCTCGACCGAGCCGTGCAGGTACCGGATGAACCGCGAGTAGCGCGCCCCGTCCACCGGCCGCGTGGCCGCCTCCCAGTCACGCCGCGGCAGGTAGTCGGGATGGTGCCAGTCCATGATCGAGTGATACCAGCACTGACGGAGCCCGGCCCGCCGGCACGCGTCGGCCATCTGGGCCATGATGTCGCGCCGGTACGGCGTGGAGCGGATGCAGAAGCTGGTGAGCCGGTTGTCGAACAGGCAGAAGCCGTCGTGATGCTTGCTGGTGATGGTGACGTACTTCATCCCCGCGTCCTTCGCCATCCCGACCCAGTGGTCGGCGTCGAAGGCGGTGGGGTTGAAGCGGGCGACCAGCTTGTCGTACTCCGCCAGCGGGATGTGCGCGGTGTTGCGGATCCACTCGGCGTGGTCGGTGCGCCCCATCCACTCGCCCGCCAGGATCGAGTAGAGCCCCCAGTGGATGAACATCCCGAACCGCGCCTCGCGCCACCACGCCATGCGCTCGTCGTCCGCGGCGGGCCGCGCGCGGGCGGCCCACAAGCGGCCGGCCGCCGGGCCGGTCGCCTCGCCGGAAGCCGGCCCGAGACGGGGAAGGGGCCCCAGGGCGATCGCACCCAGGCCTGCGGCGGCGCCCTGCACGAACCGGCGGCGGTCCATCATGGCACGGCCGCGGGGGCCGAGGTCCACGCCGGCGCCTGCACCGAAGAGCCTCACGTGCGCCACCTCCCTGGTTGCCGCGGACGACACCTATCATATAGGGTATAGCTGGAGACCGCATGAGCCTTCCGACGCGCGGCAGACAGCTGGGCACCCTGGTCGCCCTCGCGGCCGCCTATTTCGTGGCGGGGAAGCTGGGCATGCGCGCCGCCTACATCCCTCCCGGTGTCACGGCGATATGGTTGCCGGCCGGCATCGCCCTCGCCGCCTTCCTCGTCTTCGGCCGCTGGGTCTGGGAGGGGGTGTTCGTGGGCGCGCTCGCCGTCGGGCTCACCAGCGCGAACGGCCCCCTGCTCTCGCTCCTCATCGCGGCCGGCAGCACGCTGGAGGCGATGCTCGGGGCCTACCTCCTCGATCGCTATGCCCACGGGTGGCAGTTCGTGGACCGCCCGGTGGACGTGGTCCGGTTCGCGGTGCTCGCGGCACTCGCAAGCACCGCGCTCGGCGCCACCATCGGCATCGCCAGCCTCGCCCTCGGTGGCATCGCGCGGCCGGCGCAGTACGCGACGGGCTGGCTCACGTGGTTTACGGGCGACGCGAGCGGCATCTTCGTCGTCACGCCTCTGATCGTCGCGTTGGGTGTGAGGGACTGGATCCCGTGGAACCTGCGCCGGGTGCTCGAAGGTTTCGCGCTGCTCGTCCTCACCATCGCGCTCGCACAGTTCGTGTTCGGCAGCGAGGTCACGATTTCCCACCCCATGGCCTACCTGCCGATGCCGCTGTTCATCTGGGCCGCCTTCCGGTTCGGCCAGCGCGGGGCGGCCGTCACGGTGGCGCTGGTGTACGCCATCGCTCTCATCGGGACGCTGCGCGGCACGGGCCCGTTCGCCAGCGTGAAACCGAACGACGCGCTCCTGCTGCTGGGGTTGTACACCGGCGTCGCCGCCTCCACCTCGCTGCTGCTGGCCGCGGTGGTTTCCGACCGCATGCGCGACGAGGAGCAGCTGCGGCTGATGTCCACCAGCGATTCGCTGACCGGGCTGGCCAACTACGGGCGCCTGGTCGAAGTGCTGGAGAGCGAGATCCAGCGCTCGCTCCGCACCGAGCGACCCTTCTCCGCCCTGTTCCTGGACGTGGACGGCCTGAAGTCGATGAACGACCGCCACGGGCACCTGGTGGGGAGCCGCGCGCTGGTGCGCCTCGCGGCGGCGCTGCGCAAGACCTGCCGCGCGATCGACACGGCGGCGCGCTATGGCGGCGACGAGTTCGCCATCGTCCTGCCGGAGACCGAGGAGGAGGAGGCCCTCCAGGTGGCGGCGCGGATCACGGACTTCCTGGCGGCCGACACCGAGCAGCCGCCGGTCCGGGTGAGCATCGGCGTGGCCGTCTACCCGACCGACGGCGACACCTCCAGCGCGCTCCTGGCGGCGGCGGACACGGCGCTTTACTGGGAGAAGACCCGCAGCGCCAAAGCCTGAGCGCCGCGCCCGGCTGTCCCCCGGCCGGGACGTCGTCCTCCCCATTGGACTCCCGCCACATGGGTCCCTGGACCGCCCGGTAAACCCTTTCGCTGAAACCGGTGTCCAACTACTAGCGTAGTAGACACCGAACACCACATCCAGGCAGGTTGACCATGGTCGGCGTGGTGACGCTTCTGGGCCTCGCCCTGCAAGGCCTGCAAACGGCACAGGCGACGAAACGCGACGATCCTCCTCCCCCCCCGGTGCCGGCGGCGACGGCGGCGATCGCGGTGCGAGCCAGCCATCAACCGACGATCGACGGCCGGGATGACGAGCCCGTGTGGTCGCGGGCGCAGCTGATCACCGACTTCAAGGAATGGCAGCCCACGGAGGGAAAGGCGCCGCGGTTCCAGACCGAGGCGAAGGTGGCCTACGACGCGGCGAACCTGTACGTGTTCGTGCGCTGCTTCGACCCGCATCCCGACAGCATCATCCGGCCGCTGGCCCGGCGCGACACGTGGACCGCGTCGGACATGATCTGGCTGTTCATCGACTCCTACCACGACCGCCGCACCGGCTACGAGTTCGGCGTCAACGCCGCGGGCGTGAAGATCGACCAGGCG
>Ga0153915_10007883_pt1 | contig 10089 bp, 7 predicted proteins | sample Opewatmetagenome_2_FD_107003 | JGI IMG/M metagenome (GOLD analysis project Ga0153915, IMG submission 107003) | Freshwater wetland microbial communities from Ohio, USA - Open water 3 Core 3 Depth 3 metaG | ecosystem: Environmental > Aquatic > Freshwater > Wetlands | place: USA: Ohio, Lake Erie... | reverse complement strand
CGGCCAGCAGCACGTTCATGTGGCCCGGCATGCGGCCGGCCACCGGGTGGATGCCGAAGCGCACGTTCACGCCCTTGTCGCGCAGGGTCTTGGTGATCTCGTACACCGTGTGCTGCGCCTGCGCCACCGCCATGCCGTAGCCCGGCACGATGATCACGTTCTTCGCCTCGCGCAGCAGCTCGGCCGTCTCGGCCGCGCTCACCGCCACCACCTCGCCCTGGGGCTGCGCCGCAGCGCCCGACTTGGCCGGGGCGGCACCGCCACCGGAGCCGAAGCCGCCGGCGATCACGCTGATGAAGTTGCGGTTCATCGCGTTGCACATGATGTAGGACAGGATGGCGCCGGAGGAGCCCACCAGCGCGCCGGTCACGATCAGCAGGTCGTTGGACAGCATGAAGCCGGTCGCCGCGGCGGCCCAGCCGGAATAGCTGTTGAGCATGGACACCACCACCGGCATGTCGGCGCCGCCGATGGCCATCACCATGTGGATGCCGAACAGCAGGGCGATCACCGTCATCACGATCAGCGGCGTCATGCCGGCGTTGACGTCGTGCGCCGCCAGGAATTCGCGCCCGAACCAGATCACCACCAGCAGGCCGGCCAGGTTCAGCCAGTGGCGCGCCGGCAGCAGCAGCGGCTTGCCGCCGATCTTGCCCGAGAGCTTGCCGAAGGCGATCAGCGAGCCGGAGAAGGTCACGGCGCCGATCAGGATGCCGAGGTAGATCTCCACTTCGTGGATGAGTTTCTCGGCGCCGGCGAACTGCACCGAGGTGTCGACGTAGCTGGCGAAACCGACCAGGCAGGCCGCCAGGCCCACCAGGCTGTGCATCAGCGCGACCAGCTCGGGCATCTGCGTCATCTTCACCACTTTCGCGGCGTAGAGGCCGATGCTGCCGCCGACCACCAGCGCGCCGACGATCCACGGGATGCCGGCCGGGCTGACGCGCGGGCCGAACACCGTGGCCAGCACGGCCAGCGCCATGCCGATCATGCCGAACAGGTTGCCGCGGCGCGAGGTTTCGGGATTGGACAGGCCGCCCAGGCTCAGGATGAACAGGATGGCGGCGCCCAGGTAGGAGACCGTAGCGAGACTTTGGGACATGGTCGTCTTCTCTCTTATTTGCGGAACATGGCCAGCATGCGGCGGGTGACGGCGAAGCCGCCGAACATGTTGACCGCGGTCAGAACGATGCCGGCAACGGCCAGCCAGCGGATCAGCTCGTCCGGACGGCCGCCCATCCCGGCTTCCGGCGGCGCGATCTGGATCAGCGCGCCGATGGCGATGATGCTGGAGATGGCGTTGGTCACGCTCATCAGCGGCGTGTGCAGGGCCGGCGTCACGTTCCACACCACCATGTAGCCGATGAAGCAGGCCAGCACGAACACCGTGAAGTGGCCGAGGAAGGCCGCCGGCGCGTAGGCACCGATGAACCAGAAGGCCAGCGCGGCGACCGCGAAGATGATGGCCAGGGTCTTGGCCGGCAGCGGCGCGCCGCTGCCGTGGCCGTGGCCACCCTTCTTCTCGGCCACCGGCACCGCCGGCTTGGCGGCCGGGGCCGGGGCAGCCGCCGGCTTGAGCGGCGGCGCGGGCCAGGTGATGTTGCCTTCCTTGACGACGGTCAGACCGCGGATGGCATCGTCTTCCATGTTGACGTTGACCACGCCGTCCTTGGCCTTGCACAGTTCCTCGGCCAGGCGCAGCAGGTTGGTGGCGTACAGGGTCGACGATTGCTTGGACAGGCGCGAGGCCAGGTCCGTGTAGCCGATGATGGTCACGCCGTGCTTGACCACCGCCTTGCCGGGTTCGGTCAGCTCGCAGTTGCCGCCCTGCTCGGCCGCCATGTCGACGATCACGCTGCCCGGCTTCATGGACTGCACCATCTCGGCGGTGATGAGCTTGGGCGCCGGCTTGCCCGGGATCAGGGCGGTGGTGATGATGATGTCCACCTCCCTGGCCTGCTTGGCGTACATCTCGCGCTGCGCCTGCTGGAAGCCTTCGCTCATCACCTTGGCGTAGCCGCCGCCGCCGGAGCCCTCTTCTTCGTAGTCGACCTTCACGAACTCGCCACCCAGGGACTTGACCTGGTCGGCCACCTCGGGGCGGGTGTCGTTGGCGCGCACGATGGCGCCCAGACCGGCCGCGGTGCCGATCGCCGCCAGGCCGGCCACGCCGGCGCCGGCGATGAAGACCTTGGCCGGCGGCACCTTGCCCGCGGCCGTGATCTGGCCGTTGAAGAAGCGGCCGAAAGCGTTGGCCGCCTCGATGACGGCGCGGTAGCCGCTGACGCCGGCCGTGGAGGTCAGGGCGTCCATTTTCTGCGCGCGCGAGAGCGTGCGCGGCAGCGCGTCGATGGCCAGCACCGTCGCCTTCCTGGCGGCCAGCTGTTGCATCAGCTCGGGGTTCTGCGCCGGCCAGATGAAGCCGATCAGCGTGCCACCCTCGCGCATCAGCGCCACTTCGTCCTTGCTGGGCGCGCGCACCTTGAACACGATGTCCGAGGCCGCCCACAGCGCGGCGGCGCCGTCGACGATTTCGGCCCCTGCGGCGCGGTAAGCTTCGTCGCTGAAATTGGCGGCGTCACCCGCGCCGGATTCGACGGCCACCTGGAAGCCGAGCTTGATGAGCTTTTCCACCACCTCGGGCACCGTGGCCACGCGCTTTTCACCCGGGAAGATCTCCCGCGGCACACCGATGCGCTGCGTCGGCTTGGCTGTGCCAGCTTGCATAAATCATCTCCTGAACATGATCTTCATGACGGTCACGCAGGTCATCCCCTACGGGGCTGCCCGCACGCAACAAGCTTAACTGAGAAATCCATTCCATCAAGGAATAAGCTCTATAACTATTTGGCGGCCCACTCATAATGCATGCATGTGATTGGTCCCTCTGCGCGGTGGCTGGGGGCAGCAACTGCAAGGCGCCGCGATGCGCGCGACGACCGCGAGCGGCTGGCATGGGATCACGCGGGCCGGGCCCGGAGCGACGAATGGAATGCAGGCCGCCAGGGCGGCTTCTACACTTGCGGCGGATGGCGTATCGGAGTCCAGCATTTATTCTGACCCTTACCTGCGACTGGCTTTCTGGATCGGCGTGGCGGCCTTCCTGTCCACGCTGGGCATCGCCTTGTTCATCCTGGGTCTGCGCATCCAGCGCTATTGGCAGGCACGGCAGGAGCGGCATTTCCAGCAGCGCTGGCGCCCGGGGCTGATGCACATGCTCGCGGGCAACGCCGACACGGAGCTGCCCGCGCTGCCCCGGCGCGACCAGTGGCGTTTTCTCAGGCTGTGGAACCAGGTGCAGGAATCGGTGCGCGGCGACGCCGCGCCGCGCCTGGCCGCCCTGGCCCACCAGCTCGACGGCCAGCGCATGGCACGCCGGCTGCTGAGCAGCGGCCGGCTCACGCGCCGCCTGCTGGCCATCCTGACGCTGGTACATCTGCGCGATGGCGCGGCCTGGGCGCTGCTGGAACACCAGTTGCGGCAGCCCGGCGGCATCTGCTCGCTCTACGCCGCGCGCGCCCTGCTCCAGATCGACCTGCCGCGGGGCGCGACCGCCGTCGTGCCGCAGCTGCTGCAGCGCGACGACTGGGAGATGGTGCACGCGGCCGCGCTGATGCGGGAGTATCGCGATGCGCTGGGCGGCGACCTGGCCCGCGCGCTGGCCGGGCTGCCGGCCGCGCGGCTGCCGCGCACGCTGCAGCTGGCCGCGGCGCTGCACCTGCACGTGCCGGCCGACCTGTTGCTGCCCTGGCTGCAGCCGGCGCAGCCGCCCGAGCTGCTCAGCGCCGCCCTGCGCCTGGCCCAGGGTGCCAGTGTGCTGCCGGCGGTGCGACGCCTGGCCGCGCATTCCGACTGGCGCGTGCGGGTGCGCGCCGCGCATGCGCTGGGCCGCCTGGGCGAAGCGTCCGACGTGGCCGTGCTGACGCGCCTGCTGTCCGACCCCGAATGGTGGGTGCGCTACCGGGCCGCGGGGGCCCTCACCCAACTGCCCTTCATCAGCCACGAACAGTTGCGCAGCCTGTTGGCCGAGCTGCCGGATCGCTATGCGCGCGAGATTTCCAGCCAGGTCCTCGCCGAACGGATGGAGGCCTATCTGTGACCGACCTCCTCACCGCGGCGATCCTGGTCTATTTCGTGGCGTTCAACGGCATCCAGCTGCTGCTGAACGCGCTCTCGACGCTGGGCCTGTATCGGGTCCAGCAGCGGCGCGCGCTCGATGCGCTGCCGCATGCCCGCACCGCGCTGGAGCCCCCCATCAGTGTGCTGGTGCCGGCCTGCAACGAGGAAGCCACCATCGCGGCCACGGTGCGTTCGGTGCTGCAGCTGGGCTATCCCGCGTTCGAGATCATCGTCATCAACGACGGCTCGCGCGACCGCACGCTGGCGGTGCTGCAGCGGGAGTTCGCCCTGCTGCCCTTCCCGGAGGCCTACCGCATCCAGCTGCCCTGCGAGCCGGTGCGCGCCATCTACCGTTCCACGCTCCACCCCTATCTGCGCGTCATCGACAAGCACCACGGCGGCAGGGCCGACGCGCTCAATGCCGGCATCAATGCCTCCCGCTACCCGCTGTTCTGTGGCGTCGGCGCCGGGGCCATCCTGCAGCGCGACAGCCTGCAGCAGCTGGTGCAACCCTTTCTGCGCGACCCGCGCATGATCGCCACCGGCGGCACCGTGCGCGCCGCCAACGGCTGCGAGATCAAGGACGGCCACCTGATGCGCGTCGACCTGCCGCGCAGCTGGCTGGCGCGCTTGCAGGTGATCGAACACCTGCGAGCCTTCCTGTTCGGCCGCCTGGGCGGGTCCGCCCTCCATGCCGCGCGCATCGTCTGCGGCGCCTTCGGCCTGTTCAAGAAAGAGGCGGTCATCGAAGCCGGCGGCTACCGGCGCGACACCCTCGGCGCAGACATGGAGCTCGTCGTGCGGCTGCGCCGTCGCCTGCGCCGGCAGCGGCAGCCCTGCCGCATCGAATTCGTGCCCGACCCGGTGTGCTGGACCGAGGTGCCCGAGGACCTGCGCACCCTGCGCCAGCAGCGCGTGCGCTGGCAGCGCGGCCTGCGGGACAGCCTGCGCAGCCACTGGCCGCTGATGGGCGGCCGCCGCGGCGGCTGGCCGGCCTGGGCCGCCTACGCCTACCTGCTGCTGTTCGAGTGGCTGGGCCCGGCATTCGAGGTCGGCGGCTACCTCTGGTTCCTCTGCGCCTTCGCCGCCGGCCTGATCGCCTGGCAGGCCTTCGCCGTCTTCCTCTTTCTGGCCCTCGGCATGGGCATCCTGCTCAGCGCCAGCGGCCTGCTGCTGGAGGAGGCCGCTGTTGCGCTGTATCCGCGCAAGCGGCACCTGGCCATCCTGGCCCTGCTCGTCGTGCTGGAAAATCTGGGGTACCGCCAGCTCAATGCCTGCTGGCGTCTGCAGGGCCTGCTGCCGTGGCAGCGGCAGCAGGACCAACCCCGGGGCACCCTGCAGCATGGGGACAAGCGGCACGACGGGCGCTAGCCCATCACATCATCGTAGAGAACGAAGCCATGGACATCCGTTGGAAACCCAGCGTCACCGTCGCCGCCATCATCGAGCGCGACGGCCGCTACCTGCTGGTCGAGGAACACACCCCCGAAGGCCTGAAGCTCAACAACCCGGCCGGTCACCTGGATCCGGGCGAGTCGCCCGTGGAGGGCTGTGCACGCGAGGCGCTGGAGGAAACCACCCACCGCTTCACGCCCACCCACCTGCTGGGCATCTACCTGTCGCGCTTCCAGCGCGCGCAGGCCGAGGGCGGCATCGAGGACATCACCTACCTGCGCTTTGCCTACACCGGCGAGCTGGGCGCGGTGGTGCCGGGCCGCACGCTGGACACCGGCATCGTGCGCACGGTCTGGATGACGCCGGACGAGGTCCGCGCCAGCGTCGCGCGGCATCGCAGCCCGCTGGTGCTGCGCTGCATGGAAGACCACCTGCGCGGCCAGCGCTATCCGCTGGAGCTGGTCTACACCGACGCCACCGTGCAGCAGCTGCACCGCTGAGCGGCCCGCGGGCTCAACGTGACACGTTGCGCAGCCCCTCGCCGGCGCACCAGCGCCGCAGGTTGTCCAGGAACATGGCCGCCACCCGCGCCTCGTTGCCGTCGGAATGGCCGGCCGAGTGCGGGGTGGCGATGACCTGGGGCAGATCCCACAGCGGCGAATCCGCCGCCAGCGGTTCGTGCTCGAAGACATCGAGGAAGGCGCCGCCCAGCCGGCCGGACTGCAGGGCGGCGATCAGGTCGGCTTCCACCACCACCTCGCCACGCGCCACGTTGATCAGGCCGGCACCGGCGGGCAGCGCGGCCAGCGCGCGCGCATCGACCAGGCGGCGCGTCTTGTCCGTCAGCGGGCAGGCCAGCAGCAACCAGTCGGCGTGCGGCAGCACCGCCTGAAAATCCTCGAAGCCCACCGTCTCGATGCCGTCGCCGGGCGCAGCGGCCTGGGTGCGCACCACGATGAGCTTGAGCCCCAGCAGGCGCAGGAAGGCGCCGATGCGCTGCCCGATCGGCCCCCACCCCAGCAGCACCGCGGTCTGCCCGCCCAGATCGCGCGGCAGGCGTCCGCCCAGCAGCGGTGCCCAGCGGTGTTCGCGCTGCGCCGCCATCAGTTGCGGGAAACGCCGCGCCAGCGCCAGCAGGCCGGCCAGCGCCGTCTGCGCCACCACCTCGGCGTTGGCGCCGGAGGAGGTGGTGACGGTGACGCCGCGCGCGCGCAGCTCGACGTAGATGTCGCGGTCGGCGCCGGCCGAATGGATGTGCACCCAGCGCAGGCTGGCCGAGCGGCGCAGCACCTCGTAGCACGCCTGCAGCGAGGGCGCCAGCTCGTGCTTGGTGGACAGGCCGGTGACCTCGCGCGAGATGAAGGCCACATCGACGTCGTTGCGGCCGCTGGCCACGGCCGATTCGATGCTGACGAACTCATGCGGCCGCCCGGCCAGCACCTGCCCGAGCGCCGTGCGCCACTGCGTCAGCGCTTGCTGCGACAACAGGATGCGCAAGGGCGCAGACAAGGCGCGTCTCCGTTCAGGTCTGGTAGCTCGGGTCGAGGCGGTCGAGCTTGCGCAGCAGCGCCGGCCACTCCATCACGCCGTAGGGGCGGCGCGTGCCCGGCTGGTAGTTGTTCCAGGTCTCTTCCAGCACCGCCGGCGAGACCCGGGCCAGCGGCGTGTTGCAGGCCATGGCCGCCAGCTGGGCGCGGCAGGACAGCTCCAGCCGGTGCATCCAGTTGAAGGCCTCGCCCACGGTACGCCCCACGGTCAAGGCGCCATGGTTGCGCAGCAGCAGGGCCTCCTTGTCGCCGATGTCGCGCAGCAGCGAGGCCTGTTCTTCCAGATTCAGCACCACGCCCTGGTAGTCGTGGTAGCCGATCTTGAGAAAGCGCATCGCCGTCTGCGTGATGGGCAGCAGGCCGCATTCGAGCGCGGAGACCGCCATCGAGGCCCAGCTGTGCGTGTGGATGACGCAGGCCACCTCGGGACGGGCCGCGTGCACGGCGCTGTGGATCACGTAGCCGGCCTTGTTGATGCCGTAGTTGAGTTCGCCGAAGTCGGGCTTGGCCAGGATGTTGCCGGCCACGTCGATCTTGATCAGGCTGGAGGCGGTGATCTCCTCGTACATCATGCCGTAGGCGTTGATGAGGAAGGCGCCCTCCTGGTCCGGCACCCGCATCGAGATGTGGTTGGCCATCATGTCGGACAGGCCGTACAGGTCCACCAGGCGGTAGCAGGCCGCCAGGTCCACGCGCGCCTGCCACTCGGCCGGCGAGCAGCGGTCCTTCATCGATGCAATCTGCAGTCGCCCGTTCTCGACCATGTGTGTCTCCTCGTTTTTTGACCCAGGTTGATGAGCGTAACGCAATCCGGGCCGCTCAATCCTCGCCCAGCTGGAGCTTGCTGGGCAAGCGCTTCTCGAGCGCCCACTTCAGCAAGGCGGCGCTGCGGAAGACGCCGTGCGCGAACTTGCCGTAGGGCAGGGTGAGGAAGAGCGCCATCACGAGCCCCAGGTGCAGCGCCAGCGTGGCCGGCATGGCGGCGGTACCGCGCGCCCACCACAGGGCGAGACCCGTCAGACTGGTGCAGAACAGCAGGGCGATGAAGCCGCGGTCCATGGGTTTTTGCGCCGCGTCGCCATGTTGCGGATGGCGGCGCAGGTTGAGCCGCCACAGGCCGGCGGTGCCGACCAGCAGCAGCACGCCGCCGACGGCGCCGAGCAGCTTGGGCAGGCTGGGCAGCTCGTAGGGGGCAGGCGAGCCCAACAGATAGTGATACAGCGTGGCCACGCTGGTGGCGGCGAAGCAGAGCAGGAAGCCGTAGAAGGTGGCGTGGTGGAAACGCCGGCGCCAGAGGGTCCAGGCGTCGTCCTCGTTGTTGCAGCCTTCGCCATGGCCGCCGTCCAGGTACTTCAGGCGCAGGGCGTCGTGCGTCGCCTCGAGGGCGGCGCCGCGGCGCACCGCCGCCAGTGCCGGCGCCGCGTAGTCGCGCCCGGGCGTCACCTCGCGCCAGAAACGCCGCACGCCCAGGGCCAGCGCCAGCACGGCCCACAGGAACACCGGCGCGAACAGGGCGACCAGCAGCTGATGCGGGAAGATGCTGTAGAAGTCCGCCTGCGGCGGCACGCGCCACAGCGTGTCCTTGAGCCACAGCGTCAGCAGCAGGAAGAAGGCCAGCGCGCCGGCGGTGGCCAGCGCGAGCGTGAGGCCGTTGCGCCGGTACAGCCGCCCCAGCGCCGCCGGCCAGGCAAAGTCGCCGTAGCTCTGCAGGCGCACTTTCGCCATGGCCTGCGGCACATTGACGCCGAACTCGTGCGGCGGCGCGTACTGGCAGGCGTGCAGGCAGGCGCCGCAGTTGTGGCACAGATGGGCCAGATAGTGCACGTCGGCCGGGTTGAATTCCAGCCGCCGCGTCATGGCCGGGAACACGGCGCAAAAGCCCTCGCAGTAGCGGCAGGCATTGCAGATCTGCAGCTGGCGCGCCACTTCGGCCTCCGCCGTGCCGGGCACCACCATACCGTCGGCCAGGGCCCGCGCCTCGCGGGTCAGTTGCTCAAGCTGCTGCACGCTCTTGCTCCGTGTTCTTGCGGTTCAAGGCGGCCCGCGCCGCCTGGGTGCCGGCGATGCGGCCGAAGGCCGTGCCGATGGACATGCCGACGCCGGCCGTGTAGCCCTTGCCCAGCACATTGCCGGCCATCATCTCGCCGGCCACATAGAGGTTGTCGCTCGGCACGCCGCCGAAGTGCACGGCCGCGTGTTCGTCGACCTTCAGCCCGAGGTAGGTGAAGGTGATGCCCGGGCGCAGGGCGTAGCCGTAGTAGGGGCCGGTATCGAGCGGCAGGGCCCAGTGCGTCTTGGCCGGGGTCGCGCCCTCGGTGCGGCAGTCGTCCAGCGCCGTGTGGTCGAAGGTGCCGACGCGGCAGGCCGCGTTGTAGCTGTTCAGCGTCTGCAGGAAGGCCTCGACTGGCAGGCCGAGCTGGTGCGCCAGCGCGCCCAGGCTGTCGGCCTTCACGCCCGGGAACACCGGCGGCATGAAGCGGCCGATGGCCTTGCTGTCGATGATGGAGTAGGCGATCTGTCCCGGCTGCTGCGCCACCAGGCGGCCCCAGATGGCATAACGCTTGGGCCAGAAGTCTTCGCCTTCGTCGTAAAAGCGCTGGCCCTTGTTGTTGACCACCACGCCCAGCGAGACGCAATCGATGCGCGTGCAGATGCCGCCGTCGTACAGCGGCGCGCGCGCATCGATGGCCACGCAATGCGACTGCGAGGGGTCGCCGATCATGTCGGCCCCTTGCTGCTGCATGTGCTTGATCAGCACGCCCTGGTTGAAGCGCGTGCCGCGGATCAGGAAGTTGTCGGCCGGCCATGCGCCGTCGGCGTTCTGGCCCCAGGCCTCGCGCAGCCACTCGCGGTTGGACTCGAAGCCGCCGGCGGCCAGCACGCAGGCCTTGGCCGCGATGCGCTCGTCGCCGACATAGGCGGCCCGGAAGTGCCCGTTCTCGATCTCGAGTCGATCCACCGGCGCCTGGTAGCGGATCTGCACGCCCAGCTTCTCGGCGCTGCGGTAGTAGGCATTGACCAGGGCCTT
>Ga0153915_10007882_pt1 | contig 10089 bp, 9 predicted proteins | sample Opewatmetagenome_2_FD_107003 | JGI IMG/M metagenome (GOLD analysis project Ga0153915, IMG submission 107003) | Freshwater wetland microbial communities from Ohio, USA - Open water 3 Core 3 Depth 3 metaG | ecosystem: Environmental > Aquatic > Freshwater > Wetlands | place: USA: Ohio, Lake Erie... | reverse complement strand
TGAACGAGGACACGCTGATGTGGCGGTTGACCGCGGAGCCGGTGTTCTTGAGCACCAGCGACACCGTGATGGAGATCCCCCGCACCGCATCGGCAGAGAGGATCCCGCTGGCGGTCGCCGCGTCCAGCTTGTAGATACCGGTGAGGACGACGTTGAGCTTCGCCTCGGCCTTGGATTCGCCCGAGCTCACCTGGACCAGGACGGGGTACTCGCCGGCCGTCGCGTCGCGGGTCGGGCTGACCGACACGGCCACCGTCTGGCTGCTGTTCCCGCGGATGCGTAGACTCGAGATCTGCTTGGACTCGTACCCCGGCTTGAAGCTGACCTCCCACTTCTCAGGCACCTGGGCCGCCAGGTTGAAGACGCGGTCGTTGTCGCTCTTGTTGGCCACGTCCAGCGAGAACTCGAAGGTGGCGTCGGTCTGGCCCCGCAGGACGGGGTAGGAGGTCGTGATCTGGATGTCCGCGGCACCCATCCGGCCGCGCTCGCGGGCGGAGACGGTGATGGTGTAGGTGGCCTTCAGCTTGCCGTCGGCCGCCACCCCCTCGATCACAAAGGGGTAGGTGCCGGGGCCCGTGCCCTTGTCGGGCTCGGCGGTGAAGGTGAGGGTTCGGGTCTTCCCGTCCGGGATGGCGACCCCGGTCACGGTGAAGGCCCCGCCCTTCAGCGACGCCTTCCATCCCTTGGGCACGGAAGCGAGGTCGAGCGCCACGGTCTCGTCCCGCTTCCCCTTGTTTTCGACGGTGAGGTCCATGCGGACCGTCTCGCCCACCGGGACGACGACCCCGGAGTAGTCGGAGTAGATCCCGATCCCCCGCTCGGGCCGGTCGTCGCGCTTGGCCGGCTCGTCGGCGGCCTGTCCGAGTGCGGGCAGGACCAGGACGAGCGCCAGCAGCAGCAACGCGGCCGTCACAAACCCACCCCGTCGCCCGACGGGGAGTCGCACGCTTTGCATCCCTCGCAACAACATGACCTCTCCTCCTGACCCTCCGTACGTGCAGAAACGGGCGCCGGGGACGATCCCCGGCGCCCAGCCTCGTGGGACTAGTAATCTTCCGGCGGGGCCGGGGGCCCAGCCTTCTTCTCCTTCTCGGGTGCCTCGGTGACCAGGCACTCGGTGGTTACCATCAGCCCGGCGATGCTGGAGGCGTTCTCCAGCGCCGTGCGCACGACCTTGGTCGGATCAATGATCCCGGCGGCCACCAGGTCCTCGTACTCCTCCGTCTCGGCGTTGAAGCCGAAGGCGCCGCTCGCCTCGCGGACCTTGCCCAGGACCACGGGACCCTCCCAGCCGGCGTTTTGGGCGATCATGCGCATGGGCTCTTCCAGGGCGCGGCGGACGATGTCGACTCCGATCTTCTCGTCCCCCGTGGCCTTCACCTTGTCCAGGGCCTTCTCGGCGCGGAGCAGGGCCACGCCGCCGCCGGGCACGATGCCCTCTTCCACGGCCGCCCGGGTGGCGTGCAGCGCGTCCTCGACGCGGGCCTTCTTCTCCTTCATGGCCACCTCGGTGGGGGCGCCCACCTTGATCAGGGCCACGCCGCCGGCGAGCTTGGCCAGGCGCTCCTGCAGCTTCTCGCGGTCGTAGTCCGAGGTGGTCTCCTCGATCTGGGTGCGGATCTGCTTGATCCGGCCCTCGATCTCCTTCGGCGTTCCGCTGCCCTCGATGATCGTCGTGTTCTCCTTCTCGACCACGACCCTCTTGGCCTTGCCGAGATCGCTCAGCTTGATGTTCTCCAGCTTGATGCCCAGCTCCTCGCTGATCACCTCGCCGCCCGTGAGGATGGCGATGTCATTCAGCATCTCCTTGCGCCGGTCGCCAAAGCCGGGGGCCTTCACAGCGCAGGCCGCGAAGGTGCCGCGGATCTTGTTCACCACCAGGGTGGCCAGAGCCTCGCCCTCGACCTCCTCGGCGATGATCAGGAGCGGCTTCCCCATCTTCGCCACCTGCTCCAGGAGCGGCAGCAGATCCTTGAGCGCAGCGAGCTTCTTCTCGTGGATGAGGATCAGGGCATCCTCGAGGACCGCCTCCATCCGCTCCGGATCCGTGACGAAGTAGGGGGAGATGTAGCCGCGGTCGAACTGCATGCCCTCGACCACCTCGAGGGTGGTCTCGATCGCCTTGGCCTCCTCCACGGTGATGACGCCGTCCTTGCCCACCTTCTCCATGGCGTCGGCGAGCAGATCGCCGATCTGCTTGTCGTTGTTGGCGGAGATGGCGGCGACCTGGGCGATCTCCTTCTTGCCCTTGGTGGGCTTGGAGAGGTTCTTCAGCTCGGCCACCACCGCCTCGACCGCCTTGTCGATCCCGCGCTTCAGGGCCATGGGATTGCTGCCGGCGGTGACGTTCCTGATCCCCTCGCGGAAGATGGCCTCGGCCAGGACGGTGGCGGTGGTGGTGCCGTCCCCGGCCACATCCGAGGTCTTGGAGGCCACCTGGCGCACCATCTGGGCGCCCATGTTCTCGAACTTGTCGGGCAATTCTATTTCCTTAGCGACCGTGACGCCATCTTTTGTGATGGTGGGGGCGCCCCACTTCTTGTCGAGCACCACATTCCGTCCCTTGGGCCCGAGGGTCGCCTTGACCGCGCTGGACAGCTTCACCACGCCGCGCAGGATGGCGGTCCGGGCTTCCTCGTCGTAGGCAAGCATCTTCGCAGGCATCGGTATTCCTCCCTCTGGCGCCGGGCCTCGGTCGGCGGCGCAGCCTCGCACCTAGCTCAGGATGGCCAGGATGTCTTCCTCGCGCATGATCAGAACCTCGTCCTCGCCCAGCTTCACCTCATTGCCGGACCACTTGCCAAAGAGGATCTTGTCGCCGGCCTTGACCCCCACGGGCTGGCGTTTCCCATCCTTGGTGAGCTTGCCGGGGCCCACGGCGATCACCTCGCCCTCCTGCGGCTTCTCCTTGGCGGTGTCGGGGATGATGATGCTGCCCTTGCGAACCTCCTGCTCTTCCAGGCGCTTCACCACGACGCGATCGTTCAGGGGCTTCAGCTTCATGAGATCCTCTCCTTGTCCTTCTCGCGAGACACAGGAAGGGGGAGGGAGTGCCCCCTCCCTCCCCGGGACGGCACGCCGCAGATCAGGCGGCCTTGAGCTGCTTCTTCTCCCCAGCCATGCCAGCGGGACACCCCCGCCAGCTCAACCCTGGCCCTCCGGCCCGTGACCCGCGAGGCGGCGCAGCGTCGGCCAGAGGTCAACACCCAGGGTCTTCTTGACCAGGAAGGTCTCGGCGCCCGCCGCCAGGGCGGTTCGCCGATAGGCCTCGTCATCGTGGACGGTGATGATGATGATTCGCACCTGGGGCCACCGCGCCTTGAGGTGGCGGGTGACCTCGAGCCCGTTCATGCGCGGCATGGCGAGATCCATCAGCACCACATCCGGCTGCAGGATCTCGGCCAGGCGAAGGGCCTCTTCCCCGTCCCCCGCCTCGCCCAGGATCTCCGCCTCGTCCCGCGTGGCCAGGAGCTGGCGCAGGGTCTCGCGAAACCGCGGATCGTCATCCACCAGCAGCAAACGCATCGAGCTTTCCACCAGGGCAACCATTGGCAACCATTGGATGAACGGCCCTTCCCGGTGACCGCCCTCAAGGTAGCCCAGCCGCTCTTGGCCGGGAATCGGGTGGATCCCCGAGGGAGCCGGGGGAAGAGACCCGAATCTGCGGCGGGATACCCCCGAGACCTCGCCTTCGAATCGGGGAGGCCGCCCGGCCTATCTCCCCAGGAACGCCGGGAGTCCCCGCCGGATCAGGCTCACCCCGAAGGCCGCCAGGAACAGGGCCGCCACCTTGGCCACGGCGCGGGCGCCGGCCTCTCCCAGAATCCGCTCCATCGCCCCGGCATGCCGGAGGGCGAGGAACACCACCAGGATGTTGGCGGCAAACGCTCCCAAGGTCGGGAGATAGCCGTAGGTCTGCACCAGGACCACCAGGGCAGTGAGGACGGCGGGCCCCACGATCAGCGGGGTCCCGAGGGGGACGGCCCCGATGCTCGATTCCGGTTGCGGCAGCTGGGTGCCGGAGTGGAGCAAATCGTTGATGGCCAGCACCAGGAGCAAGAGACCTCCGGCCACCTGGAAATCGCCTCCGGTGATGCCGAGGATCCGGAACAGGGCCTCCCCGATCAGGAGAAAGCCCACCCCGATGGCGGCTGCCGTGAGCGCGGACTGCCAGGGGAGGCGCCCACGCACCTCCGGCGGCAGGCTTTCGGTCAGGTTGAGGTACACCGGCAGGAGGCCCAGGATATCCATGGCGACAAAGAGCACGACGAAGGCAAGGATGAACTCGTGCATGGGTCTTCCTCCTGTGGGTGTCGGTCGGGGCACGCTCCTGCGCAGGCCGACCCGCGGCACGGCCTGGGGGATCCCGGGTAACCGCACCCCGGGAATTCCCCGAGGAAAGCCTGGGGAGGGGTCAGAGGGAGCGAGGTCTCCGGATGAGCCCAGGGCGGCACCGGGGGCTCAGGCCTCGATCATGCCCTGGCGGATCGCATAGCGGGTCAGTCCGGCCACATCGTGGATGTTGAGCTTTTGCATGAGGTGCGTGCGGTGAGCGTCGGCAGTCTTGATGCTCACCCCGAGGATGCTGGCGATTTCCTTCGTGGTCCTGCCCTCGGCCACCAACTGCAAGACCTCGCGCTCGCGGGGCGTGAGCGTCTCCTCCGAGGGAGGGGCAGGCGTGCGAATGGCCTCGGCGATGATCGCGGAGATGCCTGGACTGAGGTAGACGGCGCCGCCCGCGACCTCGCGAATGGCGCGCACCAGATCGGCAGCCGCCTGCCTCTTCAAGACGTATCCCCGAACGCCGGCCCGCAGGGCCTCCAGGACGTACTGGTCGTCGGTATGCATGGTGAGCAGGAGCGGGCGGGGCCCACGCTCCCACGTCGCCATCTGGCGGGCGGCCTCCAGCCCGTTCAGGAGAGGCATGGACAGGTCCAGGGTGGCCACATCGGGCCGAGTCTCCTGGGCGAGGCGCAGTGCCTCCCGCCCGTCACCGGCCTCTGCAACAACCTGGAGGTCCGGCTCGCGGGAGAGGAGGGCGCGGAGCCCCTCCCGGACGATGGCGTGGTCGTCGGCCAGGAGCACCCGGATCATGTGCTTGCCCCGATCGGCAGGGTCACCCAGAGGGCGGTCCCCGTACCCTTTTTGGACTCGATGATGAGCTGCCCGCCCAGCACCTCGACCCGCTCGCGGATCCCGATCAAGCCCAGGCCGCGATCGCCGCGCCGGGCCAGCGTCGGGTCGACGTCGAAACCCTGGCCGTCATCGCGGACCGCCAGCCAGACGGATGGCCCAGACGGGCGCACCTCGATCTGCACCCGGGAGGCCCGGGCATGCCGGATGGCGTTGGTCAGGGCCTCCTGGGCGATCCGGTAGAGCGCGGTTTCCACCGTCACCGGGAGCCGCTCGACGGCCGCATCCACCGTGATGGCGATGCCGGTCCGCTCCGCCATGCCGCGGGCCAGCCACTCCAGCGCCGGGCCGAGCCCCAGATCGTCCAGGATGCTGGGCCGTAGCTCCCGGGAGAGGCGGCGCAACTGCGCCTCGACACTATCCAGCAGCTCGTGCACGCCGCGCAGGGTGGCGGCATGCTCCGGGATGCGATTGGCCAGATCGTCTAGGGCGATGTGAACGGAGGCCAGGAGCTGGGAGGCCTCGTCGTGCAGGCCGTGGGCGATGCGACGCGCCTCCTCCTCCCGCACCTGCAGGATGCCGGTGGCAAGGGCCCGGAGGCGGTCCTGCTGCGCCACCATGGTCTCACGCAGGGCAGCATTCTCCAAGGCGACCCCGACCAGGCCCCCGATTGCCTGGACCAGGGCGACCTCGTCGTCGGTCAGGGGTGCGGCCTCGCGGCTGGCGAGGTGGAGGACGCCAAGGGTAGCCTCTCGACCTGCCACCGGCACCACGGTGATGCGGCGGAACCCCTGCTCGGCATAGAGCTGGCGGACGGAGGGGGTCGGGTGCAACTCGACCGCGATCGTGCCGGTCCGATACTCGCGGATCGCCTGGGCGGCGACGTGGGCCTCCGCCAGGGGCAAAACCGCCATCCGCTCGCGGAAGGCGGGCGTGGTTCCGGCGTACTCGCGAAGGAGCAGGGTCTCGCGCCGGGCGTCCAGCAGGTGCAGCGCGACGGCCTCGAGACCGGTGGCGCGCTGGGTCTCGGTGATGGCCACGCGCACGACCTCCTCCGCCTCGCGCGTGCGCCCCAGGGCGATCGCCGCCACGTACAGGGCCTGCGCCAGGTCCCGGGATGTGGGGGTCTTCCGTGCTGTCATGGGAGAGTCATCCGTGCCTTACCCGGCCGCCGCCGTGGTCCCTCATTCAAAGCCAAACGACGCGTGGTGTCAAGTTGCAGGGGACCGGGCAACCGTGCGGGCGGCCTGGGTAGGAAGGCTCTCGCGGGCGGGAGCATCCTGGGCCATTGGCCGGCCTCCGCAGGCGCCCTCCCGCCCGCTAGCTCCGGTTCGTCTTTTCCAGGTAATCCGCGACGCTCTGGCTCTTCCGGTAGGCCATTCCCTGGAAGATTGCGATCAGCGTTCCGCTGGCGTCCCGGACGTGCACCGTGCAGGAGGAAAGCCGGGGGCTCATGGCGACCTCGTGCGCTTCGGCGGTCAGCACGCCCGGCCGCCCGGCCTCCACGAAGGAGATGCTGGCGTTGATCGCCACCGCCAGCGTCCCGTGGGAGTTACAGGCGGCGGCGAAGGCAAAGTCGGCTAGGGTGAAGAGGCAGCCGCCCTGCACCACGTCCACGCCGTTCAGGTGGCGGCCCTCTGCCGTCATCCGGGCCATGGCATACCCCTCCCGGACCTCAACCAGCTCGATGCCGGTGGCGGCGGCAAAGCGGTCGTAGGCAAAGAGCGCGCGCAGCTCGGACTCGTTCAAGGCCGTGCCCCTCGATGGTGGTCCGCTGGTGTGGCCGGGGGCGTGGTGTCGCCACCAAGTGGCTGGTGCCGCAAGGGGACTATACGAATGACGCCGCCGCGGCGCAAGCAGAAAGCCGGGAGCCGCGCGAGCGGGGGGACCGCATCCCTCGGATCCGCCGGGTCGATCGAGATCGGGGTTGGCCTGCGCCAGGTTTCGTGCTAAAGGGAACGGCAGTGGGTGCCGGCAGGATCCAGGGAGATTCGGATCGAGGGGACTTGGAAGGAACGACGCGAGAGATGCCAGAACTTCCGGATCTGGAGTACATCGTGGCGGTGCTGGGGAGCGTCCTACCCGGCCGGAGGATCGAGGCCGTCCGGGTGAAGCGCCCCGTCGTCCTCCGCCTCGCCGTGCGGGGAGACCTGGCGGAGCTGATCCAAGGGCAAACGCTCCGGTCATGCACCCGGCATGGCCACTTTCTCCGCTTCGCGATCGGCAACGTGCACGAGCTCATCATCAACCCGATGCTGGCAGGGCGCCTGCGCCTGGCCAGCCTGGGGGAGCGAGACGAGGCCAGCCTGTGCCTAGCGGCCGGGCTGGACGGTGGAACGGAATTGCGGTACCTCGATGACAAGCAGATGGGGAAGGTCTATCTGGTCCCGGCGGGCGATCATCGGACAATCCCCGGGTACGATGCCATCGGCATCGAGCCGCTCGCGGCGGAGTTTAGCGTGGAACGGCTGCGAGGCGTGCTCCGGGAGCGGCGGGACCAGGTGCGGGCGTTCCTGCTGGACAAGACGGCGGTGGCGTCGATCGGCAACGCCTATGCCGATGAGATCCTGTGGGCGGCGAGGATCCACCCCAAGACGGGATGCCCGGGGCTGACGGAGCAGGACATCACCCGGCTGCATGCGGCCATCCGAGAGGTGCTGTCGCACGCCGTGCGGGAAGTCGCCCGCCGGGCCCAGCCCATCGAGGTCAAGGTCCGCGACTTCCTCCAGGTGCGCAACCGCAAGGGTCAGCCGTGTCCCCGGTGCGCCACCCCGATCCGGGTCGAGGGAGTCCGGGGCCACGACACCTTCTACTGTCCGACCTGCCAGCCGAACCGCCCGGACGCTCGCCTGGGCCGCCGGCAGCTGGTGGACTGGTCCCATCTCGGGTCTCCGACCAAGGGACGTGCCGGGCGGAGGGGCGGAGACGAACGGTGAGCGGGGGGCGGCGGGAGGAGCTGGCGGAAGCCGTCGCACGGGAGGATGGGGCGGCACTGGTGCGGCTGGCGCGGGAGGCCTTTGCGCCCGTCCTCCGGTATCTGGTGGGACGGCTCTATAGCGACGACGAGCAGGCGAAGTGGCGGTCGGTGCGGGCGCTGGGAGTGGTGGCGGCCGATCACGAGATCGTCAGTGACGAGCGGGCGAGGGACCTGCTCCGCCGGTTCTTCTGGGCCCTGAACGACGAATCCGGTGCCGTGCCCTACGGCGTGCCGGAAGCCATCGGTGAGATGCTGGCCGTGCGGTCGGAGCTGCAGACGACCTTTCTGCCCCTGCTCTGCGCGCAGCTCACCGAGGAGGACATGGCCCAGACCGGGCCCATCGAGCGGGGCGTGATCTGGGCGCTGGGCCGGGTCGGTCCTCCGGTGGCAGAAACCTCCGCGGAAGCCGTTGCCGCGCTGCGGCGAGCCGCCACGGAGCACCCCGACCCCGAGACGCGGGAGATCGCGGGGGGGGCACTGGGGGCGGTGGGCGGTGGCGTGCCCTCGCGCTGAGGTGCGCCGCGCGCCCTCGCCGCCCTGTGAATGGAGGACCCCATGACCGAGCCTGCCCGTCGTCAGCCGAACGTGCTCTTCGTGATGATGGACCAGTGGGCCGGGCCGCTGCTCGGCTGTGCCGGGCACCCGGCCATCCAGACCCCGACGCTGGATCATCTGGCCCGACTCGGGACGTGCTACACCCGGGCGTACTCGGAATCCCCGGTCTGCATCCCGGCCCGGCGGACGATCATGACCGGGACGTCCCCGCGCCGCCACGGGGACCGATCGTTCCAGCCGGGGGCGCCGATGCCGGAACTTCCCCTGCTGGCCCAGTGCTTCCGCGACGCCGGCTACCAGGCCTACGCGGTGGGAAAACTCCACGTCTATCCCCAGCGCAACCGGATTGGCTTCGACGACGTCCTGCTGGCCGAGGAGGGCCGCCCGCAGCTGGGCGCCATCGACGACTACGACCTGTACCTCGGCGACCAGGGCTATCCGGGCTGGCAGTTCCTGCACGGGATGAGCAACAACGAATACCTCCATCGGCCCTGGCACCTGCCCGAGCACACGCACGTCACCAACTGGATCACGCGGGAGATGGCGCGCGCCATCAAGCGCCGTGACCCGACGCGTCCCGCCTTCTGGTATCTGTCCTACACGCACCCGCATCCGCCGCTGGTCCCGCTCCAGGCCTATCTGGATCTGTACCGCGATGTGGAGGTGGACCTGCCGGTGCGCGGCGCGTGGGCGGAGGATCCCCAGGCGCTACCGCGCGCCCTCCAGTTCATCCGGGCCTACTGGCCGACCGAGCCGACGCCCCAGATGCACCGGGCGATCCGGCGGGCGTACTATGCCCTCTGCACCCACATCGACCATCAGCTCCGCGTGGTGATCGGGAGCCTGCGGGAGGAGGGGCTGCTCGACAACACGATCGTTCTGGTCACCTCGGATCATGGCGACATGCTGGGGGATCACGGCCTGTGGTCGAAGTGGCTGTTCTACGAGCGGTCGACCCGCGTGCCCATGATCCTGATCGGGGTTGCGAACGATCCCCGCGTGCCGGTGGGCCGGACAGACGACCGGCTGGTCGGCCTCCAGGACGTGATGCCGACGCTGCTGGAGCTGGCCGGCATCCCGATCCCCGCCTCGGTCGAGGGGCTCTCGACGGTGGGGGGGCGGCGACGGACGCTCCTCTACGGGGAGTGCCGCGAGGCGCGAAGCGCCACGCGGATGGTGCACGACGGCCGGTACAAGCTGATCTGGTACCCGGCGGGGAACCGGCTCCAGCTCTTCGACGTGGCCGAGGATCCCCAGGATCTCGCGGACCGAGCGGACGACCCCGCCTACCGCGAGATCCGCGCGCGGCTCGAGGCTGGCCTCGTCGGGCAGCTGTATGGCGAGGATCTCGGCTGGCTGAGGGACGGGCGCCTGGTGGGCTTCGAGCCGGAGGCGTTCAGTCCAAAACCGAACCGCGCCCTCTC
>Ga0153915_10007881_pt1 | contig 10090 bp, 12 predicted proteins | sample Opewatmetagenome_2_FD_107003 | JGI IMG/M metagenome (GOLD analysis project Ga0153915, IMG submission 107003) | Freshwater wetland microbial communities from Ohio, USA - Open water 3 Core 3 Depth 3 metaG | ecosystem: Environmental > Aquatic > Freshwater > Wetlands | place: USA: Ohio, Lake Erie... | reverse complement strand
CTTGGCCGTGTGGGACTGGGCGCGAGGTCAGCCTGTCGGGCCCTACGAACGAGGTTCGTTCACCGGGGCAGGGATCATGGTGGGTGTCGGCCTCTACCTGAAGCGACGCCATCCGGGAGGAGTCGACACCGAGCTGTAGGAGGCCGGTTCGAGCTGGCGCGCTATCGGCCCCAAGCCGAGGCTCAGCCGAGCCCGCCGACGTCTGACGGGGGCCAGATGATCACGAAGGCCCGGCCGACCACGTTCGCCTCCGGGATGAACCCGATGAAGCGGGAGTCCTCGGAGTTGCACCGGTTGTCGCCGAGGACGAACAGCGACGCGCGAGGGACTGTGACGGGGCCGTACGCGTAGTTGCACCTACGTTTCGCCTCCGTCAGATACGGCTCCGTGAGCGCGGTGCCGTTGACGAAGACGGTGTTCTGGCGAAGCTGCACCACGTCCCCCGGGAGCCCGATCACGCGCTTGATGAGGTCCTCGTCCTTCGCCTGCGGGAAGCCCAATCCCTCCCCGATCCAGTGGAGGAACGCGCCGAGCCCGCTCCGCTTGGGGGCCCTCGCGAGGTCGGGGTTGCGAAACACGATGACGTTCTGCCGCTGGATGTCGCCGATGTGGTAAACGACCTTGTTGACCAGAACGCGATCCCCGGGGACGAGGGTCGGCTTCATCGACCCGGAGGGGATGTAGAACGCCTGAACGACGAATCCCTTCAACAGGATCGCGACGACGAGCGCGATGAGCACGAGGACCGGCACCTCTCGTAGGAACGAGCCCTCGTGCTTCGAAGGAGCGTCCGCCGACTCGCCGGCCGCCGACTCACGGGCCGCCGACTCGTCGATCTCCCCTCCCTCGCCGCGGGACTGCCCGTCGGCGGTCGTCGGCATTCATCCAGCTTAGCCCCGGAGTCCTCAGGGCGGCAGAACCTGCACCTCGACGGCCTTGAACGAGGCCCAGACCTCGGCGCCTTCGGCCAGCCCGAGCCGTGACACGGACCCCAGCGTGATCTCCGCCACGACCGGCGGCGAGGAATCGACCCGCACCCGAGCGCGCTCCCCCTCGACACTCACGACGGCGACATGGCCGCGCAGCACGTTCCGGGCAGAGCCTTCGGGACGAACGACGTGCAGGGCGACGTCTGCCGGTGGAAGCAGCCCGATGACCCCCTCGGTCCCGGCCTCGAGCTCCTCGGGCCACGCGACGACAACCTCACCGTCTGCCGTGACGATCCGGCCCGCTCCCTCCTCGAGCCGCTCGAGCCGTCCGGTGAAGAAGTTCAGGCCCACCAGCTCGGCGGCGTAGTGCGTTCGCGGGGCCTCGCGAACCTCGCCCGGCGTGCCGATCTGCGTGACGCGACCGTCTTCGATCAGGACCATTCGATCGGCGAGGCTCATCGCCTCGACGGGATCGTGCGTGACGAGCAGCCGCACGCCGGAGAACGCGGCCAGCTCTCGACGCACGAGGGCGCGCGTTCGAGCGCGTGTCCTCACGTCCAGCGACGACAGCGGCTCGTCCAGAAGGAGCAGCCGTGGCTCGTGCACGAGGGCGCGCGCGAGCGCGACCCGTTGCGCCTCGCCGCCCGACAGATCGCGCGGCCGCGCCTCCGCCCGTTCCGAGACTCCGAGTCGCTCGAGCAACGCCGCCGCGTGCCGCCTTGCCTCACCGTGGGCCATACCTCGCGCGCGGAGTGGGAAGGCCACGTTCTCGAGCGCCGAGAGGTGCGGGAACAGCAGGAGGTCCTGGAAGACGACCCCGACCGGCCGCCGCTCCGCCGGCATGTGAACTTCGGCCGCCGCGTCGTCGAGCACCTCGCCGTCCAGCGTGACGCGACCCCGCTCGGGCCCCTCGATTCCCGCCAGCGTCGCGATCAGCGTCGACTTCCCCGCTCCGTTCGGCCCGAGGAGCGCGACGGTCTCGCCGGGCTCCGCGTCGAAGGCCGCCTCGACGGCAAAGCTCCCGCGCCGTGCCCGCACGTCGACCGAAAGGCTCATCGCGTGAACAGCCGTTCGCGAAGGGCGACCAGGACGATGAGCGAGAGCGCCACGAGCAACAGGGAGATGAGGACCGCCCCGCCCGGGTCGGTGACGCGCGTCTGGTAGACGGCGAGAGGAAGCGTCTGCGTTCGGCCCGCGAGGTTTCCCGCGAAGGTGATCGTCGCGCCGAACTCGCCCAGGGCGCGCGCCCACACGAGCACGAGACCCGCCCCGAGCTGCGGCCGCAGCATCGGCAGCGTCACGCGCCGGAATACGTACCAGCGCGACGCGCCCATGGCCGCCGCGGCGTGCTCCAGCCGAACGTCCAGCGATCGCAGGCCCGCCTCCGCCGCCAGGACCGCGAGCGGCATCGACACGAACGTGGTGGCGACGACGGCGCCGGCCGCGGTGAACGGCAGCTGGATCCCGACGGCGGAGAGCAACCGCCCCGCGATCCCGTTTCGCCCGAGCGCGGCGAGCAGCCCGATCCCGCCGACCACCGGAGGGAGCACGAGGGGGAGCAAGACGAGCGCGCGCAGCACGGCGCGTCCCGGTAGCTCGGAGCGGGCCAGCACCCATGCGAGCGGCAGGCCGAACGTGACCGCGAGCCCCGCCGCACAGGCCGACACCACGATGGACAGCCGAAGGGCCGTCCACGCGCCGGAGCTCGACAGCTCATGCCCTGCCGTCGACCACGGCGCCCGCACGACGAGCGCCATCAGCGGCAGGGCGACGAACGCGGCCCCGATGGCCGCGAGCACGGCGACCGGAAGCGGGGTCCGTCGGGGGACGGCCATGGTCAGGACGGTGGCAGGAAGCCGAACTTCGCGAGCGTCGCCCGACCCTCTGATCCCGTGACGAATGCGACGAAGGCGCGAGCCAGGTCGGGCTGCGGGCCCCCGCTCACGACGGCGATCGGGTAGGTCGCGATCACGTTCTGCGCGTCGGGGATCTGGACGGCGCGGACGGTGGGCGCGACGGCCTCGGTGACGTCCGACGCGTACACGATCCCGGCGTCCGCCTCGCCCGAGGCGATCTTCGCGACCACGCTCGCGTCGTCCTCCTCGTTGGAGACGACGTTGGCCAGGGCAGGCGTGAGGACGCCGGCGCTCTTCAGCGCCTCGCGCGCGTAGTCGCCCACCGGCACGCCCGCGGCGGCGAGCACCAGCTTCACCCCCGGATTCGCCAGGTCCTCGATCGACGTGACCTTGGCCGGGTCGTTCGGCGGCGTGATGATCACCAGCCGGTTCCGCGCGAAGTCGGCGCGATCCGACACGCCGGGGCTCCTCGCAACCGCGTCCATCCACGTGCCGCTCGCCGAGGCGAACACGTCGGCGGTCCCCTCCGATTGGATCGACGCGGCGAGGCCGTCCGAGGGCCCGAAGTTGAAGGTCACCATCACGCCGGGGTCGGCCGCCTCGAAATCCTTCCCGATCTGCGTGAAGGCGGCCGTGAGCGAGGAGGCGGCGAAGACGGTGAGCGCGCGATCGTGCGCGCTGGCGGAACGCGCGCAGCCGGGAACGAGAAGCGCCGCGGCCGCGACGAGCGCGAGCAGCCGTCTCACTCCGGCACCTCGATCATCACGCTGGTCGCCTTCACCACGGCGATTGCGTGCATGCCGGGCTTCAGCCCGAGCTGGTCGACGGCCTCGCGGGTTACGAGCGACAGGATCCGGTGTGGACCGGCCACGATCTCGACGGTGGCCGCTACCTTGTCCTTCTTCACCTCGACGATGGTGCCGGGAAAGCGGTTGCGCGTGCTCTGCGCGACGATCGGCGTCCGGTCCCGCCGCTCCGACAGGAGCCGGGCGACCTCGGAGGCCGGGATCAGCCGCTGCCCACCCTCGGTGCGCGTCGCGCGAACCTTGCCCTCGCGCTCCCACCGCCGAAGGGTCTCGACGCGCACGCCGAGCACCGACGCCGCCTCCCCGATCCGATAGCTCTCATCCATGGGCGGACTATACAGAGTTTCCGGTACTTATCCCTTTGGCAAACTGAATACAGCCGAAGCTGTACCCGTTCGATGGGCCACATCCAACGGATTCCCAGCGTCCGCCAACCCGTGGATTTGTAGTTCAGGTCGGATGTCCAACGGAAGTCCAACGATTGCCACTCGTTGGAATTAGCCCTATCGTTGCAGGCATGACGAAGCCACTGGCGCCGCCGCCGCTTGAGGAACTGTTCCCGCTCCTGGTGGGCGCCAGTGATGGCACGAGCCGCGCCGAGCGGATCTTCGCCGCATCCGAGCCGGCGCCGGAGGGCAGGTATCGGCACTGGGATACCCTACGCCGCATCAAGCCGCCCTCTGGGCTGACGCCGCAGGAGTGGTGGCTCGCGATCAAGCTCGCTCGCCGGTCAATGGCGCGCGAGCTACCCCTGCAGACTCCCGACGGGCGGCGCTTCACGTACGGAATGCCAGACCCGGCGCTCGAGTTGCTGCACTTCATCGACCAGCATGCCAGCGGCGAAGTGCTCATGCCTGAAGCGGTACTTGAAGATGAGTCGGCGAAGAGACACTACATTGTGAACTCTCTGATCGAAGAAGCGATCCGCTCAAGCCAACTCGAAGGTGCGACTACATCGAGAGTCGTGGCCAAGGAGAAGCTTCGGACCGGGCGCAAGCCGCGCAACAGAAGCGAGCAGATGATCCTCAACAACTACAACGCGCTGATCTTCATGCGGAGAGAGGTTGGGGAAAAGCTGACCCCCGACCTTGTCCTCGAGCTCCACAGAATTGTAACCGAGGGAACGCTCGACAATCCGGATGCCGCCGGGCGCCTTCAACAGCCGGGCGAAGACCGTGTTGCCGTCTTTGACCGGATGTCGGATCTGGTTGTTCATGAGCCGCCAGCCGCCGAACTACTACCTCAGCGGCTTCAGCTGATGTGCGATTTCGCTAACAACCGCGAGAATCAGGGTGGCTTCATGCACCCCGTCGTGCGCGCTATCCTTCTGCACCTTTGGGTGGGGTACGACCACCCATTCGAAGACGGGAATGGCCGAACCGCGCGTGCACTCTTCTACTGGTCAATGGAGTCGCAGGGTTACTGGGTGACGGAGTACCTTTCCATTTCCAGAATCCTTCGGGAGGCGCCCGGCCGGTATGGCCGGGCGTATCTCTTCACCGAGACTGACGATTTCGACACGACTTACTTCATCCTCTATCAGCTTTCAGTCATTCGCAGAGCGATAGAGGAACTTCATGTCTACTTGCGTAGGAAGATCAAGGAGGTTAAGGAGGTCGAGAATCTCATGCGGGCGTCGGACTCGTTCAACTACCGACAGCTCGCGCTCCTCGGAGATGCAGTTCGCCACCCTGGGCATCGATACACGATCTCGTCTCATGCCCGAAGCCACAATGTGACTCACGAAGCAGCGCGCCGAGACCTTCTGAACTTGGCGCGGCAAGGCCTTCTCGAACGAACGAGGATCGGACGGAAGTACAGCTTTTCGCCGGTTAGTCATCTGGACTCGAGGTTGAGCGAAGTCGGAAGCTCCAAACCGAACGTGATCTGACTACCGGCGAGCCCGATTGCCGGGAATACCTGAAGCGGCGCGCGTAGCTACACCGCGAAGCGGACGCGCAACACGTCGCCCTCCTGGACGGGGTAGTCCTTGCCCTCCACGCGGATCTGACCCTTGTGCTTGGCGGCGTCCATGGAACCCGCGGCCACGAGGTCCTCGTAGGTGATCACCTCGGCCCTGATGAAGCCGCGTTCGAGATCGGTGTGGATCACGCCCGCGGCCTCGGGCGCATGGGCACCGCGGCGAACCTCCCACGCGCGGGTTTCGTCCTCGCCGGTGGTGAGGAACGTGATGAGGTCGAGTGCGCGGTAGCACGCGTCCACGACCTTCTGAAGACCTGGTTCGTGCACGCCGAACTCCTCGAGCAGCGTGCGCGCCTCGCCCTCGTCCATCTCGGCCGTCTCGGCCTCGATGGCTGCCCACACGCCGACGGTTCCCTCCGGAAGCTCGGCCGGCACGCCCGATCCCTCCTCCAGGTTGGCGACCACCACCCACGGCTTCGCGGTGAGCGGCGCCACCCCGCGGAGCTGCTTCCGGTCCTCCTCGGAAAGGCCCGCGTCCCGCAACAGTCGCTCGGCCGAGAGCGCCTCGTGCGCTCGGCGAAGCGCCTCCACGTCCTCGGCGGGCTTGCCGCGCGCCCGCTTCTCGGCCTTTTGGAGGGCCGAGTCGATCACGGCGAGGTCGGCGAGGACGAGATCCGCCGTCACCTCGGCGAGCTCGGCGGCCGGGCTTGCGTCGGGACCGAAGCAACGCACGACCACGCAGAGCGCGTCCGCCTCGCGGAGTTGCGCGACCCCCTGCGCCGAGGACGTCCCTCCGGGTACGTCAACGAACCGCACCTGGGCGTACACGACCTTCTTCGAACGCTCCATCTCGGCGAGGACCGCCAGGCGGGAATCGGGCACGGGAACCACCGCCTGGTTGGCGTGCCCGCCCTTCGCGCCCGCGCGCGTGAGCGCCGTGAACAGCGTGGACTTGCCGGAGAACGGCACGCCGACCAGCCCGATGTCCCTCACGGGCCCAGTCTAGGGCCTACACATTCTCCGGCCCCCGGCCGATGAACCCTGTGATGAAGGACGAACACCCGAGCGCTTCCACACGCCTCATTCGGGAGGCCGCGAACATTTCCGGTCCCATCTCCGATGGGAAGGGTGAGGCTCGGGCCCTACCGGCCCAGGTCTCGCAGCTCGACCGGATCCCGGGGCTCGTGCAGCGAGCCCGGGAGGGAGATCGGGAGGAGTTCGGTGAGCTCTACCGGATCCATCACCCGTCCGTCTTCCGCCTCGCCCGCTTCTACCTGGGCGAGGGGGCCGAGGACGCGGTCTCCGAGATCTTCCTTCGGGCGTGGGCGGGCCTGCCCCGGTACCGGGACACGGGGGCGCCGTTCGCTGCGTGGCTGTACGGCATCGGCCGGCACGTCGTGGCCGACGAGCTGGCCCGGCGCCGGCGGACGGAGCCACGGGCGGAGCTTCCCGACGGGCCGGCGGAGACTCCGATGGAAGACCGGCTTGTGCTGGCGGCGGCCATCGAACGGCTCCCGAAGGAGCAGCGACAGGTGATCGAGCTGAAGTACCTGGTGGGGATGACGAACCCCGAGCTCGCACGAGCGATGGACACGACCGTGGGCGCGGTGAACGCCAAGCAGTGGCGAGCGCTTCGGGCGCTCCAGGGGATCCTGGAAGAGCGATGAAGGACCGGCTGGAAGCAGACCTTGTGGCCTGGGAGATGGGCCAGCTCTCGTTCGAGGAGCTCGGCGCGCGCTACCCCGGCATGCGCATGCCCGCGCTCGCCGACCTGGATGAGCGGCTCCGCGCGGTCGCGACGGTCCCCGTGCCCGAGGCCGGACCCTCGTGGGAGCGGCTCGCCGCGCGGCTCCCCGAATGCGACGTCGCGCTCGAACGCGCCCTCCAGGTCGCACCCGCTCGCGAGCCGGTTCGACCCTCGTCCCCGGCGGCCTGGCGACGGATCCGCCGCCCACTCGTCGCGGCCCTTGCCGCGGTGCTGCTCTTCGGATCTGCGGCCCTCGCCGCGCCCGGCCCGGTTCGCGCCGGCATCGACGCCATCCGGCGCTCCGTCGAGTCCCTCGTGGGCGGCGGCGGAGGAGGTCCCGGGGCGCCGATCCCCCCCGCAAGCGTGATTCCACCCGCGCTCGCGCCGAGCGTGAGCCCGGAGGCCGAACCCGCTGACCTCGACGCCGAGTCTCCGGAGCCCGCCGCGGAGGAGTCGGCTGGCGCCGGCGAGCACGAAGGAGAGGCCACGGACCAGGAGTCCGGCGCCGTGGGCGAGTCCGAAGAGGCGGACGAGGAGGACGCCGACGAATCCGCAGCCTCGGATGCCTCCGAGGGCCAGGACTCCCAGGGCCAGGACGAGGAGACCTCCGCGGATCAGACCGACCCGGACTCCCAGACGGACGGGGACGAGAGCTCGGATTCCGCAGAAGGGGAGTCCGCCGATTCCGACGGCGCGCAAGGCTCGGCGACCCTCTCGGGGCGGTCGCTCCGCCCGCTCGCCTGAGCCACAGCCAGGCACCCGTTCCCGAGTGGATTCACCGAAGGTCTCCGTGCATTTCCGGTCATGTACCCGATTGGAAGGGCGAGCAAGAGATGACCGGCTCCGTCTCGGGGCGCACCGACAGGGAAGCGGGCCGGCGCGAGATCGGGCAGCGAGGCTGTCGAAGGGAGGAGGAGGAGGCATGAAGCACCGGAAGATCATCGCGATCCTCGCCGGCGTGGTCGCGTTGCTCCTCGGCGCCGCCATGGCGAGCGCGAGCGTCCGCGCGACGCTGGGGTCGTTCGTCGGCGTCGGTTCGGGCGACACCGGGACGGCGATCGTGAGCGACGACGGCAGCGACGACGCGACCGCGGTGGTGGACGACTCCTCGGACACCGAGGACGACGCGCTGGAGACCGAGTCACCGGAGCCCGAGGAGACCGAGACCCCCGAGCCCTCCGAGACCCCCGACGTCGAGGACGACGCCACCGAGACCGACGGCGACGACCAGGGCGAGAACGAGGACGCCACGGAGACCGAGTCTCCCGAGCCCGACGAGACCGAATCGCCCGATGTTCAGGACGACCAGGGCGAGAACGGTGACGACCAGGGCGAGAACGGTGACGACCAGGGCGAGAACGACAGCACGGCTTTCAGGGTCGCTCCGACCGTCCGCTAGCTCCGGAACTCCATAGCTTCCCGCGACCCTGTTTCGAAGACCGGGGGGGCCTTTCCCCTCAAGCCCCCCCGGTCCTTTCGTTCTCGAAGAGGGAGCTACGCGGCCTTGGTCTCCCAGAAGATCTTCGCGATCTCGTCGATCGCGTCGAGCAGCTTCTGGCCCTGCGCGGGGTCCTCGGACTTCTTGGCGGCGCCGGCCTCCTTGGTGGCCTTCCAGAAGAGGTCGTGGAGCTTTGGGTGCTTCTCCAGATGCTCCGGCTTGAAGTAGTCGGTCCAGAGCACCCACAGGTGGTGCTTGACGAGTTCGGCGCGCTGCTCCTTGATGTCGAGCGCGCGGGCGCGGAACGCCGGGTCCTCGTTCCCCTGGTACTTCTCCTGGATCGCCTTCACGGACTCGGCCTCGATACGCGCCTGGGCCGGGTCGTAGACGCCGCACGGCAGATCGCAGTGGGCCTGGACGACGCGGCGCGGCTTGAGCAAAGCTTCCAGCGTGGACAACATGTCGCCTCCTTCCGACGCTGATCCGTTCAAAACCTACCACCAAGGTCGGAAATTGCGGCGGGCCGCGGCGGCCCTGGCGGTCGGCGTGACCGCAGCGTACAGCTTCGCCCGCTTCCGGCCATACGCGGTGGAGATCGGCGGGGACAGCATGGCTCCGGCGTTGCTGCCCGGCGATTGGGCGCTCGCCACTGGCCCCGGGCGTGTTCGCCGCGGCGACGTCGTGGTGATCGAGCACCCGAACCGCCCCGGCTTGGAGATGGTCAAGCGGGTCGTGGCCGTAGCGGGCGATCTCGCGCCCGACGGGCGGATGCTGGGGGGAGACGAGCTGTGGGTCGAGGGCGACCGGCCGGAGCGCTCGACCGACAGCCGCCAGTTCGGGCCTGTCCACCCTCGGGCGGTCAAGGCGAAGGTTCGTCTCGTGTACTGGCCGCCGGCCCGTCGACGCCTCGTCTGACCGGGCTCGTGCCGGTCCGTCCACCGCGTGGGGGACGCGGCGCAGGCCATCGGCCCACGGGCAAGGGGGCCCAAGGTCCCCTTGCGCGGAGGGTCTCCCAACCCGACCATGACCGGGATGACGCCGACGCGAAGGAAGCGAATCCTCCTCGTCGCCCTCGTCTCCGTGCCCATCGTGCTGATCGGCGGGGCCTTCCTCGCCGCCGAGGCCACGAGAAGCAACGCTTTCTGTGGCACGCGATGCCACGAGATGTGGCCCTACGACAAGACGTGGCAGGCATCGAGCCACGACAAGGTGGACTGCGTCAGGTGCCATATCCCGCCGGGCCTGTGGAACTACGCGAAGACGAAGTTCTTCGCACTGCGCGAGCTATACGTCCACGTCATGGGGCAGGTTAAGAAGCCGATCACCGTCACTCGACACATCCCGAACGTCGTGTGTCTCGGATGCCACCCGGCCGACCGGACCGGCGCTCG
>Ga0153915_10007880_pt1 | contig 10090 bp, 8 predicted proteins | sample Opewatmetagenome_2_FD_107003 | JGI IMG/M metagenome (GOLD analysis project Ga0153915, IMG submission 107003) | Freshwater wetland microbial communities from Ohio, USA - Open water 3 Core 3 Depth 3 metaG | ecosystem: Environmental > Aquatic > Freshwater > Wetlands | place: USA: Ohio, Lake Erie... | reverse complement strand
TGGCGGAGTCGGCAAACACGCCGTTGCCCCACCAGTTGTGCAGCACTTCGTGGCCGAGCGAGGTCGCGCGAATGAACGGAAGCTTGATGACGTCCCTGCCGATGTAGGTGAGCGTGGGCATGCCGAAACCCGTCGGCAGCGGGCTCGCCACCACCGAAAACTCGCTGAACGGATAGGCGCCGATCCGCTCCGCGTAAAGTTCGAGATAGCGGCGGCTGTCTTCGAGGTAACCGTCCGCGAGCGCATCGAGATCGCGATAAAAGTACGTTCGCAAACGCAGCGGTTTCGCGCCGCCCCGCGGCACGAGCTTTTCGCGCACCGTGTAGGGACCGGCCATGAGATCAATGCCATCGGCCGGGTGCTGGAATTCAAAAGTGGCGATGTAATGTCCGGCGGCGTTGCGCGGCGATTCCTCCGCAACGAGACGCCCGGCGACAAGTCCGCGTTGATCGCCGGGTAGCGCGAGCTTCACGCGGTAGCTGAAAAGCGGCGTGGGCTGCGGATACCAGCCGCTTGCCGAGTGCAGGAAACTGCCCTCAACGGCCGCCATCGGGGGCATGGCGCCGAGCACGCCGCGATGATCGAGCGCGGCGTCGAGCGCGGGCAGCGTGCCGCCATACTCGATGCGCAATGCGCCGCCCCGTGGCGCGCTCACGCGCCATTCGCGGACATTAGCGTCACGGTCTGCGGCGACCACGGCAGCCGGCTGACCGTTAACCGACGCGGCTAAGATGGCAAGCGTATGGTGCAGCACAAAGCGGAAATCTCCCGATGTGGCGAGTTCAGCCACGGCGCGGAAGTGGCGTGATTCCGGATCGAGCGTGACGTCGAGGTCGAGGTGTCCGGTCGGTGGCGCAGCCGCGCAGGCCGACGCAGCCATGAGCGCGCAGGCGAGCAGGGCGAAGAAGCGCGGCAGCACCGTCATTTTCGCGGCGGGAACTTGATCACCAGATCGAGGGTTTCGCTACCGCGCCGGACCTGCATCGGGAGCCAGGTGCCGTCGGGCTGCATGCGGACAGCGCTGATCACGCTGACCGTTTTCACGACGGGGATGCCGGCGATCGACACGATATGGTCGCCGCGCTTGAGGCCGGTCCGCTCCGCGAGGCTGCCGGAGGAGACTTCTGCCAGCGTGACGCCGCCTTCGACTTGTTCCAGCCGCACGCCAAGCCGCGGCGGCGCGGGTTTGTCGCGCGGAATTTCGGGCATCGCGTACACGCCGTCGGCGAAGCCCATTCTGATCGCTTTGCAATCCTGTCCGGCGTCCACCGGCAGCAGCGTGCCGACATTACTCACCCCCAGATCGCGCAGTTGGTGCGGCACGCCGTGACCGTTGCGCACGTGCCCGCCACCCATGATGCCGACCACGAGCGGGCGCACAGCGCTCTGCGCCCTATCGACGTGCCGGGCGAGCGCTTCGGCCATCGCGCGGTCCCACGTCGTCTGAGACTCGACGAAGAACCGAAACGCCGTATCGTTTCTGTCAGGGGCGCCGGTTTCGCTTCCGGGGCGGCGCGGATGCGTTTTGAACACGTCGAACAGAAAGTCCTCGTAGGCGTCCAGCGGGGGGGCGGGGCGCGACACACCTTCCTTCTGCTCCGCCGGCACCGCGTCCCAGCCCTTGCTCGTCACGGCCTCCGTCAACGTTCGCTCGACATTGAGGGCCACGATCGGGATCCGGTTGATCCGCGCGAACTGAAAGAGAGGCAGATAAAGTTCGGGCGGGAAAGTCCAGACCTTCTCCCACCCGGTTTGCTCGAGAAACTGCTTGACCGTGAGCTCTCCCGCGATCCACTTGTCGAGCACCGGTTGCACGCGGCGCGGGAACGACTCAAAGCCGATCACCATCCGTGGCCTCAGCATATGCAATTCCGCGAGCGTCTGCAGCTGCCATTGGTGATGGTCGGCGTCATCGTGCTGCTCGCCCAGCAGCACGATATCGCGTCTTGCCATATCGGCGAGCAATTCGCGCGCGGTTGCGGTGCGCGGTTTGTCGCCGGCGAGCGTGTACCACGCCGCGGGAGCAAGACATGCCTCTTTCGGAACCGCGTGCTTCAGCTGTTCCTGGGCGCGCGCCGAGAGCGCGCAGATCATGGCGATGCCCGCGAGCCCGCAGGCCAGGATGAAGGGTATATTCTTGCTCATAGACGCGTAGATTACCTTATTGGCGCGCAGTGGCAGGCAGCAACGGGGTTATCCCGTGCGGGTGTAGACTTTGGCCCACTCGCCGTGCAGACGATCTTCTGATAGGACCGTGTCGGTGCGGGTGTCGCCACGACCGGCTCGATTCAGTCCAAGGCCCCATGTCAATAGGTTACCGGTGATGCTGCTCCTGAAGTTGGTCATGCTTGCCATTGCGCTTGGCACCGCGGCTGCTCCAGCCGCTGCGGCGCAGAGCAAGACTTTTCAGTCGGAAAAACATGCTTTTCGTGTCGTGACGTTGGTCGAAGGACTGGCGAACCCGTGGTCGCTTGCGTTCCTGCCTGACGGTCGGATGCTGGTCACGGAACGTCCGGGACGGTTGCGTGTCGTGTCCAAGGATTTCAAGCTCGATCCGAAACCGGTCGACGGCGTGCCGCGCGTGGCGGCTGTAGGGCAGGGCGGGATGTTCGACGTGGCGCTGCATCCGAAGTATGGGGAGAACGGCTGGATCTATCTCGCGTATAACGGCCCCGGGGACCGAGGCCACGGAACGGAGTTGATGCGCGCGAAGCTTGAAGGTCACCGGCTCACCCAGCAGCAGGTGCTGTTCCGTCTCGAACCCAAGTCCGGCGGCGGCCTGCATTTCGGCGGGCGCATCGTGTTCGATCTCGAGGACCATATCTATCTCACGCTCGGGGATCGCGGCGAGAAGCAACGCGCGCAGCGGCTCGACGATCACGCGGGTTCGGTGATCCGGCTGCACGATGATGGGCGCGTGCCCGCGGACAATCCGTTTGTAAAGCACGCGGGCGCGAAACCCGAAAAGTTCACGCTTGGCAACCGCAACATGCAGGGCGCGGCGCTGCATCCGAAGACCGGCGAACTGTGGACGCACGAACACGGGCCGCAGGGAGGCGACGAGATCAACGTGATTCGCGCCGGGCGTAATTACGGCTGGCCGGTCATCACTTACGGCGTGAACTACGGCATCGGCACGCGCATCGGCGAAGGCACGCACAAGCGCGGCATGGAGCAACCGCTCTACAAGTGGGTGCCGTCGATCGCGCCCTCGGGTATGGCATTCTACGAGGGCGACAAGTTTCCCGGCTGGCGCGGTAACCTCCTGATCGGCGCGCTGCGCGACGAGATGCTGGTGCGCCTGGAGCTGGACGGCGAGACGGTGATGAAAGAGGAGCGGCTCATCAAGGACGCGATCGGCCGCATCCGCGATGTGCGCGTCGGCCCCGACGGCTACGTCTATCTGCTCACCGACGAATCGGACGGCGTGCTCGCGCGGCTCGAACCGGTGAGGTGAGTGAGGCGTGAGGGGAGAGGCGAGAGGTGAGAGACCCCTGGGCTTGGCCCTCCGTTTCTGGCTTTTGACGCCGCTCAGTCGACTTTCGCGCCGGAATCCTTGACCGCTTTGCCAAAGCGCGCGGTTTCGGAGCGGATGAGCTTGCCGAATGCTTCCGGCGTGCCACCGCCCGGGTCGAAGCCCTGATCGGTAAGCTTGCCCGCGACGTCGGGAAGCTTGAGAATGCGCGTCACTTCCGCGGCAAGCTTGTTGACGACGGGCTTGGGCGTGCCGACGGCCGCGACGATTCCCACCCAGTTCGACAACACGAAGTCCGGATAGCCCTGTTCGATCATCGTCGGAACGTCGGGCATGAACGGATGGCGCTTCTCCGTCAGGCTTGCGACGATGCGCAGGCGTCCGCCTTTCGCGTACGGGAACAGTTCCGGAATCGCGTTGATCATGACGTGCACCTGGCCCGCGATCAAGTCGGGTATGCTCGGCCCCACGCCCTTGTACGGCACGTGGGTGGCGTTGATCTTGGCGGCGCCTTTGAACATCTCCAGCGACAGATGGCTGATCACGCCGACACCGCCCGAGGCGTAGATCAGGCGGTTGCTCTTCGCCCACGTGACGAGTTCGGTGACGCTTTTGACCGGGAGACTCGGGGTGACCACCATGATCAGCGATGAGCCGCCGAGCCAGACTACGGGTGTGAGATCGCGCTCCAGGCTGTAGCCCAGCTTGCGGTACAGCGATTGCGAGATCGTATGCGCCGTGCTGATGTTGAGGATCGTATAGCCGTCGGGATTGGATCTCGCGACAATCTCGGCGCCCACGTTGCCGCCCGCGCCGGGCCGGTTATCGACGATGACCGGCTGGCCCCACGCGTCGTTCAGTTTCTGGCCGACGATGCGCGCGAGGATGTCGTTGATGCCGCCAGGGGCGAAGGCGACGACGTAGCGGATGGGCCGCGCCGGGTAATCGGCGGCATTTGCAGCACCGGCCGAAATTCCCGCGAGGCCGAACAGCGTGACGCAAAGAACAGCACGCAGCTTCATGTGTGCCATGGCTTAGTCCTCCAGATGTTCGACGTTCGACATTCGAGGTTTCAACGCCTCCACGCTATGATGATACCGAGACACGGCACGGCCGGCAAAGCCGCCGCGAGATGCCCTGGGCCGGATGGGGCGATCGCGCCCGTCTTCGCCGCGTCGGTGACGCGCATGGCGGCGATATGCATCGTGCGTGGCGTGCCGGCGGCAACTTCCGGTATGGCGTCCCCCCGTCACCCGCGGCGGCGAAATGGCGGGCGACCCCGCCAGTACTGGATCATCAGGTAGCCGCCCAGCATGCCGCCGAGATGGGCGAAGTGCGCCACGCCCGCCAGCGTTTGCGTGATGCCGAGATAGAGTTCGAGTGCGCCGAATATGATGACGAACAGCCATGCCGGCATGGGAATCGGCGGGAAGATCAGCACCACGATCCGGCGCGGGAAATACATCCCGAAGGCGAGCAGCACGCCGAACACGCCGCCCGATGCGCCGAGAGTCGGGTACGGCGACCCGCCGCTCATCGCCAACACCACGAGTTGCGCCAGACCTGCGGTGACCACGCAGGTGAAGTAGTAGACGAGGTAGCGCCGTTGCCCGAACACTCGCTCGATGTCCGAACCGAACATGTAGAGGCCCAGCATGTTGAACAACAGGTGCACGATGCTGCCGTGCAGGAAGCCGTAGCTGATCAACTGCCAGGGCTGGAATACCGCCGGCACCGGTCCGGCTGCCAGCGAGTGGAGCGGCCACAATGCGAACCATATAAGCAGCGCATCGCCCACCACCTCCTGCAGCAGGAAGACCGCGAGGTTGACGATGATCAGCGTGCGCGTGACGGGCGGTATCGATAAAAACATGACTTCAGCCGGGTGTCAGACTCAAGGCGATAGCGGTACGGCGGTCGCGCTGCCACGGAGGTGGTCACGCAAGGATCGGCGGCAACTGCTGCGCGAGCCTGGCGCGCTCCGCGGCCGCGCTACCGTTCAATGCGAACCCGAGCAGCCTGCCCGTAGCGTCGACGAATAATGATTTTACGCTATCGGCACGTTGCTCGATGCGCCATTCGCCGACGGCGCCATTTGCCGGCGGCGAGACGATGGTCGGGCAGGCCGGCGTCTTGACCAGCACCGGCATCGGGGGGTAAGACACCGCGGTGCGCTTGCCGGCGAGTGTTGCGGCGAGTGCCCGCGCGGCGTGCATGATCGGCATCACGAACGGCAGCACGAGTCCTTCGACTTCGGCGCAATCGCCGATCGCGAAAACATCCGCTGCACTGGTTTCCAGATAGCGATTGACGACGATGCCGCGGTTGATTATCAGTCCGGCGGCGCGCGCGAGCTCCAGTTTCGCCTTCAAGCCAACCGCTGAGAGCACGACATCAGCCACGATAGCGTCCCCGTTGGCAAGCGTGACATTGATCGCGCCCGCATTGCGGTCGACCGCCTTCACACTGGTGCCGAGATGCCAGGTTATGCCGAGCGCAGCGAGCTTTTCCCTGAGCAGCACGGCACCGGCGGGCGGCAGCAGGCGCGGCAGCGGCTGATCGGCGATATCGACGACGTCGACCTTGTAGCCCGCGGCGGAAAGATCGTTCGCGAATTCGCAGCCAATAAGTCCGGCGCCGATGACGGCGACGCTCTTCTTGCTCTCGATCGCGGCACGGAAGCGCGTGTAGTCGTCGAGGCCATTGACCGACAGGACCGCGTCGGTGGCGTTGCCGGCGAGCTGCACGCGGATCTGGTCGGCGCCGAGCGCGAGCACAAGTCTCGAATAGCGCAGCGTCTCTTCGCTGATCTTGATCTGATGCGCGTCGGTTCGGATAGCAGTCACGCGCGTGCGAGTGCGCACCGTCGCATTGAGTTGGGCCGCCATCTGCTCGGGCGCGCTGAGCGGTATTGCCGCCGGTGTCTTGTTGGCCGCCAGCGCGTTGGACAGCGTCGGCTTGGAGTAGAACTCGCCACCGTCGGCGGTGACGATGGCAAGCGGCGCCTCTTTGTCGAGCTTGCGCAGCTCCCTGGCGGCGTTGTACCCGGCGAGTCCGCTGCCGATGATAACCACAGGTTGCATGTCTTGTCCCACCAGATCACGCGGAAAAAAATCCCGCCGCGGGCGTGCGGCGGGACGGGTGTCACTATTCTACTGTAAGTATCTGAGTTCGGTGAGCGCCGCGGATGCCGCAAGACGTGCTTGCCGGCGATCGATAGGCGCTACTTGTATTTCCGCTGCACGAGTTCGGCGACACTGATGCCGCGATCGATGTCGGCTTTGCGGCGCGTGTCGGCGTCGTCGATCTTGCGGCACGCTTCAAGCACAGCCGCTGCCTGCTCGCGCGGCACGAAGCACACGCCCGCATCGTCGGCGCACGCCAGATCGCCGGGCCTGACGGCGACGCCGGCGATCTGTACCGTACCGTTCACTTCCACTGTCTGCATGCGCCACTTGCCGGTGATCGGTGTGAAACCGCGGCACCACACCGGCCATCCCATGTCGCGATACTGCTGCGGGTCGCGAACCATGCCGTCCACCACGGCGCCGATGAATCCCTGCCGCATGGCGATGGTCGCGGATTGCCCGCCCATGTTGGAACAACCTATTACGCCCTCCATGACCAGCACATCTCCGGGCTCGGCGAGATTGTGGGCCTCCGTCTCGCCTTGGGTATTCCGGCCCTCGATGGCCGCCTTGTGTATTTGGGTCTCGCGCGCAATGTTGCGCACCGTGAGCGCCGGTCCGACGATGCGCTTGCCGGGATTGACCGGCGGCAGCACGTAACAGGGTATGACGCCGACAATGCCGAGCTCATCCAAGGCATCGGAGATCGTGCCCGTAAGATCGACGAGGGCGCGGAAGCCCTCGACAATCTCCGGCGCCAGCCGCGGCAATTCGAGCATGCGTATGGCGTCACGCGGTAGTTTGCCGATGGGGCTCTTGGGCATCATCATTCCCCGGCCATCGACCCCGTCCGGCGATAGCCCGTCAGCATTTCGGCGATCTTCAGGCGCGCCACGCTGTTGGTGCTTTCCGAGTGCAGAAAGATCAGCGCGTCGCGCACGTACTTTTGCATCGGCAGCTCCCGCATCACGCCCATGCCCCCGAAAATCTGCGCCGCATCGAGCACCACCTGCTGGACCGTCTCGGAAGTGAAGACCTTGGCGATGATCTGCAGCGGAAGATCGGGAAGGCTGCCGTCGACGTAAGCTTCGCCGTGATCGGACGCCCACGCTGCCTGCCAGACCAGGCAGCGCGCGGCCTCGAGCTTAACCGCCATGCTGGCGAGAGTTGTACCCACCGCCTGGTGCTCGACGATAGGGCGTCCGCCCTGAACGCGCATCTGGGCGTACTCGAGCGCGGCCTCGTACGCCGCCTGACCGATACCCAGGTTCATGGCCTGGAACCGCGGGTTGCGGCGACCGCTGTTCGGCGCGGCCCAATAGCTTTTGCCCTCCTCGCCGAGCAGATTCGCGCCAGGCACTCGGCAGTCCTGGAACACCAGTTCGCCGTTGGAGCCGAGCCTGCGCCCAACCTTGTCGTGCTCCCTTATCGTCAGTCCGGGCGTCGGGTTCGGCACCAGCAGCGAACTTATGCCGATCGTGCCGGACTTTCTGGATCCCGTTCTGACGTGCACGGCAATGAGCTTCGCAATCGGCGCGCTGGTGATGAAGTTCTTGACGCCATTGATCACCCAGTCACCGTTGCTGTCGCGCACCGCAGTGGTCTTGTAGCCGGCGTCCGGCACTGGCGGCCGATGGTAAGACCAACCCAGATCGGTATCGGGCTCATGCCCCGCGGTCGCGAGATGGAAGCGGTCGTCGGCAAGAAACTGCGGCAGAAACCGGGCGCGCTGCTGGGCATTCATTACCCGATCGAACCAGGCGTGAGCGAGCGCTGAGGTTTGTCCCAGCGTGGCGGAAATTCCCACGTCGCCCACGGCAAGCTCTTCGGTCACGATGCAGGAGGTCAGATTATCGGCGCCGGTGCCGCCGAGTTCCTCTGACAGGGACAGCGTGCGCAATCCCATCCGCGACGCCTTGTCGAGCACTTCCCAGGGGAAACGCTGGTCGAAATTCTCGAGACGATCCCGTTCCACCGCGATGGGTTTTATTTCACGCCGGACAAAGTCGCGAACGGTCTCCCGGATTTCGCGTTGTTCCGGGGTGAGATGAAGGTTATACATGGAGAGCCTCCCGAAGTTCTCGTTTTTAGGAATAGCAGGGCGCTAGGAAATGGAGATCCCGGCGGCAGGCGGGCCACCGCAGGGGCCTCGCGGGAGCGCGGCGGCCTTCCCGGAGCGGGGAAGCCGCCCGGCCATCACGCCGCTTTCGCAGTCGGCACCCGCGCGAGCAGCCCGGTACGCGCTAGGTCGGAGCTCAGCTCTTGCCGTTCCGTCTCGGTGATCTGCGGCAGGCCCGGCCGCACCGGCCCGCCCGCCATACCCATCATCTCGCTCCACGCCTTGATGTAAGCGATCGGAATGAGCTTGCGCTGCACCCAGGGGGCGCGTAGCCATTTCTCGTATAACCCACGCAGCGGCTGCAGCTGTTTCGCGATCTTCTCCGCCTCGTCGAAACGACCCTGCAGGCCGAGCTCGGTGTAGTCATACATCGGCCGCCAGGCGGCCGTCTGGAACATGTACGGCGCCGGCGAAGACTGGTGGACCTTTTGGCCGTAGTCACGCATCAGCCTCAACCACTCCGCCTCCGACGGCTGGCTCACGACGATTTTGTTCCCGCACAACTTCTGCACCTTCGCGTAGTGATCGAGGGGCCGCGGTACCTTCAGCCCGCAGACGTTCTCCAAGTCAGCAATGCGCGCCGTCAACTCGGGCGACAGGCCGTACCCGGAAAACTCCGCGTCGAACATCCAGATGCCGATGTCCACCCGCGAGGCGACAAACTTGAACCATTCGTAGATCGTGTCCTCGCTCGCCGGCGGATAGTACGGATTCATCAGAATGACGAAATCAGCCCCCGCCTCCTGCGCGTGGCGGGTGAGATCCACGGTCTCGTGGGCCGAGTGGTGCGCGGTGTGCGCGATGACCTTGCATCCGCCGCGCTTCGCCTCCTCCACCACGATCTCGACGATGCGCTTGCGTTCCTCCTTGGTGAGCGACCAGAACTCACCCATCACCCCGGTGCAGAACACGCCTTCGATCTTGAGGTTCTTGGTCACGTGCCGCATGTTGTGACGCAGCCCCGCCTCATCCACCTGCAGATCCGGCGTGAATGGCGTGGTAATGGCCGCCCATACGCCGCGGAACTGCGCGCGGGATGCTTCCTTGGCTTCCGATTTCCGATAGTTCATTGTCGCTCTCCTTGAAACTGATGGTCCTTGTCTGCTCACCGGTTGTCACATTCTAGCCATTTGCCGGGGGTACTGCGCAAATATCAATCGAATCCGGCAGGCTGCCGGCGACTCGAGATTCAGCTTTGCGTCTCGAATGGGGGCTCAGTTTACACCCGGACAGATCATGTGTTCAGCGTTGCAGAGCGGCGAAGACACGCTTAGCATAGCCACTCTGTCCCGCCACTGCAGTCCTTCAACTGAGTTTGTGACATCGATCGGAAGGCATAGCGATGTTCGCCATTCGATTAACCGCACG
>Ga0153915_10007879_pt1 | contig 10090 bp, 4 predicted proteins | sample Opewatmetagenome_2_FD_107003 | JGI IMG/M metagenome (GOLD analysis project Ga0153915, IMG submission 107003) | Freshwater wetland microbial communities from Ohio, USA - Open water 3 Core 3 Depth 3 metaG | ecosystem: Environmental > Aquatic > Freshwater > Wetlands | place: USA: Ohio, Lake Erie... | reverse complement strand
GAATTCGGATTGTGAAGGAACTTTCCCGTTGCTGAGTTCCCTCACTCGCTTAAGCTGCGCGAGCTTGCTGGTGGTTTCGCTGAGGGTCGCCTTGGCCTGCAGGACCCTGGCCTTGGCCGACTCCAGGGCGGCCTTCAATTGTGTTTCCTGTGCTTTGAGCTTGGAGGTATCGAGCCTGGCCAGAATCTGGCCGACTTTTACCTTGTCGTTGTAGTCCGCCTCAACGCTCTTGACAATGCCCGATATCTCGCTGCCTACCTCAACTTCGTTGGTGGGTTGGAGCGTCCCGGTGGCGGTCACGAGAACGATCAAGGTCCCTCGCCGGGCCTCCTGGGTTTCGTACTGCGTCGCGGCGGCCTGGCGGGAGCCCCTTCGCACGACCAGAACAACCACCGCTACGACGGCCAGCAGAATGACGACAAGCCATCGCTTCAGATGCCTGCCGCGACTTGAGGCATGCCCAATACCCAGGGTCTTGGCAATATCCGACTCTATATTTGACTTCGCACTCATTCTCTCTCTCCATATCTTAAAGCTTTTCCACGGTCTCCGGCACCACCGGGGCGGCTGCCATCGAGGTCCATCCACCTCCGAGGGCCTTGTATAGACGAATCACGTTGGAGGTCACGGTCCCATCGCTCTGGTGCAACTGGTCCTGGAACGACAGGAGCGAACGCTGCGCATCGAGGACATTGCTGAAATCCGTCAGACCCGCCTGGTACTTGTACTGCGCCAGTTCGGCCGCCGCCCGGGCTGCCTCCGTCGCCTGCCGCAGGTTGTCTCTTCGCCGCTGTTCCTGGGCGTATGCGACCAGCGCGTTTTCGACCTCCTCCAGCGAACTAAGAACAGCGGCTTCGTACCGGATCAGGGCTTGCTCCTGTAGTGCCGACTGCACCTCGATGTTGGGACGGACCGTTGGATCGAAGACGGCCCAGGAAATCCGGGGGCCGCCGCTGATGGTCCGCGTCCTCGGGGAGGACGGATCACGCAGCGACAGCGTCTCCAGACCGATCGAACCGTTCAACGTCAATTGCGGATAGAGATTCGCCGTGGCTACGCCGACTCTCGCCGTCTGGGCCGCCAGCTCACGTTCGGCGCGTCGCACGTCAGGCCGGCGCCGCACCATGTCGGCCGGCACGCCCACCGCGACCTCGGCCAGGGGGACCGGTATTGCTTGCGGCTTCTCCAGGTCCCCATGCAGGTTGCCCGGCGCTTCTCCCAACAGCACGGCCAGGCGATTCATAGCCTCCTGAAGTCCGGTGCGCAAAGTGGGGATTTGGGATCGTGTATTCTCCAAATTGTACCGCGCCTGGTGCACAGCAAGCTCGTCATCCAGACCGGCCTGAGATCGCCATAGAGCCAGTTGGTAGGCCTCGTTCTGTGTCTCCAGACTGGCTGCAGCTGCGGCGAGCCTGGCCTGGAAGGTACGCACCTCGACATAGTTCAGGGCCGTTTCCGCCAGAAGGGAGACAAGCACATCACGCAGGTCTTGCTCGCTGGCCTCCAGATCGGCTTGTGCCGCCTCGACGGAGCGGCGCACTCCGCCGAAGACGTCCAGCTCCCATGCTGCATCGAAGCTCGATGAGTACACCTCACCCCTTGTGTCTGCTCCCATATTTGTGTCGGTCCGGCTCGATGTGGCGGCGCCTCCCGCGTTCAGCGTGGGGAAAAATGCGCCCTTGGCGGCGCTTCGGCGGGCCCGCGACTCGCGAATCCGTGACCTCGCCGTCGCCAGGTCCAGATTGTCCATGACGGCACGTTCGATCAGGCTGGACAATTGTGGGTCATCGAGCGTGGTCCACCATGCGGCCAGAGTCTTGGGATCCATAGCCTCTGCGACCAGGCCATCTTTTGGTTCGCTATGCCAGGCAGGGGACAAGGAATTCTCGGGCGGGACATAATCAGGCCCCACCGTACACCCGGCCAGTACCATCACCGCCAGCCCCTCGCATAGCCAGGACACCAATTCAGTTGAGACCGTCTTACGTCGAGCGATCATAAGTGCCTCTGCTTCGAAACAGACCTGCCTTGCCACCCTTCCTGCTCCCTTGAGCTTCCCCCCGGATGCCCCGGATTCCAGCCAGGCTAAATTGAGTGATGTGAAGGGCCAAGACCTCAACATTGCACGGAAGGCCGGGAGGACGAGGCTTGGGCATCGTCTTGGCAAACCGTGAGCGCATCATGGGATCAAAACACTGGGTCATGATGCTCATCTGACACAAACTTACCTGCTGTTCGCTCGCCCCATCGCCCAGTAGTTCCCGCACGATCGACCTGAAGCCTCGTTCGATCGGCTCTATGGCTTTCCTCATGGTCTCCATGAGCAGGCCCGTCGGATTGGCCATCTCTTTGCGCACGAGATCGATATGGTGTGTCTGCGGGTCAGCGATACACTGCATCAGAGACAGGATTCGGGCGTACAGCCTCTCTTGGACCGGCGCATCGGGCGCCACCCCGCCGTCGGGCGGGTGGGCCTTGATCGATTCCTCGAAAGAGTGCTTCCATGCCTCGACGTAGAGGCTCTCCTTGCTGCCGAAGTGGTAATTGACGGCGGCAATGTTGGCCTCGGCCCTTTCGCAGATTTCGGCGTGGGTCGCCTCCCAAAATCCCTTCTGGGCGAAGACCTCGGCCGCTGCCGCCAGCAGACGCAGCCGTGTGTCTTGGGCATCCTTTCTCTGTTTTCGCATGAGCGAATCCTTACATCAGGTCAATATCAAATATATAATTTAATTAGTAAATTGAATTTGTCAATAGAAAAAATAGCAGACTTCAAGAGATTTTTTATTCCTTTTGTCGAGCCGGCCCGCGCCGCACCCGTCTATCTGCAATGAGGCCCCCGTTGCGGTAAAGTATTTGAAGATCGCTCACGTTCGCAACATGCAGCTCAGATACGCCTGAGAGAGCGGCAGGCCAACTAAGAAAGAAACCAAACGCCCGATATAGTCGAAGGGCTGGATGACAGCTTTCCCGTAAGAGACGCCTCAGGTAGAGTGAGTTGTCAGCCCATCTTCTTTTGAACAAGTGCACCTATGAAGAGCTCAAAGTCAAGTGCTAAAATCCTCGTTGCCACAAGAACTTCTCTTTGAGGCATCCACGTTGCGACCTCTCAGCCACTGGTCGTAGCTTATCTAAACAGCCCTTCGACTTCGTGATGCATTATACCCGACATCGTGAATCTGCCTATGTCTTGATCAATCGTCTCAAGGACGTCGCCAAACACCTATCCGGAGCTTGCCGAATACGAAGGCAGCCCATGCAGATTATTGAGACATAGCATAATATCCGCTCTGGTTCAGTCATTGAAAGGGAACTCCACAAGAACGCGGGTTCATTGGCCGAGCGGAACTCAGAGCGTTAAAAGTCTCCTGGATATACTTCTTCGTGGGAGGATCACATTACCGCTTATTTTCAGCGTATTTCGCTAGTACTTTTCCAATTTCCCATTCATCAGCCGATGTGAAGCGTTTGAGAATAGTACGTGTTATCTCGGCTGCAACCGTTAGGCACCACCCAAAAGCAATGCGTTTAAGTTGACGGGCGATCTTACGCATCAAGCGTTCTATGAGTGAAGAAACGCGTGGTGTCACGATACGGCCTGAGAGGTTTCACAGAGGTTGCGTCTATTGTTGACTCAGAGATAAAGTCGGCCAGCCTGTGCAGGCTATCTCCGGTGTCAAAATCGGTTCCATAAATAAAGGATGCCAAGCCTACAATGCCATAGTCGTGCGTTCTTTTTATTACGTCAATGTATGACCTTACTCTCTTTTTGAGATTCTGCTTCTTGTTTGCTGATCTAAGAGAATCTATGTTCAGTAATTCAAAGCCAATATGTGACCTAACCGCTGCACAAGAAGCACATTACCTGCGGTCAGTCTGGAGATTTCCCTTGACTGGAGGGCAGATGGTTTGGTAGATAAGAAACTGGAATATCGATGGATAGTTAGTTTACCAGGAGGAGAGATTTCCATCGTTCTCTCGAGTTTCGTTTTCATAGTCATTTCCTCGATAAAAGTTTTCTATATGACCGATACTAAATGATAATAATCAGTCAATGTTTGAGTGTCGTCGCTGACCTTCGAACAGTCCCGATGATCGCGACGGTTGCATATCTGATCATAAGAGAATCTCCTTAAAGGTTGACTATGGAAACGCCTTGATCTTGAGGTTTTGCGCTGCCTATTTGAGGGGTATCAGCATCTGGGTCAGTGAATGCGCCGGAAAGCTGTAGCTCATCCTATTCCCCTGAAATTGGATTTCTTTGCTGGCGATGGTGACACCTTGCTGGGTTTTTGTGTTCGTTGCCGTGACGTCACTACCATTGACCTCCTTGATGGTTGCATCGCCCGTAAATTCGCCACTCTGCAATACCACATTGGAGCTTAGAGCGTTTGTCTCGTGCCGGTTGACCACATTGACCACCAGAGTCTTGGCCGTGTCGTTCAATACGGCGGTGACATCAAGATAGGGTATGTCATTGAAGACATTGTTACTGTATGTCTCGCAGTCGGAATATACGTCAAGCGAGGTGCCAAGGGAGTTATTGGAATACAGGGAAAAGGCGAGGAACAGTGCATTCTTGAAATCACCATCAGGTGCAGTCCCCACCAAGCTGGAGAGCATGGTGATATTCGCCATCTTCACGATATCGGCATGCCTGATGAATGAGTTCAGGTGCTGCGCCACCATCAGCGATCCGGTCAGGCTACTGCGCCCGCCGGACCACTCGTCGAATGAGATATACACCGGCCGTTTCGACCCGGATTTTGCCATTGCTTTCTTAATCAGAGCTTCTACTACATCGATCTTTTGATCTATATCCAACCCAAGACACATCATCCCAGAGAAGCTCCTGTCGCCACCTAGCGTCTCCCATGTGTATCTGTGAACTGAGAGATAATCGATATTCCCAACCATGTGCTGTAATACATAGTCATTCCAGTCGATCCAGTTGTTATCCGGCTTGTAATTGGAGGCACCGGAGGCAATGAATTTGATGTTCCTGTCCACCATCCGCATGATTTTCGCCGCTTCAAGGGCAAATTTGCAATAGTCTTCGGCATTCTTCTGGCCCGTCTGCCAGGGGCCGTCAATTTCGTTGCCCAGAGCCCAATACTTCACCGCAAAAGGCTCTTCGTTGCCGTATTTCCTGCGGAGATCGGAATAGTAGGTCCCTTCGGGATAGTTACAGTATTCAACCCAGTGCCTGGCCTGATCAAGGGTCCCCAGGCCGGCGTTAATACAGATGAAATTCTCAGCCCCGATGAGTTTGCACAGTTTGACATATTCATCCGTGCCCATGTGATTGTTCTCAATCTGGTGCCATGCCAGGTCGAGTCTTGCCGGACGCTGCTCCTTGGGGCCAATGCCATCCTCCCAGTTGTAGCCGGACACATAGTTGCCTCCGGGCCACCTGACCACCGGAATCTTGAGTTCCTTCACCAGTTCGACGAAATCCTTACGGAATCCATTCTCATCAGCCAGGGGAGATTCGGGATCATAAATAGTACCGTAGACAACATTGCGGATGGGCTCAACGAAGGCACCGTAGATATTGGGGTCCACTTTCCCGATTCTACGGTCCAGGTCAATTTTAATGACAGCCGTTTGCTGTGCCATAAGGTTCCCGGTTGTCAAACCGGAGAGAATCATGCAACCGAATAGGATGTTTAGTGTTTTCATGAGGATTCCTTTCAGGATACACTGACCAGGATGTCTTGTTCTATCATTCCGGCGAATTTTAATTGCATTGAGCCAGTTGTTGATACAGGTCTTTATCGAAGTCTTCCAGGCCGGTAATGCCGTGCAGGTGGTTGCCATACCGACAGCAGCAGGCCAGTGATGTGCGCGGTCATACAATAGGGGCAAAAGGCCCCAATGACCCGTTTCTGCACGATGGTGAACCACACGGCACGTCCGGCGCCACCCCGACCAGAACCAGCATCGCGCCCCAGGCCAGCCGCGGGACCGGTGCCGCCGTGGCTGGATCAATGAAGAGACAGGCTACCAGCATCGCCAAGTATACTCCAGCCGCCAGACCGCTGACGGGCACCCCCCTAACGCCGACCACCGGCTGTTGAGCACCTGGTCGCACGGGCTCGCGCCACCGCACCCGATCACCGATCCGCCCACCAGATAATGCCAGCCCAGGTAGGCGCTCAACGCCAGAGCCAGCGTGCTCAAATTCGTCAAGACCGAGCGCCACCAAGGCCAGGACCGGCGAAAACGAGTCATTTCTTCATAAGGAACCAAAGTTCAATCCTCTTTCACGGGGAAACGGAAAGCTCTACGGTGCCATCGAGCCGCGGAGCCTTAATCCGTGTTGTCCGCGACGGTTCCAGCTACTACCGTCCAATTCAGTTCCACAGGCGTCCTCACTGAGCTCTCCTGTAATACTGATTGGGTGTACCGGGCGTGGGAACGCTGCCGGCGACCTGCGTCCCGCTGTCATGCACCCGGGTCAATGCCGTGGTGAGGGTGATGCCTGAGCCGGAGACCTGTGCACCCACCGCGTGCGCAAAAGTGAGCGGCGCAGCGACGGTGATGGATGCGCCGCCAGGGCCGCCTCCGCCGCTGCCAAAGCCTCTGGGGCGGCCGCCGGTGATGGAGGCGACAATCGCCGTCTCACGGTTCGCGCCACTGTCAATGGTGATGGTCTGGCCGGCGCTAAAGCCTGCCGCGCTGGCGACAGGGATAACAGTTGCGCCCACGTCGGCGGCAGTGCCCACCGTCGTGCCGCCTGCCGTGCCAACCGTCGCGATGACGACGGTCTCGCGGTTCGCGCCCGTATCAATAAGAATCGTCTGGCCGGCGCCAAAGTCTGCCACGCTGGCGACTTTGATATTGTTCGCGCCCGCGGCCGAATCGGCCGACAGGGTGGTGGTGGCCTGCAACAGGAAATCGCGGCAGTTGCTGTCGGTGTCGGCGCCGTCCAGGAAGCGGCCCGCGCTCCTATTGGTCCCGCCGGCGGCCGGAGCGAACCGCCCGAAGCCTCTGCCCGCGCTGGGCGTAGGCACGCTGCAGCCACTCTGCCCTGATCCGGATTCGGCTTGGTAACCCTCGGCGGCCCATGGGTCGACGAGGCCACCGTAGTTGAGGCTGTCGACGACCAAGCCAGCGGCATCACGCAGCACTATGTTGCCGGCGTTGGAGAGGGCGGGACCCCCGAACCATTGGTTGGGCGCTGGAGTCCCTTGGTAGCCCGCGGTCGGAACCTTTTCGTCACGCACGACCGCGTTGATCTCGTGGTCCTTGGCCAGGGGTTGGTCGAGCGTGATGCCGGTGCCGAGTGGCAAGACGGGCTCGTTACTCGAGTGGGCAAAAGCCGTCGCCGGCTCGAAGCTGATCCCCGTTCCCCTAACGCTGAGGGGCATGTTGGACGCATGGTCGAACTTCAGCGGTTCGGCCAGGTCGAGGCCCGTGCCCGGATCCTCCGTATCCATTAAAGGACCGCGGAAGGTGCTACGAACCGACTGCGTGCCGACGCGCGTAACCGTGACGGTCTCGATTCCATGTCCAACGCTGTCGATGTCCAATCTGATCTTATCACCGACGGAAACGTTGGCGACGGATGATACCTTGATGTTGGTGTCGCCGGCTTTCGCGTCCGCCGACAGCCAGGCTTGCGTGCCCGGCTTGCCGACCTCGGTGACCGTCACCACCTCGTACCGTTCCACGGCATTCGCGACGGTGGGGTAGGTCGCGCCATAGCCGATACCGATCCTCTGGCCGACCTCGAAGCCGGCCACGCTCGCGACAGGCAGGTTGGTTGAGCCGGCGGGGATCGTGGTCACCGGACCGTCGGGGAGGGGTTGCCACAGTGTCGTAGGGCTGTCGGATGCGCCTGGACGGCCTCTACCGAACGGCGACTCGGGCGCCCCAGACCCCGCCGCTGTCCCGACGCTTACGATTTTGCGGCTTTCCACGGCGGAGCCGGTGTCGATTTCAATCGTATCGCCGACCGACATGCCGGTCGTGCTCCTGACGCAGATGGTGGTATCACCCTTTTTCGCGGGGACCGCCAGCCCGGAGTTGGCCAGGCCGAGCAGGTAGAAGCCGCGAGCCACGAGCTTCGCCCCGACCGGGATCTTCACCGACGAAAAGATGGGCTGCTGGGTCGGGTGGTGGGTCAGGGTCCAGTTGGAGATATCGACGGCACTGACGCCGGCGTTGTAGAGCTCGATGAACGAGTCCGTCGAGTTGTCTGGAGAACCAGCGTTAATGCGGAATTCGTTGATCTTGATTGGGCTGACGTTCCGCACCTTCTCGGCCGTTTTCTCGGATTGCGTCTGGCCGTTCGTCGTGTTCGTCCATGAGGCGTTACCGACCAGGTCGCCGTTGAAGGCCGCCGGCCCCGAGGTGACCTTGAAGGTTGCGCTCACGGTCGCGCCAGGCGCGACCAAGTTAGCGAACGTCTTCGACGTGTTGGTGGAGCCTAAAACCAGGGAGGTCCACCCCGCAGGCACGGAAATGCTCAACTTGACGTCCGTCGCGGGAGCCCCCGTGGTATTGGTGAACGTCACGGTGGTGTTCTGCGAGGAGCCCGGTGAGAACGTCTGGAGTCCCGGAGGCGTGGCGGTTGCATTCGCCGGCGCCATGCTCAGGCGCTGCACGTCGTACTTGGCAGCCACGACGTTGGCCTGAATCTTTTGGTTGGTCTCCTGCGTCGGGAAGGTGCCTGGGGCCGTCATCGCACCTTCATAGAAGGTGCCCTGCGAGCCGTTGCTGTTGTCGCCGCCGTTGCCCAGGAGGATGGCTCCCTGTTTGCGCATTGGGTCATAGGTGTCGTTGACGCGCGGTCCGTCGAACATGACCTTCAGGTCGCCCTTCTGCGCGTCACCGCCCATGGATCTCCAGTGGTGCGGCTCACCGTCGGCCGTGGCGGTCACGAACCGCCAGGTGATGATCGGCAGGTCTGCGCAGAATTTGGATCCATCCGGGTTGACACAACCTACCAGGTTGTTCTCCTGGTCGGTCATGATCCACGGACCGGGATCGGGTCCGCGATACCAGGCGGAGGCGTTGCCGTAGTAGGTGGTTTCCATGGTGCCGTTGCCGTCGTCGCGGCTGTCGGTCTCGGCGTTGCCGTAGTCGTAGCAGCAGCCGGAGTTGTAGTGATGGCCGCTCACGACCCAGTACTGCCCCTCCGCCTGGTCATCGACTGCGGTGCCTTTCGTGTCGTTCTGGCGGAGGCCCATGCCCGGCTCGATGAAGACGCCGTAGGCCTTGTGGCCCATGATCGTAATCGGCGCCATGTCAGCGATCGGGATATTGTTAAACCCGCCCATGGCCGGGCCGCTAAATCCGCCGCGGGGCGCCTGGACGAGGTGGTTGCCCATGCCGGACTGATCGTAGATTTTGGTGATCCAGCAGTATGTGTTGGCGCAGAAGGCGTCCTGAGCGGCCGCGTCGGCGTATCCGCCCGCATCCGGGACCGGCGACCCGACGGGCTGGACGACGCCGATGTCCAAGGTCTTGCCGTCCGATTGACGCATGACCTGGTAGAGCGGGCCGTTGTAGGAGGCATACAGCGCACGCGTGGTGCTGTGGGCGGCTACGCAGGGGCAGCCGGCAGCGGCGTAGATGTCACATGGGCCTTCCGGCCTGGGCGGAGGAACATTGGCCCCCCTCCCGGCCAGTATAGTAGACTGCAGGTCTGACCTGCAGGCCGTCATCAACGTGACAGGCAGCGTGAACGCCAGTGCGAGCATAATCACAAGACTGATTCTCGTTTTCATGTTTATTTTCCTATTCTATAAACCGAGATTTCCCAGTTGGCTTCCTGCCCGTGACCACCACGGACAAACAAAGAGCAGTATAACCCGCCATCCCAGTGGCCGGAAGCAGAATCCTGACCGCGGCGACGACAAGGGGCTAAAGCGTGGTTGCAGGGCTGGTTACTGTGCTCTGAATCACAGAGCACAGCGGTCTTTCGCAAGTTCATAGAGTTCTCCTCATAATGTGTGGCCACCAGTGATGAAAAGGCTGTGGGCCAGAATGAGTTTCCTCTGGCCGGGCAAGATCGTACGTCTGTCGCCCGAGACCAAATCGAAACCCCAGACAATTCCTGTGGGTGCACTGGGCACGTTTCAAG
>Ga0153915_10007878_pt1 | contig 10090 bp, 7 predicted proteins | sample Opewatmetagenome_2_FD_107003 | JGI IMG/M metagenome (GOLD analysis project Ga0153915, IMG submission 107003) | Freshwater wetland microbial communities from Ohio, USA - Open water 3 Core 3 Depth 3 metaG | ecosystem: Environmental > Aquatic > Freshwater > Wetlands | place: USA: Ohio, Lake Erie... | reverse complement strand
AGGCGCATCGAGACCGCGCTCCGGGTCGCGGGCGAGGGCGCCAATCTCGCGGTGGACGGCAACGGGACGTTCTCGCGCGAGCGCGCGGAAGCCTATCTTGCGATGGTCGCGCCGTATCGCCTCGCCTGGTTCGAGGAGCCCGCGCCGCCGCTCGACTTCGAGCTGACGCGAACGCTCGCCGCCCAAACCGCGACGCCGATCGGCACCGGCGAGAACATCTTTTCCGCGGACGACGCGCGCAACCTGCTGCTGTACGGCGGCCTGGAGCCTCTGCGCGATTGGTTGCAGTTCGACGTGTCGCTGAGCTACGGCATTCCGGAATATCTGCGCATTCTGGATGACGCCGCGCGCCGCGGCTGGTCGCGCCGGCGCTTCGTGCCGCACGCCGGCCATCTGTTCGCGTTCCACGTCGTCGCGGGCTTGGGGTTGGCCGCGCACGAGGCGGCGCCGGACGAATCCTCGCTGTTCGGCGGCTATCCGACCGGCGTGCGCGCGGAGCAGGGGTTCGTCACACCATGGAACGCGCCGGGCGTCGGGTTCGAGCACAAGCCGAACCTCAACGCGGTGCTGCGCCGGCTGCTGTAGATCGCTCCGGCGAAATGCGAGAGGCGCACCGCCCCCCTCGTGTGTGGGGGTATAGAGAGATCGGGCCAGAAGTTGACCTTCACGCACCGATATCAGGAAACCCGCGGTTTATTTCCGCCATTTGCCGGATGGCGATGGGCAACGTTCTGTGGCGCCAAAATCGGTCATTTCACCTTTTGTTAAGATGAATGCCACCAGACTAGGCCGCGCGGTCGCGGATGCAAGTCGACGACGCGCGTCGGCGCCGCGGCTTTGCAACGAAACCACGGGTTGGGGCGCCGCATAAATCCGAACATCCCGGAAGGACGGGAAATTCGGACCCGCTGACGCGCGATAATTTCGTCCCCAAATCGGGTTTATTCGATGCTCCTCAATGCGAACCGCCAGCTAACACCGGCCTTGGTTGGCCGTTCGGACGACAGTCCATCGGGTGCGGCGAAAACCGCGGTCGCGGCCTATGGCCAAGGGGTTTCGCACGCGAAGGATAGCCACGCCGTCACGCGCGACCAGACCGATCGAGATAAGAACAAACCGGCCATAATCGATTATCTGCGCCACGCTCAGAAAAAGAGTGGCCGGCGCCCGTTGGACCTAACGCGGGAATTTTTTCGCCTAAATCGCGGTTGTGGCAAGCTGACATGGCCCGAGTACGTTCAGTACGGCGCCTACGACAAGTCCCGCCACAATCCAGAGGATCAATCGAGATTTCTCACCAACACCCTGCACTGGCCAATTACGCGCGTTTGCTGCGACATGACCTGGCAGGCGACGACCGAGGATAAATGGCTGTGCTCGCATATCCTGGCCCGGTCGGCGATCGCAGTGCCCGAGACGCTGGCTGTGATCGACAAGACCGAACGAACCTATGCCGAGACGCACAAGATCTCGACCGCCGCGCAACTGCGCGACTTCATGACATCGCGGGATGTCCTGCCGCTGTTCGGAAAGGAAAATCGCGGCATATGCAGCTTCGGCGCCTTTCTGGCCGTGGACGCCGATGAAAATGCAATGCTCCTGAAGGGGCACGGTTGGCTTAAATACGACACCTGCATGGATCAGTTCGTTGGGACGACGCCCTATCTGCTCCAACGATTGGTGCGCAATCACGGCTTTTTCGAGCGGTATATCGAGAGTCTTGCCACGGTGCGCGTTTGCATCTTGGTCGCCGACGACGGCATCAAGATTCCTTTCGCCATCCTGAAATTGCCGTCGCGCGATAACGTGGCCGACAGTTTCTGGCGGCCGGGCAACCTCGCCTGCAACCTGGATGTCCAAAGCGGTAAAATTCTGACCGTCCGGTCCAAGGACCATTTCGGAACGATAGACCACACGGTGCATCCGGAAACCGGCGTGCCCCTCCTTGGCGAAATCGTTCCCGGGTGGGATCGCATTCTGGACCTGGCCCACAGCTGTGCGCCCATTTTTCATCCCGTGCGATATCAGTCGATGGATATAGCCATCGCGCAGGACGGGCCAGTTCTGATCGAAGTCAACACTGGCGGCGGATTCGACTTGCCGCAGCTCGCCAGCGGGCGGGGTTTTCTCACCGATGACGTCCGCGATTTCTTTCGAACTTGCGGATACAAAAAACTTTGATCGCGCAGCAGTTCCGCAAATCACATGGATAAGGGAGATCTGCAGATGGCTGCCGCTCCGAATGTCTATGATGCAGAACCGATCCCTGCAGCAGCGCGATCGGAGATCGATGCGCTGCTTGCAAGCGGAGACCTGTTTCGCTACGGGGCGACCTCGGACTCGCCCGTCGCCAAAATGGAACGCGAATTCGCGGAATTCATGGGCGTTCCCTTCGCGTTGGCGGTGAGCTCGTGCTCTGCCGCCCTATTCCTGTCGCTGAGGGCGATCGGCATACAGCCCGGCGACAAAGTCCTGCTGCCGGCGTTCACCTTTGCCGCGGTTCCTTCGGCAGTCGTTCACGCTGGCGGCGAGCCGATCCTTGTGGAGGTTGCTGAAAATTATCGGATCGCGATGAACGATTTCGAAGCAAAGCTGTCAAACGACGTCAAGGCCGTGATCATCAGCCACATGCGCGGCCACACGTCGGACATGGATGCGATAATGCAGCTCTGCGACGACCGGAGGATTCCGGTGATCGAGGATGCGGCCCATTCGCTCGGTACCCTGTGGTCGGGCCGAAAAATCGGCACGATCGGCCTGACCGGATGTTTCTCCTTCCAATCGTTCAAGCTGATGAACGCCGGCGAAGGCGGGATGCTTATCACGGGCGATCCCGATGTCATCGCACGGGCTGTCATCATGTCGGGCGCCTACGAACATAACTGGAAGAAACACCCGGTTGCGCACGACCGGTTCAAGTTCTGGCAGAACAAGCTTCCGCTCTACAACATGCGCATGAACAATCTTTCGGCGGCGGTCGTGCGTCCTCAAATCCAGGAAGTGCCGCGTCGCGCAAGCGGCGGCCGGGCAAACCATGATTATGTTGCCGCTATCCTGAATGCGTCGCCCTGGCTGGATGTTCCCGCGCCTCTGGAACAGGAAGTACGCGCGCCCGACTCGATCCAGTTCAACCTTCGTGGATTCGGTTCCGACGAAGAAGCTAAAGCGTTCCAGCGGTCTGCAAACGAGAGGGGGGTTCCGGTTCAGATCTTTGGGCTGTCCGAGGACAACGCCCGCGCGTTTTGGAACTGGAAATTCATTGGGCGACAATCCGATCTGAAGCAGACCCGCGCCATGCTGGTGCGGGCGTGCGATGTCCGTCTACCAGCCCGCCTGAGCCGAGACGATCTGGATTTTATCGCGACGACGTTGGTCAAGGCCGCCGAAGATGTGAAGAAAGCACGCCGAGAAGTGCGCGAATCGCGAATTCTGACTTTGGCCAGATAGGGGACTGCATTACCCGAATAAGCGCAGCCGAGCAGCGAGGTGTCGCCAACAAGAATATAAACTCCTGGCCCCGTCCCTACACCTCCTCCCCTCGTGGGAGAGGGTGGCGACGATGGGCGGAGTGAAGGCGGAGCCGGGTGAGGGAGTAGAAAGCAATCTTACGCAGGCAAGCGCGTTCTACAAAATCGCGGACATGATCGCGTGCGAGGCGTCCGCATCGATCAGGTCGATGCGCTTGAGCACGATCCTGAAGCCCTCGCCGGAACGCCTGAGCCGATGCAGGCACTGGCCGGCCAGGAGCCGCCGCTCGCCGGCGCGATACTCCGCGACCATCAGGGTCGAGCGCGCCTCGCACTCCGCATCGCCCGCGCCGTCCGTGACCGTGACGTTGCCGACCATGTGCGCGGTCCGGGGCGGCGGGTCCGCGGCATGGACCCGCGCGTGATGCAACCGCCGCACGCGGAGCCGGAGCACGCTCGGGTCCTCGTGCACGATGGAGAAGTGATTCCACGGATCGGTCTGGTCGGGCCGCGACGGAATCCAATAGAACCCGTCGTCGGCGAACAGGTCGAGCCATTCGTCGTAGCGGCCCGCGTCCAGCAGGCGCGCCTCGTGAACGAGGAACGCGGCAGCGTCCACTAGGCGCTCATGCAGCGCAGCCACGCCGCCATTTGCGCGCGCTGGGGCAGTTCCGAAAGGCTCGCCGATTCCAGGGCGCCGTCGGCGCGGCGCTGCTCGCGGCCGAGCCCGCGCGAGACGTCGAGCCATTCCGGCGTGGGGTTGGCGAGCCCGGACTGGCAGCGGGTAAAGATCTCCAGGTCGTCGCCGAAGATCATCGAGTAGGGCGAGCACAGGTTGGTCAGGAACCGCACCGCCTGCTGGAACAATTTCTCCGGCGCGCCCTTCAGGCGGAAGCAGAACGAAACGAGCTGCGTGCGGTCGACGGCGAGCGGCTGGACGATCCGCACCTGCTGATACTGCGCGTTGATGCTGAGCGAGGGGAAGATGATGTTGTTGAAGCGGTCCACCGCCAGCACCGCGTCGGCCTTCTCGGGGCCGAGCCGCTTGGCGAGCCTCGCGCGGTAGTCGAGCCAGACCGGATCGTTGCGCGTCGGCGCCAGGATGCCGGATTTGTAGAACCCGCCCATATAGGCGTGCCCGGCCGGCGCACCCACGAGCCCGATCGCGTCCCATTCGCGCGGCCCGAACGCGTTGGCCAGCAATTGCGTGTGCGCCTGATGCGCGTCGTAGGTCGGGTCGGCGTAGTCGCGCCGGTCGGCCTTGGCCGAGGCGACCGAGGATTCGTGCACGAAGCCGGGATGCAGCGTGTCGATCGCGTTCTCGTTGTGGAATTTCCAGTTGCCGCGGTATTCGAGCCGCGCGATGCCGCCGGCCTGCTCGATCTCGCCGTCCGGCGCACGGTCGACCAGGTTGTCGATCGCCGCCGTCATCGGGCCGAGATGCTCGATGAGGCTGATCCCGTCCGGCGCCAGGTTTCCGAAGATGAACCCGCGATAGCTCTCGACGCGCGGCACGCGCCCCAGCGACAGCCGCGGATCGTCGAGACTGAAGCTTTCCGGGTAGCTCTGGCGATGCGGCACGGCGTTGAGCTTGCCGTCGAGCCGGAAGCTCCACCCGTGATACGGGCAGACGAAGCCCGGCAGGTTGCCGCGGTCTCCGGCGCACACCACGGCGCCGCGATGCGCGCAGCGGTTGATCAGCGCCCGGACGTGCGCGCCGTCGCGCACCACCAGCACGTCCTCGCGCCCCAGGCGGGTGCGGTAGAAATCCCCGGTGTTCGGGATCTGGCTGTCGTGCGCGAGGAATATCCAGGAGCGGCCGAAGATGCGCTCCATCTCCAGCTCGAAAATCGCCGGGTCGGCATAAATCCGGCGGTGGATGCGGTCCGGCCGGACCAGTTCGCTCAAGTCCATGCACCGAATATCGGCCGACGCGGGCCGGCCGTCAAAGACTTGAAAGCGGCGCGGTTCCTAGACGGTGAACGCCTCGGCGTCCAACGCCTCGCGAACCCGGCGCGCGAGATCCGCCTTGCGATAGGGTTTGTGGAGCAGGATCGTGCCGGGCCGCAGCCTGCCGCGGGAGGTCAGGGTTTCGACGGCGTATCCCGACGTCAGCAGCACCTTGAGATTGGGCCGCAGGGAGCGCGCCCGCTCCGCAAGGTCCCAGCCGTTCAGCCCGCCCGGCATGACGAGGTCGGTGAACAGCAGATCGACGCCCGAATTGGTCGTGAGGCGCGCCATGGCGTCGTTGCCATCGACCGCCGACAGCACGTGATAGCCCAGGCCTTCGAGGCAGGCGATCGCGTAGCCGCGGACGAACGGATCGTCCTCGACGACGAGCAGCGTTTCGCTGTGAGTTTCCTGCGTCTCGCTCTCCGGTCGGGGTCGGCGGGGCGCCGTCGTCTGGGTGGCGCCGACCGAGGCCGGAATGTAGAGGCGCACCGTCGTGCCCAGCCCCGGCTCGCTGTAGATCGAAACGTGGCCATTCGATTGCTTGACGAAACCATAGACCATGCTGAGGCCGAGGCCGCTTCCCTTGCCGATCTCCTTGGTCGTGAAGAACGGTTCGAACACGCGCTCGAGCACGTCCGACGGCATGCCTTGGCCGTCGTCGGTCACGGTCACCACGACGTACAGCCCGGGCTTCACCTCCGGATGAAGGTCGCGATAGCGTTCGTCCAGCGGCGCATTGGCGGTCGTGATCGTCAGCGTGCCGCCCTCCGGCATCGCATCCTGCGCGTTGAGGCAAAGGTTCAGAACCGCGGATTCGAGCTGCCCGGGATCGGCATATCCTCGCAACAACTCCGGGTCCTGCGCCGTGTGGATCTGGATGTCCTCGCGCAATGTGCGACGCAGCAGCTCGTGCATGCGGGTGACGAGCTCGTTGCAGTCGACCTCCACCGGCGTCAGGATCTGCCGCCGGCTGAATGCAAGCAGCCGCCGGGTCAGCTCGGCGCCGCGTTCGGCCGCGCCGATGATCATGTCGATCGGCTGTCGCAGGTCGTCGCGCACGCGAAGCCGGTCCAGCACCACCTCCGCGTTGCCGACGATCACGGTCAGCAGATTGTTGAAATCGTGCGCGATGCCGCCGGAGAGCTGGCCGACGGCCTCCATCTTCTGCGCCTGGACGAGCTGCTCCTCGATCCGCTTGCGTTCGGTCAGGTCATGGATGATGCCGACGAACGACGTGGCGTCGTCCTGTTTCGCTTCGCCCACGGAAAGGTCCATCGGGAAGGTCGTGCCGTCCTTGCGCTGCCCGACGACCTCGCGCCCGATGCCGATGATCTTGCGGCGGCCGGTGGTCCGGAAGTTCTCCAGATACTGGTCGTGCTCCGCCTTGAACGGGGGCGGCATCAGCATCTTGACGTTATGGCCGATCACCTCGGCGGCCGAGTAGCCGAAGAGCCTCTCGCAGGCCGGGTTGAACATCTGAACGATGCCGCGCGAATCGATCAGGATGATTCCGTCAACGGCGGTATCGAGGACCGCGTGGAGACGCGCTGTTTCCCTCTCGGGCATGTGCGTTGCCCCTCTCCGGGCTAATGCGCCGCGGAGTATTGAGTGGTCCAATAAGCGAACAATCCATTAGCAAACCTGGCTATTTTAGGCGCGATCGGGCAGGGCGCAATTAGGGGGAACCGAATCAACCAAAAATCATGCCCCCGTATTCAAGAAGTAATCGTGCAGATTGATTTTCCTTGTCCTGCGTCGGTATTCGAACATGAAGCCCGGCCACTGAGTCGTGACTTTGCCCGAAGCGGTGCGGAAATAGCTGCTGCAGTCGTCGCGTACCAGCACCGTGGTGGAAAGGCGGCGCTGCACCTCGTCGTTGAATTGCCGCAGCGCGTCGGCGCGGACGTCGATGAAACGCGCGTGCTTTTGCGCCAGCGTCCGAATCGCGCCCACGATGTAGCGCGCCTGGCTCTCCAGCATATAGACGATGCTGCCCGCGACGTTGGTGTTCGGGCCGTACATCATGAAGAAGTTGGGAAAGCCCGCGACGGTGATGCCGAGATACGCCTCCGCGCCGTCGCGCCACGCCTCGCTCAACGTGCGGCCGTTGAGGCCGGTGATGCGCATCGGCGTGAGATAGTCGGTCGGCGAGAATCCGGTTCCATAGACGATCGCGTCGACTTTCCGCACGCTGCCGTCGCTGGCCCGAACCCCGTCGGGCAGGATCGCCTCGACCGGTGCGTCGATGAGCTCGACATTGGCGCGCTGCATGGCCGGGTACCAGTCGTTCGAGATCAGCACGCGCTTGCATCCCAGCGGATAGGACGGTGTCAGCTTCCTGCGCAATTCAGGATCGCGCACGGCATTGGCGAGATAGGCGAGCCATCCGCGCTCGGCCTTCGCGGTGAGGCGGGCCGAGCCGCGGCGCGGGATGCCGCGCTCGAAGTTGAAGAACACACGCAGCCGCTCGAGCAGCGGATTGCCGAACCGCGCCGCCATCGCCTTGGGCACCACATATTGCGGCGAACGCTGGAACACGTAGAGCTGCTTCACGCGCGAGGCGATCGCGGGCACGAACTGGATCGCGCTCGCGCCGGTGCCGATCACCGCCACCGTCTTGCCGTCGAGCGGCGCGGCATGGTCCCAGCGCGCGGAATGAAACTGGGGGCCCCGGAAATCGGCGCGTCCCGGTAGATCGGGCACGATCGGCCGGTTGAACAGCCCGACGGCGGAGACGAAGACGTTCGCATCGAGCTCCGCGCCGTTCTTGGTCGCGATGCGCCATTGGCTGGCCTTGGCATCGAACGTAGCGTCGGCGACCTCGGTGTCGAAGCGGATGTGCGGCGAAAGCCCGTATTTCGCGATGCAATGCTTCATGTAGCCCAGGATCTCGGCCTGCGGCGGGTAGGGGCCGGACCAGCGGTAGCCATGCTCGAACGAATAGGAATAGAGCGCCGCCGGCACATCGCACGCCGCGCCGGGATAGGTGTTGTCGCGCCACACGCCGCCGACGTCGGCGGCGCGCTCCAGGATCGTGAACCCATCGAAGCCCGCCTTCTTGAGCAGGATGGCGAGCGCGATGCCGCCGAACCCCGCGCCGGCGATCACGATGGTGGGGCTGGCCTGCCGCGCGGTCATAGCGGCGATCAGGACGATTTTCGGCCGGCGGTGTGATCCTGGCGCACCTCGTCGGCGTAGCCGACATGGATGCGGGCGTCGATCACATGGACCTTGCCGGCGCGCACCGCCGTCTCGCCGCGCTTGAGTGCGGCGGCGAGCGCGGCCGAGCCCTCGACCGGCCCTTCGGCCTCCGCGCCGTAGCCGCGCGCGATGGTCGCGAGATCGACCGGCGGATTGTCGATCTCCTGCCCGATGAACTTGTTCTCCACCGGGCGCCCGCGCGTGACCGCGACCCGCTCCTGGTGCGCGACATCGTTGTAGTAGGAGCGGTTGTTGGCGATGACGACGAGCAGCGGGATTCCCATGTGCACGGCGGTCCAGATCGCGCTCGATGCCATCAGAAAATCGCCGTCGCCGATCACGGTCATGGCAAGCCGACCCGACTCCTTCAGCGCGAGCGCCGCGCCGACCGCGAGGCCGGGCCCGGCGCCGACGCCGCCGCCGCCGTCCGAGCCCAGGAAGTCGAGCGGGTGGCGCAGCGCGACCGTCTCCATCGGATAGCCGAGCGAATAGCCCGCAACGGTGACGTCGCGCCCGGCGATGAAATCGCGCACCACCAGCGCGAGATCGCGCAGCCCCATCATGCCCGTGGCGCGCGGCGCGCTTAGGGTCGGCGCCTTGCGCGGCGCGAATTTCGGCGCGGCCGGCGCATCGGCGCCGCGCAGCCGGCGGATCGCCGCGGTGAGCGGGCTGGTGAGCTGGTCCGGCGTCTACAGGATCGGCACGTCGACCGGCGGCAGGCCCTGATGATCCATGCTCCAGCCGTTGTGGATGAACCGGTCGACCGAGCAGTTGATCACCTTGGCGCGGACCGGCGCATTGCGTCCGACCGAAAGCTGGAACGCGCCCTTCAGGTCGATCCAGTCGAGCGCCAGCACGACGTCGGCTTCCTTGAGAATGCCGGCGGTCTCCGGCGAGGGCCGCATGCGCGGCTCGTACGGGTGCAGCGGATGCTCGGTCGGGAACGCGGCCGCGGTCTTGTTGTCGGTCAGCACCGCCGCGCCGATCGACTCCGCGAGCGCGATGCGCGCGTCCCAATCGTCCTCGCGGCGCGACACCCGGCCCATCAGGATCACCGGCTTCTTCGCCGCGACCAGGAGCTTCGCCGCCGCCTCGACCGCCTCGGGCGCCGGCGCCGGCGGAATGCCGGGCGCGAAGCGCGCGACGTCGGGAAACGCGACGCCATCGGGCACCGCCGATTCCTGCAGCGCGACGTCGAGGCAGATATAGGTCGGGCCCAGCGGCGGCGTGGACGCGATCTGATGCGCGCGTAAAACCGACTCGATCGCCGCCGGAACCGAGCGCGGCTCGTCGTCCCATTTGGAGAAGTTGCGGATCAGCGCGCCCTGATCCTTCGCGGTGTGGATCCAGTCGATCCACGGTCGGCGCTGGTCGGCATCGCCCGGACCGGTCGCGCCGAACAGGATCAACGGCTGGCGCGCGCACCACGCGTTGTAGACCGCCATGCTCGCGTGCATCAGCCCGACGTT
>Ga0153915_10007876_pt1 | contig 10091 bp, 13 predicted proteins | sample Opewatmetagenome_2_FD_107003 | JGI IMG/M metagenome (GOLD analysis project Ga0153915, IMG submission 107003) | Freshwater wetland microbial communities from Ohio, USA - Open water 3 Core 3 Depth 3 metaG | ecosystem: Environmental > Aquatic > Freshwater > Wetlands | place: USA: Ohio, Lake Erie... | reverse complement strand
TCCTGATTTCTGAAATCTCGAGTTTTTCAACACCCACAGCCCTTATCGTAAGTTTGCGCCGTTTATTCGCCCGTCGTCCCGTAACTTACGCTAAGGCGATTTATCACTCGTTGACTGCCGGCCCACGACTGCCGGCCCACGAGCACAGCCCTAGTTTGCTTCTCGCCGATTGTGCAGCAGTTCCGCGTTAATGTGTGCGTACAAACCCGCGTACCTTGCCGCTTGCGTCGGAGTACCACCCCGCGATGTCGCCAGCGTTGTTGATGGATGTCGGATAAGTACTAGTTGAAGTCGGCACATCAAATGTCTTGATGGTGCCGTCGGACTCTCGTAAGAAGCCTTGGTACGAATAGCTTGCGTCCACGTAAAAACCCGAGATCTGTCCTGCCGGATTGATGGCAACCGGAGACGTTATCGTTGAATTGAGTACCTTGAAAAAGGTCATCGCACCATCGCGCTCACGCAGGAAAGCACGACCTCCGTCGGGATCAATTGCAATCGCGCATGAACGCTGGCACTCTCCCGTGATTTGGCCAGATGGGTTGATGGCGCTAAAGCGCGCACCTCTGAGATCCCAGAGCACTGTGACTGTTCCATTTCTAGGATCCCAGAACGCTGAAAGAATCGGCCACCAAGGCCCATCTAGCGCATTAAATTCTCCCACCATCCCGCCTTCTGGATTCATCGCGTATATGTACGCAAAATCAAATCCTGTGGGCGAGAATGCGGTGAAGGTACCATGTACATCCCGCAGAAAGCCACGGGCACGTACCGGGGGACCCATTGGGAGATGCGCTTCTCTGACCCACCCACACACTTCGCCTGACGGGTTTATCGCTGTCACAGCGGTTCCATAGATAACCCGACCCTCTGCCGGAGGAACGTCGAAGGTGATGATGGTGCCATCGCGCTCTCTCAAGAACCCGTGTCCGTCCGAATTGCCCGTTATCTGGCCTGCCTGGTTTATAGCTTGCGGGGACGTGAAGGTTGAACCGCTCACGTCGAAGGTAGTGATACGGCCATCTCGGGCGCGCAGAAAGCCGTGCTGCTGGCCGGTCGCGTCCTGGTAATAACCGGTGATCTGACCGGCGGAGTTGATGCCGGTAGCGTACGTTACGGTTGCGTTCGGTACATCGAAGGTATCGATGCTCGAGGCAGGACCCTTGGCAAAGCTGACGGAAGAAAAACATACGAGCATGAATATCGCTGCGATGCGAGAAGTGGCGGAGAACAGGAACCGTGTCATGGCTGGATTCCTTTCAACTCGGATTGTCACGATGTACAGGGCCGGTCCGGGACAGTCGTGATACCTGACATGCGCGCAGCCCAAGATCGAACGCTGCTCCCTGTCAGGATGGGTGCGGGGGACGCACCGCAATCGGGAACTCTAGTCGCACTGCAGACCAATGGCTCGTGACGAGTATCACGGCATGCTGTAACACCGTGCTATGCACGGTCCATAACGGGAATTTAGGATTGCAGAGAACAGCAGGCGATTCAGAGCAAGGGCGGGAAGGCGACGGCTGCGAAGCGGAGGCCCGGTCAAAATCGTAACTTGTGATAAGGCGATTTCACGCCAATCATTATGTCCTGTTGAATAGACGCGCCAGCAAACCCCGTCGCTTAGGAACGCTTTCTTTCAGCTTCTGCACCCTCCCCCAAATTTGGTCGGGCGTACCAGTTGCATCGAGGGACACTCCCAACTGCTTCGCGTACTCCGCGAAAGCCGTATGGAGCGTCATTCCGTTCTCGACGGCACGAAATCCACTCACATCGTCTTTCTCGATGAGGACCTTCAACCCACGGCCCTCAGCATCCCAGAACAGGTATTCGTCGTTCTCAATGTCTATCGCTTCCAAGTGATGAAGAATCCATGCAATATTCTCGATGCGGATAACCTCACCATCGTCGAGCCGCACGAATATAGGGAAAGCGACGCTCTGCTTGGAATCCATCGTGCTCACTATCGTAACTGTTGATAACAGCGCTTACCGTAACTTACGAATCATGCACCGCGTCTGGTGCAGCCACAAGCGAAAGTTACGTGAAGGGGATTTCACAACACTTACGCTGTCCGTGCCTGAGACGAGTATGTATCGCACTCCGTTCGGCAGGAGGCTAGCGCATGTTTTTTGCGGCAAACCGCATCGCCAAGAACGCCAGCGCAAAAATCAGGGCCAGGACGGAATACGACGCTACTCTGTCGAAGAGCGTCAGCGGGTGATACCGCGTCACAAACACGCTGCATATCCAAATGGCCCAAAGTCCGAAAACAACACTAACCGTCGCTGCGAGGACCCCGAGTAGCCGATGGCGTGTTTCCTTCATACGGAACCCAAAAGCCATTATGCTGTTACACGGTCAGTGTTTGGCAAAATACGCGACGAGGAATGCCCCAACAATGATGAGGCCCACATAGAGGGCAACCGCCAGCAGGAATCGTCTGTCGCGCTGGTTATGAAAATCGAATGTGCGGTTGTTGGGGATTACTCGGAGGACTGGCAGCATGGCAGCGAAAGACAGAGCGACTGCCGCGTAGAGAAACCAAACGCGGTGATTGGGAACCAAAAAGAAAGCGGCGACCAGCGCGGCACTTGACCACGAACAAATGCGGAATCCCTTAGAACGCAGATACTGGCGTGCGTGTTCGTTGTTTTGGGTGCTGCGCTCGCTGTCCAAGCCCATTACCTCAGGCGCATTATGCTCCCGCGTAATTGTTGTGAACAGGCCTTATCACTACTTACCCCGAATCATGCTGGCGGGGGAGCGTTGTGCGTACAGCGTTCTCAACTACCGAGCTGCCCGTTTCGAAACGACGGCAGGATGCGCACTCTTCGGGGGGCGACGCTGGCTTGGCCGGAATCCTTTGACATCGAGTTGAAGTTCAATGCAGATGCGCGCGACGGTGTTGCGGTGCACACCCAAGGCCGGTGCTGTCTTGCTGACATTGCCATCGCTTTCTCGGAGCGCGGCAGAGACAAAGGCCTTCTTGAACTCGTCCACGGCCTCCCTGTAGAGAATGCCGCCCCTGTGCATCTGTGTCACCAGCGAATCCAAACGCTCCTTCACGGCGAACCTCGTTCCCTTCGATTACATCGATTCCGCGCGCAAAGCAAGAGCGATTCTGCGGTGCTAATCGCACAAAGAGGCAGTCGAATGTGGAAAATGAGATGAAATCTCGCCTAAGGGACTACGGGCACAGCAGGCTGGAATTGATTTCCACTGCACCAATTATGGGCGTTGACAATGTTTGGTGCAGTGTCTACTCTTCCTCCCGTCGACGGCTGAAAGGGTTGGCGTCAATCATCGGTCGCCAGTCCAAAGTAGGCTGGGTGATCCGCAAGGCGAGGCGACTCGTTGAGCGGCCGGACCCGAAAAAACCGACGGTTCTGCGAGGTTCCGTTGGGGTTCGGCACTGCGAAAGCAGCGATCGCATCAAGGGGCTGTGACGGTACATGCGTCCACGTCGTTAACTCCCTCGCAGGAGTTGGCGGCTAGACCATAACCAATGTCACGGCCCTTTTAATTTTCCTGCCGCTCGTGTGATTCCTCCGCTCACCGACGTTACTTACGATAAGGCGATTTATCGCCAGTTACCTTCTCGCACGTATGACTACGTGTTCGCAGCGACCAGCAGTAAGCCAATACCGGAGAAGAACAAACAGATGCCATTGATTGCGAATCGGAGCGATCTACCGTAGTCCGAATCCTGCTCACCACGACCAAAAACGCTCTCACTTTTTCAGCTCTGGATTCCCAAATCGGAAGACAACCGGCGTATTTTGTCGCGCCTTTTTTGCTGCATGTCACAGCGTCAGCATTCTTCTCAAGGCTACAGTAACGACAGCAGAAGGGGCTTGCGGCGTTTAGCAAACTTGAATGTCGTGGAGTCACCTTCTACGAGCCCCCGGTGCCGCCCTTTAGCCCATGGCTATCGAACGCCGCTTGGGGGCCTGATGTAAGGGTCCTTCTACTCTCCATGAATCATGGCCTGTCTTCATTATGGGAACACCAGGGCAGACCGAACCGCAGCCGGGATTCACGCGCAATGTGTTGCTGCGCCACCCGGATATCTTGATTGAGTCACGCTGCGCATACTGCGGGCTGAGTATCATCGCGAATGCCCCAGAATCTCTCGACTACCAAGAAGAGGAGCATCGCAAGCACTGCAAATCGAAGGCGGGGGCCACCACGTCCGAATAGCGAACAGCGAGGCGGGAACCACACCTCCTCGCTTGGGCGCGATGAGCGCGTTCATCACATGGATCTCTTGATGCCCAGACTGGCGTCGCGGTGGCGGTGGTGACCTTCATCGTGAGTGGCACCGTCTTCTGGGGGCAGTGCCTGGAGATGTTGGCGGGCGTGCTGAGCGGCGGCTGGTTCGGGGCGCAGTTACGCGCAAAAAGTCGATCCTAGGAAAGTACGGGTTCAGCTTCGCGCTGGGCCTGGGGCTTAGCGCGTATTTCTTCGTTACAGCGCAGTAGCTTACTTTCGGGCCGGCTGTTGTCAACAAATGTTTTTGAGCTGTTCTGAATTCGTAACATGAAGCACCCGGAAGCCCAAGCGGAAGGGATTCCCGGTTGCTTGCCGGCAACGGGAGCGAACGGGAGCGGAGGGAGCTACCAAGTAGCGGATGCGAAGGCGGTTACGGAAGAGGTCATTGGGGCGGCTGCCCATCTTGCTCGAAGACCGTGTACGGCCTCGGAGTGTGGTACGGCGAGCTGCCGCTCAAATTGCTTCCGAGTCGCCGACTATTCGGGAACTGGAGGCGATACCTGCCTGTTGTTGACTAACACGGGATGGCGGCCTACTATCCCCGCATCATGGCGTTCCCGGGTCTCATTGTCGGGCGCACGCTGGGCCATTATCGAATTGTCGAGAAGATCGGGGCCGGCGGCATGGGTGTGGTCTACCGGGCGCATGACGAGCGCCTGGAACGTGATGTCGCCCTGAAGATCCTGCCGCCGGGAACCCTCGCCGACGAATCCGCGCGCAAGCGGTTTCGCAGGGAGGCGGTAGCCCTCTCCAAAGCGAACCATCCCAACATCGCCACAGTCCACGATTTCGACACGCAGGACGGATTGGACTTCCTGGTGATGGAATACATCCCCGGAACGACACTGTGCGAGAAACTGGCCAGCCGATCGCTGTCCGAGAAGGAAGTTATCGCCCTGGGAACGCAACTGGCCGAAGGCTTGTCCGCGGCACACGAACATGGGGTAGTTCATCGCGATGTGAAACCTGCCAACCTGCGACTCACCGTCGACGGGCGGCTGAAGATTCTGGACTTTGGGTTGGCGAAACTTCGACCCGCGGCGAGCGCCACGACGGAGAGTCAGAGTCTGACCGAGACGCACGCGGTGATCGGGACTCTGCCCTACATGGCCCCGGAGCAGCTACTGGGGGGAGAGATCGACGCTCGCACCGACATCCATACGGCGGGATTAGTGCTGTACGAAATGGCCACGGGACGACGCCCTTTCGCCGAGGTGGAACGCTCGCAACTGATCGGAGCGATTCTGCATCAGGCACCTGTACCACCGAGCCAGCTAAACCCAAATGTTTCGGCAGAAATAGAACGGATTATCGGCAAGTGCCTGGAGAAGGAGCCTGAGAACCGTTATCAATCAGCGAAAGAACTAGCAGTCGATTTGCGCCGGATAGCACTGGCGAGTAGTACGGCGCGGGGACCGTCCGCTACACGATTGCGCAGGGATTGGGCGAGCAAGACAGCGGTGGTAGCTCTCACTATGGGAGCGCTTCTGGTTATGGGGGCCCTGCTCTTCCGCTCGCGACGCGTGTACGCCCTAAACCCGTCCGACACAATTGTGCTCGCGGACTTCGTAAACTCCACCTCTGATCCCGTTTTCGACGACACGTTGAACCAGGCCCTTACGGTGGACTTGGAGCAGTCACCCTTTCTCAAGATCCTTCCGCAAGCAAAGATACAGGACACGTTGCGTCTCATGGGGCGCTCCCCGGATGAATCCCTGACACCGGAAGTCGGCCGAGAGCTTTGCCAGCGCGCCGGGGGTAAAGCAGTGTTATGGGGTTCCATCGCCACGCTGGGCACCCAGTATGTGATCGGACTAACGGCGGCGGAATGCAGCACCGGCGACCACCTGGCCAGCGAGCAGATACAGTCGGTGAACAAAGAGGCTGTGCTCAAAGTGCTCGGCAAAGCGGCGTCCGGCCTGCGAAGCAAGTTGGGGGAATCCCTGAGTTCGGTGCAGAAATTCGATGCGCCGCTCGAACAGGCCACCACAGCTTCGCTTGAGGCCTTGAAGGCCTACTCGCTAGCGAGAAAGACGCAATATCAAAAAGGAAACTCCGCTGCCATTCCTCTTTTCAAGCGCGCCATTGAACTCGATCCAAATTTTGCCGTCGCCCATGCTGCGTTGGGAATCGCGAATTCCAATCTCGGGGAACCCGGCTCGGCGAACGATTACCTGCAACGTGCGTATGAGCTGCGCGACCGTGTAAGCGAGCGAGAAAAGCTCCGCATCTCTGCCTTCTACCATAGCTATGTTAGAGGGGATTTGGTAAAAGGCAATGAGATTTACAAGCTCTGGGCCCAGGAGTATCCACGCGACGGAGTGCCTCTCGGTAACCTGGGCGCCAATTATTCCTACATGGGCCAATACGAGAAAGCAGTGTCACAAACGCTCGAGCACCTCCGCATCGACCCGGATGATGCGTTGGGTTACGGCAATCTCGTTGTGCAGTACGCTGCCCTGAATCGCTTCGACGAAGCAAAGGCCGTTTATCAGCAGGCGATGGCACGCAAGCTGGAAGACTCCGGCCTCCACGCGAACCTGTACGGAATTGCCTTTCTCCAAGCGGATGCCGCGGAGATGCAACGGCAAATTGCGTGGGCTGCCGGCCAACCGGGAGCGGAGGATCTGCTTCTTTCGCTAGCTTCGGACACCGAAGCCTTTTACGGGCACCTCTCAAAGGCTAGGGCATTGTCGCTGCGTGCAATCGATTCTGCCCGGCGCAGCGACCAAAAAGAAACCGCAGCAGGATGGCAGATCAATGCGGCGCTGCGCGAAGCGGAATTCGGGAACGCCACCCCGGCTCGTAAAGCGACTTCATCGGCGCTAGCACTGGCTTCCACGCGGGACGTACAGATTCTCGCTGCGCTGGCGTTAGCAAGAGCCGGAGCATTGGTGGAAGCGGAGAAAATCGCGCAAGGTTTGGCAAAGCGCTTTCCGCGCGACACTCTGATTAACAGCTATTGGCTCCCTACCATCAATGCGGCCATCGAAATTAATCGCAGGAATCCTTCCAAAGCAATCGAGATTTTTCAGGTTACAGCTCCGTACGAACTGGGCGAATCATATCCCCAGTTCCAAGTTGGCGGATCCCTGTATCCCGTCTATGTTCGGGCACAGGCTTACCTACTTCTGCACCGAGGTGATGAAGCTGCCGCGGAATTTCAAAGGATCATCGATCATCGCGGCATCCTGATGAATTGCCCGCTTGGGGCGCTTGCTCGCCTCGGCCTCGCCCGCGCCCATGCCTTGCAGGGCCACACCGTCACGGCCCGTTCCGAGTATCAGGATTTCTTCAACCTCTGGAAAGACGCCGACCCCGACATCCCCATATTGACGCAAGCCAAAGCGGAATTCGCCAAACTGCAGTAATTAGCAATAGCAGAAAAGGCGAACCCACTTCGGACGTCATCGCTGCATGGCAGCGGCTTTTAATTATGCTTTGTAAGGAACCTCACTTGGTGGGTGACGGGCAACTCGGAAGCAATCCCCTTCGAGAGAAAACGGCCTTCTGGGAGAGGTAGGAGTTGATCATTGGCGATAACAGCGCTTTGCGTAAGTTACGGTTTAGCACCGGCTGTGGTGCGACGCCGCGCAGGGTAACTTACGATAAGGCGATTTATCACTCGTTGAGTACCGAATCACTCCCCAGGCGACACGACACTTGACAGCCGGAGTGTTGTCAGGCTAGTAATTGAGCGATGCGGGGGCCTTCCCAAGGCGTTGTTGTCGTGCTGATGGCCTATGCGGTCATGCTGATCCTGGTCTCGCCGGCGGTACCTTCGCCCCTGAGCACGATGCCGTCGAAGGACACGGTGCAGCCGAAGCAAGTGAGTGTTCCGCTCGCGGCACTGCTGATTATCGCCCCGATCGTGAATTTGAATCCTCTTTACGAGATGGTCGCGGCGCCGCCTGTGCACTTTGGCGCGCGCGGTTCCGAAGTGATTGATCTGACCACCGCCCGGCTCTGCTGAGCCACGTTTCCCAATCAGCCCTAAGATTCTTGACTTCTCCTGCTACTCACCTGGGCAGAGGGTGGCGGCATCTGCGCCCGTGATCTGGAGACAAGTGCCATGTCTAGAACTCTCATCCCTCACGGCCGAGATGACCAGCCCGTCATTGACTGCTTCTATTGCAGTGAATGCACCTGGTCACAACCGATCTCATCAGAACCGTACGAGTTGCCGTACGCAGAAGTTGCGGTTGTTTGCCGAGAGTTCGAGCGGCACCGCTGCGAAAGTTTCGAGAAGCGGACGAAGACTGATGCGGCGTAAGCACTCGGCTGCAGGCAATCTCGCCTGCCACTGGATGATCCGCAAAGCATGCAGACTCAGGAGTAATGCAGCCCATGAAGAAGAAAAGCAGCCTCCGGGCCATACACCTCTTGAAAGGCTGGGGTGGAATCGCCCCGTAACTTACGATAAGGCGATTTCACGCCAATTACGCTTCTCTCACCTGCGGTGGCGTGAAACCGAAGCGAATCTCAAGAAGCGGACGCCGAGAATAATCGCGGCTGCGGTTATCACCCAAACAATGACGTTTCCGACCAATGCAAGGCGGAATGAGACTCGCGGGTTGTTGAAGTCCTCCAGTGCCGGTGCAGCGTAGGCTAGGGCGAAGAAGATGCCTGCGACAACTGCAATAACGCCGATGCTCCCAGACAGCAATCGTTTCAGCATGACAGCCTACTGTAGCGCGGAAAGCGCTGAATCCAACGTAACTGGCGTGAACAGCACTTATCGTAAATCAGCGACAAACAGCTTGCGGGTCTGTCAGGCCGACTTCGCCTGCCTTCAAATTGGAAGATGGCGTGTTGGCAGCTTCATCCCTAACCTATCAAGGTCCACTCCGATGAGCGCCAGGATGGCTTTGTATGCATCGAGCAGCGCGGAATGGATAGTTCTCAAGGTCCTTCAGCATAAGGGCTCTGCCTTCCTCTGAATTCCTGCGGAAATTATGGCTCCGGTAGAAGGAATGGAAGAGGCGGTTGCGTTCCTCAAGCGCCCTGGAAAGAACACCGTCCAGCGCATCGAGCGACTGCGTGTGATTGTTCAAGCTTTTGAGGAGCTGGCCGAGCGTATGGCGATTGATGGAGCCCAAAATATCTGCCGCCTCTGCCGGATTCGCGTTTTCTAGCAGTCCCTCATTCCCACAGCGGAGTTGCAGAAGCATGTTGCCAAGCTCAGTTTCGATAAGCTGAGCCGCTTCCGCGGCTTCGCCGAATTTCCGGTAAACATCATCAAGGGTGGGCATGGCATTCACCGAATGCTCTCAGCCGGATTATGCGCCCGCTCGATTGTTCATAACAGGCCTTAGCGTAAGTTACGGGTCGAAACGGCGTTCCCGGTATGGCGTCGCAGCCGGTTGAATGCCCACGGCGAATGCGCTAATCACGAAGCTGAGCACACCCGCGCTAACACAAAGCAACATTGGAATGCCGAAAATCATGAACAGGACTGCGACGCCGAGGTTTTTCTCGCCCGGTGACCGAGCCTGCTCCCACTTGGTTGTTATTTCCAACGCGATGTACAGCAGACCCGAGAGGCCGATCAGAGCAAAGCCAACTAGTGCAGCCGTTTTCGACGTCCTGGTGCTCATGGCAGCATTATGGTCTAGCTTGATTGTTGATAACAGCCCTTATCGTAACTTACGTTTCTGCACCATGGACGGGGCAATCTGTAACTTACGATATGAGGATTTATCACTCGTTATCGGGTACTCGCGGTTTTACCGGGTAATTTCCGGATTGCTGACCACACGCCCAGTAAGCGGTTTTTGCCCCGTGATACTTTGGTGAGCATGCCAATTCCGTATTAC
>Ga0153915_10007875_pt1 | contig 10093 bp, 6 predicted proteins | sample Opewatmetagenome_2_FD_107003 | JGI IMG/M metagenome (GOLD analysis project Ga0153915, IMG submission 107003) | Freshwater wetland microbial communities from Ohio, USA - Open water 3 Core 3 Depth 3 metaG | ecosystem: Environmental > Aquatic > Freshwater > Wetlands | place: USA: Ohio, Lake Erie... | reverse complement strand
CGCTGGGCTTCGTTACCTTTGGCATTGAGGAGCAACTGGTAAAGGACCATGCCGTATCTCATGTTGGCGAAGAAGTTGCTGCCAAAAAACTTGGTCCACTGAGCGTTAAAAACATGGGCCGGGCTTGTCTGCAGGATGGTGACGCTCTCCGCGCTGAACTTGGAGGCTCCCCGATCGTCCGTGATCCGGTCGGAGTAGTTATAGGAAAGCATAAACTTGTCGTTCACTCCCGGCTGGAAGCTCAGCTTGAAATAGGGATAGGGCAGCATGGTTTTGAAGGGCTTCTCGTTGCCCGGGGTTACGCCGGCAGGATAGCCGGCGACAAAGGCTTCCGTCTGGTCGAAACTGCCGTTCAGAAAGAACCACAGCTTGTCCTTGATGACCGGTCCGCCCAGGGTGAAAACCGGCTCGATTTCGAGCTTGTTTCCGCTCTTCGATCCCGCCAGCGGAGTGCCGTGCGTATTGACACTTTTCAGCTTCTCATGGTTGTAGTAAAAGGAGGCACTGCCGCTGAACCTGTTGCCGCCCGATTTGGTCACGACGTTGATCATGGCGCCGCGGACACTGCCGTACTCCGCGGGCAGCCCGCCGGCTGCGATCGAAATTTCTTCCATGATGTCCAGCCCGAAATTGACACTCTGCGTACCGGTGGCGGCATCAACCAGGTTCACGCCGTCCAGAAGGTAGGAATTGTCCATGGTAGAGCCGCCATAGGCTGAATCGTTGGTGACGCCGGGGGCCATGTTGACATAGGTTCCCAATTGGCGCTGGGCAGGGATCGACTGGAGAAACATCTTATCCAGGTTGGCCGGGCGGGTCGTCCGCTGCTTGTCGACCGTCGGGCTCTGGCCGACTACGGTGATGGCCTCTTCGACGGTTTTCATTTCCATGGTGATATCGATCGTCGCCGTCCGGGCGACTTCTACTCGCACGCCCTTGCGGACCACCGTTTTCATCCCCGTCAATTCGAACGTCATCTGGTAATCACCGGGGGCCAGTGAGGCGAATCGGAAAGCCCCGGTCGATCCCGTGACAACGGACTTGGAGGGAATGATCATGGCCGGAGAAGTGATGGTCACAGAGACTCCCGGCAGTCCTTCGCCTTCCGGAGAGAGAACACGGCCGACGATGTTGCCGGTTTGGGTCGTCTGGGCAAAGGCCAGCCCGGCAATGAGAAGAATTGCCGACATCAAAATAAATTTCTTAAACATTTAAACCTCCTCCGCAAATTAATCCTTTTTTTTAAGATTAAAGCTTTTAGTTGATATGTTCGTGAAAGATTACTTCACCTCCTTGTCATAGATTTGTCAAAAATAGCCAGCAAAATATATGCCAGGTTTTAGGAGAAAAAATACCCTGATAGACAGCAACAAGATCTGAAAAAATCCAATAAATTGAACAGAAATCCAATTTTACGTATTTTGCTCCTTCTATTTCGTATCTTCACCGAGGACCTTAAAAAGCGATTTTAAGGCCGCTTCCGGGCTGGCCGTTGTCTCCACGATCCCGCCGGTCGCCTTGGCGATTTGGGAAAAGACGTCATACATATCCGCCGAATGTTCCTTGAAATCCTGGACCGAGGATTTATCCTTAGGTTTGATATAAAGAAAATGAAGACTGACCTTTGCCTCTTTTAAGATATCGATAAATTTTTGCGGGTCGAAAGGCATTTTTTGATCATCGCTCGAAAAAAGCTCGGCCACTATAAAAGCAATTTCAGGATTAGCCCTCAAGCGAGACAGCGTGTCCTTGCTGGGAATCGGCCTGAACTCGGCCTCGTAGAGCATGACCATATGATTTTGGCCCTGCTGAGCTTTAAAAATATCAACGATTTTCATCAGAAGCGGCTCGTTGACCTGGCGCAGCGTCCGCAGGTTTTCCATATCCTGGCGATACATGGTCAGGGAATTTTTTACACCGGCCAGGGCATCCGCGCTCGAGGTCTGGCCGCCTTCGAGGGCGCTGACTTGATTCTTCATCTCGTTGATAATGATTTTATAGCTGGTGCTGCAAGCCGCCGTGTCGCCTCGGAGTCTTTCCTTCATAGCCTCGCTCAATTCTTTTTTCGGCTTGGCCAGGGTGTTCTTGGAAAAGCCATAGGCCCGGGCCGGAGTATAGATAATCAGCTGATCGTCTGGGGCTAAGAGCTGAGTGTAAAAGAACGTGACGGCATCGCCGACCTCTCTTGTGTAATTGAGGATGTCAAACAAAATAACAAAATTTCGGGGCATACTCCCTGCTCGCGGCGCGCTTGGCTGCGCCGCCAGGACGAGGGATAATGCGATCAATCCGCTGAGCCGCGACATCTTTTTCATAAAATCCTCCAATTCATGCTCCTGGAAATTCGTTTCTCCCTTCTCTAAATGCTTCCCTTTGCCAGCTTGGCGATCATGTCGCTTTCCCTGATAAAAAAGTATAAGACCGGTGATACTCGATGTCAAGAAATGTATGGGCGGCGCATAGTCCGCCCGAACAGCGTTGTCATTTTAATTATTACCTCGATATTTGTATCCTTGACTTCTTTCACTGGCAGGCGGTATATTTTTTGCCTGGCGAAAAAAAATGGTTTCTATTTCTCAGGGATCGGGTCTCGGGCAGGGACGAAGAGAGCGCTTCCTCAAGCTTATTCCCCTATTGACCATCGTGGTCTTAATCTTTGCGTTCCAGCCGGGCTGCAAAAAGGGCGCGAAGATCCCCAGCCTTAAGCGCGGCGAGAATTTCAATCTGCTTCTCATCACTATCGATTCCCAGAGGATTGACCGCATCGGCGTCTACGGCCTTGGCGGCGCTCTAACTCCGAACATCGACCGCCTGGCGGATAAAGGGTTGATGTTTAAAAGCTGTTACGCGTCCGTTCCCATGAGCCTGCCCTCGCACTGCACAATTTTTACGGGCAGAGAGCCTTTCGCCCACGGCGTCCGCAACGACGCCGATATCTTACCTGAAGGCGAACAGACCTGGGCGGAAGTGATGAAAAATCAGGGGTTTGAGACCTATGGCCTCGTCTCCTCCTACCTCCTCCATTCTAAATTCGGCCTGAAACAGGGTTTTGACGCGTTTGATGATTCGCTCGATTACTCCTCCCTAATTCACAATGTCCAGACTGCCGTAGCCGCGGACCGTGTCTTTGCCAGGTTTCAATCCTGGCTTGAAAAGCGGCCGCCCACTAGGTTCTTCGCCTGGGTTCATTTTTCCGACCCGAAGGCCCCGTACGAGCCTCCTCCGGAATACGCCAAGAATTTTGAAAACGATCCTTACGGCGGCGAAGTGGCCTTGGTCGATCATCACGTCGGAGAAATCATTCGCAGCCTCGAGATCAAAAAGCTCCTGGACCGGACCGTGGTCGTAATCGCCGGTAGTCACGGCGAATCTCTTCACGAGCACCGGGAATGGGGCCACGGCCTTTTCTGCTATGAAACGACTCTCAAGGTTCCCTTGATTATCTATAATCCCGCCGTTTTCAAGGAAAAACTTATTGTCCCTTCCAGGGTCAGGCTGCTGGATCTCATGCCGTCCCTTCTCCAGCTCTTCAACCTGGAAATCCCGGCCGGGGTCCAGGGAAAGAGTTTTTTGCCTCTTCTCTCGAAAAAGAATCAGGATCGGCAGATTGATCAGCCGGTCTATTTTGAAAGCTTATACGGCTCCAGGGAGATGGGGTTTGCCCCTTTGACCGGCCTCATCAGCGAAAAGTACAAGTACATCTCCTTGCCGGAGGCTGAGCTGTACGACCTCGAAGCCGATCCCGCCGAAACGGAAAACCTGGCTTTGACAAAAAACGACGCTACAAAAAAAATGGACGCTGACCTAGGGCGTTTTATCGAACGGCAGCCGGGGAAAAAACGGGAAGCCCCGGGAAAGTTTGCGCAGAGCCTGGGGGGTACTCGGGCCATCGACCCGAAAAAGGGAATCGAAGCCATGGAACGGATGATCGAGGTAGAACGACTGGTTTATTCCAAAAAATGGGCAGAAGCGGAAAAGGAGCTCCAAAGCATCCGGGCGGAGTTTAAAGACTGGAGGCTGCCCCAAGTTTACGACTATCAGTATCTGCTGGATAAGAAAAAGAACGATCTTCGAAAGATGGAAGAAACTTTAAGACAAGCGGCTCGAGAATACCCGGGGGTCGACCGCTTTAAGCTTTCTTTAGCGCAATTATTAGTCTCGACGGGACGGCCGGGAGAGGCAGAAAAAATTTATACCGAGGAATTGGCCGGAAATCCAAGGCTCAGCCAAGCCAATATTCTGTTGGGAACGATCTTTCAGAAAACCGGCAGGACTGCCCAAGCGCTCTCCTGCCTGGAAAAAGCATTGGACCAGGAGCCGCAGAACATTCGGCTTCAGCTTGAATATGCCGCCCGGCTGTCCGACCTCGGGGAAAAAGAAAAATCTCTGGAAATCCTGAAAAATCTTCTGAAAAATCGCTCTCTGACTGCCGACCCCGCCGGCCCTGATATTCAGGCCGATATCGGGGGGATGCTGATGAAAATCGGCGAATTCGAGATGGCCAACACATTGCTCCTGGACCTTGTCGCCGGCGGCAAGGGCAACAGCATGGTTTGGACTCAGATCGGGCTGGGATATCTCAACAAGGGAGATCTGGAAAAAGCCCGTGAATCTCTGGAAAAAGCACGCTCTTTGGATCCCCATAATGCCTTGGCTCTGAGCGCTCTGGGCACCTTCCACCTCTCGCTTTTCAGGCTGCAAAAACAAAAAGACGACCTGGAAAAAGCGATCTCCTATTATTCTCAAGCCAAGGAAGCCTCGCCCGAACTCGCTTCCGCCATCAACGGGCTGGGCGTCGCCTTCAGGTATGCCGGAGATTTGGAGCGAGCCATCACCTGCTGGAAACAGGTTCTGGACATCGATCCCGGCTTTACCGATACCTACTTCAACCTGGGAATCACTTTGATCGAAACCGGCCGAAAGCAGGAGGCCCTGAAGGTCCTGAACGTATGCAAAGAAAAATATTCGGACCGTCTGGCCGAGAAGGAACGGCAACAATTGGAAAGCTTGATTCGAGAAATAAAATAGCCCTGAAAGAGAAAGCATCGTTGGTCCCTCAAAAGGATAACAACTCTAAGAAAGGCGGGCGACGCGGCCCGCGTCTGTGGGCGTCCCGCCTTTTGATCACGATCCTCATCCCTCTCGTGCTCCTCGGACTGACGGAGCTGGGCCTTCGGATATTCGGATACGGATACAAAACGTCTCCGTTCATCGCTTACGAATTGAACGGCCGCAGGGCCTTTTGCGACAACCTCCGGTTCCCATGGCGATTTTTCCCTCCCGATATCTCACGGGATTTCAACCCCTTCATTTTCATGGCTGAAAAACCCGAAAACGTCTATCGAATTTTTATCCTGGGCAGTTCTGCTGCCCAGGGAGTGCCCGACAGCGCCTTTGCCTTCGGACGCATCCTGGAGGTCATGCTGGAGGAGACATTCCCCCGGGTCAAATTTGAAGTGATCAATACCGCCTTAACGGCGGTCAATTCCCATGCCGTCTTGCCGATAGCCAAGGAGTGTCTCAAGCACCAGGCCGACTTGTTGATTGTCTACATGGGCAATAACGAAGTCGTCGGCCCTTTCGGTCCCGGAACCGTATTCGCCCCCTTTTCCAGCCTTGCACTTATCCGTTTCAACATGGCTTTAAAAACCTTGCGTCTCGGGCAACTCTTGGCCGGACTGGCCCAGTCGTTGGTCATGAAAAAAAATGATCTTCGCGTCTGGCGCGGGATGGAAATGTTTCTGGAGAGGCAAATTCCGGCCGACGACCCCCGGCTAAAATCGGTTTACCGGTATTTCGCCGGCAATCTCGAGGATATCGGCCGGGCGGCCCGCCGCAAGGCTGCCCCGGTCATTTATTGTACGGTCGCCGTCAACCTAAAAAACTGTCCCCCCTTTGCTTCCAGCCACCATGTCGATCTGTCCGCCGGCCGCCGGGAAGAATGGGAGAGTTTTTACCGCCAGGGAATCGAGAGAGAGAACGCTGGGGATGATCAAGGCGCCGCCGAGAATTATCGGTCTGCCTCAGGGGTCGACGACGGCTTCGCCGATCTCGCTTTCCGGATGGGAAGCTGCGACTGGCGGCGGGGAGATTACGAGAATGCCAAGCTTTCTTTTTCAAAAGCTCGGGAACTCGATACTCTCCGTTTTCGGGCTGACGGGGAAATCAACCGCCTGATCCGGGAAACGGCCGCCGGCCGGGAATCGGAAAGCCTCTTTTTGGCGGATACGGAGAAGGTGCTTGCCGCCCAATCTGATCATGACATTCCCGGTGAAGAGCTTTTTTTAGACCATGTTCACATGAATTTCAAAGGCAACTATCTCATCGCCCGGACTTTATTTGACCGGATTCAACCCCTGCTTCCAGAAGGCATGAAAAAAACCGGAAACGCGGCCGCCGGCCCGCCCAGCCTGGAGACATGCGCTGAAAAACTGGCCTACACGGATTGGGATCAATACTATATCGCCGAGGAGATGCTCAACGATTATATCAAGAAACCCCCGTTCAGCAATCAACTCTATCATGCGGAGCACGTATCAAGATTGGAGAAAGAGCTGACCAGCCTGAGAGCTCGGCTCTCGGTCGAAGTCGTCCAAAAATGCGCGGCCCAGTACGAAGCCGCCCTTGCCCGTTCGCCCCAGGATTGGTGGCTGCACTGGAAATTTGCTTATCTGCTTTATCAGGGCTTAAAAAAGGACCGTGAGGCTCTCGAGCATCTTCGCAGAGTCTCGGAATTGGTACCTCACTCCGTCAGGGGGTATTCCGGCATGGCTTTTCTTCTGCATCGGTTGGGAGACGCTGATGGTGCCATCGATTGTTGTCTGAAGGCTGTGGCGATTGATCCTACCAAAGCCGATATCGAAAACATCCTGGCGGCGGCCTACGAGCTGAAAGGGTGGCCGGACAAAGCCGAAGCCCGCTACAAAAAGGCTATCGAGATACAACCTTATTATGTCGCGCCCTATACGAATCTAGCCTCCCTGTATGCGAAGAATAACCGGCTCCAGGACGCCGTAGATATCTGTCGCCAGGGCCTAAAGGTCGTCCCTGACGCCGCGGATCTCTATGTCAGGCTGGCTGACTGCCTCAACCAAATGGGACAACGGGACGAAGCCATCACGGAACTAAAAGAAGCGCAGCGCCTCGACCCGCAGAATGCGTCCGTGAATCAGAAGCTTGATGAGATCCTCTGGGAAAAAATCAAGAAATGAAATCCCCCTTGGGGCGGCGCTTGGGCCGCCCATGCCTCGTCACCTTATTTATTGTGTTTGTATTAAAACAGCGTATAAATAAAGGGCGCTACGCCGGAAACAGAGGCGAAGACAAGAAACAATCCAAACAAAACTAAAACGACGACCAGGGGGATCAGCCACCACCTCTTCCGCTTCCAGAGGTAGACAAAAATATGGCCGACCGTCCCGGCGTTCGCGGCAGCCCCTTTCAGCCATTTTTTCATTCCGCCTCCTGTCATCGTCCTTTGGTCACCAAGAAATTCCCGATGGCGAGCATATCCAAGCCGCTCTTGCGGAATGTCCGGAGAGCATCCGCCGGGCTGGCGACGATCGGCTCGCCGCGCAGATTGTAGGAGGTATTCATCAAAACCGGCACCCCGGTCGCCTGACCAAACTTCTCAACGACTCGATAATAGCGCGGATTCGTTTCGCGCTTCAAGGTCTGCAGCCGTCCGGTTCCCCAATGGTTGACGGCGGGAATCTGAGCCTGCTTATCCGGATGGATCGGGGCGACGAGAAGCATAAAGCGGGCGGGATAATGACGTTCCGGCTGAAAGAGGTCAAAGTATTGCCCGGTTCGCTCTTCCAGGATCACCGGCGCGAAAGGCCGAAACGGCTCCCGGAATTTAATTTTGGCATTGACGATGGTTTTCATGTCTTCCCGGCGCGGATCGGCCAGGATGCTGCGGTTGCCCAAGGCGCGCGGCCCCCACTCGAATCTTCCCTGAAACCATCCGGCGACCTTGCCTTGGACAAGCCCTTCGACGATGCGATCCAGCAGCGGTTCGTCATCGCCAAACTCTTCAAACGTCAGTCCCTCCTTTTTTAAAGAATCGGACACCTCGTCCTCCGAAAATTCTTCTCCCCAGTAGCAATTTTCCAGGACAAACCGCCGGGGCTTTTTGAAGAGCTCATGATAAGCGTACAGGGCCGCTCCGAGCGCGCCGCCGGAGTCCCCGGCCGCAGGCTGGATATAGACATCCTCAAAAGGGGTCTCGCGCAGGATGCGGCCGTTGGCGACGCTGTTCAAGGCCACGCCGCCGGCCAGGCAAAGCTTTTTCAGACCGGTCGTTTTGTGGGCATGAACGGCCATCTTCAGCAGGATCTCTTCCGTCACCCGCTGGATGCTGGCGGCGATGTCGGCATACTTTTGGTTCTGGCGAGCTTGTCCGCCGTCCCAGCGGGGATGGTCCTGGCGGGGATGGGTTCGATCAGTATAAAAATCAGATTCAGGGGCACGCGGTTTTCCGAACAGGTCGGCGAATTTTTGATTAAAGGTGTGCTCCGTCGAGTGATAAAAGCTGAAATAATCCATGTTGAGACGGAAGCTGCCGTCCTCATCGACTTGGACCAGCTTGTAAACCTGATCCAGATAGCGGGGTTCGCCGTAGGGGGCCATCCCCATGACCTTGTATTCGCCTTCATTGACTTCAAATCCCAAGAAGGCGGTGAATGCCGAATACAGGAGTCCGAGAGAGTGAGGGAATCGGATTTCTCCGGTCAGGCTAATCGCGGAGTCTTTCCCGTCCTCCCAATCGGCCTTCCCCCGGCCGATGGCCGCCGTTGTCCATTCGCCGACACCGTCCACAGTCAGGATGGCCGCTTCTTCGAACGGTGAACAGTAAAAAGCGCTCGCGGCATGCGAGGTGTGATGCTCGGCGAAGAGGACCCGTTTCTGGGAAACCCCCAAGTGACGAACGATCTGACCCCTGATCCATAATTTTTGGTTGAACCAGGCGATCATCGATTCGCGGAAGACCCCCCAGGCCCTGGGATAAGCGCCGAGAGAAGTCATCAGGATCCTCTCGAACTTGACCAGCGGTTTCTCATAGAAGATCACGTAGTCCAGGTCGCCGCCGCGGATCGTCCCGCGCTTTAAACAAAAATCGATGGCCGAAGCCGGGAATCCATAATCATGCTTTTTCCTTGAAAAGCGCTCCTCTTCAGCGGCCGCGACGAGCGTCCCGTCTCTGATCAAAGCTGCGGCCGCATCATGATAAAAACAGGAGATTCCCAAGATGTCCATCAAAAGGCTTCCCGGGCCCGCTCGAGATCAGTCGCTTCTTTCGGACGCGGTTCCCAGCGCGGCGGTCGGCGTTTGAGTTTCAGAGGGTCGCTGAAAAACGTCACCACCAAGCCGAAGGGCGCGGCCAGAGTAAAATAAAAAATGGTCATCAGCAGCCGGCCCAGAAAATCCCCCGCCCGGCGGCCGAAGGCCTTCCATTTTTTCCAAACCGTGGTCCATGAGCTCATTTCGTTTTCTTTAAGATTTTACCATAACAAGAGGCCGTTGAAGAGGAAGACCGATCAACTGGCTTTTTTCGTGCTAGGGCTTCCGCAGGAAACGGTTGAAGAAGTCATCGGCCGCGTTCAGGACCATGGCCCACTTTTTGAACACCAGAAAATCATGCACTTCATCGGGGAAGACGATCAGCTCGTGATGGACGTTGCGGGCCCGGAGCAGCTGGACCAGCCCCGTGGTCTGCGAGAAAGCGACGTTGCGGTCATCGTCGCCGTGGACGAGGAGCACGGGAGATGTCCATTTGTCGATCGTGGCGAGAGTCGAGGCCTTAAAGGCCGTGCTGTTGGTATCCAGGGAATTCCCCCATTGGTGCACGCCGGCGATATCCACGCCCGCCTTGAAGATGTCGGAATTGCGCGACAGGCCCATCGCCGTCAGCAGGCCGCCGTAGGACAGTCCCCATAACCCGATCCGGTTGGTGTCGACATCGGGTCTGGACTGCAGATACTTGGCGGCCGCCACGATATCCTGGTATTCGGACGATCCCGCCCGACCGCGATTGGGGGCCATCCGAAAATCGCGGCCGTAGCCGATGCCCGACCGGTAGTTCACCGAGATG
>Ga0153915_10007874_pt1 | contig 10094 bp, 6 predicted proteins | sample Opewatmetagenome_2_FD_107003 | JGI IMG/M metagenome (GOLD analysis project Ga0153915, IMG submission 107003) | Freshwater wetland microbial communities from Ohio, USA - Open water 3 Core 3 Depth 3 metaG | ecosystem: Environmental > Aquatic > Freshwater > Wetlands | place: USA: Ohio, Lake Erie... | reverse complement strand
TGGGCGCGTACCGCGCGGTGAAGAACGTGGTGTTGAGCGTGGGGCTCGACACCTCGTAGTGCATGCTGTAGCGCTCGACGCCGGCCCCCAGCCGCAGGGCGTGGTTGACCCCCAGGTCCGGCTCCACGGCCACCCCGCCGCTCCAGACCCTGGCACCGTTGTCGAACCGCGCCAGGTTGGGCAGCAAGCCCAGCTTGGATTGAAAGTCGCTCACCGACGCGCGCGCTTCCAGGAGCGAGCCACCCACCGGCTGGCGCCAGGTGAGCCCCAGCAGGGCGTTGCCCCAGTCGAAAACCAGGTTGACGGGATCGCGCGTGGCGGTCGAGTCCACCAGCGGAAAGTTCAGGTCATCCCGCCCCCAGTAGCCGGTGAGCGCGATGAAGCCGTCCCTGCTGGTGGGGAGCTGGAGCTTGGTCAGGGCGTCGCTGAAGTAGTAGGGCAGGACTTCCTTGGTGAAGGCGCTCACCACCGCGTCGAGATAGGTGCGGCGCACCGAGGCGAGCCAGCTGGCGCGCCCCGGGAGCGGTCCCTCCAGGAGCAGCTTGCTGGAGAGCAAGGACACCCCGGCGGAGCCGTGCACCCGCAGCGAATCCCCGGGCCGGATGCCGATGTCCAGTACGCTGCTCAGCCTTCCGCTGTAGCCCGCGGGGAATCCCCCGGTCAGGAAGTCCGTCTGGCCGATGGCGTCCGCGTCGAAGGTGCTGAACAGCCCGCCCAGGTGGCTGGGATTGAACACGGTGACGCCGTCCAGCAGCACCAGGTTCTGGTCGGCCTCGCCGCCCCGCACGTTGTAGCCAATGGAGTAGTCGTTCTTGGCCACGGTGCCGGGCAACAGCTGCACCGTGCGGATCACGTCCGGCTCCAGCAGCGAGGGGGCCGCGGCGCGCATCTCCTCGCCGGACATGCTGATCACGCTGGGCTGGGCGATCTCCTCGAAGCGCACCCGCGGCACCACCGGTTGCTCGCCCCGCACTTCCACCGCCTCGAGCTGCAGCACCAGCCGCGGAAGGTAGATCGTCACCGTGTCGCGGGCGGCCGGCAGGGGGATGGTGTCGGGATGGAATGCCGGCGCCCGGGCCACCAGCACCAGGTCGCGGGCCGGCGCGCCGCGCAACAGAAAGGCGCCGGTCGAGTCGGTCGCGACGCGGAGGCGGGTGCCCTGGATGTCGACCTGGGCTCCCGGCACGGCGGTGGAGTCGCGCTGTTCCAAGACGCGGCCGCTGATCGCCCGTTCCTGCGCGGACGCGCGCAGCGGGAGGGCAGCCAGGAAGGCCGCGACCAGCGCCCCTGGCACGGTGCGAGACATGCTCTCAACGTTAAGACGTTGGGACGGAAGCCGCCCAGACGGTGTGACAGGAGGTGCTCCGATGCCGCGCATCACGGTAATGGTGGTCCTGGCGTTGGTCGCCCTTACGCCACGGGGGATGGCGCAAAGCGACGATTGCACGTACGACCGGTGCGCCCTGCGAATCCATCGAGGTTTCTGGGGGCCGCGCCTGGTCCGCGGCATGGACGAGGACAAGGTGGCCGGGCTCGGCATGTTCGCGCCGCGCTTGGCGCTCTTCGCCCAGCGCTCCGACTCGGCGGCCCGCTACTATGAGCTGTTCCGCAAGTCCCACAACCAGGGGAGCGCGCTGGCACTGGCCGGGGCCATCGTGTTCACGGCGTTCACGCTCAGCCACGGACCGGATTGGAATCAGCAGGTGACCACCGCACAGGGAGTGGGAATGTCCGTTGGCGCGGGGCTGATGCTGGCCGGCGCCATTCGTTTGGCCCCATCCCACAACCGGCTGTCGAAGGCGGTGTGGTGGTACAACCGCACGCTGGCCGGAAGCAGCGGCCCCTGACGGGACCGCTCAGGACGAAAGGGCCGGCGCGCGGGCCTGCTCCAGCGCCAGCAGCCGGCGCTTGAGGTCCAGCCCGCCGCCGTAGCCACCCAGCCCGCCCCCGGTGTTCACCACCCGGTGGCAGGGGATGATGATGGGAATGGGGTTCTTGTGGTTGGCCGATCCCACCGCCCGCGCTCCTTCCGGGCTCCCCAGGCCGCGGGCGATCTCGCCGTAGGTGCGGGTCTCACCGTAGGGAATCGCGAGCAGCGCGTCCCAGCAGCGGCGCTCAAAGGCCGTTCCTTCCGGCGCACAGCGCACGGCGAACCGCGCACGCGTTCCCGCGAAATACTCCTCCAGCTCCCGCGCCACCTGCCGTTCCAACGGCGTCTCCGGGGGCCGAGTGGCCCTGCCGTGAAGCCGGATGTGGGTCACCGCGCCGTCCTGGACGGTGACGGCCAGGTTGACCAGCTGGGAGGCAACCAGAAATGGGGTGGTGGACATGAGGGAAAGCTCACCTGGCTGGTGGACGCTGCCAAGATCGGCTGGTAGCGTTGAGGGTACTATGAAACGACCCGTCCTGGCACTCGCGTTCCTGCTCGCGGCCGGTCCGGCCGGAGCCCAGACCCAGACCACCTTCTCCCACGCCGACTCGCTGCGCGGCGCGCTCAATAGCCCGGGCCGCGCCTGGTGGAACGTGACGTTCTACGATCTCTTCGTCGCGATCCATCCCGCCGACAGCAGCATCCAGGGCGTGAACGGCATCAGCTACCGGGTGCTCCAGCCGGCCCGGGAGATGCAGATTGACCTGCAGGTGCCGCTGGAGGTGGACAGCATGGTGCAGGACGGCCGGACGGTGACCTACCGCCGCGACGGCAACGCGTTCTTCGCCTCGCTCGCGGCGCCCCAGCCCGTGGGCCAGATCAAGACCATCACGGTCTACTATCACGGGAAGCCGGTTTCGGCGCGGCGGCCGCCCTGGAGCGGCGGGTTCACCTGGACCCAGGACAGCCTGGCGCGCCCCTGGATCGTGACCACGGACGAAGGCCTGGGCGCCAGCGTCTTCTGGCCCAACAAGGACCAGTGGGCCGACGAGCCCGACAGCCAGCGCATCGCCTTTAACGTCCCGGATCCCCTGATTGACGTGTCCAACGGCCGGTTGCGCGGGGTCACCCCCAACGCGGACAGCACCACCACCTACACCTGGTTCGTAACCAACCCCATCAACAACTACGCGATCGCGGTGGCGACGGGACACTACGCCCACTACAGCGACATCTACCAGGGAGAGAAAGGCCAGCTCACGCTGGACTTCTGGCCGCTCGACTACCACGTGGACGCCGCCAAACGGCAGTTCCCGCAGGCCATCAGCATGCTGCAGTGCTTCGAGCACTGGTTTGGGCCCTATCCCTGGTACGAGGACGGCTACAAGCTGATCGAGGTGCCCAATTCCGGGATGGAGCACCAGAGCGCGGTGGCGTACGGCAACTGGTACGAGAACGGGTACCGGCGCCGCGACGTCTCGGGTACCGGGATCGGCATGAAGTTCGATTTCATCATCGTGCACGAGAGCGCGCACGAGTGGTGGGGCAACAACCTCACGGCCAAAGACAACGCCGACATGTGGATCCACGAGGGCTTCGGCAACTACGCGGAGAACCTTTATGTGGAATGCCAGTTCGGCAAAGAGCAGGGCGCCCAGTACCTGATCGGGTCCCGCCACAATATCCTCAACGACCGGCCCATCATCCCGCCCTACGGGGTGAACGCGGACCCGCCCCTGGATCAGTACTACAAGGGCGGGAGCATGCTGCACACCATCCGGCAGATCGTGGGCGACGATGAGAAGTGGCGCGGCATCCTGCGCGGCCTGCAGCAGACCTTCTGGCATCAGACCGTGACCAGCGCGCAGGTAGAGCAGTACATCACCCAGCACGCGGGCGTGGACCTGAGCAAGGTCTTCGATCAGTACCTCCGCACCACCATGGTGCCGGCGCTGGAGTACCGGATCCAGGGCAACACCCTGTCCTACCGCTGGGCCAATGTGGTCAAAGGGTTCGACATGCAGGTGGGCGTCACCCTGTCCGGCAACGGCTTCACGGTGGTCCATCCCACCCAGACCTGGAAGAAGGCGACCCTCAACGGCGTCAGCGCGGCCGACTTCAAGGTGGATTCGAACTACTACGTGACGGCGCGTCCCGCGCCGTAGACGGGCATGTCGCCCGCTGCCCTCGGCCTGCTGTGGAGCTTCGCCGCTCTGCCGGTGCTCATTGGCCTGGTGCTGGGCCTGGGCATTCTGATCTACGTCCGTTCCCGCCGGGTGAAGCCCCCGGACTTCTGGAAGCTGGCGTCGGAGCGGCCGGACCATGCGTACGACTGGTTCGTCTCGCATGACGGGTGGGTGGTGGTGGATTTCGACCAGGGGCGGCGGCACCAGAGACCTAAGGGCGACGAGTTCGTGGGCCCCTTCATCCTCCGGGTGCCCAAGCTGGGTGGCCGCCGGGTGGCGGTGTACGGCCGCCAGGGCTCCATGGAAGAATCCGAGGAAACGTTCATCCGGTTTTTCGGCGCCCGCCCGGAAGAGTAAAGCCCGCGTTCGATCCTGGGACGGCGCCATCCCGGTATCGGACGCGCCGGGAGCCGGCGCGCCCGGGGCCTGGCGGCGTAACCGGTTGCCGTTGCTGGTGGATGGGCGGAGCCGGATGGCGGCACGGACCATGCGAACTCCCGGCCCGAAGGGAGGCGCCTGATGAGCTGGACCAGTGACCTGCGCTACGTCCTCCGAGCCCTGCGGAGAAGCCCCACCTTCACGCTCGCCGCCGTGGCGACCCTGGCCCTGAGCATCGGAGCCACCACGGCCATCTTCAGCGCCGTCAACGGCATTCTCCTCCGTCCCCTGCCGTTTCCCGACGCGGGCCGCCTGGTGGTGATGTGCGAGCGGCATCCGTCGGTGCCCGCGGGCTTCTGCATCGGCTCTCCTCCCAACGCCGCCGATTGGGCGGCCGCGAGCCGGACCCTGGACGCGGTGGGCGTGGCGCGCGACTGGCCCTTCCTGGTGCGGGACGAAAGCGGCAGCGAAACCCTGGACGGCGGGGTCGCCACCGCGGATTTCTTCCGGGTGCTGGGCGTGCAACCCGGGCTGGGGCGCCTCATCGCGCCCGGCGAGGAAGGCGGCGCCCGGGTGGTGGTGCTGAGCCACGCCCTCTGGCGCGGCCGCTTTGGGGGCGACTCGTCGCTGGTGGGAAAGACCATCACGCTGGACCACGAGCCATACACCGTCGTGGGCGTGCTGCCGGCGGGAGTCACCATCCCCGGGATGGAGTGGATTCAGCTCTGGACGCCGCTGCCCTTCGGCCAGCGCCTGGAGGAAAACCGGAAATGGCGCGGGTTCCGGGTGTACGGCCGGCTGGCCCATGGCGCATCCCTCACGCAGGCCCGGGACGAGCTGAGCCGCATCGCCGCCGGCCTGGCGGAGACCCATCCGGAAACCAACCAGGGCTGGGCCATCGAGGTGGAGGGCCTGCAGGGGCACCTGGTGGGCTCGGTGGAGCGGGCGCTGCTGGTGTTGTTGGGCGCGGTCGCCTTCGTGCTGCTGATCGGATGCGCCAATGTCGCCAACCTGGTGCTGGGGCGGGTCACGCACCGGAGCCGCGAGCTGGCGGTGCGGGCCGCGCTGGGCTCGGGCGCGTGGGTCGCCGGCCGGTTGATCCTGCTGGAAGCCCTGGTGCTGGGCATCCTGGGCGGCGTGCTGGGGCTGGTGCTGTCCTTCTGGGGGCTCGACGTGTTCCTGCGTCTGGCTCCCGGAGGCATTCCCCGGCTGCATGATGTCCGCGTGGACGGCTGGGTGTTCGCCTTTGCCCTGGCGCTCTCCTGTCTCACCAGCGTCCTGTTCGGCGCAGCGGGCCTGTTCCCGGCGCTGCGCCTCAACCTCAGCGACGCGCTACGCCAGCGGGAAGGGACGCCCGGCAGGAGCCGGGTTGGCCTGCGCGGCGCCCTGGTGGTGGCGGAGATGGCCCTGGCGCTGATGCTGCTCACCGGAGCCGGCCTCTTCCTCAAGAGCTTCAGCCGCCTGGCGAGTTGGAATCCCGGTTTCGAGGTGCAGCACCTCACCAGCACCTGGCTCCTGGCCTCGCAGACCAAGTACCCGACCGGCCCGCAGGTGGCGGATCTGTTCCAGCGGGCGGTGGAGGAAGTGGCGTCGCTCCCCGGCGTGGTGTCCGCCGGCGCGGCGTCGGCCGGGCCGGGGTTCGGGGGCACCGAAACCGGTGAACTCCGGATCGTGGGGCGCGCCTCGGAAGGCGAGCCGCCCACGGCGCGGTGGTTCGACGTGGACGACAACTACTTCACCACCCTGGGTGTCCCCTTGCTGCGGGGCCGAGGCTTCACCGCCACGGACGCGGCCGGCGCCCCGGGCGTGGCCCTGGTGAATGAAACCATGGCGCGGCGCTACTGGCCGGGACGGGATCCCGTGGGCCAGCAGGTGGTCATGTACGATCGCGGCATGACGATCGTGGGCGTGGTGGCCGACGTGCCGCCGCTCAGCTCCGGCGAGCCGGCGGCGCCCGAGATCTACTGGCCCAACCAGCAGGCGCCCCGGTGGGCCACCTATGTGATTATCCGGAGCGCGGCGGATCCCGCCACCGTGACCGGGGCCGCGCGCCGGCGGCTCCAGCAGCTGGATCCCGACCTATCCGTCCCGGAGTTCCAGAGCCTCGAGGCGCGGTTCGGACGGCAGCTGGTGTATCCCCGCTTCGTCACGCTGCTGATGGCGGTCTTTGCCGGCATCGCCCTGGCGCTGGCCGCGGTGGGCGTATACGGCGTGATCGCGTACGGCGTGGCGCGGCGCACGCGGGAGATTGGGATTCAGGTGGCCATGGGCGCCTCGCGAGGGGACATCCTGCGCGCGGTGCTCATGCAGGGGTTGGTCCTCACGCTGGCCGGCGCGGTGATTGGCGCGGCGGGTGCGGTGGCCATCAGCCCGGTGCTGAGGAGCCTCCTGGCCGGAGTGGAACCGGGCGACCCGCTGACCCTCCTGGCCGTGGCCGTCGTCCTGGTCCTGGTGGCCCTGGTCGCGAGCTACGTCCCGGCCCGCCGCGCCAGCGGGATCTCACCCCTGGAGGCGCTGCGGGAGGAGTAGGTCGGCCGGATCAGCGGATCGGGGCATCGGCGCGTAGGATTACGTTGACCCCTTCCCGCGAGTCACCTCACATGAGCCGTTCTGGTCGGATGCGCCACGCCGGTCTGATGGTCGCGCTGTTGCTGGCCACCCCGGTGGTCGCCCGGGCGCAGGGCAAGTTCCCCCCGGACTCCTTCGTCAATCTCAAGGTATTCCCCAAGAACGTGGATCGAGACCGGCTGCTGGGCGCCATGCGCGGGTTCACCGCGGCCCTGGGCGTGCGCTGCCCCTACTGCCACGTGGGGCAGGAAGGGATGCCGCTGGACAGCTTCAACTTCTCCTCGGACGACAAGCGGACCAAGCGCACCGCGCGCTTGATGATCCAGATGGTGCAGCGCATCAACGATTCCACCCTGGCCCAGATTCCGGAGCGGCCACAGCCGTCGGTGGAAGCGACCTGCTGGACCTGCCACCGCGGGGTGGCGCGGCCTCAGTCCCTGGGCGACCTGCTGCGCGTGGCATTGGACGCGGGCGGCCTGGACTCGGCGGTGCGGGCGTACCGCGGTCTCCGCCAGCAGTACTACGGGCGCTCCTCCTATGACTTTGGCGAGGGCACCCTGAACGGCCTGGCGCTGCAGCTGGCCCGCGATAAGCAGCTCCAGGAGGCGCTCGGCATTCTGGACCTGAACGCCGAGTTCTTCCCCGGCGCCGCCAGCGTGCCGTTCAGCAAAGGCGAGGCGTACCTCGCCATGGCCGACACGGCCTCCGCGCTCAAGGCCTACCGGCAGGCGGTGGCGGCGGATTCCACCTTCCGCCCCGCCCGGGACCGGCTCCGGCGACTGGGCGGGGGGGGAGCGCGGCCGCGCATGTGATGCATGGACAGGGCGCGGGGGCCGATAAGAGACGGGGAGGGAGGGTCCTTGCGCGGGCTGGCAGTTCGCGCGGGCCGCAGACGACGACAAGTCACACGGCCCGCGCTTCACTGACGCCCGCTCCGGGACCCTCCCTCCCCGTCTCTCACCTCCAGGCGCGCCACCAGCACCTCCGTGGTCGCCGCGTCCCCCACGCCCCGCTGACCGGGCTGCTTCCCGCCCACGGCAATTTCAAAGTCGCCCGGCGAGAAGGCTCCCGCCCGCAGCAGCAAGGACACGCGCCGCCGCTGGGCGGGCTGGAGCGTCACGCGTTGAAAGCCCACCAGGCTGCGTACCGCTTCGCCGGGCGGCGCGTTCCGCCGGGTCACGTAGGCCTGCACCACCTCGTCGGCCGGGACGGCGCCGGCGTTTTCCACCTCCACCGACACCGCGACCGAGTCCCCAGCCCGCACCGACGCCGGCACCTGCAGATCGCGATAGCGGAACCGCGAGTAGCTGAGGCCGTGCCCAAAGGGGAAGAGGGCCTGTCCCCGGAAGTAGCGGTAGGTCCGCCCCTCCATGTTGTAGCTGGTGAAAGGCGGAAGGTCGCTGACGGAACGGTAGAAAGTGACCGGCAGCCGGCCCGCCGGGCTCGCGGCGCCGAACAGGACGTCCGCGATGGCTTGACCGGCGGCCTGGCCCGGGTACCACGCTTCCAGGATCGCCGGCACGTGCTCCGCGGCCCAGGGGATGGCGAGGGCGCTGCCGTTCAAGAGCACCAGCACCACCGGCTTGCCGGTGGCGGCGACGGCGTGCAGCAACGCCTCCTGGGGAGCGGGAAGGCTGATGGACACCCGGTCGCCTCCCGCGAACCCGGGCACCTCGACCGGCATCTCCTCGCCTTCCAGCCGGGGTGAGAGCCCCAGGAACAGCACCGCGACGTCGGCACCCCGCGCCGCCGTCACGGCGTCGTCCAGCAGGGTGGGGGCGTGCGGCGCCCACATGAGCTGCACCGAGGCGTCGGGCCGCCGGTCCACGAACTCCAGCCGGAGCCGTCGCTGGGCCCCGGCCTGGAGGCTCACCCAGGCGGACTGGGTCAGCACCACGTGCCGCTCCGAGAACTCGACGATCAAGGAATCGTCCAGGAACAGGCGAACGCTCCCGATGGCGCGCACGCCCAGGGCGTACCGCCCCGAGACCGGAGGGATCAGCGTGCCGCTCCAGCGGACGCCGAAACTGTCGGCCGGCATCCCGGGGAGCGGTGGATTCCGCCACCAGTGGTAGTTCACCGTGGACTCCCGCCGCACGGCGAAGGGCGTGCCTGAGAGGTCGTGGCTCGCGAAGTAGTTGGCAGTGAGCCCGGTGAGGGCCGATTCCGGGGCGACCTCCAGGCTCGGCATGCCCGGCGCCACGTCCGAGCCCCGGGCGTAGATCACCTGGGCGCCGTGCTCGGCCGCGGCGTCCCGCATCCCGGCCAACGGCGTCACCGGGGCGGTGGGCTCGCCGTTGTAGTTGCCCAGCAGGACGTCCACATCGTTGGCGTTGGGGCCGATCACCGCGATCCGCCCGAACCGGGAGCCCAGCGGGAGCAGGTTGCTGTCGTTCTTGAGCAGCACCATGGACTCGTCCGCCGCCTGGCGGGCCAGGGCGTGATGCTCCGGGGAGTCGTTCTCGCCCGGCGGAATCGCGGCATAGGGAACCCGGTCCGGCGGATCGAACAGCCCCAGCCGGAAGCGCGCCCGGAGCAGCCGGGCCAGCGCGGTGTCCACCGCGGACTCAGGGATGAGGCCGCGCGCAACCGCCCGGGGCAGGCTCTGGTACTCCGGCCCGCAGGCGATGTCGTCTCCGGCGCTCAGGGCCATGGCGGCCGCGGTGACCTCGTCGGGCGCCACGTGGTGGTGCTCGTGGATGTCGGTGATGGCCCAGCAATCCGAGGTGACGTACCCCTTGAAGCCCCACTCCTTCCGGAGGATGTCGGTGAGCAACCGCCTGCTGGCGCAGGCGGGATCGCCGTAGACCCGGTTGTAGGCGCACATCACCGAGAAGGCGCCGCCCTCCACCACCGCCGCCTCAAACTGGGGGAGGTAGGTCTCCCGGAAGTCGCGCTCCGAGACCACGGCGTTGAAGGTGTGGCGGTCGGGCTCCGGGCCGGAATGCACCGCGAAGTGCTTGGCCGTGGCCACGGTGCGGAGATAGTAGGGGTCGTCGCCCTGCATGCCCCGGACGAACTGCACCGCCAGCCGCCCGGCGAGGAAGGGGTCCTCGCCGTAGGTCTCCATGCCCCGGCCCCAGCGCGGATCG
>Ga0153915_10007873_pt1 | contig 10095 bp, 7 predicted proteins | sample Opewatmetagenome_2_FD_107003 | JGI IMG/M metagenome (GOLD analysis project Ga0153915, IMG submission 107003) | Freshwater wetland microbial communities from Ohio, USA - Open water 3 Core 3 Depth 3 metaG | ecosystem: Environmental > Aquatic > Freshwater > Wetlands | place: USA: Ohio, Lake Erie... | reverse complement strand
GTGAGCAGGCGCGCAAGTTTGGGGTGGGCTTCGAAGTGATGGATGACATGGAAGCCGCTTTCAAAGAGGCGGACATCGTCTACGCCAAGTCTTGGGGCGCTATGGTGCACACGCCAGACGCCGAGGAAGGCGCCAAGATCATCAGCAAGTACTCGCACTGGATTACCGACGAGCGAAAGATGGCGCTAGCCAAGCCGGATGCAATCTATATGCACCCGCTCCCAGCAGATCGTAATATCGAAGTCACCGACGGCGTGATGGACGGTCCGAATTCGGTGGTATACGACCAGGCCGAAAACCGCATGCATGCTCAAAAAGCGGTGATGGCATTGACCATGAGGTAACGGAGGAGACCTATGTCAGAGCGCAAAGTAGCCGTCGTCGCTATCGGCGGTAACTCACTTATCAAAGATAAGAACCACCAGACGGTCGAAGACCAGTACCTGGCAGCTAAAGAGACGACTTACCATATCGCCGATATGATCGAGGCGGGTTGGGACGTGGCTATCGGTCACGGTAACGGCCCCCAGGTTGGCTTCATCCTGCGCCGCTCCGAGATCGCCCACAAGGTGGAGGGCATGCACGAGGTCCCGCTGGATGTGTGCGGCGCCGATAGCCAGGGCGCTATCGGATATGCCCTCCAACAGACCCTGCAGAACGAACTGTACAAACGTAAGATCCAAAAACCGGTTGCCACTGTGGTTACCCAAGTGCTGGTGGATAAGGACGATCCTGCATTCCGCAATCCTACCAAGCCGATCGGCGGCTTTATGGATGAGGCTGAGGCGCAGATGCGCGCCAAAGAGATGGGCTGGAGCGTGGTCGAAGACGCGGGGCGCGGCTGGCGCCGCGTGGTGGCTTCACCCATACCGAAGGAAGTCGTCGAGCTGGATTCGGTCCAGGCACTGATCGACCACGGCGTGGTGGTCATCACCGTGGGCGGCGGCGGCATCCCGGTGGTGGATGCCGGCGGCGGTGAATACAAGGGCACCGCGGCGGTAATCGACAAGGATTACGCCAGCAGCCTGCTGGCCCGCTTGATCAAGGCTGACCTGTTAATGATATCAACGGCGGTCGAAAAAGTGGCACTCAACTTTGGTAAACCGGATCAAAAGTGGCTCGACCGGATTACTCTGGCCGAAGCCAAACAGTACCTCGCCGAAGGCGTCCACTTCGCTAAAGGCTCAATGGCTCCCAAGATCCAGGCGATCATCTGGTATATGGAGGCTGGGGGTAAACAAGCTATCATCACCAACCCCGAGAACATCGGGCGCGCTCTCAGAGGTGAGACAGGCACGTGGATTGTGCCTTAGGTTTGCCCCCTCATAGGATAAAATAGTAGGCAATTGCTACCTGCCTGGAGGCCTGGCGAGATGAAAATCGAGCTGAAGGAAATCCGCAAATACTTCGGGAATGTCAAGGCGAACGATGGAATCAGCCTTGTCCTTCAGGCAGGAAAAATATATGGGATCTTGGGGGAAAACGGCGCCGGCAAGAGCACCCTGATGAAGATTTTGTCGGGCTACCAGCCAGCCGACAGCGGTGAGATATTACTCGATGGGAGGGGTGTACGTTTTCCAACGCCCGCCCAGGCGTTGCAGAGCGGTGTCGGAATGCTCTACCAGGAGCAATTGGATTTTCCCCCATTTCGTATCGTGGAAAATTACCTTCTCGGCCGCGACCGGCGGGTGAATCTGGACTATAAAATGGCGGAGGCTGAGTTAAAACAACTTGCCAGCCGTTATAGCTTCAATCTAGATGTCAGAGCTTTCGTAGATAGCCTTTCGCTGGGCGAGCGCCAGCAGCTTGAACTAGTACGCCTGCTGGCAGGCGGTGCGCAAATTTTGATCCTGGACGAACCTACTACCGGGATCAGCGCTGAGCAGAAAGAGCTACTATTCAACTCGATGCGCCAGCTTGCCCACGAAGAAGGTAAGACGCTGATTTTGGTCTCGCACAAGCTGGATGAGGTCCAGGAGCTGTGTGACCACGCCTTTGTGTTACGGCGGGGAAAGCTGGTTGGTGAGATCGATGTACCCTGTCCAAACGATAAATTAGTAGAGATGATGTTCGCACAGATCCCGCCACGCAGCGACCGGGCGCCACGCAGCGACCGGGCGCCACTCATTGCCACAGGGCAGCCTGCGCTCGAGCTGGTTGATATTATCATCTCCACGTACAGGCTGATAGTTGAGAAGATCAACCTGACGGTTCAGCCTGGGGAAGTCTTTGGATTGGCTGGATTGGAGGGGAGCGGACAAGACCTTTTATTGCAGACATGCGCGGGATTGCTCCAGCCAACGCATGGTCGCTACCTGCTCGCAGGCCAGGATGTAACCGGCTGGTCGTACCATCGCATTCAATCAGCCGGCGTTGCCTACGTGGCTGCTGGGAGGTTGGAAGCCGGCCTGGTCGCTGGGCTCAGCCTCACCGAGCACCTGGTGCTGGCGCAGCCCGAGCACACATTTTTTGTGGACTGGTCTGGCTCACAGAAGGATTGCTCCTCCAGGATTGAAAAGTATCAGGTTGTAGGAACCCCGAACACACTTGCGGATGAGCTTTCGGGCGGCAACCAACAGCGGTTTCTATTTGCGCTGCTGAGAGACGAGCTGAAGCTCATCTTGATGGAGCATCCGACGCGCGGCCTCGATGTCCGCTCAGCGAACTGGATCTGGGAGATCCTGTACCGACGTCGCGAACAAGGAACAGCCATTCTGTTCATTTCAGCAGACCTGGACGAGATTGTTGAGCGCAGCGATCGAATCGCAGTCTTTTCGGGTGGGGTGATGTCACGCGTCGTGAAGGCAAAAGAGACCTCTGTGGATGAGCTGGGACACTTGATAGGGGGGCAAGCATGAAGGTCAAGAGACTGGCATCCTGGTTGTGGCCGGTCATACCTATCCTGGCTGCTTTGCTGTTCACATCCGGATTGCTTTTACTCTATAAAGCCAGCCCAATCGATTCATTCAGGGCGATGTACGATGGCGCTTTCGGCGACCAGTCCAAGACGCTGAGCGTTCTGGCATTTTGGGCGCCTCTAACGCTGAGCGCAGTTGGCCTGCTGGTCACCTTTACAGCGGGATTGTGGAATATTGGCGTCGAAGGCCAGATTATCCTCGGGTCGATTGCAGCGAGCTGGGTTGCACTCAAACTTGATCTCCCCTCACCGTTCCTACAGGTAAGTGCCGAGATTTTGGCAGCTATGCTTGGAGGGGCGTTATGGGCTGGTATTGCGGCTGTATTTAAGACCAGAGGCGGCGTAAACGAAATCTTTGGCGGTTTGGCATTAAACAACCTGGCCATCATCCTAACCAATTATTTGATCTCTGGGCCCTGGCAACCGCCAGAAGGTGGCTCCTTTCGCGGCACCCAGCCATTCCCCCCAGATGCTCTGCTACCGCGTTTTGCCGAATCGCGCTTCAGCCCACTTTCAATGATCATGGCCTTTGTGGCGATCGCGGTGATCATCGTCATGTTGCGTGGCACATTTTGGGGCTTGAAGTTAAAAGCTTTAGGGAAAAATCCGTTTTCAGCCTTCCTATTGGGAGTTTCAAGCGAGCGGGAGGTCATCCTGGCGATGATGGTGTGTGGAGCGCTAGCAGGGCTTGGAGGAGCCGTGCGAGTGCTCAGCTGGTTCGACAGCTTGCGGCAAAGCATCTCAGGGGGTATCGGCTTTCTGGCGCTATTGGTGGTCATGCTAGCCAATTTTCAGGGGTATTGGGTTCCCTTCATTGCTGTGTTTTTCTCGGCGGTATTAAATGGCAGCATCTCTCTACAACTCCGCACGCAGCTGCATTCATCCCTCGGCGGGATATTAACAGGCGTCATGGTCCTGTTCGTGTTGCTATTTAGTGATATCGGTGCCTTCAAATGGGCTCGTAGGGAGAAGCGAGAATGAATGATGCGGAATTCGTCCGGATGATGGCGTCCATTATCCTGGCATCCTCACCACTGATCATTGCCGTTTGCGGAGAGACGATCACCGAACGCGCTGGGGTGGTAAACTTGTCCCTTGATGGGACGATGTTGATGGCCGCGATGACGGGTTTCGTGATGGGTTTAAAGACCGAAAATGTCTGGCTTGGTTTCCTGGCAGGAGCCATCGTAGGGGCGGTGTTCGGCGCGATCGTAGCCTATGGCAGCATTTCTCTCGGCAAGAGCCAGGTTGCAGTGGGATTTGTGCTCACATTGCTGGGTGATGATTTGAGCGCGTTTTTAGGCCAGAATTTCACCCGCATCCCGGGCCAGGTGGTGAAGCATTTAGGCATCCCTCTCCTAAAGGACATTCCCATCATCGGGCCAATTTTTTTCAACCAGGATATGGTGGTCTATTTTTCCTACATTCTCATTATCGTGACCTGGTGGTTCATCAGTCGCACTCAGCCGGGACTGCACCTGAGGAGCAGCGGCGAGCGACCAGAAGCGGCGTTTGCACGGGGGGTGAATGTGCGACGAGTACGCTACCTGTACACAATGCTGGGTGGGGCGCTGGTGGGCATTGCTGGGGCTGCTTATTCGCTCGATGTTAAGATCGGGTGGTCGGAAGGTGCCACGCGCGGTCTGGGCTGGATTGCTTTGGCGATTGTGATATTCGGCGGTTGGTCTCCCGTGCGTGGTGCGCTCGGGGCGATCCTGTTTGGCGCTACAAAAGCCGTGGCTACCATCCTGCAACGAACGTTCCCCGAGATCTCGGTGGTAGCTTTTAACGCAATCCCATGGGTCTTGATGCTGGCGGTCTTATTCGTTGTCGGGAGCGACGTGACGGAGCGTTTGATTGAATTTATGCCAAAGCGTCTTCAACCCCCTCTGAGGCGAATGCTGCGCATTACGGCTCCGCTAGCACTCGGAAGCTCTATCGCGGAAGAGTAATCGACGGGCGATGATTTATGAAACCCTCCGTGATTAAAAACCCGCGCATGGACCGGCTGTACAATCTCTTGATGCCGTTGCTGGCTGCCCTGGCAGCATTGGCAGTTGGCGCGGTCATGCTGTTATTGTTGGGTGTCGATCCTGTGGTAGCATATTCTGCGCTCCTGGAAGGCGCGTTCGGCAGCAAAAATGCGCTGGCCGATACCCTGGTAAAAGCCACACCCTTGCTACTCGTCGGCGTGGGTATTTGCATTGCATTCCGGGGCGGCGTGGTCAACATTGGCGGCGAAGGCCAGCTCGTCGTGGGGGCGGTTGCATCTACCCTGGTGGGATTATCCTTTCCCGAGGCGTCCGGCTGGGTAGTTATCCCCCTGGCTTTATTGGCAGGGTTCCTGGCTGGCGCTATCTGGGGCGGCATCCCGGGGGTGTTGAAGGCCTACTTCAACGTCAACGAAATCTTGAGCACGATTATGATGAACCAGATCGCCGTCCAGGGGATGAACTTCTTACTGCGCGGCCCGATGATCGACCCCGTCCAACTTCAGGCGGCATCCAGAATCCCTCAAACGGCGCGCCTTTCCAGGTTATTCGATCTTCCCCGACTTGTCCCAACCCGCTTGCATCTCGGAACCGCACTAGCGGTGCTTGTAGCCATCCTAGTCTTCATATTATTATGGCGCACGATCATTGGTTACCGCATACGCGCCGTAGGGCTGAACCCACACGCCTCACGCTACGCTGGAATACACGTTCAGCGTTACCTGGTGTTGGCTTTACTCTTGAGTGGAGCCTTGGGTGGCCTCGCCGGAGCTGTCCAGGTTTATGGCGTCCATCACCGCATGTTTACTGATGGATCTGCAACCGGGTTTACCGGCAGTGCGGGATTTAACGGGATCGTGGCGGCATTGTTCGGCCAATTGCATCCCCTGGGGACTATCCCGGCCGCTTTCTTGTTTGGGGCATTGCTCGTTGGCGCAAATGCCATGCAGCGGGCTGTCCAGGTCCCTTCTGCCTTGATTACCGCACTGAATGGGCTTTTGGTGGTCTTCGTGGTGAGCACCGACCTGTGGAGGCGGCGTTTGCAACACAAGCAATTAAGTGAAACCCTTCGCGAAGAAATCAGCCAGGTCAAAGAAGTGAAGGCAACGCCATGATCTCCGACCTGCTCACGTTAAACGTACTCATCGGCATTTTGGCGTCTGGAATCCGTCTGGCGACGCCGTACCTTTACGCGACGATCGGGGAGACCTTCGGGCAACGCAGCGGCGTACTCAACCTTGGCCTGGACGGGCAAATGTTGTTGGGCGCCTTTGCAGCATTTTTTGTAGCCTTTCATACAGGCAACCTGTGGTTGGGGCTGCTGGCTGCGTTGATCGTGGGGGCGATCATGGGGCTGGCGATGGCTTTTGTGAGTGTCACCCTGCAAGCTGAGCAGGGCATCAGCGGAATCGGTTTCTATCTCTTCGGCCTGGGCATGAGCGATCTTCTGTTCCAGCAAACCCTGGGGACCGTGGAGACCGTGAGTGGGTTCCCATCGATCCATATCCCAGTTTTGAGTGATCTGCCTATCGTCGGGCGAGTATTGTTCAGTCACAACCTGATGGTCTATCTGGCTTATTTGCTGGTGCCCGTGGCCTGGTTCATATTAAATAAAACCACGATTGGGCTCAAAATCCGGGCAGTTGGCGAGAATCCAGGCGCTGCAGACGCGTTGGGCGTGAGCGTCAGCAAAGTGCGTTATATGACGGTCACCCTGGGAGGCGCGCTTTCCGGGATAGCCGGGGCGTCACTTTCGATTGCTCTGCTCAACGTGTTCCAGCAAAATTTAACCAGCGGGCAAGGCTTCATTGCGGTAGCCCTGGTATATTTTGGCGGCTGGCGCCCGGTTGGTGTATTGGCAGGCTCTTTAATCTTCAGCATGGTCAATGCGCTCCAGTTGTGGGTACAGGTAAAGGGCATCCCGATCCCTTCTGAATACGCGGTGATGATGCCTTATGTTCTGACAATTCTGGTGTTAGTCGTTGCCGGCCAGCGTGTTCGACCACCTGCTGCGCTGTCTAAACCATTTGAGCGAGGAGAATAGCCTATAAGAAGGAGGTGTACAGGGAAGAACCGGAGGAGTTGTCCTTCAATAAAAAGCGTGATCAGGCAACTAAAACCAAATTTTACTAAGGAAGGAAAAAATGACCAAAATGTTCAGATTCGTTGGTTTCCTCATGGTCCTGGCATTGCTGCTGAGCGCCTGCGCGCCGGCTGCTGCGCCGACCGCCGCTCCTACGGAGCCGCCTGCTGCAGCGACTGAAGCGCCGCCCGCTGCAACCGAGGCGCCGAAGCAATTTCGCGTCGCGGTGGTAATGCCCAGCGCCATCAACGACCTGGCCTTCAGCCAGAGCATGTATGATGCGTTGAACAAAATCAAGAGCGAAATGGGGGCTGACAAGTTCGATTTTGCTTACTCCGAGAATATGTTCGTGGTGGACGACGCAGCTGCCGCATTGCGCGATTATGCCAGCAAGGGATACGATCTGGTGATCGCGCATGGCTCCCAATATGGCAGCTCGTTACAGGAGATCGCTCCCGACTTCCCGGATACCGCTTTCGCTTGGGGCACAACCGTTGACACCTTCGTCGATAAAGGTATCAACAACGTGTTCGCCTACGAAGCGCGTTCGGAGCAAGGCGGTTACGTCAACGGCGTGATCGCTGCCAGCCTCTCCAAGAGCAACATCCTGGGCGTGGTTGGACCGATCGAGACCGGCGACGCCAAGCTTTACGTGGATGGCTTTGTGGCTGGAGCGAAGGCAACCAAGCCAGATATCCAGGTTAACGTCAACTATATCGGCTCATTCAGCGATGTAGCGTTGGCCTCTGAAGCAGCCCAAACCCATGTCAATGCTGGCGCGGATGGCTTGACTGGCACCGCCCAGATGGTCGTGGGAGCGATCGGCGTGGCCGAACAAAAGGGTATCCCGTGGTTTGGCACCCAATCGAATCAAACCACCCTGGCTCCCAAAATTGTGGTTGCCAACCAGGTCTATGATTGGACTGGCTCGCTCAAAGAGATCATCGGCCTAGTCAAGAGCGGGACTAAGGGAGGCAAATCCTTCGCCTTGACCCTGGCGAACGGTGGCTTGAAGATCGAGTATAACCCCGATTACAAGGTGCCCGATGACGTCAAGGCTCTGGCGGACAAGACCATCGCAGGCATCGTCGACGGGTCGATCGTTGTTGGCGAAGCACCCCCTCCGGCTGCTGCTGCTGAGGAGTTCGTCTTCGGGTTGGTCCTGGTTGGTCCTAAGAACGACCACGGCTGGAGCCAGGCGCACGCCACTGCGAGCGATTACGTCATGAACAAAGTACCTGGTTCTCGCGCGATCATCTTCGAATCGCTCAACTCGGCGGACAAGCCCGAAGCGACGCTGGAAGGCGTGGTTGGCGACATGATCAAGGAAGGAGCCAAGCTGATCTTCACCACGTCCGACGAGTTCGAAGAGGACACGAAGACTGTGGCGGAAGGGCACCCTGATGTTACCTTTATCAACGTTTCGGGTGATGATGCCTGGAAAGACGGTAATGATTATAAAGCGCCCTCCAATCTGGGTAACATCATGGGTCGCATGGAGGATATGAAGGCTGTAGCCGGCTGTGCGGCTGCTCTGGCGACTGAAACAGGCAAGATAGGCTACCTGGGTCCATTGATCAACTTCGAGACCCGACGCCTGGCATCCTCAGCTTACCTGGGAGCCCGTTACTGTTACGAGAAATATCGCGGTAAGGACCCAGCGACCCTTAAGTTCACGGTGACCTGGATTGGGTTCTGGTTCAATATCCCTGGCGTTACCCTGGATCCGACCGAAGTAACCAATAACTTCTTCGACTCGGGTGTCGATGTGGTGCTTAGCGGCATCGACACGACAGAAGGGATCGACGTCGCTGGACAGCGCGCTAAGGCAGGCGATAAGGTCTGGGCGATCCCCTATGACTTCGAAGGCGCTTGCGACCAGGCACCGGATATCTGCCTGGGCGTGCCATACTTCAACTGGGGTCCGGCGTATGTACAGACCGTGACCGCAGTGAAAGATGGCACCTGGAAGCAGTCCTGGGATTGGAACCCGCCTGATTGGCAAAACCTGACCGACAATGACAAGACAGCCGTCGGTTGGGTCAATGGCTCCGCACTCACCAGCGACATGCAGACAAGCCTATCCGATTTTATCTCCGGAATGGCGTCTGGCTCTGTCAACCCCTGGACTGGACCGATCAATCTCCAGGACGGTACGGAGTACATCAAAGCCGGTGCAGTAGCAACGGACAAGGAGATTTGGTATCTGCCCAAGCTGCTAGAAGGCATGGAAGGCCCGAGCGAGTAATCAATCCCTCGCCTTTGGGTTTATTGATATGGGAGAGAGCGATTCCCTGATCGCTCTCTCCTTTAGCACGATGGTACGCAAACACATCGGGGATGGAAAATCCGATGAATAATCCTGTGACCTCATTCTCCAACAAGCCGCGTGTCACTCACGTCGAAATGCGCGGGATCGTCAAACGTTTCCCCGGTGTGCTGGCAAACGATCGTGTGAACTTCGACGTGCAAGCCGGGGAGGTGCACGCGCTGCTTGGAGAGAATGGGGCTGGTAAAAGCACTTTAATGAAAATCCTTTATGGTCTTTACCAGCCCAATGATGGGGAAATCTGGCTGAATGACCAGAAGGTTACCATCGCTTCCCCTTCGGACGCCATCCGCCTGGGTATCGGGATGATCCACCAGCACTTTATGCTGGTCCCTTCCCTCACAGTGGCGGAGAACGTTGCGTTAGGGCTGCCATCCACACGGGGTTTCATCACCGATCTGGATGTCGTTTCGGCCAGGATCGACGAACTGGCAAAGGTGTATGGCTTGCAGGTGGACCCTGACGCTTATGTCTGGCAGCTGGCTGTAGGGCAACAGCAACGTGTAGAGATCATCAAAGCCCTTTACCGTGGGGCGGCTTTGTTGATCCTGGATGAGCCGACGGCTGTGCTTACCCCGCTAGAAGTTGACGATTTATTCGTAACTTTGCGCCAAATGGCCAAAGACGAGCATGCGATGATCTTTATATCGCACAAGCTACATGAAGTCCTCGCTATCAGCGACCGAATTACTGTGTTGCGCGACGGTCGTGTCGTGGGAACGCTACCTACCCAGCAGACGACTAAGGGGGAGCTGGCCAATATGATGGTTGGGCG
>Ga0153915_10007872_pt1 | contig 10095 bp, 8 predicted proteins | sample Opewatmetagenome_2_FD_107003 | JGI IMG/M metagenome (GOLD analysis project Ga0153915, IMG submission 107003) | Freshwater wetland microbial communities from Ohio, USA - Open water 3 Core 3 Depth 3 metaG | ecosystem: Environmental > Aquatic > Freshwater > Wetlands | place: USA: Ohio, Lake Erie... | reverse complement strand
TTCGTTTCACTCGCAATGACAGCTTTTATCGCTGGATTTGAGTATTTTGTAACATCAGTTCTTATATACAACAATACTGGATTTGGCTCTTAATTTTTTCAATATTGTCTCAAAGGCTTCCTGTTGCTTCTGTTGCTGAAGAAGAGCGGAAATATTTGCCTTCATCCTGTCATCCAGACTAAGTACTCTCGGAGCGTTTTTCTCTAATACCTGGATTATATGGTAGCCGAATTCCGTTTCCACAACTGGTCCAATTGCTTTTACATCCTGAGAAAAGGCAGCATCTTCAAACTGTTTGACCATTTCGCCGCGCGAAAATACACCCAGGTCACCACCATTTTCTTTACTAGGACAGTCAGAATTTTTCTTGGCTGTTTCAGCAAAATCTGCACCCGCACTTAATTGTTTTCGTAAATCCTCCGCCTTTGCCTTTTTCCCTGCTTTGACTTTATCATCATCGCCGGCTGCTTTGGCCACAAGTATGTGGCGGACATGAACTGATTCAGGCGTCTTAAACTTTTCTTTATTGTTTTCATAAAAATCGGCTATTTCCTTTTCCGTTGATTTCGCATTTGCCGACGGCTGCGACATCACAAGCTTGTTGACTTTAATCCCAAAGCGGATATCCTCTTTCATCTTCTCTTTGGTGACCCTATTCTTCTTCATAACATCATCAATTGTCATGCCTTGAGGAAGGTTTTTCTTAAGTCTTTCTATCGCTTCCGTGACTTCACTTTCGGCGGCGCTTATTTTAAGCCTGTTTACTTCATTTGTAAGAAGTGTCTTTATTACAAAATCATTAATGATCTGGTTACGCACGTTCTCCCTGACTTGTTCAAGACGGTTCGCAGGAACCTGCTTCCTGATCGCCGCTATCCTTTTTTTAACATCCGATTCCAGTTGAGCTTTGGTTAGTTTTGCGCCATCCACATTAACGATGACCCCTGGGTCCGATGATTGTGTAAGTATAGATGACTCGGGCGGAGCTGAAGGGGTCGGCACTTCTTGCTGAACTTCCGGCTTTTGTATTTCAGTAGTCGCACTTCCCGGCTTTTCCTCTTTTGTTCCGCAACCGGTAAATATCAGTGTGATAAGACAGGCGGCGATAAAGAAAGTGCGTATATACTTCGGGTTTACCATTATTGGGCCTCCATTATGTATGAAATAAATTTTAAACCTTCTTCTTTTATGCAGAAAGTACATTATACTTTTAATGCTATAAATGCACGGTTTATTTCATCATACAATCAATTATTTTTTTTAATGAATCATAATCATCACCGTTTATCCAGTGAATTTCGATACCTCGTCTTTCCATCCGCCGGAACCATGTTTCCTGCCTCTTTGCAAACTGATGAATACGCGTATTGAGCGTTTGAAACATATCTTTGTAGCGTATCTTGCCTCTGAGATAGAGTCCTACATATCGATATTCAAGACCAAAAAAATCAAGCTTCTCCCATTGTATCGCGGAGTCGTTAAGTTTTTTTACTTCCTCGATCAAACCCGACGATAGTCTTTCTTTAAGACGGTGTGTAATTCTCTGACGAAGTATTGACCTTTCCCAGCGAATACCGATCGCCAAGGGAACTATCACAGGAACAGTGCCATTGGAATTACTGTCTTGAGCTTTTGTGAACTCCTGTATTTCTATGGCGCGTATCAGTCGCTTACGGTCTAACAAATCCGTTGTGTTGTGAGCCGCAGGATTGAGGCTAAGCAGCCTCTCTATCAGTACATGCATCTCCGCTTTCTCCAGTTCCTCCCTCAGCTCCGGGAACTCGGGCACTTCAAACATACGATAGCCTTTTATTACAGATTCGATATAAAGTCCCGTTCCTCCAGCCATGATCGGAATTACGCCCCGTGAAGAAATCTCAGAGAAACATGCAAAAAAACGTCTCTGGTATTCGAAAACGTTGAACTCACAGTCGGGATCGACAATATTGATAAGATGGTAGGGAATGGCTATTCCATCAACAACATATTCACTCAGATCCTTACCCGTTCCAATATCCATTCCCCGGTAAACCTGCCGTGAGTCAGCAGATATTATTTCCGAATGCAGTTCTTTCGCCAGGTGGGCGGCAAGCTTCGTTTTCCCCGAAGCTGTAGGCCCCAAAATCACGATCAAATTGCATGGCATCTCAGACATAATTATTCTATTTGCTGCTTTTTCCATTCAGTTTCAAAGAGGATTCAAGGATTCGAGGGTTCAAGTGTGAGGGCCGTTCACTTGAATCCTTGAACCCTTGTCTCCTTGAACCCAAAAGATCATAACAATTTTTTGATGAGCCCAATATTCAATGAATTTTGTTGAAATAGACATTTAATCCATGTAAACAGAGGCGATTTATATAACTATTGGATAAAAAATGCCATGAAAAACGAAGGTCTTGACCTCGGCGCCGGTCCGATTCTCCCGCTGCTCCTCAAAATGAGCTGGCCATCGATTACAGCGATGTTCTCGATGGCTCTTTATAATCTCATCGACACCTTCTGGCTTACCCGTTTCAGCTCTCAGGCGATTGCGGCCTTGACTATCTGTTTTCCCATCCAGATGGTGTTCGGCGCGATTGGTATCGGCACAGGCGTCGGCGCCGGCTCTTTTGCAGCCCGCATGTTCGGCGCCGGCTACCATGTAAGAGCAAAACAAACTGCAGGGCAAATCATAATCCTTTCGGCTTTACTGGGGGTTCTCATTATCGTCATTACCCTGATTTACCATGACTTGATTTTGAAAGTTTTCGGAGCCACGGGAGATATTCTCCCTTTAGCCAGACAATACCTTGTTACTGTTGTATTAGGCTCACCATTTTTACTGTTCATGATGATGGCCAACAACCTTTTACGCGCCGAAGGCAACCCTAATGCATCGATGTATGTCATTCTCGTCATGTCTACCATCGGCATGGTGCTTGATCCCATCTTCATTTTTGGTTGGGGTTCCATACCCCGGATGGGCATCCTGGGTGCGGCTTTGTCTGCCATTGTTTCCTATTTTTCTGCGAGTGTCCTTTCCCTATACTACCTTCAACTCAGGTCATCCAAATACGATTTGAATTGGCGATATCTGATTCCTAATTTTTCGATAATTTCATCAATCTATCAAACAGGCTTCCCTTCTGTGATCATGAACCTCGTCTTTGGTCTCGTCCTGATCGTGTACAACTATGTTCTCGGTTTCTTCGGATCGCTTGCCATCGCAACACTGGGCCTCTGTTTTCGCATTAACGGACTTGTCGTTATGGTGTTATTCGGCATGGGACATGGCGTAATGCCCATGGTGGGTTTTAATGAAGGCGCGGGGCTTCACAAGCGGCTCATGGAAACAGTCAATGTTGCGGTAAAAATCTCTTTTATTTTTTCGGCGGCGGTTTTTTTGCTTTTCGAATTATTTGCCCCTTCTATTCTTGAGCTTTTCACAGATGATGCGGAGCTGTTGGAAATTGCCGTTCCGGCTCTGAGAATCTTCGTTTCCATGCTTTTATTTATCGGCCCGAATCTCATGTGGATTAATATGTTCATAGGCCTTGGCAAGGGACTAACTTCCATGGCGTTACTCATGACTCGTGATGCCATAATATTGATACCCCTGCTCATCATGCTTCCATCACTGTTCGGATTATATGGCGTCTGGATGGCACAGCCCATTTCCAACATCGTTGCTTTTTGTATAATCTTATTTTGGACAAGAAGGGAATTCAGGATGATGGCAACAAAAATTCAGTGACCATTGTGCCTGCAATAAAGAGCTGCCTACTGCGCGAATAGTTCACTTTCAAAATTTATGCAGCGTATTTTACACCCTTCCATATGACATGCCGCGAAATGCCCGTCCCCTCTATCATTGAGTTTCGGCTCAACGTTATCGCAGATGTCCATTCTGAAGGGACAACGGGGATGAAACGGACATCCTCCCGGCGGGTCTGCCGGATTTGGGAGTTCCCCTCTCAACATCATCCGCTGTTTCTTTTTACCCGGATCCGCTGCGGGCACCGCGGAGAGGAGCGCCATCGTATATGGATGCAGAGGATTCTCATACAATTCTTTGTTTTTGGCAAGTTCAACAATTCTTCCGAAATACATCACCGCAATCCTGTCACTCATATGCCTGACCACGCTGAGGTCGTGGGTGATAAAAAGGTACGTGAGTTCCATCTCCTTCTGCAAATCCTTCAGGAGATTGAGTATCTGCGCCTGTATAGAGACGTCAAGGGCGGAGACCGGTTCATCGGCGATGATTAATTTCGGCTTGAGGACGACCGCTCTCGCGATGCCGATGCGTTGTCTCTGGCCGCCGCTGAATTCGTGAGGATACCTTCCCGCCTGTTCCCTTGTGAGACCTACCAGATCCATGATCCGCTGAACCTCTTCTTCCCTCTTCCTGCCATTTTCCGCCCTATGAATCAGGAGCGGTTCACCGATTGTATTTCCTGCCGATATCCGGGGATTGAGTGATGCGTAAGGATCCTGAAATATAATCTGGACATTTTTACGATAATTTTTTAGCGCCCTGCCCGAGTAGGCGAAGATATTTTCACCTTCGAAGAAAATCTGACCTGCTGTCGGTTCTTCAAGCCTCATAATGAGCCGCCCGAGGGTTGATTTCCCGCATCCGCTCTCACCAACAAGTCCCAGGATTTCCCCTCTGAATATACTGAGAGAAACCCCGTCAACGGCTTTGATAACGGATCGATGTCCTGACAGAAATCCTGCGTGAACAGTAAAGTATTTTTTTAATCCCTGAATATCAATTAAGACGGATTTCATATTAGCCATAAAGCCAGCAGTGCACCTTGTGTCCGGGATTCTTTTCTTTCAGCAACGGCTCCTCCTCCCTGCAGATTCTCATGACATGAGGGCACCTGTCCTGAAAGCTGCATCCCACGGGAAGATTATACAGAGGAGGAACAACACCCGGGATTACCTTCAGGTATTCATCCTGTCCTTCCAGTGTATTAATCTTCGGCATCGATTCCATGAGGCCCACCGTATAGGGATGAAGGGGTGTAGAGAAGAGATTTTCTGCGGAACTGTATTCGACAATGCCGCCTGTATACATGACCGCCACGTATTGAGCCGCTTCTGCGATTACGCCCAAGTCATGGGTTATGAGTATTATGGATGTTCCTACATCATCTTTTAACCTGTTCATAAGGTCTATGATCTGGGCCTGGATGGTTACATCCAGAGCGGTGGTCGGCTCATCGGCAAGCATGATCCGGGGTCTGCAACTTATCGCCATGGCGATCATCGTCCTCTGGCGCATGCCGCCGCTCATCTGGTGCGGATAACTTCTTACAATGCTTTCCGGAGAGTGCATACCGACAAGGCGCAACGTTTCAATAGCGGCGTTCATGGCCTCCGACGTGTCAAGCCCCTGATGCAATTTGATCGCTTCCGCAATCTGGTCTCCTATACGCAGAACCGGATTTAAAGAAGTCATGGGTTCCTGAAAGATCATCGATATATCTTTGCCCCGGATCCTGCGCATTTCTGCATCATCGAGCTGGAGAAGATCAATGCCATCGAAGAAAACATTTCCGGAAACGATTCTGCCGGGCGGTGTTGGCACCAATCGCATGATTGACAGGGCAAGGACCGTCTTGCCGCAGCCGGACTCACCGACAATACCAAGTGTATCACCCTCATCGACGACAAGTTCCACGTCATCGACGGCCTTTATGACACCGTACTCTGTCTCGAAATGGGTGCTGAGGTTCTTGATTTCCAGAATTCTTCCCATAGGCCGTCTGCACTAATTCTTTTTCTGCCAGTTTTTAAGAAACTGAACCAGCAAACGGACTCCTACGCCGGTTGCCCCTTTGGGAATATATGACCTGTCTTTTGTCAACCATGCGGGACCTGCAATATCCAAATGCACCCAGGGTGATTTACCGATAAATTTGCTCAGAAATGCGGCTGCAGTAATTGCCCCTCCGGGTCTCCCGCCGGTATTTTTGAAATCTGCCACGTCGCTTTTTATCAATTCATGATAATCTTCCCACATGGGCAATTCCCACACGCGTTCTCCTGTTGTATCCGCCGCATCTCTTATCTTTTGTTTCAGATCGTCATCTGTCCCCAGCATTCCTATTACAAGATCGCCGAGGGCAATTACACATGCTCCTGTTAATGTTGCCAGGTCAATAATAGCGGCCGGCTTGAATTTTTCCGCATACGTAAGCGCATCGGCCAAAATCAGACGACCTTCGGCATCTGTGCTGATAACCTCGATTGTCCTGCCCGATAACGATTTCAAAATATCACCGGGCTTATACGCCCGGCCCCCCGGCAGGTTCTCTGTCGCGGGTATCAGCCCGATAACATTGACCGGAAGCCTGAGATCGGCCGCCGCCATTATCGCTCCCATTACCGCCGCGCCGCCTGCCATGTCGGATTTCATTTCATCCATCTTTTCAGCCGGCTTTATAGATATGCCGCCGCTATCGAATGTCAATCCTTTCCCGACAAGAGCAACCGGAGGGTCCGACTTTTTACCACCACTATACTCCAGGATGATAAACCGGGCCGGTTCATCACTTCCTTTTGCAACACCCAGCAATGCGTTCATGCCGGTTTTTTTAATCTCCTCCTCGTCGAGCACACGCAATTTAACATTCTTTCTCGCTGCAATCTTACGCGCTTCTCCGGCCATGGCTGTCGGCGTCATCTCGTTTCCCGGAGCGGATACCATATCCCTGGCAAAATATACCGCCTTCGCGATGATCTCCGCGCTCTCTGCTGCGTACCGGATAACGTTGCTGGTATCCTTCCTTTCATCAACAATTACAAATTCCTTCACATCTTTGTTTTTTTCTTTTTCTACAGTTTTAAAATTCGTATATTGATAAAGGCCGAGGACTGCGCCTTCTATGACAGCCTGGACTGTATGCTCGATTGATTCGTTACTGCCGATGAAATCCAGTGATGTACAAAACTCCTTCAGCTTCAATGATCTTACATGCTTTGCTGCTACGGCATAGGCACTCCTCAATTTATCCATGGTGAAATCCGTTTTTTTGCCGACACCGGCGAGCACTATTCTTTTCGCGGGAATAAGGCCCCTTGTATACAGTACCGATACCTGGTTCAGCTTGCCTTCAAAGTCACCGGTGGCGATAATCTCCTTTATCATTCCGCCGGTTTTTTCATCGAGCAGTTTCACCGCATTCTGCAGGTCCTTTGTATCTTCAAAATAGGGTACTACTACTGCCGCAGACTTGATCTTCGTAATCGTTCCTTTCCTGGTAAGGATATGCATTTTTCCTCCGAAATCACTTGACGTTTTATACAAGAAATCTGTGTATCGTGGACCCTGATTTTCTTATCACAGGGCAGATTTTCGCGTCATTACTTTAGAAAATCCTTTGCCTTCCCGCTTAGCAGTTTTTGGTTTTCCTTTTATCCGGGATGCAATGGCTCTTGCTGCGATTACGCCGCTTGCCGATGCCTGTAATAAGCCCCTAGTAATCCCGGCTCCGTCTCCTATGGCGAAGAGGTTCTTCACTTTGGTTTCCATTTCCTGTGATACTTCTATGCGGTTTGAATAAAATTTTACCTCTACCCCATAAAGAAGAGTGTGCCGGGAAAAAACTCCGGGGGCAAGTTTATCCAGAGCCTGAAGCATTTCGATAATGCTCTGGAGATGGCGATACGGAAATACGAAACTGAGATCACCGGGAGTTGCTTTCGCAAGAGTTGGTCTTGTAAGACAATGATCGATACGATCTCTCGTTGATCTTCGTCCTGCCAGCAAATCCCCTAATCTCTGAATGATTGCACCACCGCCCAAGAGGTTTGCGAGTCTCGCAATGTAGCGGCCGTACGCGATGGGATCGCGGAAAGGCTCCGTAAAGGTACTGCTTACGAGAATTGCAAAGTTGCTGTTATGACTCTTTCGCTTTGCATAACTGTGACCATTTACGGTGATGATTCCGTCGTTCTCTTCGGTCACTACCTCTCCGTATGGGTTCATACAGAAGGTACGAACCTTATCATCAAACGTCTTGGAATAGAAAATCAACTTTGGTTCGTAAGTCACATCGGTTATTTTTTTGAGAATTGTGGCGGGCAATTCTACACGGACGCCGATATCAACGGGGCTGGTCATTGTTTTCAGTCCGAGCGATTCTGCTTCCCCCTTCATCCAGTTGGCCCCTACCCTGCCGGGGGCAGCGACGATAAAATTACCATTCACGATCTGACCATCAGCAAGTTTCACCCCCCTGATTTGTCCATCTTCTTCCACCAATGATTGAACCTGACAGCATGATCTCACTTCGATTTTACCGTCAAGTGTTTGTCTCATATGATTTAACACACGCCGGCAGTTCTCCGTGCCGATATGGCGAATAACTGTGGGAATGAATTCGAGCCCCGCCAGACGAGACTGATCTGCGATTTCTTCAACAGACGTAGCAACATCTCCAAAAATACGGTTTGGCGCCCCATGATTGACAAAGATTTGATCTGTACTATTCAGGAGATGAATTAAGTCATTTTTGTTGAGAAAATCAGAGAGGTACCCCCCAACCTCTGTAGAGATATTAAGTTTACCGTCACTGAATGCACCGGCCCCGCCCCACCCACAGAGAACGTCTCTTCCATCAGCCCTCGAGCGCTTCTCAAGTTCATTCCCCTGATCGAAAAGGATCACCCTGTCCACACCATTTTCTGCCAGGGTCAGTGCCGTAAATATTCCTGCAGGTCCACAGCCGACGATGATTACCCGGTAGTCCATGTATCCAAAATCCCGTCTCTTTTTTACATTATTCTTTTCAACAATCTCATATTTTCAGCCTTAAATCAAGCTCCCGCTAAATTCGACTCCATGAGGCGCTGAAAATCTTACTTTTTTGCAATGCGAAAATTGTGTATATTCTTCTATATAATTCGATATAGTATAAATAGCTTTTCAAATATAAAGGTGTAAACTATGAATAAACGCCTATTGGTCACGGGACGGCTCCCCGGGGAGGTCATGGCTTCCCTGAAGGAGGAATTTGAGGTGGAAGCAAATAGTGAGGATAAACCTTTTAGTAGACAGAAACTTCTTCAGAGTATCAGAGATAAAGATGGCCTCATCTCCATGATAACGGACAATATTGATGACGAAGTGCTTAACGTAGCATCTCATTTGAAGATGGTTGCCCATTTCGGTGTTGGTTATAATAATATTGACGTGAAGGCCGCTTCTGCCCGTGGGATACTTGTTTCTAATACACCCGGCGTGCTCACGGACGCTACCGCGGAACTGGCATTTTCACTCATCTTAGCTATTGCCAGGAGACTTGTCGAATGCGATAAGATAACGAGAGAGGGACGCTTTCAATACTGGGCGCCTATGCTCTTTTTAGGTCGGGAAGTAACCGGCAAAACACTGGGCATTATTGGGTTAGGACAGATTGGAAAAGCCGTGGCATTGAGAGCTAAAGGATTTACTATGCGGGTTCTCTATCACAACCGCAAGAGAATCAAGGTATCGGAAGAAAAAGCACTCCACGCGAAATACGTCAGTCTGAAGACATTGCTTATGGAATCAGACTTTGTATCTCTCCATGTGCCGCTTACAGAACACACAAAATATCTTATCGGTGCGGATGAGCTTTCCCTGATGAAACCGACTGCGTATCTGATTAATACATCCCGGGGACCCGTAGTCGATGAGCGGGCTCTCCTCAATGCGCTTCGGGAAAAAAAGATAGGCGGCGCCGGGCTTGATGTCTATGAAAATGAACCGGCCCTTACACCCGGTTTAGAGGAACTGGATAATGTTATTCTTCTCCCTCATGTGGGAAGTGGAACATTGGAAACCCGCATCAGAATGGCAACGATGGCTATGGCAAATCTCATCGCCGGCCTGAACGGTGAGGTGCCTCCCAACCTTGTGAATCCGGAGGTTCTCACGCATCGAGGCCGTGCAAAATAACAGATTACGCCGTCAGTCCTTCGGCACTAATACCCAATGAAGCGTCAGGCAACATACTTTTAATCACTATACACAACAACGAAAGGAGAAAAGATTATGCCATTGTACATTGTTTTATGCAAATTAACGGACCAGGGAGCTCAGGATATCAAGAACGCGCC
>Ga0153915_10007871_pt1 | contig 10095 bp, 9 predicted proteins | sample Opewatmetagenome_2_FD_107003 | JGI IMG/M metagenome (GOLD analysis project Ga0153915, IMG submission 107003) | Freshwater wetland microbial communities from Ohio, USA - Open water 3 Core 3 Depth 3 metaG | ecosystem: Environmental > Aquatic > Freshwater > Wetlands | place: USA: Ohio, Lake Erie... | reverse complement strand
CAGGCCATGATGGATATTTCTATCATGTGTCCGGAAACCTCACATCCGATCTACTTCCGGCTTGCCTCGGCAGTAGCCCGGAAAAAAGGCGATCCCTTCGCGACCGTAAGCGTCCATAACAATACCGGCAGTCTTCAAGTCGTTGCGGAGGAGGGGACTTCCTGCGAGCCCATGTGCCCCGCGGTGTATCTTAAGGATCTCTATAACCGGGGTTTATCCGATCCCCGGAGCCTGTTTTGGATTTTCGGGCTCGATCCCGATCACAATTCCCGAAATGAAGTTACGGCTGCAGTTACAAATACCCGGGAATTCTACCATGATGAACCCGACATCCTTAACGTGCTTGACACTGCCGCCGGAAAGATACAGATAAATGAGACTGTTACCGGCACTATCTGCCTTACACCCCTAGTGGATACATACGAGATCCATATTGATGACACACCCTATAAGGGATCCTGGAAAAATATCCCCCTCCTTCCCGGACAGCATACCCTCTCCCTGCATTACCAGGGACATAAGATCGGCAGGACATCCGTTGAAGCTGGGGCCAGGGAGAGAAGAGAACTGGCGGTCCCGATACATATCGAGAACGGGAAAAAAAACACGGACAACAAAGAACTACAAGAGGGAAAGTTCCGGATCACGCGATTGCTAGGCCTCTCCTCCCTTCTTGTCCTTGCCGGTCTTGCCGATTATATGGCAGGATGGACAATCGCTCTTGCCCTGCTGGGATCCTGCATAGCCGCTGCCGGCCTTATTCTAAAGAAAACCTGGGGGTTCGTTTTCTGGTGTGCCATATTTTTAGTGTATCTCAAAGTGGCTTTCATGGATATCCCGAAGATAAATCTCTTTACCGTTCTTCTTTTATGTATTATCCTTGGAATGTCCTACGGGTTCCGGCATGAGCGGGGGAGATGGTCATGGTAGAAAACCCTGATCCCGTACTGGCTTTCAGCTGTGATTGCCGGACAGGGCCGGTTTTGTCAGTCCGTATTAGGGGCAGATGCTTAAGATTCTGTCTTTGCCATCATGATCCCGAAAGATCTATCCCGTTTCTGGGTCTTGAACGTTATTTGTGCAGCAGGTGTCTTGGGATCTTGGCCGGCTGGATGTCTGCGATCCTTATTCGTCTCTTGTTCGGGTTTGCCGTTCCACTTGTGATAGGTATTATCTGTTGCATCCCCCTGATAATTGACGGATTTACTCAGGCTGGGGGCAGTCGCACAAGTACCAATACCCTGAGGCTGTCTACCGGATTGCTGTTCGGTATTGGCGCATCAGCCTTTGTCTTTGGAGGGCCAGCATGAGCGATAATGACAGCCTCGTCTGTATCTTCTGCATTGGTATCGTTGGTCTTATCATTGCAGGGAACTATATCTTGTCCAATGCATCCACCCTTCTTGCAGCACTTCCGGGGATCCTTTACTGGGGAATAATCCTGATCCTTTCTTGTGCAATACTCTGGCAAGGATACCATATTGTGAAAAATCCTTAATGATCTTTCAGATGTGATCAGGCACTTTTTGCAGATGAATCCTTGCAGGATTATTGGTGTTTTGGGCAATGTACTTGAAAATCCGCGGCATCCCGTGGGTAGAAAGGAGTGCCGGAGAAAAGAGCGTAGCAGCCTTCAGAGGTATCCACATGGCGCAGGGTTCCGTTTACAGGATCAATCCGATAACTTGGAAACATTTTTTGGCATATTAATTATATTTATATATGTGGGGTTCCCGGATCATGCGTAAATGTTTTGTCATCAGCCCGATTGGGGTTGAAGGGTCCAAGATACGGAAGCATGCTGATGATATCTTTGATTTTATTATCGAACCTGCCATGAAGGAGTGCGGGATCTTGGCTGTCAGATCAGATCGCATCCTTGAACCGGGACGGATCTCCGAATCAATGTTCAGTGAGCTTTTAAATGATGATCTCTGCGTTGCAATACTCACCGGTGCCAATCCGAATGTATACTATGAACTTGCCATCGCTCAGGCTGTCGGGAGACCCGTGATTATCCTGCTGGAAGCCGGTGCCTCCCTTCCCTTTGACATCCAGGATCTAAGATGCGTTTATTATGATCTGGATGCCCGATCGCTGATTGATGGGAAATATAAAAAAGAGGTTGTTGAGCATATTCGCAGCCTCGAAAAAAACGGGTATAAGGGATTTCCTCCTTGGGGGCGACAGAGTGATATCGTCTGGCAGTCGTTCCATAATATCACCATTTACAAGAATGCAACGCAGTTTGGGAGCCGGCATACCTGGCTTGAGGCCCTTCTCAATGCAAACAATTCGATAAATCTCATGGGAATTTCATTGAACTCATGGAAGAAAACTCAAAATTTCGCGAAACTTCTCAAAGAGAAATCAAAACAAGACTGTTCTATCCGGATTATGATCATGCAGAAGGGAAACCCCTGCTTGTCTCATCTCGTATATAATGAGGAGGACCCCGAGGGAAAATCGTTTGATACTATCCTTTCTGAAATCGATGATATGTATGTTTATTTCACTTCTCTTGCTGAAGAGTACCCGAATATTGAGTTCCGGCAGATTTTTCACGGAGTTCCCCATTGCAATATCACGCTCACCGATGAGGTTGCCATTACAATCCCGTATTATATATCCCTTCATCCTCGCGATTCCCCGCATTACGTGTTCGGAAAAAATTCTGAATATTACATCCATATACAGCGGGAATTCGATAGCATATGGCATGCCAACTCCCCCGCGAATATCATTGGCAGGATATTTCCACAATGATTCGCAGGTTTGGTACAGGGGATATAATAATTCCATGGGACTACTGAATAGACGCCCCCGGTATACTCAAGAGAAACATTTCACAAGATCCTCATAAAAATCGTGATGATGAGGATTGTATCTGAACTCCAACTCTTTCAGGTAGAAGGGAATGTAACATATGAAGACATCAAATGCCTTTTAATCACTTTTAGAGGGATCATTTTTCATTTGTGTCTCTCCGGACAGGTACTTATTTTCTTCAGTAAAATCCGGTATCGCTTCGACAACTTTTGCCAAATCAAATCTTTTTACCGGGTCCTTCTCGTCGCCATTTTTCCTGATTAATTCGGAAATAATTGATTTGATCTCATTTATTGCATTCATCCGCGAATTCTCACGGGACCATTTGGATTTTTTCAGCAATTCATCGAATTCCTGGTCAAAAAAGTCAATTCTTGGCTGCATGCTCGGGGCATGGCGGGTGAAGATCGTCTGCCGGAATCCCTGGCCCAGTTTTGCGGAATAAGACTCTGCCTGGAACCAGTCACCGACAATCGTCACGCTTTCGCTCTCGCTTAACTGGTCGTTGAGGGCAACTTCGATATCGATCTCCTCCTTTCTCAAAAACTGGATGATGCTGCAAAGACGTATGATCCGTGCGGTAAAACCATATTTTTCATAATCCATCCAGGGATTGATAATCAGCCGGCAACCGGCAGTGCGGGCATGTTTTTCAAGAGCGATACGTTCTTCCCGCAGGGTTCTCCGGTGAAATTTGCTTTTTGTTATGGGGCCGTACCGGTTTTCCCATATTTTATGACTTAATGAAATGTCCGGGATGTGGAATGAACTCAGCCCACCTTTCTGCCGGACGAGGCCATGAGATCTCATCCAAAGCACATAATTTGCATAATTTGCCATCATTATCGCACGGTCCTCCGCAAATTCTGCGCACTGGTATAACGCAAAATTCGGATTCCGATAGTGACACATCAGGTTTGTTATGGTTTCTTTTGTCAGGATATTGGAAAGTCCGGTAAGATCCTCATCGATCTGGATAGCATGAAGCTCCCGGATCATCTCGCCGGGCAACTTATCGATAGCGATAGGAAGGACAGGAATGTTAAGTGCCATTGCATAACCGATCTCTTCATGGACCCAGCCCCGTTCACTTGAATCCTTGGTTATGATGGGAAGAAACACATGAGAATGTGCAATAAATATCTTAATCTGGTCGTGAAAGCCGTGGCCAAAATTAAACTTCCGGTCCCATATAACCTGGAAGTCAGCAGATTCAAGGATTTTAACGATTTTTTCTACAATATCCGTATTATGATGGGAGTAACTGATAAACACCCTGAACATTTTTTTTGGCTCAATCAGCATGCAACATCCCGAATTCGATTATACTCTTTGAATATAAATAAACAAATCGATTCGCGACATGCGAAAACATGTTGATTTGTACCAGATGAAATGAATCCGCTTTTTAGTGAGTGACACTTTTTGCACAACCTGATCACGCCTTTATTTTTCATTGAAGATGCTTAATCTCGAATTTCACATTTGTGTGACTTAAGGGGGGAGGTGCTATTAACAATACGTTGCATCAATGGCAAAGAAAATACATCGCAGTCCTTCAAAGTAATACAACATCATCGTAACCGTGACGCCATGAGAGTATGGGACAAATCCCTGAGAGCACCAACTAATGGATAATGATGCCTGCAGAGTGAAAAATTAAGAATTCGACTCTTTTCGCACGATTTCCATCCCCAATTCCCGTAACCTGACAGGGATGTTGAGGATTATATCCCGATCTTTCTGGCGTTCAATATCAGGTAATTCTTTATAGGGTACCAAGAGATCATGATTTTTTTTACTGTCATCCCGGGGTCTGCCAAATTTCCAGCCTTTCTTGAGTTTCTCTTCCATCCAGCGGTTATGTTCCATTTCTGCGAGTCTTTCCAACTCCTCTTGAGTAAAGGAAAAATCTTTTGGGGACGTAACTGCTGATAACGGGAGAGTCTCGCACCCGATCTCATGTATATATTGCCAGTGAACCTTCACAGGAGCACGATTTGAGTCACGGAATTCCCGGGAAAGTCGGTTCCACAAGTGTAAATTATAATTTTCAAACACGGTAATTTTCTTTTCCCGTTCTTTGTTGAGATATTCTTCATGAATTTTTTGGGCAATATATTCTACCTGGTTGTAACCGGGCTGACCGAATCTTTGATAAATTTCATACTCTGGCACCTCGTACTCTTCAGAGTTCAGATACTGTTTCACATCGAAACTTTTCTCATTGTATTCGGTATTTTTACAATAGGGAATTCCAATATCTTTTGCGGTGTTCGGCGGATGCTTTAAAATTTCACTGACAACGGTTAATTCCCGCAGAATATCATTTTTTACACGGCCCTCTGATTTTTCGTCACGGTCGTCGGGTAGCGATAGGACAATTGATCCATTGTTAAAATAAATATCATCAACTGATTTTTTGTAATCCATATTTTCCCTGAAACGACAGATATGCTCGAGTTCGTCAAATCTTGATTTCAAATAAGGGTACTTGATTTTTAATTCGGGCAATTTTTTTATGGTTTTATTTCCCTGGGTAGACGAATCTTCTGATACTTTTTTCAACTCCTGGAGCGTCGCACGATCTGCACTCTCTACCTGCGGGTTCAATTCCGCGATGAGTCTGTCACGCTGTGCCCTGTTACGTTCATGGAGCTGCGCTGCATAGCCAGGTGAAATCAGCCTTTTTTTCGTCTGATCGCACCCATCCACAAATCGCAAAAGGGCGCCTAAAAAGAGCATATTGATAGAGTATGCCTCATTTCCTATCCGCAGTCTCTCGAATCCGTTATGCTGCTCGATCACAGGGGCCGTATTATAGAACTCACCAATTTCATCTCTTTTAACCAATCTCACTTTGGACGAATGAGAGAAACAGAGTTTTCCTAAAATTCTCCTTAAATCCTCATCGTTTTCTATTCCGAATGAAATATTTTTCTTGTCCTCTTGAATCACGTATTTGCTTAAGATATGGTGGTGACTCCGGACCCATTGGGTCGTTATCTCAGACAGACTGCCTATTGCAACCTTATCAGAAACAATTGTCTTCGGAGGTTGTCTCAAACAGATCTTATAGCCCGATAAAAATGTGTTTAAACCCTCGAGATCTTCATCACGAATAGAAAACAGTGTTTTTGACATACTAATATCATGTAACCAGAGAGAGAGAGCAAAACAGGCAATTTCGCCATCGTTCAGGTTTTCAATCAGATTATCATTGTCATGAAAAAGACGATTGGCAATCATATAGAGATTACGCGAATGCGCCAACCCGTGATCAATCATCTCAGGGCAATGGCTTTCATGCCAGGCAATGTGCGCTGACTGATTCCATATTTGTAAAAATTGTTGCAATAATGTTTTCAATGTAGGATCGGAGAATTTCCAGAAAATGGGAATCACAGGAAAATTTTTCCCAAAATTAAACGAATCGTCGGGATAAGGAAGTTTGGTTATATTCGCCATATTATCCTTTTACGTATATTATAGGTAAAAATATTACCTCAATCGGCCCCTTTTTATGAGTATATTGAAGAATTCGCACACGAAGGGCTGTAGCAGTCGGGTCTTTCTCCACCAGAAAAGTACCTTACCGATTTCCATGTTTTCTGCGCCACAAACGTGCGGGGCAAAGCCCTATGGATAGTCCGGTAATTCTTAATGAGTACTCCGAAGCATCAATACAAATCTTTTTCCCAGGACGTAAAAAAAGGGTTCCGGACTCCCGGTTCAGAACACAATCTCGCTTCTCTCGTACCGGATCTTCGGCCCCGGCGTATCCGCCGCATACCCGATCGGGCAGAGCATCACGGGCGTGAGATGTTTCGGGATCTTGAGAATCCGGGTATACCCGGCAGGATCAAACCCGCCCATCGGACAGGAATCAAACCCGAGCGACTTGGCACCGTTGATGGCGTTCCCGAGGGCGAGGTAGGTCTGCGCCTGCGACCACGCGGCCTGCTGCTCCTTTGTCATGCTCTTTGCAAACATCGCTGCCATCCCGGTCACCCGTTGGGTGATCTCGTCCGGGACATGGTTCTTTTTCATGAGCGCCCCGAGCCGCGCTATTAAGGCGTCGTAATCCGCATCGGCGCAGAAGACAAGGAGGTGCGAACAGGTCGTCACCTGCTCCTGGTTGTTCGAGACGTTGAAGAGATCTTCTTTGGTCTTTTTGTCGGTCACCACCTTGATCTTCCAGGGCTGGAGGTTTAAGGCCGAGGCCGAATACCGCACGAGATCCAGAAGCTCGTTTACCTTCTTTTCCGGGATCGTTTTCCCGTCGAACTTCTTTGTCGCGTACCGCTGCATCACGCATTCCGCAAACTGCATTTTTGTCACCACCGTGGTATGATGCGATTATTAAGCGCCCTGGCGTAAAGGGTTTCTCCCGCCCCTGTCACCGGTTCTCCGGGTGCCGGGCCGGCCGGGAACGGGTTTGCATGAGGGAGGTTCGATCCATTGCCTTATGCTTCCCGGTGCCGAACTATCCGGGATATGGGAAGTTATGTGCGGGGCGACGTGATCCTTGCCCCGGTACCGTTCGATGAGCGGAGGGGTGCGAAGACCCGGCCGGCCGTAGTCGTGGCTGCACGGGAGAACGGGGAGGTCTGTGTCTGCCCGGTCAGCAGCAGGCCACCGGTGGACACGCCCTGCATCCCCATCGGGCTTGACGATTTTGCTGAAGGCGGCCTCGATCTCTTCAGCGAAAGTTTTGTCCTCACTTCAAAGGTTGCCGTGCTCCGGGCCGGCGACGTCATCGGGAAGAAGGGCCGGCTTGCGGCCGATGCCATCAACGCGATCGGCGAACAGGTGCCGCACCCGCCCGACCCCCGGAAGAACCGGAAGAGTTCCACAAGATCCTTCAAAAAATAATAACGCTGTTTTTGCCGTGATTCTCCGGGCGGATCAATAACCTTAATATTTCCGGCATGGAGGTTGTGAAGATGGATATCGCACACCGCCTCAAAGAGATCGAGGAGCATGTGGGCAGGCTCTCCCCGGTACAGAAGATTCTGCTGGGCACGGACGGATCGGTCACGCAGCTCTTAGAATCGGTCACCGGTCACCCCGTCTCGGTCCGGACCCGGGAACAGGAAGTCAGGAAAGCCGACCCTTGCGTCGCAGAGCGCCTCAACATCGCGCCCGGCGATGCGGTGAACCACCGGATCGTGGAACTCTGCGACGCCACGACCGGGGAGGTGCTGGTCTACGCGAAATCGCAGACACCGGTCGCCCGGCTCGCGCCTGCGTTCCGGGACGACCTCATGAAGGCCGATATCCCCATCGGTCGGATCATAGAAAGCCACCATATCGAGGCGAGACGAGAGATCCTTTCCGCCCGGGTCTCCCCGGCACAGGACGAGCTGAGCAGGATCTTTTCGATCTGCAGAAACGAGCCGCTGCTCTCGCGCCAGTACCAGATCATCCACGGAGGCGAGCCGCTCATTTTCATCGAAGAGCAGTTCCCGTACAACCGGTTCCTGGACGAGCGCAGGGTGATAATCCGGACACCGTCCCGGATCCACCTCACGCTGCTGGATATGAACGGCAGCCTCGGCCGGGTGGACGGCGGGATCGGGATCGCCCTTGACGACCCCGCGATCCTCATCGAGGCACAGGCAAGCCCGTCGCTTGAAGTCCGCGGTTGCGACGATGCCACCGCCGCCCGTATCCGCGAAACCGCCGGGACGGTGCTCACGGCGATCCATGCCGGCGGGAGCGTTGCGATCACCGTGCGGGAGCAGTTCCCGGCCCATACCGGCCTTGGCGGAGGCTCCCAAGTGGCGCTTGCCACTGCCCGGGCCTGCTGCGAAATCTACGGGAAAAAGATGACTATGGCAGAACTTGCACAAATTGCCGGGCGCGGCGGGACTTCCGGTATCGGTACCGCCGCCTTCGATCACGGCGGCTTCATCATCGACGGCGGGCACCGGTTCGGGCCGGGCTGCGCAAAGACCGGCTTTGCCCCGTCCTCCGCGTCAAAAGGCGTACGGCCGCCACCGGTGCTGGTACGCCGCGATTTCCCCGGCGACTGGCGCATCCTGCTTGCAACGCCTGCCCTCCCCGAAGGGGCGAACGGGGCGCGGGAAGCGGATATCTTCCGGACCCGCTGCCCGGTGCCGGTCGAAGAGGTGCGAACGCTCTGCCACGAGGTGCTGATGCGGATGCTGCCCGGGATCGCAGAACAGGACCTCGACCTGTTCGGCACCTCGGTCAATACAATCCAGGACCTCGGGTTCAAGAAAGTCGAACTCTCCCTCCAGCCCCGGGAGGTGACCGGCCTGCTGGATACGCTGCGTGCAGCCGGGGCGGCCGGCGCCGGGATGACTTCGTTTGGCCCGACGCTGTACGCAGTCAGCGATACGGGGATGAGGGATATCGAGCGGGCGGCGCAGTCGTTTATGGCAGAAGAGACCCATGGCGGCACGACGCTGATCACGGCAGCGAGGAACCAGGGCGCAGTTGTGAGGACGGCCTGAAAAAAACCCCGGGTCTTTTCCCGGCCCCGATAGACCGGCATCGCTGCCGTAGTTCCTGGAATTTTTTTTTTTACAACGGGGGGCCGGGGAAAATTATTTTCAGGTTTTGCCGGCCGCACGTTTTTTAGATCTCTTTTTGCATCCAGACGACATCGAAGGGTTCGCCAAACTTTTCTCCCACGCCAGAAAGCGTGCCGGCTCTTACAAAACCGTGCTTTTCATGGAACCGGATGCTCCCCGTGTTTTTCGAAGAGATGTTAGCAAGCAGGATGGTGATCCCGTTTTTTTTTTGCGTCTTTTACGAGCCGGTGAAATACCTGCGTCCCGAACCCTTTGCCGGTGAACTCCGGCGCGATGAAATACGTCAGCATCCCGGTCTTTTTGAACGCCGGGAACGGGAAGAAGGGTTTGAGGAGGCCAAAGCCGGCAATACCGGTCCCCTTGTCCAGCACGACCGCGGAGATGGCGCCCTCCACCAGGTGCGGGAAGAACTGCACCGGGACCGGCCCTTCGGGGTATGCGGAAAAGCCGGTTGCTGCATAATGGTTAAAAATCTGCATGACCGCCCCGCTGTCGCTCTCCCTCATCTCCCGGATATGTACGTCCTCTGCCATGGAAAATTCCCCGGCGTTTGTTAAAAAGACCGGTCCCTCCCGGCCCCTTTAGCGGTTGTAAAAATATCGGGCTGGAACGATGAAAAATGTGGCGGAAGGGTAAAAGGGCGGTCCGGCCCGGGGCTTTGGCTATGCACGGAGCCGGAACATCATAGGTGGGACGAGGATCT
>Ga0153915_10007870_pt1 | contig 10095 bp, 10 predicted proteins | sample Opewatmetagenome_2_FD_107003 | JGI IMG/M metagenome (GOLD analysis project Ga0153915, IMG submission 107003) | Freshwater wetland microbial communities from Ohio, USA - Open water 3 Core 3 Depth 3 metaG | ecosystem: Environmental > Aquatic > Freshwater > Wetlands | place: USA: Ohio, Lake Erie... | reverse complement strand
AGCGCCGAGGCGTCCGCGCGACCGCACCAGCAGTCTCGATCGCGCGTGATTGCCGCGTTCGCGGCTGTCTATATCGTGTGGGGATCGACGTATCTCGCGATCCGCTACGCGGTCGAGACCATTCCGCCATTCTTCATGGTCGGCACGCGCTTCCTCGTATCGGGCGTTGTGCTTTATGCATGGTCGCGCTGGCGCGGCGAGCCGAAGCCGACGAAATCGGAGTGGCGCGATGCGTTGGTAACCGGGCTGTTGTTGTGTTGGGGGAACGGCGCCGTCGCGTGGGCGGAGCAGCGCGTACCATCGGGCTTGGCTGCACTACTGGTGGCCATCGTACCACTGTGGATGGTCGTGGTCGACTGGCTCCGTCCGCGTGGGGTTCGTCCACGACTGAGCGTAATCGTGGGTCTCGTCGTGGGGCTGGTCGGTTTGGTTGTGCTGCTCGGGCCTCGGGCGCTCGTAGGGCATGCCGATGTGGATCGACTCGCGGCAGGCGTGTTGGTCGTCGCGTCGCTCGCGTGGGCGACCGGATCGGTCTACAACCGCTTCGGCGCGCGCCCGGATTCAGCCGTCATGTCGACCGGCCTGCAGATGATCACCGGCAGCTTCGTTTTGTTCGTCGTCGGCGTTGCCGCCGGCGAACCGGGAGCGCTCCATCTCGCGCAAGTGTCGTTCGCGTCATGGATGGGATGGTTGTACCTCGTCACATTCGGATCGCTCGTCGGGTTCACAGCTTATGTCTACCTACTGCGCGCCGTCAGCCCGGCCAAGGCGTCGACGTACGCGTACGTCAACCCGATCGTGGCGGTGTTTCTTGGATGGGCGATCGCCGGAGAACCGGTGACGATGAGAACTCTCGCTGCGGCAGCGATCATTCTTGGCGGCGTGGCGATGATCACGATCAGTCAGAACAACGCCGCGTGATGCGATGTGGCGGGCACGCCGCTTGCCGGCGTCATTGAGCATGCCGACGCGGAAACGTCCGTCACCCAAGGCCAAGTCGAAGCCGCTTGCCGAGTACAAGCGGAAGCGAAACTTCACGCGGACCGCCGAGCCGGAGGGCAAGACGACACGCCGTGGCTCGGCGCGTGCCCGGAAATTCGTCATCCACAAACACGCGGCGAGCCATCTACACTTCGATCTTCGTCTCGAGCTCGACGGCGTGATGAAGAGTTGGGCCGTGCCGAAGGGACCCAGCTACGATCCGGGCGTCCGTCGACTCGCGATGGAAGTCGAGGATCATCCGATCGAATACAACACCTTCGAGGGAACCATTCCGAAGGGCGAGTATGGCGGTGGCACTGTCATGCTGTGGGACCGCGGCACCTACGAGCCAGGAGGCGATGGCGGGGCGGACGCGCTGCGCGAAGGCTACGAGCGCGGGGACCTCAAGTTCGTGCTGCACGGCCAGCGACTCCAAGGCGGCTGGGTGCTGGTGCGCATGCGTCGCGACGAAAGCGGGCGCGCGCAGTGGCTGCTGATCAAGCACCGCGACGAGCACGCCGACCCGGATTACGATGTCGTCGCCGACGCGACGACGTCCGTCGCGAGCGGTCGCACCATGGACGAGATTGCCGGAAGGAAGCGGCGCGTTTGAAAGAGAGGGCAATCCGCCCGAGTCCAATAATTATAGTTTTCGAAGCTCTGAGCTGGGCAGCATCCAGTTGGAGGTCAATCGGCCAATCCCGCGGGAAAGATTCCCTTGTCTCCGAACTTGGCCCTCACGCGATCGATCGTTCGGGCGATGACGCGATCGCGATCGGTCTCGGCGATTTCCGAGTCGCGGCGCTCGAACAGTGTGAGCTGGTCGGCCGTCGCGTCGACGGCCAGCGACGACAGGCCGACGCCCAAGAGCCGCGCCGGAACGCGACGGGCCTGGCGCAGCTTCGAGAGAAGCGTTCGCGAGACCTCGAGGATCACGCGGTCCGAGATCACGGGTGCATCGAGCGTTCGACTCGCCTGCCGTGTCTTGAAGTCGTGGTCGCGGATGCGAACGGTGATCGTGCGCGCCGTTAACGCGTCGCCGCGAAGGTCGGAGGCGGCACGCGTCACGAGGGCGAGCAACTCGTGAGCCAGCTCGTCGTCGTTGTCGATGTCAGCAGGGAACGTCTCATCACGGCTGATGCTCTTGGCCTCGCCGTGCAATTCGACCTCGCTCGGATCGATGCCGCGCACGCGATCGTACAGCCACGCAGCCTCTCGCCTGCCCAGCCACTGCGCGAGCGTAGCCGCGTCGTATTGCAGCACGTCGGTCACCGTCCGCATCCCGAGCTTCGCGAGCCGCTCCTGAAACCGCGGGCCGACCATTGGGATGTCCGCCAAGTCGAACGTCGCGAGGAATCGGCCTTCGTCTCCGGGAGCGACGATGTGCACGCCGGTCGCGCCGCTGCCGGGCTTCGGTTTCGCACGCTCGACGGCAAGCTTCGCGACCAGCTTCGTCGTGCCACCGCCGACGGACACCGAGAGATTCGTCGCCGCGGTCACGGCCTCACGCATCCGCGCCGCCGTGACGGCGAGCGGCTCGTGGCCGTACAGGGCTTCGGTGCCTCCCAGATCGAGATACCATTCGTCGACGCTCGCGCCCTCGACCACTGGCGCGAACCGATCGAGCACGCCTCGAATCTGTCGACTCTTTTCGCTGCAAGCGCGTCGCGGAACGGGCACGCACATCGCCTGTGGACACAGACGGAGCGCGCGGGCAATCGGCATAGCGGAACGGACCCCATACTTCCGCGCCTCATAGGACGCCGAGCAGACGACGCCACGACTCTCGCGGGTGCCGCCGACAATGAGCAGCGGGGCCTTGCCCGCCCCATCGGGGTCGACCGTTCGCGCCACGGCGACGAAGAACGCGTCGGCGTCGGCGAGGAGAATGCGGCGATCGGTCATCGAACGTGGAGATCCTGAATGAATCGCGAATCGTCGCTGTAGCGCGTGATCCCAAGCGTACGAGCCATGATCTCGCCAAGCACGCCGGCAACATGCTCGCGATGCTCGTCCCTGTCCATGCCGTCCGGCGGGCTCGTGTTGTCGACGATGAAGTCGACCACGGCCCCTGGCGTTTCGAGAAATGCTTCGTCGCCGGCGGCGACGCCAAACTCGTCCTCGACCGCGGCGAAGAACTCATCGAGGGCCCAGCTCATGTGGGGATGTCGCGGCGAGGTTGGGTCGTCATCGAGTCGGAATGTCGCGCGCGAGTAGCCGCCGAGCAACAGTCGCCACGGACGAGTTGCCGCCATCGCCGCCGCGCAACAGTATATTGCTCTCGTCATGACATCACCACGAAAGAATGTCTCTCGCGCCGCCGCGACAGGCGATGAACGCACGGACGAACTTCCTTTCGGAAGCGCCGCCGATGCTCCCCATGGCTCACGCCCAGAACAGGTCTACGTCCGCCTGCGCGATCTCATCGTGCAGGGCCTCGTCGCCCCGGGAAGCCGAATCGTCGAGACCGAGATCGCCACGCGACTCGGCGTGAGTCGAACGCCGGTCCGCGAGGCGTTGCAGCGCCTTCAGCAGGAAGGCTACGTCATCGGATCGCCGGGCGCCCAGCAGTCGCGTCTCACGGTCGCGCCGCTCACGCGAGACGACGTCTACGAGCTGCTCAACATCGTTGGCGCGCTCGAGGGAATGGGCGCGCGCGGCGCGGCGCTGTTGCCACCGACGGAGCGGCGGAATCTGGTGCGCGACCTCAAAGCGTTGAACGCCGAATTTCATCGCGCAGGGAAGACCGCGCCGATCGATCACAGTAGCCTGTACGATGCCGACGAGCGATTCCATCGCCGGTTGGTCGAAGCGAGCGCCGGTCCGCGCCTGCTCGCGCTCCACGATGCCGTCAAACCGCAGGCAGAGCGTTACATCCGTATGTATATCAGCATGCTGACGGGAGACATCCGGACGTCAGTATACGAGCACGACATCATCCTCGCCGCCATTGAGGAGGGCCGCGCCGACGACGCGGAGCTCGCCGTCCAGGTGAATTGGCGCCACGCGGCAGATCGGTTAAGCAAGGTGATCGAGATGGCGGGCGAGCGCGGATCGTGGTGATCGCGAGCGCGCGGCGGAGCATTCGCCCCGCGCGTTACTTGAGCGCGTCCAGCATCTTCTTCGCCTCGGCGTTCTTCGGATTGATCGACAGCGCCGTCTGATATTCCGCCCGCGCGGCGTCTTTCTTTCCCTGTCGCTCGTAGATCATCGCGATGCGCATGTGCGCACCAGATTGCGTCACGATGGGAGCGGTACTCGGCGCGGACGACAGCCAGTATCTCAGCTCGCGCTCACCGCGCTCCATGTTGTCGCCCGACAGCGCCGCGACACGGCCGTACTGGAAATGCGGAAGAATTTCGGCGGGCCTCTCTTTGATCATGCGATCGTACAGCGCGAAGGCGTCAGGCCATTTCTTCTGATTCTGATAGAACGCGCCGAGGCTGTACCATGCGTTCAGACTGTCGGGCGCGGCGGCGATGGCCGCTTTGAGCTCGGTCTCGACCGTCGCGATGTCCTTGTTGTGATCGGCGATGTTCGCCAACGCGAAATGACCCTGAAGCGGGTTGAGACGCAGGATCGCCTCTGCCTGTTGCTTCGCCTTCTCCTGGCTTCCGCCCATGAAGCCCGGCGCCTGGAGATAGAACTGCATGAGCCCTTCGTGCGCTTGGACAAGAGTTGAATCGAGCGCGATCGCGCGCTCGAATTCGCTCTTGAGGCGACGAGCGAGCATCGGCTGACGGAGCTTGTTCGCCTTGCCCGCCTCACTGCCCAGCGCCTCGCCGAGATACGCGTGGTGCAGCGCGATGTTGTCGTTCACTTTCACGGCCTTCTCGAACCAGTCGACGGCGTCACCCGACTTGCCCTCTGCGAGATACAGTCGGCCCATGCAGTGAAGGGCCGCGTCGTCCGAGGAGTTTTTCTTGATCAGGGCCTGCGCCTCAGCGCGCGCTTCATCGTACTTCTGATCGATCGCGAGCTTCTGGATCGAAGGCGGACACTGCGCCGAGCTTCGGGTCAGCGCGGCGATCAGGAACGCCGGCGCGAGAGCGAGCGACGAACGCATGTGTGGACTCGGCGAAGGGTTGTGTTGCTCCTCGATCTTCTACGCCGGTCACCGCTCAAAAGGTTCAGGGCGCGCCTTCGAGCTCCTCGAGCAGTTGCACGTAGCTGTCGTAGCGTTCGGAGCTCACCGCGCCGGTGCGAACCCCCTCCCGCACGGCGCAATCTGGCTCGCCGACGTGGCGACAATCGCCAAACCGGCATTTGTCGAGTAGTCCTCGCATTTCCGGAAAACAGCGATCGAGCTCAGCGGCAGGAAGCGCCCAGAGTCCGACCTCGCGAAGGCCCGGCGTGTCGATGACGTAGCCGTCGTCGCCGCCGGGGAGCGGCAGCATCACCGCGCCGACCGTCGTGTGTCGTCCCTTGTTGACCGATTCGCTGATCGCGCCCACGCGAAGGTCCGCGCCCGGAAACAGTGCATTGAGGAGCGATGACTTGCCGACGCCTGACGGGCCGGTCACGACCGATCGACGGCCACGCAGGGCGTCACGCACCGACTCGAGACCGAGCTCGGTCTTCACGCTCGTATAGTGAACCGGGTAGCCGGCGCGCTCATACGCGTCGAACCGCTCTCGCGTCGCGGCCTCGCCGACCAGCTCGACTTTGTTGATGATGATGCGGGCCGCGATGTCGTTCGCCTCGGCGATGACGAGAAAGCGATCGAGCATGCGCGGGTGCGGCTCGGGTTTGGCGACCGCGAACATGACGACGACCTGGTCGACGTTCGCCGCAAGAACGCGCTCGCCGTGTCCGCCGCCCGGCGAGCGGCGCGCGAGCTTGGATCGCCGGGGAAGAATCTCGGCGATCGCCCAATCGTCGTCGGGGGCGGCACGCTCGAGATGGACGTCGTCGCCGACGGCGAGCTTGAGCGTCTGCGCGGCGGCGCTCACCGTGTCCCGACGCAGCGATCCGTCGGCTCGTCGCCCGCTATTGGACTTCTTTAATCGGCCACGCAGCGACGCGTCAACCGTCTCGCCGTCCTCGGTGCGAACTCGCCAGATTCCCCCGGTCCCGCTGAGCACTACACCGCGAACGGCGAGCCGTCTGGTCACGTGTCGCCGCTCTCTTCGCGCATTGCGTCCCACCAGCGTCGGCCGGGCGTTCCGCCCGTGCGCCCGGCGATCAGCTGATCGAGGAGCGCTTTGACCTCGGCCAACGGTCGCTCGCCGAGGCGAGCCCGCGCCTCAGGTTCAGCGGAGCCGCTCGAGAGGTAGTCGCTTTCGAGATGCCCTTCGGGCGTCTGGGCGCCGAGTCGTGTCCATTTGACGAACAGAAAGAACGCCTGCCACGGGCCCGTCGGACCATCGGTTTGTTCGGCGATGATCTCCACGCTGTACGAGAATCCGTCGCTCCCCTCGAACGCCGCCGGGCGATCGTGCACGGCCATGTAGCCACCGATCGTCGACTCATCGCCTTTGGAGGGATCCGGCGGGCGATAGTGCGCGTGGGGCGTCACGTTTTCTTGCGCCTGACCATTTCGCGTACGACGTTGCCGGTGATGAACGCGACGTTGGCGGGACGCTCGGCGAGTCGACGCATGAGATACGGATACCACTGCGTGCCGAACGGGACGTAGACGCGCATTCGATAGCCTTCCCGCACCAGCTGTTCCTGCATGTCGCGACGGATGCCGTACAGCATTTGAAACTCGAAGCGCGACCGGTCGATGCCCTTCTCGGCGACGAATCGCTTTGCCTCGGCGATGATCGCCGGGTCGTGCGTGGCGATGCCGGCATACGTCCCGCATTCGAGAAGGGCGTGCATGCACTTCAGGTAATTCGCGTCGACCTCGCGCTTCTCGGGATACGCGACGGACGCGGGCTCTTTGTATGCGCCCTTACAGAGTCGAACGCGACACCGAAGCTTGATCGCGCGTTCGACGTCGGACCACGTGCGATACAGATAGCTCTGCAGCACGATGCCGACGCTCTGCTTGTACACCGGATACAACCGCTCCTCGAACAAGCGAAGCGTGCGCTCGGTGTACGCACTGGACTCCATGTCGAGCCGAACGAATGTGCCATATGCCTGCGCGCGGCCGAGCACGTCCTGCATGATCGCAACGCAGAGCTCCTCCGAGATGTCGAGACCCATCGCCGTGAGCTTGACGGAGACGTTCGCGTCGAGCCGCTCGTCGTGAATCCGGTCGAGGATATTGAGGTACGCGGATTCAGCGGCACGCGCTTCACGCTCGTTCGTGACGCTCTCGCCCAGCAGATCGAGCGACGCGGTGATTCCTCCGGCGTTCAGCGTCCGCACGGCGGCCAGCGCGTCGTCGAGCGTTTCGCCGGCGACGAACCGTCGGGCAAACTTCTTCGCGAGTCCGTTGTTTCGCACGAACCGGAAAACCTGCGGTTGATTCGATAAATACAGCAACGTTGAGCGGAGCATCAGTTGCGGACGGCGTGCGAACGAACGGTCATCGGCTTGGTGATCCGCATAATCGGAAATTCATTGTGCGCGGCGAGGATGTTGTCGAAGAAGCTCCATTGCGCGAGCCCGTCCTCGCTCTGCGGCTCGAGGAGGTAGAATGCGAGCAGTCCGTACGGTTGACCCGCGCGGACGATGTACGTGCCCTTCGCCAGCGTTCGGCTCGCGACATCGTTCCATGCACCATCGACATCTTTCAGCATGCGCGACGTCTCGGACCGCCCGCGATCGATGACCGAATCGACCCGGAAGGTTTGAGCCGACGCGGAGGCGGGTGCGTCGAGCTGGTCGACGGCGATGCCGTGGATCTTGAGAATTGGCAGAATGTTTTGCGCCGCCCTGGTGTCGAATGCATAGGCGTACGGCAGCGTGCTCGTGAGCGTCGGCGTGAAGCTCGCCATGACCGGCATTTTCACCAATTTGATCACGCCGGTGCGCTGCCGCGCTCCCATTCCCGGCTCGCGTTTCGTGCTGTCGGTCAGAGGCACGATCATCTCCACACGCACGTCTTCGATGCGCGTCGTATCCATGCGCGACTTGAGCGAGAGTTGTGGCGACGACGAGGGGTTCTTCGCCCACGAGGCGACCTTTGCGTCACCCTGTTTGCCGAGGTTCATGATCTCGGTCTTGTGCTCGGCGAGATACGAGAGAATCTCGCTCACGAAGTCGTAGGTCGACGCCACGCGACGCGCGAACGGATCGTGCGAGAACGCTTCGCTGAGAATGCCGATGCGATTCCGCAGGCCGTAGTAGTTGGTCCCATAACGCGCGAGTGATTCGTACGTCGAGAACGCCCAGCCGCTCGTCGGGATCGAGTCGGCGATGATCTGCTCGAGCGACGGACCACCGCGCCCGCCGCCAAATCCGCCGCGGCGTCCACGTCCCGCCGCCGACGTATCCGGCGGCGCTCCGCGTGCCGCGCCGCGCTGTCCCCGCGGGACACCCGGGCGGCTGAAGTCGCCGTAATCGGTGATCTCGAACCCGTCGCGCGTGCGCATGCGCTCGCGGATCGCCGGAAGCATCGTCTTCGCGGCGTATGGAACGACGTTCACCGCCGTCGGCGTGAGCGGCGGCGAGTAGGTCAGTGCGTAGCCGTGGATGCTGCCGTCGGTGGTGTGGAGATCCATGAACACGTCGGGATTCCACTGGTTGAGCATCGCCAACGACCCGCGTGTTTCCGGCGCGTCGGCGTCGATGTAATCCCGGTTGAGATTCCACCCCGACGCGTTCTGACGCGTACCCACCAGCTCGGGACCGTTCTGCGCGCCGCGATTGCGCTCTTGCGGGGCGAATTTTTCGTTGCCGTCGGCGTTATAGATCGGCTGCACGATCAGCACGATCGAGTCGAGCACGTTCTTCTTTTTGTCGAATAACAGATCGCGCAGAAGCGATTGCATCGCTTCCTTCCCTTCGACCTCGCCGGCGTGGATGTTGGCTTGGATGTACGCGACCGGACGATTGAGTCGCCGAGCCTCGGCGGGCGTCGAGATCAGGGGACGCGAGGCGATCACATACGGGAGCTCGCGCCCTTCGACGGTCTTCGCGATCGACCCCGTCACGATCTTCGCGCCGAGCGTCTTGAGCGAATCGATGAACGCGACGACGTCGTCGTAGCGCGAGGTCTCGGTGAAGTTGGTTCGCTCGGCGCGCGTGAGTGGCCGTTTGCCCGCGAAGCTTAGCAGCGTGTACCTGCTCTTTGCCGGAATCGAGTAAGTGTCTGTTGGCTGCTGGGCTGCTAGAACGCCAGCGCAGCCTACCGCAATGAGCAGGACGAAACGACGCATGATTCCCCGGTCACGATGGAAAGGGGAATTGTACCCGATCGATCCGTCCTGCCGCTACTCTGAGGGTTTGTTTCCAGGGCCACTCGACCGCAACACCAACCCGCGCGCGCGCGTGGTTGCGGCGACGCTCGGGTCGGCGCCGCGATCGATGTCCGCGCGGACATTGCGCTGGAACAGCGCGAGCTCCGGGTCTTTCACTCCCGAGCGGGCGAGCTGGACGACGAGGTTCGTCGCCGTCGCGACCGGCACCTCGCGGACGATCAAGTCCGTGAGCACGGCGAGCGGCATCGTGACCGGCCGTTTGCCGGACGCCGAGCGAAGCCGCGCCAGGTCGCGTTCGGAGACGCCAGCGGCGAGCGCCGTCGCCGCCGCTTTGATTTCGTCCGGTGTCGCGCTCGATCCGAGGACACGTTTGGCCGAACCCATCTGCATCGACAACTGTCGTACGGCGACGACGATCTTTTGCCCGTCCGACCCCTTCGCCGCGCCTTCGAGCGCCTTGTCGACGAGCGGCGCAGTGGGAAGCTTCGCCATCCGCGCCGAGTCGACGATCGCGTTGACGGCGGCGAGCGTGGGCTTGTCGAGCCGCGCGACGAGCCGCGCGTCCTGCGCCACAGCCTGCGGAGCAATGAGCATCAGCGCGATCAATGTCCGCGCGGCAACGCTCATTTTTGCTCTTGAACCACGATCGCCGAATTCGGCATTCCGTAGTCGTAGTCGATGACGCGCGGCGCTGTCGGGTCGGCGACCCACAGACTGTCGTCGACGACGAACGAGTATCGATAGTGTCCCAGCGGAACAGGCGCGGTTACCGACCAGACACCACCACCACGATGTT
>Ga0153915_10007869_pt1 | contig 10095 bp, 9 predicted proteins | sample Opewatmetagenome_2_FD_107003 | JGI IMG/M metagenome (GOLD analysis project Ga0153915, IMG submission 107003) | Freshwater wetland microbial communities from Ohio, USA - Open water 3 Core 3 Depth 3 metaG | ecosystem: Environmental > Aquatic > Freshwater > Wetlands | place: USA: Ohio, Lake Erie... | reverse complement strand
GAATGAACAGATTTGCAATCAGGCTTTTGACGTTGGCGATGTTCACGATGGCGCTGATCGCGGTGCCGCTGCTCACCCCTGCCCACGCCAACGGCGACGATAGTCCTTCGCCTCCGCCGTCAAGCTCCAAGAAGGGAAAGAAGGACAAGAGTTCCAGCATCGAGGATGGCCGATTCATCGCTGCCTATCACACGGCCTACGCCACGATCTATGACCGCAACGATTACGCTGCCGCGATCGAGCAGCTGAAGGCGCTCGGCCACGACGACAACGCCTCCGTCGCCACCTTGATCGGCTACTCCTATCGCAAGCTCGGCGACTACAAGGTTTCGCAGATCTGGTACGAGCGCGCACTCAAGGCCGATCCCAACCACGTCAAGACCTGGCAGTATTACGGGCTGTGGCAGGTCGAACAGGGCAACCGCGATCAGGCGCAATATCACCTGAGCAAGATCGCCTCCCTCGCCGGCACCAACAGCGAGGAATATCGCTCGCTCGCCGCGGCGCTCGAAAAGCCGCCGGGCACCGGCCTCGTCTACTGAGTTCGGTCTCTCAAGGTTCGGCCGGCGCAACCCGAAAAGGGTTGCGCCGGTTTTGTTTTGCGCCTCTCACTTCATCAGCGTCTCAACCTCCGCCCGGAACGCCTGGCGCGAGGCGTCGCGCGAATAGAACATGTGCCCGCCCGGATAGACCGCGAGCTTGACGCGGTCGGGCGCGGCAAAGGCCGGAAGCTGGTCCAATTCGATTCTGGTGCCGAAATACGGCGTCGCCAGATCGAACAGCCCGTGCCCCACCAAGAGCTTCAGCTTCGGGTCGAGGGCGAGAATCTGCCGCAGTTCGGAAATCGATTGGGGGGGACTGATGCCGTGGCCGAAATTCCAGGCCTTCTCGACCGCGCCGTTGAGCAGATGGTAGGAGCCGTCCGGCCGCCAGTTGAGCTTGCGCGTGGTGAGGTCGACCGCGGCACTGGTGAGCGGCGCCGCCAACGCCTCGCCCGAGGGATCGTTGAAATGAAAGAAGCTGGAGTCCGGATAGGGATCGATCCCCTTGACCGAGGCATCGTAGCGTCCCGTCACCTTGCCGTTCTTGCGGTCGAATTCCCTGCGGAATTCCATCACGTCGAAGCGCCCGGCGAGCCTGCGGCTCACCGCCTGATCGATCCCCGTCAAAGCAGCCACCCTGTCGGCAAGCCGGTTCGTCGCGGTACTGTCGGCCTCCCCCTTGACCAGGTCGAGAAGAAAATCGCCGCGGGCATAATTTTCGACATCGGCCATGTCGGCGCGGGTGACCGGGCCCTTTGTCTCGCGCGCGACCGCCGCCATGGAGGGAAGGCTCGCGACATATTGCCCGAGGCTCGAGCCTGAAAATTCGCGGAAGTCGAGCACCGGCGAGACCAGGATCAGGCCCTTCACCCCGACGCCCTGCTCGACCTGCAGACTGCGAACGATCTTCGGTCCGCGGATGCCGCCATAGCTTTCGCCCGCGACAAATTTGGGCGAGACCAAACGGCCGGACTTTTCAAGCCAGCGGCGGATCGTCAGCGCGATCGAATTGACGTCGCCATCGACCGAAAAAAACCTCTTGCGCACATCCTCGCCGGTCGCGACGAAGCGGCTATAGCCGGTACCGACGGGATCGATGAAGACGAGATCGGTGAAGTCGAGCCAGGTCTCGGCGTTGGGCTGAAGATCGGGCGACGCGGAGGGAATTGCCGCGTCGCCGTTGATCGCCAGCCGCCACGGCCCGGCGGCGCCCAATTGCAAATAGGCGGAAGCGGCGCCCGGCCCGCCATTGAACAGGAAGGTCACGGGCCGGGTGGCCGGATCGCCGCCGTCCAGTTGATAGGCCGTGTAGGCGATGTCGGCTTGCGGTTCGCCCTTGTCGTCGAACAGGCGGATCGAACCTGCGGTCGCGGTGAAGGCGAGCGTGCGCCCGGGAAGCATGAGCGTTTGCTTGGTGGTGGAATCCGGCGGCAGCTTATGCTGCTCGGCCGCACCGGGCGAAGCCGGCGCAGGCGCGCGTCCGCCCGCCCCGCCCGATTTCTGCCCCGAGGGCGCCGCAGCGGGGTGCTCCGGTGGCGGCGGCGCGTCCTCGGAATGCGCCGTCGTCACAATGGAGAAGGCAAGCAGTGCTACGGCAAATCCCGCATAGCGCGGCGCAGCGAAACGAAAGGCCATGTATGTTTATCTCCCTGCTTCCCGCGATCCACCCGAAACGGCCGCATTCACCATACGCACCAAGATTTACCGGATTGAAGCAGGTTTATCGTTCAAAACTGCGACAGCTTGGCATTTGTTAGCAAGCGCCCAGACATAGCCGCCTTTGCCGTCAGGCTCACCGCACGATCCGGTGACATGCAACAGAGCGGCTAGCCGATCTCGACAAGGACAGCCAAGGTCGTTAGACGACCATCCGCGCAACCCCGCCCCTCCATCAGCGTCAATATGAGCCCGCGATCCCATGAACAGCCCCAAGCGATATGACCGGATCGCCTTCGTCGCGAGCGCCGGCGCGGAAGCCCAGTCGGCGCTTGAGCAGCTGGTCGAACTCTACGGCAATCACGATCCCGCCGACGCCGACGTCGTGGTGGCGCTGGGGGGCGACGGCCTGATGCTGCAGACGCTGCATGAGCAGATGCGCACGGGCAAGCCGATCTACGGCATGCATCGCGGCACCGTCGGCTTTCTGATGAACGAATTCTCGACGCGCGACCTGCACGCCCGGCTCGCGGCCGCGCGGGAATCCGTGATCCATCCGCTGCTGATGCGCGCCACCGACGTGCGCGGCGCGATTCATATTCATCATGCCATCAACGAAGTCGCGCTGTTCCGCCAGACCCATCAGGCGGCGCGCTTGCGGATCCTGATCGACGAACGCGAACGCATGGCCGAACTGATCGCCGACGGCATCCTGGTGGCGACGCCGGCGGGGTCGACCGCCTACAATCTTTCGGTGCAGGGACCGATCATCCCGATCAATGCCCCGCTCTTGGCGCTGACCCCGATCAGCCCGTTCCGGCCGCGCCGCTGGCGCGGCGCCCTGCTCCCGAACACCGCCTATGTAGTCATCGAGGTGCTCGAGAGCGACAAACGCCCGGTGGCGGCGGTCGCCGACCACGACGAGGCGCGCGACGTCCGCCGCGTCGAGGTGCTGTCCGACAAGACCATTTCGATGCGGATGCTGTTCGACCCCGGCCACAGCCTGGAAGAGCGCATTCTGAGCGAACAATTCGGGTACTGACCCCCCGATTTCCGCCCGGTCTGGCGGCCGCCGCAACCATTCGTTAACGGGGCCGCGATATGGTTAACGCCGGGTATACCGTTGTCTCCGGTACGCCGCCAGGGCCCGGTTATGTTTCGCATCGATTTCAACAAGCTGCGATTTCTCGTGTGCGACGACAATCCGCATATGCGCCGCATTTTGCGGACGCTGCTGCATTCGTTCGGCGCGCGCGAGGTCTATGAAGCCGAAGACGGCGCCACCGCGCTGGAGATGTACAGCCACTACGTCCCCGATATCGTCATCACCGACTGGTCGATGCCGATTTTCGACGGCCTCGAACTGGCGCAGATGATCCGGCAGCCGGAATCGAAGGGAAATCCCTTCGCCCCCATCATCATGCTGACCGGCCATTCCGAGAAGCGGCGCGTCACGGTGGCGCGCGATGCGGGCGTCACCGAATTCCTCGCCAAGCCGATCTCGGCCAAGGGGCTCTACCAGCGCATCCTCAACGTCGTCGCCAACCCGCGCCCGTTCATCAAGACCAAGACCTATTTCGGCCCGGACCGCCGCCGCAACGCCAGCGCCGCCTATATCGGCCCCGAGCGGCGCGTCGGCGGCGAGGTGGAAGTGATGCAGCAGCCGTCGCTGCTCGACAAGGCCCGCTCCACCGTCTAGCGCCGGCGAGCGTGAGGAAACCATCATGGCGATAGACAAGCGCGACATCGAGATCAAGGCCTTCGCCGATCATCACGTGATCATGCAGCCCAATCCCCTGCGCAAGGTGTTGCGGCGCACCGACGACAAGGATCCGGACGATCCCGTCGCGCGCGCGGAAAAGGCGCTTGCCGGCCTGTCGGGCGAGTTCAAGAACTGGATGACGATCGAGGCTGACCGGCTCTCGGCCGCCCACGCCGCCATTCTCACGAACGGGTTTACGGACGCCAACTGCCAGGAGCTGTTTCGCGCCGCCCATGACATCAAGGGCGACGCCGCCACCTTCGGATACCCTTCCGCCGGCGCCGCCGCCAATAGCCTCTGCAGGATCATCGAGCACGCGCCCGAGCTCGATCAAGTGCCGTCCAACCTGATCGCGCATCATATCAACGCCATCCAGGCGATCGTGCGCGAGCGCACCAAGCTCGACACCATCGCCATGGCGACCGAGTTGAGCCGGCGACTGCGTGGCGTCGCCGACGAATTTCTCTTGCACGCCAATCGTGACCGCCCCGAGCATCTCGAAGCGATCCTTGCGCCGAGCATCGCGCCCGCGGATTGAGAAATTTCAATTGTCGTCGCCGCGAACGCGGGGACCCATACGCCGCGGCCTATCGATGGGGCGATGGGGCCGTTACCTTCTGCAAAAATTAGCGCCGGTTGTTATGGGTCCCCGCGTGCGCGCGCGTGCGCGGGGACGACGCCTCAGCGTATTGAAAAGCGATAGACTAAGCCGCGATCAGTTCGTGCGGGATCGGGGCGACGGCCTCCTCGGCCACCAGCTCGTCGCAGAACAGGCGGGCTTCCTCCCGCGCCGATTCGGTCGCAAAGCGCCGCAGCAGGATCATCAACGGTTCGGCGGCTTGCCGGTCGGTTTCACAGTGAGTCAGCACGCGCTCGACCATGCGGCGCCGCAGTCTGGCAGCCCCGCCGAGCGTGTCGACATATCCGGTCTCGTGGCTGGCTTCGAGCGCCACCCGGAACGCGGCGAAGGTCGATTCCGGCAATCCGGCGCGCTTCAGCAGCGCCTGCAGGCTGGCGCCGCCGCGGTCGTGCAGCAGCGCGGAGACGCGGGCCAGCGGCAGGCCGGACAATTCCGACAGCGCATGGTCGAACAGTTCGAGATTGCCGGACAATAATGCGCGCAGAATCAGGCCGGCGGTGAGCTGGCCGCTGGCGCGCAGATGCTGCACCAGGCCGCGCATGTCGTCGCCGCGCGAACGCGCCGCGATATTGACGGTCGAGCGCTCGCGCGCCTCGCTCGCGATACGGCCTGCGCGATCGGGGCTCAGCCAGTTGCGGGCGACCGCGAATTGCGCCAGCGTTTCCGAGAGCTTGGCAACCAGCGCGACCCGCGTCGCGGCGGGCAGATCTTCCAGCACCAGCATCGATTCCCGGATCGCGGCGAGATGGCCGTGGCGCTCGACGATGCGATCCCAGGAAAACGGCGGCAGTTCGGCATAGGCATTTTCGATCAATTCGAGCGCCGCCGCCGCGGTGCCGACTTCGGCGATCGCGGCGCAGACCGAGGCCGGCAGATTGATGCGGCGGGCGATGGCGCACTGCACCTCGTCGCTCCCGGTTGCGACGATGTCGACCAGGTCGGCGTCGATCAGCAGCGGGGAATATTCGAGGACCGGCAGCGCGACCGACGGCTGGTCGAGCGACAGCGCCTGCACGATGGCCGCGGGTGCTTCCGTGCTGCGGGCAAACACCTCGGCCATGGCCTGGCGCACCAGCGGAGACGGGTCGTCGAGCAGCATCAGCAGCGCGCCCTCGGCGGCGGCGCGGTCCTCTTCGGTGAGATCGGAAATCAACCAGGCCCGCGCCAACGCCCGCGTCGCCTCTGCCCGCTCGCCTGCCGGAGCGGTCCTAATCCAACTTATGAACTGCCGAACGATCATGGTCCTGCCGGCTTACGCAACCTGAAACGACACCGTGACGCGGCGCCACTACAGAAAAATAAACCATGACGCTTAACAAAGCGTTCACCATAAACGGCTGGTTTTATTGACGTTTTGTTAAGGGTGCGGGGCCGGCCCAAGCCGGCAATAAGCCGTCAGGTCTAGCTGAACGTGCCGTTGCGATCGCTGAACAGGTCGAGCGGTTGCGGCGCGCGTACGTCAGGCGTCCGCGTCAACGTCGCGCTTGGATCCGGGCTTGCCACGGGATCCGCGCTCGCAACCGACGTCAGCGACGACGACTTGCCCCACAATTCACGAACCACCGGTGAGATCGGCTGCGCGCGTTCGCCGTTTGCCTGAAACAGCGAGCGGAAGATCGGATCGGTCGGTGGCGAGGTATTGCTCGGGGTCGAAGCGGAAGCCATCGTGACCGGCGTCACCGCGCGCACGTCCGGAAACGTCGACAGATAGGCGGCGTTGTCGATCGCAGGCGCGGCCGGCGCCGCGCTGGCGAGCGCGACGTTTGGCTGGATGTCGCCGACCGACGCCATCGCGCTGCGGGTGGCCTGGGAATTGGCGGCACCGGCGTAACGCGCGGTCAGCACCGAATAGACTTCGGACACGGTGCGCGTCCGCCCGGAGCGATCGAAGAAGATCGAGCGGTTGGCCGCGGCGGCGTTGGGAAACAGCCGCGCCCCGGAAGCTTGCGGATTGTCCTCGGCGTTCGAGATCAGCTTGGCCGCGCCGCCGACCCCCATGAAGTGCGCCATATAGAGTTCGCCGTCGGTCGGACGCCGGCCGATCATGCCAGTGAGCTTGAAGCTGTTGGACTGGGTCAGCACGGCCGCCATCGAAGAGGCGGCGGCTGGATCGTCGCGCAGCTTCATGATCGCGTTCCGCGCGGCGGGATCGCTGACCGAGTAACTGCCGGAGCCGGATTTGGTGATGGCGTCGGCGTATTTGCCATAGCCGAGCTGGGCGCCGGCTTCCTTCACGGTGCCGAGCCAGGTCTGGTCGATGAACTGGTAGAGTCCGCGCGCCGACGAGGTCGATGCGCTCGCCGTCGGATTGAAATTGGATTCCATCTTGGCGGTGGCGAGCAGATATTCGAAGCTGGTGCCGGTGGTGTTGGCCGCCTGCTTGATTGCGCCGGCGATCCGCACGCGCGACGGGTCGACACCTGCCGTTGCCGTGGCGCTTGAAGTGTCAACCGACATGTTTTGGTCCTCGCTCCCCGCGAAATGACCCCTCCGGCCTGTTCGAGAGCTCCCACTACCTCCCAAGCCGCCGTCACAGTGGGGTGATTATGGTTAATGGCTGGTTAAGGAGCTCCAGCCCGGCGTCATTCCGTCTTCGCGTGGACCCGGAATCCGGAAGTAATCAAGCGAGATTCCGGGTTCGCCTTCGGCGCCCCGGAATGACGGTGGACACTCTATTTGCGATAGACCGCCTTCGGATCGAACAGCCTGTCCGCATCCACGAAAGACAATCGCGCCCCGCCCTCGCCCGCCTCGACCTTGCGGTAGAAGCACGAACGCCGGCCGGTGTGGCAGGCGGCCCCTCGCTGCTCGACCCGGATCCAGATCGCGTCCTGATCGCAATCGAGGCGCATCTCGACCACGCGCTGCGTTTGACCTGAAGTCTCGCCTTTTCGCCATAACGCCTTGCGGGAGCGGCTGAAGTACCAGGCCTCTCCGCTTGCGATGGTCTTGCGCAAGGCTTCATCGTTCATGTGGGCGACCATCAGCACGTCGCCCGTGCCGGCATCGGTGGCCACGCAGGTGACAAGGCCGGACGCGTCGAATTTGGGCTGGAACTTGAGCCCTTCCTCGATGTCGTTGATCTCTGCTGATGTCGACACAGTCAGTCCTCGCGAATTCCGGGCGAGGTTACCGCTGCGACCCTCGCACCATGGACAGGAAACGCGCCTGCTCCGCCGGATTGTCGCGGAACATGCCGGTAAAGCGGCTGGTGAACGTCATCGCGCCATGCTTGGCGACGCCGCGCACCGACATGCAGGTATGCTCCGCCTCGATCATCACTGCAACGCCGCGGGGCTTGAGAACTTCGTCGATCGCGGCGGCGATCTGCGCGGTCAGATGCTCCTGGGTCTGCAGGCGGCGCGCGAAGATATCGGTCAGCCGCGCCAGCTTCGAGAGTCCCACCACCCGCTCCACCGGCGTATAGGCGATATGCGCCTTGCCGTAGAACGGCATCATGTGATGCTCGCATTGCGAGGTGAACTCGATGTCGCGGATCAGCACGAAGTCGTCATAGCCGGCGGTTTCGCCAAAGGTGCGGTTCAGCACTTCCGCCGGACACTGGTGATAGCCCTGATAGAGTTCGTCGAAGGCTTCGACCACCCGGCGCGGCGTATCCAGGAGACCCTCGCGCTGGGGGTTCTCGCCGATGTAGCTGAGGATTGTCTCCACCGCCGCTTCCGCTTCGGCGCGCGACGGACGCGGCTGGTCGGCGCGGACGGCAGCCGCCAGAAATTCGGAAGGATCGAGTTCCGCCGGACGCATGTCCGCCGTCTTCGGCTCCGAAGGCTTTGTTTCAGCAGGCTTGATTTCAGAAGGCTTGCCAGGGCGGAGGGATTTGATCAATGCGTCCATGTCAGCTCCGTTCGACCGATCTCAAATGGACCGGAGTGTCACCGGCAGACGGGGCGGTTTGCCGCCGGACGCCTGACTTTCATAATTAACATCATCGCGACCGGGTTGGTCTCGATTTTCGGCTCGGCCAGCCCAATGGGCGGACTGTATTTCCGCCATCGGCCCCCATATATAGGACCGTCACCCGCGGCCGCCAAGGGCGATCGCACCAAGGCAGCCCGAGACCTCAAGCTTATGCTGAACGACATTTACAACAAGCGGATCATCGAATTAGCCGGAAATATCCCCCGGCTGGGACGGCTTGCCGCGCCGGACGCCAGCGCCACCGCGCATTCCAAGCTCTGCGGTTCGACCGTCAAGGTCGACCTCAAGATGGACGGCCCCGTGGTCACCGACTTTGCCCATGACGTGAAGGCGTGTGCGCTCGGCCAAGCCTCCTCCTCGATCATGGCGCGTCACGTGGTCGGCTCGACCGCGAGCGAACTGCGCGAATTGCGCGAAACCGTCCGCAAGATGCTGAAGGAAAACGGCAAGCCCCCGGAAGGAAAATGGGCCGATATCGCCCTGCTCGAGCCGGTGCGCGATTACAAGGCGCGCCACGCCTCGACCATGCTGACCTTCGACGCCGTGGTCGACGCCATCGGCCAGATCGAGGCCAAGGCGAAACAGCCGGCACCCGCGCAGGGGTGAAAATACCCCGTCATTCCGGGATGCGCCGCTAGGCGCAGACCCGGAACCTCGCGCAGATAACCTCCAGATTCCGGGTTCGCGCTTCGCGCGCCCCGGAATGACGCGTTGGTTTCGGGATTTATCGCCGCTACTTCGCCGGCGTCGCCATGATGCCGCCCGTCGGAACGACCGCTTCCGCCGTCTTGGTGGATTTTGCCGGTGACGAACCGGTCTCGGCGTCCCCTGAATTGCCGACGAAACGATCCTGCACCGGCTTGGCCGCAAGCTCGGCCACCGGCGCATTGGCGGTGTCCGCCTGCGGCAACACCTTGGCAACGGCATCGGTTGTCACGAGGTTGGTCAGCCGCAGTTCGTCGCGGGACAATTCGTGCAGATCCTCCCACGGCGGCACATTCAGCGACAGCGACAACAGATCGCCCGCCCCGCCCATGTCGAAGGTGTATTTGGCGAGGCGGCCGATGTCGCGCTCCACGATCATCAGATCCTGCGCGGTGTAGCTTGCGGCCTTGGCATCGTCGGCGCGGTCGCCCATCCAGATCTGGTGCACCCGGACATGCGCGGCCTCGGGCACGTAACGCGTCTTGCCCGACAGCAACAGGTACACGCACATCGACTCGCAATAGGCTTCGGGATCGATGCCGGCCCGATCGCCCTTCGCGGTGCGGGTCTGCACGCTGATGCCAACGGTGGTCATTAGACCGAGATCGCGCCAGCGCCGACCAAGAGCGATGGAATCGTTCACCGAACCGCCGCTTGAATCCAGCACGATCGTCGCGCCGCCGAGCTCGCGTCCGCGCGCGAATTCGTCGAAATCCCTGGGGCTATCGGTGGTCACGATGCCGACGGCGATGACCCAGACGCGGCAATTCGGCTCGCAGGCGACACAGCTGAAGCGCATCGGCATTTTACGTTCTTCGAGGGTGGCGCCGGCGTGCGCCGCACCGCCGGGG
>Ga0153915_10007868_pt1 | contig 10096 bp, 6 predicted proteins | sample Opewatmetagenome_2_FD_107003 | JGI IMG/M metagenome (GOLD analysis project Ga0153915, IMG submission 107003) | Freshwater wetland microbial communities from Ohio, USA - Open water 3 Core 3 Depth 3 metaG | ecosystem: Environmental > Aquatic > Freshwater > Wetlands | place: USA: Ohio, Lake Erie... | reverse complement strand
TTAATAAGCCACTCTGAAGCTTCGGTCTGACTTAAATAATAATAATCAGTCTCATAATTGCCATATGCACCTTTTAGTCCTCCGGCAAGCTGGTTATAATACAAATAATAATAAGGTTGATTTTGCGCCATAAAACTTACAGGATGTATTGCCAGCATAAACAATGCTGCAAAAAGAATCCATCTGTAAATCCTTTTTCCGGCTATATCAAATAAAATATTGTAACCTGTAGCTGCCAGGATTACAATCCCCGGATAAATAAAAAGGAACTGACGCCAGGAACTGTAAATATTCGATTTTTCTGCAATTACAAAAAAAACGGGAAACAGGACTGTAAAAGCTAACAGGCCATAACTGATGGCTTTTTCAGAATAAAAAATTTTCTTAATAAATACCAGCGATAATAGGATACCTGTAAAAATAATAAGCGGGATTGTAATAGCCATGGATTTAGGCAGGTAGTACCATGGCATATAATCTGACCATTCCATTTTACCCTCAAATATTTGTCTGAAGGTCGAGGGAAAATGAGCCATTACCCGGTATGATTCAATAACATTCTTAAATGGCGACTGTAATGCATAAGGCCAGAATAAAATGCTGAGAAAATATGCTGACCCGGTGATTAATAAAATTAATACCAGCATTTTACTGCTTTGATTAAGATCAGGATTGCCGGTTTTATAATAATTATATATCAGGATGACAACATAGAATGTGAACAGGTAACAAACCAGCAGCAACCCTCCTGCCCTGATGCTCATTGCAAATGCAATGCTCAGTATCAGTATCAATAAATCGAAAAACGAAATCCTGTTGCCTCTGAAAAGAATTTTAAGTGTATAAAATACGCTTAATATATAGCCAAGGGCAAAGGGTATATCTTTCAGATTGTTCTGGGCATGTCCCATGAAGGCAGGCGAAACAGCGAAAAGAAGAATAACAAATATTCCGGTGCGGTAGCCGGATAACCAGACGGCGAAAACAGCAGTAGCGAATATAGTAAGCCAACCCGCGATGGAACTCATTAAATGACGGAATCCGTAAATATTATCAATACCCAGGACTTTAATCAGGAATGTTACAATATTATCATACGACTGACCATAATACATCAGGTGAGTGTCTGGAGTATTTATGGCCGACTGATCCTGCCCATGCGAAGCAAAATAATTGAGAACGGAAACAGATTGCCGGTAATGAAGGACTTCATCACAGGAGATGCCCGCATTTCTGCTGAGAAGGATCATTACAATAAGAAGAAATACTGAACTGAAATAAAAGAAATATTTTAACCTGTTTTCTTTCATTATTTTTCAGGACTTCCATCGTAGAATTTCCTTATAAAGTAAACCGGACGGTTTTGTGATTCCTTGTAATTTCTGAAGATATATTCTCCAATTATCCCGAGGAAAACGAGCTGAATTGAACCCAGGAAATAGATGCTTAAAAGGGTGGACGACCAGCCCGGGGTAGCAATTCCTGTTGCTTTAGCCACCAGAACATATATTCCGGCACCAAGGAAAACCAGGGTACCTGTCGTCCCAAGAATTAGACAAAGGCGTATCGGAAACCTTGAAAATGAGAAAATAGCATCGGAAGCCAGGATAAACAATTGCTTCAGGCTCATTTTCGATTTTCCTCTGAACCTGTCCTCTCTGATATAATCAACATATTCATGTTTAAAGCCAATAAATGCCCTCAAACCCGGCAGATAACGGACTTTTTCTTTCATCGACAGTAGAGCGTTCACAGCTATCCTGTTCATTACCGAGTAATTGCCGTAGTTTTCCATATTCTTTATGGCGACAATATTCTTAAACAGGAAGTGGAAAAGCATGGCAAGAAGATTGCGGCTGTTGTCTCCTTTTCTTCCTGTCTTTTTACCACTTACTATATCATTACCGTCACGGGTAATTTTGCGGTACATTTCTCCAAGAATTTCCGGTGGATCCTGGAGGTCCCCATCCATCATACCTACAATATCCCCGGTGGCATGTTCAAGTCCTGCCGTATAAGCAGCCTGGTGTCCGAAGTTCTTTGAAAGCGAAAGGATTTTTATCCTGTTATTTTTCTTCTGCCATGAGAGCAGCTTATCAAGGCTCTGGTCGGTGCTCCCGTCATCGACAATGATAAGCTCATAATCAGTTATAAATGATTCCACTGATGATATTGTCCGCTTCAACAACTCATCTATCAGCTTCTCCTCATTGAATATCGGTATGACCAGCGAAAACATCCTGTTTATTTAGTTCTTTTGTGCCCTTTGTGTGCCCTTAGAGTCCTTCGTGGTTAAAACAACTTAATTATACTTGGTAATAAAATGAAATACAATGTGTTAATTATCTGTAATTTGCAAACGTGCTAATGCATATTCCATATCATCCCTGAGTTCTGGAACACTTTCCAGGCTTTTAATTACAGGGACGCTGTAATCAGTCCCCATCCAGCTCAATTCACGGAGGATGAGTTTTTTAGCTTCAACTGTGGCTTCCTTGTTTGTCAGTACACCGTCCATCTTCTTTTCCAGCATAAGCAGAGTTTCTTCGTTACCTGCTGCCTTTCGGATCTGGCTCTGCAACCAGATAAAATACCTGGTACTTTTGGGAATATCATAGTTGCCGATATTCGCAAAAGCATCTTCCAGGTCAATCTCCCTGAAATCAGGACGCAGGACAACGCCTGCAGCAGTCGGAAAATCAAATGGAACCTCACGTGTTACTGACCCTGAAGCAGCCCACTCGGCACCCCTCTGAAGAGTGACAATGAAACCAGTGCAATGTAACGCAGTATTCTCCCCGCCATCCGGGGTACCTATCAGAGTTGTAAATATCCTTCCTTTTCCGTAATTCCTGGAAAACAGTACCGGTTCCCTCCTCCCGGTACCTGAGAAAGCAGCACCAGAACTTGCTGTGGCAAGAATCTGGACATTCTCGCCTCCGACGTTAACTCCATGAACTAATTCATCACTGGCGTGTAGCCAGCGTACAGGCAACCCTTTTGTGACCGGATGATCAAAAACAACTGTACGTATTTCAAAATCCTTTCTTTTTGAAACTGTAACTGTATCAGAGGGACCTGAAATCGGATCACTCTTTGGGTTGCATACAACGACACCTCCGCCATTGTTTAAATAATCTGTAAATGCAGCAGTAGTCTTTTCCGGCCATACTTCACCGGCATAATCGAGGACAACCAGCTTATACCTGGAAAAATTCGGGCTGAAAGCCGACATATCTTCTGCTTTTGCCGGTGTGGTCATTACAGTACAGTTAAACATTCCGGTCTCATCAAGTATCTGCCTGACAATTGCTGCGCTTGTCGTACGATCATTATCACTCTGATCCGAGATAATCAGTGTTTTATATATTGTACCTTTTTTGCATGAAGGAATTACTGTGATCAGTAATGCTGCTAACAGGGTAATCAGATATTGCTTTTTCATGGTTACAAGATTAAACGTTTGGTAATGTCCATGGCTGCCTGTAAGGTCTGCTTAAGAGTCGGCTCGCCCGGGGATTGCCTGTGATTTCTTCTTTTTCAGGATCCCAGTGTATTGTCTGACCGGTAGTCATGGCAATTTCCCCGAGAAGTCCGACAGAAATTGCATGGTATGCAACCTCCACCGGGGCAATTGCCTGATTTCCTGAATGTACACAGTCAATAAAGTTCTGCCAGTGGTTTTCACTTTTATACAGATGTATTTCATTCTCTCCGATCACCTCCTCAAGAATTTTTGGATCGGAAGCCGACAGCCTGTTACCCCTGTCGGTATGTATCCATCCCCTGTCACCGTACCAGGTAGTGCCCATGCCAAGTTTCAACCTCGAGGCATTGGCAACCCTCATCTGAATTCCGTTAGCATATTTGCACAGAAAATCATATTCCACCGGTACATTGTAAATACCTTCAGCGGGGTAAACACCTGCACCGGAGATCTCAACGGGGCCGGTATGTTCCAGACCTGCTCCCCAGTTGGCTATATCTATATGATGGCCTGCCCAGTCGGTCAGCTGACCTCCTGAATAATCAAGGATCCAGCGCCAGTTCCAGTGTGACACACCACGATAAGCAACCCTGGGGGCCGGGCCAAGCCACATCTCCCAGTTCAGCTCAGGCGGAACCTCTTTTACGGGAGGTGTACCTATACCTCCCCCTCCATCCGGTAATCCTACTTCTATATAGTTTATCTTACCGGCTCTCCCGTTTATGGCAAGCTCAGCACCTCTGCGGAAATTCGGCAACGAACGCTGCCAGCTTCCGGTCTGCCAGATAATATTGTTCCTTTTAACTGCAGCGACTATTGTCTGTCCGTCTTTAATTGTACGGCATATTGGTTTTTCTCCATACACATGCAGTTTGTTATTCACAGCCTCGGTATAAATGATACCATGCCAGTGATCAGGCAATGCTATCGAGACAGCATCAAGTTTTTCTTTTGCCAGAAATTCGCGGAAATCTCCGTAAGTCCGGCAATCAGAGTTCTTATAGGCAGTATCGACAATTCCTTTTGCCCGTGCAAGATTATTGGAATCGACATCGCACAGGGCTACAAACTGAACAGCATTTCCAAGCTGCAGAAAATCTCTCATATTTGAGGTTCCCTGCGAACCTGTACCTATTGCACCCATAACTACCCTGTCAGACGGGGCAGTTACGGAGTTTATGCCGAGTGCTGAAGCCGGAATGATATGCGGGATTACAAAAATTCCGGTTGTTGCTGCAACTGATTTTTTAATAAAATCTCTTCTTGAAGTTCTTTTTGACATAGTGATTAAATTATTTGTCCTTTATATGCTGGCATTACTGTGGTGATCACCGGTGTTCCGGGAACAGGAGTATCGAAGACCATATCGACCGGACCAAATTCAATTTTTGATGGCCCGAGATCCATATCCGATTTGAAAATCTCGTCCCAGGTAACAGCTCTTCCGGTGTAAGCTGCTGTTCTTCCCATGATAGCTGTTAAGGTTGAAAGGGCAGTCTGTTCACCTTCATTTACATAATTGCCCGTCCGGATTGCATATACAAGATGCATATGTTCCTGGACATAAGATGGGATAGCTGTTGACTGCATCTGATTGCCGTTTTCATCCTTCGGGTATTCAAACTGCCACCTTATATTTCCTTTCAGATCCCAGATTGTATTCTGACAGTTGGTGTATCCCTCTGTTCCAACGATAAGCTCACCCGTTCCATTTGCACAGCTGTCGATCTGACGGCACATGCTATGTGAACTCAGACCATTCCCGTAATCAAAATCGATACTGAAGAAATCATACTGGTCGCCTGTTACTCTTCTTGCCCTGCCTCCGTATCCTATAGCTTTTTCCGGATGTCTGCCCAGGAACCAGTTGATCACATCTATATTATGAACATGGGTGTCAAGGATATGATCGCCGCATAACCAGCAGAAATTATTCCAGTTGCGTATCATGTATTCCATGTCATTCCAGCCCGGCTCCCGTTCCCTGAACCAGACATGTTCCTGGTTCCAGAAAGCTTTCGCAGAAGTTATTGTACCAATGGCACCGTTTCTTACCTGCCTGTATGTTTCAATATAATCCTCCTGATGACGACGTTGTGTTCCTGTAACAACATTCAATCCTATAGCTTCAGCCTTTCTTGCAGAAGTGATTATTGAACGGATACCTACAGGATCTACTGCAACAGGTTTCTCCATGAACACATGCTTTTTTGTAATTACAGCTTCAAGGAAATGATCCGGACGGAACTGCGGAGGCGTTGCCAGTATTACAACATCGAGATCGGGTAACGCCATCAGTTTCTTATACCCGTCAAACCCTGTGAAGCAGTTTTCAGCTGGTATCGGGAGGTTAAAGGAAGCAAATCTTTCGCGGCAGGCATCAATTTTATCCTGGAACACATCAGCAAGTCCTATTATTTCAAGATCCCCGGGATTCTGTGTGGCACTTATAAAATTGATTGCCGCACCTGTTCCCCTGGCACCGGCACCTATAAGTCCTGCCCTGAGTTTTTTCCCGGGAGGTGCTCCTTTAAGTACAGGCGGAAGTCCAAGCTCCCGGTTGTCATTTTTTCTCTTGCATGAGGAAATAAATGCCCCTGCACCGGCAATGCCTGCACCGGCCAGGGCAGCCTTTCCAAGGAATTTTCTTCTGTCAATATTTTCCATCATTTAATTATTAACGCTCTGTTTTAAATCTCCCCGCCTTTTCATCCTGCCTGCCTGTTAATTTGTCCGATTTTCAAATTCTCAAATTATACCCTCATCAACCTTATTGCCTGACTGCACTATCCGGTTCACACACAACCCTGAATCCAACATCGATGCAATCAGAATACCACCAGACACTTTTCGGCATTTGCGGATCAGTAACAAGCCATGCTTTTGTCTTGGTGAAATCACGTGCAGCGCTTCTGACATCTTTTGCATCACTCTTGAATGAACCTCCCCTTATAACATGTTCCTGCCCGTTTTCAGGTCCACGCGGATTTACTCTGATTGAATCAGTTTTATAATAATCTGCCGAATAAAAATCTGAACAGAACTCAGCTACATTTCCTGGCATATTTTTCAGTCCGAAAGAATTCTCCTTAACAAAAGAAGGCTCCTCAGTTTTTGAGGGACTGTTTCCGCTGTACACAACCCGTGATGCGATATTGACCGTATCAGACCCGAAAAGTTTCTTTAATAATCCCTCTGATGTAAATTTCCTCGGATCGCCTTCAAAGAAATATGGAGTCTGAGTCCCTCCCCTGCAGGCATATTCCCATTCAGCCTCTGTTGGCAGACGATATTTTTTACCTGTTACTTTGGATAACCACTGGCAGTATACATTTGCCGCATGCCACGACATGGTGATAGCCGGGCGTGATCCCTTGCCCCAGCCCTGGTCTGGAGCTCCCCAGGGAGGTGTAGCTCCGCTGATGGCATCTGCTTTTCTTGTTGTTACAACCTGCCCTTCAGTTCTTCCCTGTGAGCCAGTAGCCCTGAAGAAAGCCATGTATTCATCCCATGTCACTTCTGTCCTGGCGATCCAGTATCCGGAAACTGTAACCCTCCTCACAGGACCCTCATCAGTATTCCTGAGAGGTTCATTGTCTGGACTTCCCATATTATATGTTCCCCCGGGTATTGCTATCATATCAAATGACACGGTTGTTCCCGGGATCATTTCCCTGTAGCTTTCAAATTTTGTGACTCTTGCAGGTTCGGTGAACGGTGGTTCTTTTGATGTGACAGTGACACCAAAATTCGTATCATGGGCATGTAACAGTGCATTTTTATCAAAATGCCCGACATTAAGATGACAGTTGATGCAGTTGATCGGATCTTTGCTTGCAGTATAGAACAGATGTGCATTACCTCCGTTTACAGAGAGTGTGACAGGGAACAGATTCTGATGGCATTCAATGCATGATTTTTCATAAACAAATCTCCTGGCATTTTCAAGGAGTTTCTTCTTTTCCCACTCTATTTTTGCACTATCCTTAAAATAAAAACCGTAGACATCCTTCAACCCCTGTTTGACTTTACTGAGAAGATAACCATTACCCTCAGGAGGAAGATGACATTCCACACAATGGACGATGTTCCCTGATTTGTTATTATAATGGGTCGATAGTCTCCAGCTCTGATCCGAAAAAGGATGAATATGGCATGAATTGCAATACTTATCGGAAGATGTGAATGTCACTGCTTTCCTTCCTGATATAAGCAAAATAAAAGCGATTAAAACGCCAAGAATAAAAAACCAGACTTTTGTTCTGCGGGTGACAGAAGTTTTTTTGAAAGTTCTGTTAAGATTCATGCAACCTTTGGCAAATCAGAAAAACTTGCTAAAGTTAATTTATTGCATGAGTTTGTTACAAAAATTCCGCAATAATTTTAAAAAGCCGTTAAAGTTTGTCAAAACCTTTTTACAAAGACATGGCAATATGGCAGTTTGCCATTTTTGAAATAATAGTCCTGGTGATAATCTTCAGCCACATAGAATTCCGAAGCCGGTGCTATTATGGTTGCTACTTTATATCCTTTTTCTCTCAGTAAACCGAGATCCTTTTCAGCAATTTTTTTCTGTTCATCGTTCAGGTAAAATATCTCTGACCGGTACTGATCTCCTATATCAGGACCCTGTCTCCCGACCTGGGTAGGATCATGAATTTCCAGAAATAGCATAAGCAGCTTTTCATATGTTGTTTTCCGGGGATCATATATTATTTTAACAGCTTCTGCATGGCCGGTAGTGCCAGTGCATACCTCCTTATATGTCGGATTCCTGACATGTCCTCCTGTGTAACCTGATGTTACAGTGATAACCCCGGGAGCCTGCTGAAGATAATATTCAACACCCCAGAAGCATCCCCCGGCAAAGATAGCCGTTCCGTATCTTCCTTCATCCATCTGTGCAGGCACAAAATCGAGTGAAACCGAGTTAACACAGTGCCTGACGTTCTTCGGGGTCAGCATCTCTCCTGTGAATATATGCCCCAGGTGTGCACCACATGAATGACAAACTATTTCTGTTCTTAAACCATCCGGATCAGGATATCTGTCAACAGCTCCTTTTATTTCCCCGTCGAAACTAGGCCAGCCGCAATCTGATACAAATTTGTCTGTTGAATGATATAATGCGGCTCCGCACTTTTTGCAGATGTATGTACCCTTCCCGAAATAATTGGCGTACCTGCCGGTAAATGGTTTTTCAGTAGCCTTTTTATTTATAACATCAGATTCGGTTTTACTAAGATTATTAAAAGGCAGTTTTTCCTGTGAATATGATTCGTTACTCATAATTATAAAGAGTGTTGTTATAATAAACGCTGTCTTCTTCATGACATTTTATTCCTCTTCACTGATAACAAAAATAGACAACAATAGTTGCAGAACCGGAGAAGGTTTATCAGGTTCGGAATTTAAAAGAAGCAGATTTATTTTCATATCAGTGATACCATCAGACAATAAAATATATCAATTATTTCCAATAATTAGTCAAAATTACCGTTTAACATACAATATTTTAACCATTTATTGCTTTTATTTGTTACACTGTTTGACATGTGACTTTTTAAAAGCATAAGGTTTTTTCTGGTTAAAGTTTATGTTTTGGCATAAAGATTGTTTTTTAAATGAAAAGTTTACTTTTGTACTTAATTAATTAATCCCAGTATGAAAAAAGTTGCTCTCGTACTTGTTGCCATGTTTATTGCTGCCCTGGTTATCAGTTCATGTAACAGGGAAGTATGCCCGGCTTACAGCAAGGCAGAGACTGAACAGGCTGAGCAGGTGGGCTGATCTTCATTCAGCTGGATATTTCCCGGTTAAGGTGAGCATAGGAATGAAAAAGCTGCTTATAATTGCGGTGATCTTTTTATATGGTGCAACTTCACTTAAGGCACAGGGGGAATTGGATGAGCAGCAGAAAGTTTTTTTCCGAAATGAAAGATCTTTTGCTATCCTGATCAATTCTGACGGAATCGGTTTAAGCTACCGCGAAGCAAAAAGAATAAACTTTCTCAATAAGCGCCTTTTCGAAATTGATGCCGGGACGCTCAGGCATCCGAAAGAGTATAAGCTTTCAAATCCTTATTATCCAAATACAGGCAGATTTGTTTTTGGCAAACTGAATGCGGTTGGCTTCCTCAGAGGAGGGATAGGTCATCAGCATGAACTGTTCAAAAAAGCAGATCTCGGTGGTATTGCCATCAGGTACTTTTATTCCGGCGGACCTGTCATTGCCCTGTATAAACCTATCTATTACAGAGTGTTATACCCGATATCCCTTTATGAGGCCGAAATCAGGGAAGAAAAGTTTGACGTCACAATCCATCAGCCTGCAGATATTTATAACAAAGCTCCCTTTACCAAAGGTCTGCTTGAGATGAAAGCTCTGCCGGGCCTATACGTCAAGGGAGGATTCAATTTTGAATACAGCAAGCAAGATAAGTTAATTCATGCAATTGAAGTTGGAGCCCAGGTAAATGCTTTTCCAAAGAAAATACCCATTATGGCAACTGCCGACAATAAAGCAATCTTTTTCTCCTTATTTGTAAGTTACAGGTTCGGGGTGATAATTGATCCGCTCAATCCTGAGTCATCCAAGATATCCAATCT
>Ga0153915_10007867_pt1 | contig 10096 bp, 2 predicted proteins | sample Opewatmetagenome_2_FD_107003 | JGI IMG/M metagenome (GOLD analysis project Ga0153915, IMG submission 107003) | Freshwater wetland microbial communities from Ohio, USA - Open water 3 Core 3 Depth 3 metaG | ecosystem: Environmental > Aquatic > Freshwater > Wetlands | place: USA: Ohio, Lake Erie... | reverse complement strand
TCGTGAAGATAAATCTCGGCATCATACTCTCACCAGCTTCCTGGATGAGCCTACATCTAGGTTTCTATAAGGCGTACCTTCACAAGGTAATATAACTCTCGTTGATTAGATAAGTTTCTTATACGAGTTGAGGAGGTGTTTCTTGGACAAAGGAAAAATTGACCGCGTGGTAGGGATGAGCACAGTCCTGTTGTCAGGGCTGATCCATATCCATAATGTCCCAGGTGAATATAAGGACGCTGGCTATTTGGGGGTCTTGTTTTTTGTTTTTTTTCCTGGCTTCAATTGCTTCTGCAATCGGTATTTACTATAACCGGTTTATGTGGGGTTGGATACTGGGAGGCTTGCTTTCGCTAGGTGCCATTATTGGATACCTGATCAGTCGAACGGTTGGTTTACCCATTTCGGGAGTAGAGGATTGGGGGCCAGCCCTGGCGTATTTTTCGATCTTTTAAGAAATCGCGTACTTCATACCTTTTACGGCGTTTAGCCTTCCAAGCTTGCGGAAGGCACGATGCTGACCGTCCCTGCCTGCGCATTCATCAGCCTCTTTTACTCCTCTTGATGATTTGGAAATTCGATCGATAGGGGAAGGCTACAGCCTATTACTATTTTACACATTATCCATTGGCAGTACTACACCCCAATATAGAATAGCTCCCTGGAGGACGACCCTCCAGGGAGCTTGTTTTACCTGGTCTAACCGCAGTGATTTATCGATTTATCTGCGGCAGGAAGAAGGTGAATGTGTATATCGGTGTGTATGGTGTGACAATCTGTGTGCTCAAGGCGAAATACTCGGCAAAGGACACCGGCTTGGGTGTGTCGCTTGGGGAGAGCGAGATGCTATCCACGCCCAGAGAGGGCCCTAAACGTTCCCGAGCCAACTGGTAGAGGCTGGTATCCCCCCAGACACTGACTGGGTCCTGCCCATCCACATACATGTTCAGGCTGGATGTTTCTGCTGACTGCCAGTCCAGCTGCAGTGTGTGCTGGGCGTTGGAGATAGATACCCAATCGGTAGTGATATCCACCATTTCGGTCTTGGCCCAAGCGCGGATTTGATATGAGCCTGGCGCGCTGGTAGTATGCAGGTATTGCAGTCCAAAGATCTCACTGCCATCTGCATCCACCCCGCTATAGATATCCACCGGGATATCGCTGGTTGCGGCACCATTGGGATTGAACTCGAAGACTCCCATAAACGATCCCAATGGGTCGGCGAGGTCGTGGTAGACATAAGCCGGCTGCCCTACTGTTTCCTCGGGATCGTCATTACCCCAATCGGCAATTAACCACCGACCTTCGGTCTCAACCTCACCCTCCTGGCCACTCCAATTGCTCAGCCCTAAGTTGAAGCTGCTCATAAACACCAGCGGGGAGTGCGCTTCAAAGGCAGGCTGGATACCCCCGGTGGTCACCCAGACAGAGGATCCCAGCACATTGTTTGCCCGGATGCGGAAGTACCATACCTGACGGGGGATGTTCCCGGTGATGTAAGTGGTGGAATTCGGCCCGAGGTTGACGCTGCTCGCGATGATTGCGAAGTCACTGGTAGCCGACCGCTGGAGGGTGAAGCCTGACTCGTTATTGGCATTATCGGTCCAGGAGAGCGCTACTCGCTCATTATTTCCGCTGCGCACCGGGATAGCTATCAGGTCAGACGGTGCAGTCGGTATGTCAACGGTGATGGTAACAGTGTTCGAGTAGAGCGACAGGCCATTGGCATTGAATGCGGCTACCCGGTAAGTATAGGTATTACCCAATACTACTGTACTATCCACGTAAGTCATGCCGCCGGTGTTGTTCCGTGGTGGTAAGGTTGTGAGCTGGGTAAAAGCACCACCATTCGTAGAGACTTCGATGATAAAACCTGTCTCGATTGTAGAGTTGTCGGTCCAGGTCAGGCTGACCCGCGCCGGGTTGGCTAGCAGGGTGGCTGCCAGGTTGGTCGGTTCTGCAGGGACGACTACTGCAGTCGCTGGAGGCGTGTAGGCAGATTTGGTGGTAACGGTCGGGAAGCCGAGGACACCTCCTAACTTATCCACAAAGCCGACAGTGTTCAACGCCATCACCCGGTATTGATACGTCAGCGTGGCATCGGCGGTTTCCGTATACATACGAACGCCTTTGGTATTGGGCTGGTCAAGCGGCGAGTCGACAATCCCAACTTGCGTCCAGGTGACTCCACCATCATCAGAGCGCTCGATTGCAAAACCGGTCTCAGCGATCGAGTTGTCATTCCAGGTAAGGACGATCGTGGCAACGTTTTTCCGCTGGCTGACGACCCTGGCCAACAGTCCATCCGGTGCAATCGGCGGAAGCGCTACCGAGACCGGGCGCATCATGTCCATTTCCTCATGGCTGAGGATGTGGCAGTGGTAAGTGTACTCCCAACCGAAGTTGACCAGCTGGTTGATGATCGGCGCTGTCGGATTGCCCTGTGGATCCATGGGGTTGAACATGGCGGTCGAACCTGCTGGCATCATCGGGTTGAGTGGGCGAATGCTGTTGGGCAGCTCCCACGGTACGGCTGGGACGACTGGCCGGAGAGCTACGATGGTATCCTGTAACGGGCTGATGCGCACGGTGTCTTTCCAGCCCAGCTCTGTCGGATCATCCTTGATGATGATATTGTCCCAGGTGACACGGTTGAGCACCTGCACGTCGTACATGTGCCAGTGGATGGGGTGCGTGTCCACCCCGTTGTGGGTGATCTTCCAGATCTGTGTACCATCAGCCATGTTGCTTATCGGTGTTACTTCGACGTCGGCGTATGGCAGGTTGGTGGCATCGATCAGCTCCGTCGGAGGATTGACGAATGGGTAGAGGATCACATTCTGCGCTGCTGGATTAGCCGGGACTGCCTCCAGGCCTATATTGGCCGTCATACGACCGTACTCATCGAAGGCTACTGCGTTCATCTCGTCGTGGATGGCTTTGGGTTGAATCGGTATCTCCACCCTGGTATTAGGTGACAACAGGGTATTGAAACCGAGGGCCATACCGCCTTGATCTGAAATGCGGGCGAAACCATCACAGCGATTAGTGGGGGCGCCGGGGGCATTGCACCAGCTGCTGGATGCAAAGTTGGTGCCATAGGCTGAGTTATAGTCCGACTGCCCGACGATGATGGGGTGCTGGCTGGATTCAAACACACCTGAGCCATCTGCATGGTGCTTGAAAGCGTTTTGGAGCGCCGTCAGGTTGAAAGGAGCCGCGGGTGTGGTTGCGGTGATCCTGACTTGCATGATGGTGCGGGTGTTGGGCCCGTAACCGGGCAGGATGGCTGAAGGACCATTGGGGAATTGATCTGGATAGCCGGTGTAGTAATCGTAGCTAGGCACGCGGGCTGGGAAAGCCGCCGGGGCATCGTTGTACAGGATGAGGGTCTTGCCGGCAAACTGCGAGAAGTCGACGATCACGTCAGCACGCTCGGCAGGCGCCAGCAATAGGGAATGCAGGTCCACGTTTCCCACGTCGAAGCGGGTGGGGTCGGTGATCCAGGTGGTTACCTGCTGACCATCAACGACCACTGGGGCGGGTAAGAATCCGCCTTCGCTGCCGATGGCAATCCAGTCAGGCCCTGCCAGGTTATATGGCAGACCATTGAAAATGATACTCTGCAGTGCAGTCGGGAAAACGACCGGGTCGAGCTGAGCGGCGGCGACTTCAGCCGGGTTCAATGCCACTTCGCTGTCGGTGCCGGTCCTCGGATCGGCGATGTACCACTGCAAGTTCCAGAAGCGGTCATTTGCGGCGTTGAGGATCCTGAAGCGATAGGACTTTGGATCTAGCGTAACTGTTGGGTAAGCAGTGCCATTGACGAGCGGGGTATCGTTGAACTGCTCCATACCAGCCGAGATATTCGGCGTACCTGGGATATATTGAGGCTCGCAGAAGGGGTCGGTATCATACTGCCAGGTGGCCGGGTCATCGAGATTGCAGGGGACTGCCAGGGGTGTGGTGAAGTCATCAGCGGTATAGCGAATCCCATCCGGTCCCAACGGGTCCATGTTGTAATATGGATTGGCAATCGGTCCATGCTGAGGCGTGGCGGGTGGCCAGAACCACGGGCCATACATCCAACGACCATAGGCGCTCATGCCGCCCGGGTCACCGGGATTCTGAGCCGACATATAGACGTGATGGTACCACAAGTTCCCATAGCCGCCCCAGCGGGTGTAATCCCAGGTTGGGTCTTGGATGGCAACCTGAGCTGCTTCTGGCACAAAGGTTTTGTCTTGGATGACCAGGGGGATGCCTTCACCCATGCTTGCGTATGGACCAGTTGGGCCGAACAGGGCTTGCTCGGTGGCGTCGGTGAGCACATAGCCAGCAGCAACACCGGCATAGACGTTCAAGCGTGTCATCCCCCACATATGGTCATGGTAGAACATCAGCCGAGCGCTTTGTTGGTTGGTATAGTAGAACGTAGAGCAACCGTCGCTAGTACCAGTGCAATCAGGAACTCCCAGATCCGGCCTAGCCATATCTGGGACAGAGCCAACAGCGACACCTTGCGGCCAGGGAGTATTCTCATTTGCGGGTGTAATCCATTGGTGGGCAGTGCCGTCGCTGATCCAGGGTGTTGTTCCACCGTGCAGGTGGATTGTCGCCCGATTTTGTTTGAAGCATAGAGCCATCCCTGTCATCGGATCGGTAGCCTGTGGATTATCTGTGCAGATTGGGTTGCGTACTTCATCCATGACAGTGCCCAGATCCATCGCGGCAGGCATATCCATCGGTCCCATCCCGGAGCCCATGATGGTTGTATCAGCGGGCAGGAACAGGTTGCCATCCGAGCCAGTGGGCAGCAGGTTGTAGAACACAATCCGCACTGGTTTATCCTTGTTAGCCACGATGATCGGCCCAAGATAATGGGGGTCATCGAGCGCATACGCTTGCGAGCCGTCGGGCATAAGAGCTGGCACAGACGTGCCGTTAACGAGCTCGTTAGTTAGCGCGACATGCTTGCTGAAACCGGCATTTGCGGCAGTTTCGAGCTGTACATACTCCCGCAGCAGCGACCCAGTCGCAGGCAGGGAAGAGCTCATGCGCTCGCGGTGTTGAACAAGGGCGATCACGTAGTAGTCGGCATCGGCAGCGAAACCATTGGCCAGTGTGAAGGTTGTGGTGTCGGGTATGGCAATGGGTATATATTGCCCAAGACCGTTGGCGCTAGCAGCGCATTCGCTGAAGTTGGCCGTCGGGATGCACAGCACGGGAAGACCATCTTGGAACTTCTTGATCCCGCCTTGGGTTAGGTACTTAATCCCACCGGCGACGAGGTCGATGGCGGTGATGGCCCCAATATCGACCGTAGCTGTAGCGCTGGCGCCGGTGCCGGTCGGGTCATTGATAAGGACGGATGGAACGGAGGTATAACCCGAACCGAAGGTATCCACGCCTACCGTAGTAATGTATAGGGTCGAATGAGCCAGGGCGCCGGAACCGCCGCCGGGGGTTGGGTCGAAGATCGTGCCATCACGGATGGTCACACCCGGAGCCACGGTATAGCCGGAACCCGGATTATCCACCTGGACACCGGTGATCGTCACCGGGTCACCTGGGACGGCTGGCTGGCAGTTAAGCTCAGCACACAAGACATGCCCTTGCGCCTGGACACCGTTGGGATCAGTGGGCATATCGAAGTCCACTGTCGGATACTTGTATCCTGCGCCAGGGTTATCGAGGACAACTGCTTCCACCGCGCCATAAGCTGTAGCGGTGGCGCCAACCGAGGGCGGCTGGATCAGGGCAGTACTATCCACCGTGAACGTGGTGGGCGGGACGGCAAAGACGATGGTGAAGGATGGAGCGACGCCCGTAACGGAGGCCGTCACGCTGATCAATGCCAGTGCGGTTTGGATATCAGCAGGCAAAGCGTTCCAGGCAATCGGAGCGGTGGTCACGGCATCGACGGAGAGGGTGAAGGTGCCACCATAGGCAGTGCCAAGATCGAGGAGGTAGGCATCCGTCACCAGGAGTGTTGAACTAGTATCGAGCACACCCTGGGTCAGACCAGCGAAGTTGGGCGTAATGGTTGTGGGCGCAACCGCAAAGCTGATAACCCATGGGTCGGCGACTGAGCCACTACCGGTGACCGATGTGGTTACTCCAGCCGCGGCCAGTGCTGCCTGGACGTCAGCCGCCAGGGCGTTCCAAAGAATGGGGGCAGTAGTGGCGGCATCCACGGTAAGCTGGAAGAGGCCACCTGTGGCGCTGCCGACGTGGACGTTGTAGACAACCGGTGAGGTGCCGAGGTTTGCACTGGCGTCCCCCACTCCCTGGGTGAGGAGGGCAAAGTTAGGCGTAACCAATGTTGGAGCAACGGTGAAGGTGATGACCCACGGATCGATGGATGAGCCACTGCCGGTAACCGAGACGGTGCTAATGCTCGCTGCGGCCAAGGCTGCCTGTACGTCAGCTGCCAGGGCGTTCCAAGAGATGGCACCTGTCAGCAGGCCATCGACATCGAGAGCGAAGCTACCACCCGTAGCGCTGCCGACGGTCACGTTGTATACATCGGATGTCGCGCCGACCAGGGCACTTGCATCCACCACTCCCATGGTGAGACCGGCCGGATTGATCGAGACAGTTGTGGGCGCGACGGTGAAGGTGATAACCCACGGGCTGGCAATTGAGCCGCTGCCAGTAACCACGGAGCTAACCCCAGCTGTTGCGAGTGCTGCCTGGACATCCGCTGCTAATGCGTTCCAGGCAATGGAAGCCGTCGTGGCAGCATCCACGGAAAGGGTAAAGCTACCACCCGTAGCGCTGCCAACGGTTACATTGTATACGACAGGGGCTATGCCGGGTACAGCGCTGGCATCGGCCACGCCCTGGGTGAGACCAGCTGCGTCGACGATCACTGAGGCCTGGGGTACGCTAAAGTTGATGATCCACGGGTCGGCGATCGAGCCGGTGCCGGTGATCGAGTTGGTGCCAACCCCCGCTGCAGATAGGGCAGCCTGTACGGATACAGCCGAGGCATTCCATGGAAGGGTGGTAGTGGTGGCGGCGCCGACGGTGAGGGTGAAGCTGCCACCCGTGGCGCTGCCTACATTCACGCTATAGCGGGTGGAGGGAGCAGGGAGAATGGTTGGGGGCACCCCGATTGGCCCACCACCGGAGATCGCCACGGTGGGCGCGGTGTAACCTGTGCCAGCTGTATTGACTGCAATAGCGGTGACCGAGCCAGTAGTCGAGACTACGGCACTGGCAGAAGCACCCGTGCCTGTAGCGCTGGTGATGTTCACCGAAGCTGTGGTATAACCACTGCCTGGGGAGGTGATGGTGAAGCCGATGATGGCGCCATTCCCACCAACGACGGCATTAGCAGTCGCCCCTGTGCCATCACCTGTGATGCTTACCTGGGCGTCTGGCAGCGTGAATGGACTGTTGGCCCAGTTGGGATAAGGCCCAAAGGAGTGGGGTACTTTGGTTTCATCAGTCGGATTAATTGGCATCGCTGTCACGCTCTGGGGGGGTGCGTCAGCACCTTGAGCGATGACTTGGCTGGAGTTAACGGCCAGCATAGAAAAAACTACCATAATTGTCAATATCAGGTTGAATAACTTGAATTTAGTCATACGATATCCTCTCTTTTTGGTTATGAATTTATGAAAATCTGGAAAAGAACCGCGGGGTGCATTGGTTTTAGAAGAAAATCGCTGAGATTGGTAAGACTTGCCGACCAAAGCAATAAAAAAGATCATCTCGCAATCTTCTAGTAGATTATAGATAAGAAAAAATTCATAATAATTGGGATTAATTGGAATTAATTTAAGATAGCCCAATATACTTATCCAGGATATCCGATGGCTGAAATGACTACCATATGTGTGGTTCAGCCGCGCCACCAGATTTAGCGCCTGCCTTCGTAGCGCACCTGTTGCTCTAAGCCTGAGTCTTCCTCCCGCGTGGTTAGTGATATTACGCCAGTTTTTTCATATTCACGCTTGCTAGGCATCCAGTGCGAATATCACTGGTTCTGAATCACAAGGATTGCCTGAGGAATAAAGCTGGCACTGAAATCTTATGCGATCTGATAATCATGGTGAGGTAGAGCTGCCCATGGCTGTTCCACCAAATCGAGCTCGATCCTGTCCTTATCAGAGTGGATTAGGGGAGGTTGTGAAGGAGTATCTTTAGCAAACCATTAATTGTCGGGCGCAATCTGTAAATTGCCGAATTACCTTAGGGCTTGGAAATATCACCCCATGTCTGGTCCAGCGTATTACCCGCATAATACATATACGGAAGATGTCTGCTCACATGCTTACCCTACAATATCTGGAAGCTTCACCTGCTTTGCTCCATCTAGAGCTGGAGTTGGTAGTTGAAAAACTGCGCGCAGCTGCTGGTCGCCTGCCATTCACACACCTGCTGATTGGGTGGCACGTTCCCTCACGCATTTTAGAAGCCTGCCGGAAGGAGGCAGAGCAGCATGGCATGCGCTTCCTGCGCTGGCAGCCGCTGCTGACCCTGGACCCAGCCATCCGCCCCGACCCGGCGTGGCGCGTGACGGGGTTGATGGGCGACAAGCTGGCGGGGTATCGAGGTTTGCCCGAATTCACGTTTGCCTGCCCGAACCACCCGGCAGTGCAGGAAGCCGTGTATATGCATCTGGAGAGGGTGATCCGCGAGGGGCTCTACCAGGGCTTGTTTCTGGACCGGGTCAGGTACCCTTCTCCGGCGTCGTGCCTGCCCAATGATTTGGCTTGCTTTTGCGAATATTGCCGGGATAAGGCTGCGCAGGAAGGCCTCGATCTTTCCCAGGTTAAGATTGAAATCTTACGTCACACGCGAAATGAGATTGGAGTTGCATCCCTGGTAAAAACTATTCTCTCAGGGCAGACTGGTCCAGATCAATCCGATCCGCTCCAATCTATTGGCCAATTCCTCACATTTCGGAAGAAAAGCATCCGTGATTTTCTCGCTCACCTCGCTCCACTTTTACGGGATGCCCAAATGGAGATTGGCCTGGATTGTTTTTCACCCAGCCTCACCCATCTGGTTGGGCAGGACCTGGCGAGGTTGGGCGATTTTGCCGACTGGATCAAGCTGATGAGCTATACTCACACACTGGCTCCTGCCGGCATTCCATTCGAGCTATCCGGACTGGTGCGCTACCTCATATCGACCGGCCGTATCACGGAGGCACAAGCCCTCGAATTAATCGGCAAGACCATGGGGCTGCCACTACCTCCCGACCTCAGGTCACTCGAACGAGGGGGTCTCTCCCCTGATGCGTTGCAAATCGAAGTTGATTACGGGGTCGCAGCGAGCTCGAAGCCAGTCCTGGCCGGCATCGAGCTGGTCGAAGCGGAAGGGGCGACAAACCTGCTTCCCGAGCAGATCCGCGCTGACCTCTCGGTATTGAAACATTCTGGGATAGCTGGATTGGCCCTCTCCTGGGATCTTCTACACATCCCCCTGGAGCGGCTCGAGCTGGTCAGGCAGGTGTATTCGCATCAACCGTCCGCTTGAGTGCCCAAATCCGCTCCGCACGGATGAATGGCTCACCGCGTTGGCTGTCCAGGTCCATGCGTCCCTCGATCACATAGGGTCCCCCGGTCGACAGGGCCACCCTCGTCCGCTGGTAGCCCTCCGAGGTGATCACTACGTCCAACATGCCTTCCAGGTCTTCCAGCGACATGAAGTAAATGTAGTCCCCGCGGGTCGTGCGGCTGCGTCGCCAGATTTGGCGCATGCCTGCCACGCGCACGTGCTGCTCCAATTTGGAAGCCGCATCGACGGTATTCAATGCCCCGGCCTCCGCAATTTGCTTTTCCACCAGCTCCAGGGGATGGGCGATCACCCCTGTCCCCAGGATGTCCTCTTGAGCAGTCACCTTCTGTGCCAGGCTCCAGTCTTCATCTCCTCTTTCTTCCACGGAGAACAAGGATAACTGGCCGCCTTTCCACCCTCCCCGTTCCAATTGTTTACGCAAGACAGGGATCGTGCCGAGGTCTTCCAGTGCCCCCACCTTAACCAGGTTTTCTGCTTCAACCGGCCGTGGGTCAACCTTGCCCAGGAAATCTGCCAGCGAGCTGAAAGGCCGGTGACGCAGGATGGCGTTTTGTGTGCG
>Ga0153915_10007866_pt1 | contig 10096 bp, 16 predicted proteins | sample Opewatmetagenome_2_FD_107003 | JGI IMG/M metagenome (GOLD analysis project Ga0153915, IMG submission 107003) | Freshwater wetland microbial communities from Ohio, USA - Open water 3 Core 3 Depth 3 metaG | ecosystem: Environmental > Aquatic > Freshwater > Wetlands | place: USA: Ohio, Lake Erie... | reverse complement strand
GGTCTCTAATTAGCCTGGCAGAGATAACAGCAGACCGAACGAGTCGTTCCACCGGATCGCCCAAAAAGCGGGCTTCCCGGTGAACTCTCTGTTCGCGCCGCTGCGCGGCGCGAATGCGCGAGTTGACTGCGTCGAACGACCGGTCCGCGCCGCTTCGCTCTGCGAACCAATCGTTCGACCGGACAAATTTGCCCGGTTAATTGGTCGCTTCGCGTCCATTATCCGGCCAAATTCGCCGGTCAACTCGCGCATTCGGTCGTTGTTATTGATGAAAAGGTGAGTTCGGAATGGCAATCCCTAGTTAGCGCTTGGTTAGTTAAAGCTGGGTGTTTGTGCCGCCTAAAATTGATAGCAATCTATAGTTGCAAAATGCGACAATATGATATATAAGAAACATATTGCAACAATTTTACTTAGAGGAGCTATTATGGCCACAGCAGTAAGAATATCTGAAAAACTTGTAGATGAAGCAAAAAGATTTGGTAGGATTGACCATAGGTCTCTAGCTGGTCAGATTGAACACTGGGCTCGTATGGGCAAATGTGCTGAGGAAAATCCTGACCTGCCATATTCACTTATAAAGGAAATACTTTTTGGGTTGGATGAGTTGGGTGAAAATGAGAAAACCGAATATAAGTTTGGATAGCACGCTATGAAAATATACCAGTCGAGGTCATTTGAAAAAAAAGTTAAAAAGATGTCCAAGGTTGAGAAGGACATTCTAGATAAAGAAATACATAAAATAGCGGAAGACCCGGCTGTTGGGGAAGAAAAGAAAGGTGACCTGCGAGGTGTGTTTGTTTATAAGTTTAAAATCAAAACAGCACAATTCCTGCTTGCATATCGAAAGGTTGAAAGAGATTTAGAGCTTATTATGCTTGGACCGCACGAAAATTACTATCGAGATTTGAAACAATACTTGAAAAACCGATAATGTGAGGCAAAGGGATAACATCGGTTTGCACCGGAGCGCTGATAAACCGTCGCGCCCTGTGAAACCGGGCGTTAGCTTTTTTGTCGGCAAACACTCAGACTATATTGAAAGAACGTATGGAAAAATATCTCGACTGTAGCGAATACATTGATTGGAAGCATCCCTTGGTGGTTGCAAAAGCAAAGGAGCTTGCAGCCGGTTGGCATTCAGATGAAGCGGTGGCTAAACGCTGCTATGAATTTGTCCGGGATTTTATCCTGCACAGTTGGGATTACAAGAAAAATCCCGTTACTTGTAAAGCCTCGGATGTTTTAGCGCATGGTACGGGCTACTGTTACTCAAAGAGCCATTTGCTGGCTGCTCTTTTAAGAGCCAACGGCATTCCCACCGGGCTATGTTATCAACGGCTGTCAGTTGGCAATGGTGGTCCACCATACAGTCTTCATGGCCTGAATGCAGTCTATCTTAAAGAACACGGCTGGTATCGCATTGATGCCAGAGGCAACAAGCCGGGTGTGGCTGCAGAGTTCAACCCGCCAAAAGAAACATTGGCTTTCCCAATTATTGAGGCCGCTGAAAGAGATTTGCCTGAAATTTGGGCTGAACCATTGCAAATTGTGGTAAAAGCATTAATCCAAAATGACACTGTCGAGCAGGTTTATGAAAATTTGCCAGATATTGAAGTAATAAGAAGCTAACCGCTGCTGTGGGACGCGCAAAAGCCGCGCGCCCCACAGCGGCGCGAATGAGCGAGTTGCCGGTCAACTCGCGCATTGGGCTTCTTCTGTAACCTGAATAACTCGTTGACAAAGTGTAGCCTAATGGCTACAATAATGCCATGATTGAAATTCGTAAAACTGATACTTTCGCCAAATGGATTGATGGATTGCAGGATATCCGTGCTCGTGCTCGTGTTCTTGTAAGAATTGAAAGATTAGCAGCCGGGAATCCTGGAGATGTCAAGCCAGTAGGTGAAGGTGTATCGGAAATGAGGATTGACTATGGCCCCGGTTATCGGGTGTATTTTAAAAAGATAGGTCAAAAGGTGGTTATTCTATTGGCTGGCGGAGATAAAAATAGCCAGTCTAAGGACATCAAAACCGCCTTGCGTCTATCGCGCAATTTATAGGAGATAATCATGGCAAAAACTAAAACTTCCAAATACGATGTCGCTGAACACCTTCGCACTCCCGGTGAAATGGCTGCTTACCTTGAAGCCTGTCTTGAGGATGCAAATGGTGATGCTGCTTTTATTGCTAAAGCCCTCGGAGATATTGCACGGGCTAAAGGTATGACACAAGTTGCTCGCGATGCGGGTCTGTCCCGCGAAAGCCTTTATAAAGCACTCTCCGGAGAAAGATCTCCTGGTTTTGATACGATAATTAAGGTTATTGGCGCTCTCGGTCTTGAATTACACGCAAAAGCGGTTCAAACAAATTCTTGAAATGCCCTGTCACTGGTGCGGATGCTAAAGACGCACCGCACAGTTACAGCATTCGGCCACAAGAAATAATTGCTGTGATAGATATACAACTCTGATATAATATTTAGAAAAGAGGGCAATATGAAATTCGAATGGGCCCCCAAAAGGCAACAGCAAATATTAAAAAGCATGGGGTATCGTTTCAGGAAGCAGCGACGATTTTTGGTGACCCTTTGGCAATAACATTTGATGATCCAGATCATTCTATCGTTGAAAACCGATATATTACTTTTGGACTCTCGCTCCAGAAGCGTCTAATCATTGTTTCCCACACTGAACGTGGAAAAATAATAAGAATTATTAATGCGCGTCTCATGGACCGCAAAGAGAGAAAAATTTATGAAGAAGGCTAAAATATCCGATGAACTGCGTCCCCAATATAAACGAGAAGATTTAGGCCAAGGAATACGTGGCAAATATTTTGAGTCCTATCGTAAAGGCAGCAACCTTGTGCTTCTCAGTCCAGATGTAGCCAAAGTGTTTCCCTCAGAGATCGCCGTAAATGAAGCCTTGCGCTCTCTTATTGAGCTTGCTCAGAAATCAACAGGCCGAACAAAGCGATGAACCGGATTGCCTCTATATATATGTTCTCCAGAGAAGGTTTTTCACCAAAGAGCGCCTTGCCGGCATTCGTCTCAGTAAAGGAAAATGCCCGGCGTGTGGGACAACGCTTCCAGATAGTGCCCTCTTCTGCCCCAATTGCGGGCGCGAAGTTGGCAGGAAGTGCCCTGCGTGTCAGGGCTTCACGCGTGTGCTCGACAGGCATTGTTCGCAATGCGGAAAATCACTCATCAACAATTAAAAGCTAACATCACCACACAAGAAATAGTGGACATTGTCCGGGAAGGAAGAGAAAGGTAGAACGGCGGTTTGCACAGGAGCGCTGAAACAGCGCCGCATCCTGTGAAACATGGCGTTGACTCATCTTTTCAACTGTCATGAGTCAAGATCAGACCCCATTAAGACCCCATTAACATAGGAGACTGGAGGATGTGGGGCAATGAATAAGGAAGACCCAACAAAGAATGGCGGATGAAAGGAATGTAAGCTGGGAGAGAACAAAATAGTCGGACAAAAACCTGACGCGTTGTGCGATCAAACAAACACATTATGACAGGAAGGCGCTACTTTGAAAGAGAAACTCGACAATCTCAGGGCTAAACTCAAGGACATTAAAAATCTGCAGGCCGCAGAGGCGGTATTGGGTTGGGATCAGCAGGTGTATATGCCTCCCGGCGGATCGGAGGCCAGGGCTGAACAACTGGCAACGTTGAGCAAGATCGCTCACGGCATGTTCGTTGCCGATGACATCGGCATGTTGCTGGACGATTTGGCTAAGGCCGACTACCCATACGACTCTGATGAGGCCGGTCTCATCCGGGTGGTTCGGCGCGATTACGACAAGGCCCGCAAGCTGCCCTCCGAGTTAGTAGCGGAACTGAGCCGAACCTTTTCTCTGGGGCAGCAAATCTGGACCAAGGCCAGGGCTGCCAAGGAATTTGATCAGTTTCGAGACATCCTGGGCAAGATCGTTGATTTGAATATTCAGGTCGCCGAGGCGTTTGGCTACGAGGCGTGCAAGTACGACGCCCTCCTCGATCAAAATGAACCGGGGATGAGAACCGCTGAAGTCAGGCTGGTTTTTGATGCCCTCAAGTCTGAATTGGTCCCGCTGGTGCAGGCGATTGCCAAGCAGGATGACAAGGTAGACGTCTCTTGCTTGAAGCAGGCATACAACGAAACGGATCAGTGGGATTTTGGCCTGATTCCCTTGAAGGCTATCGGTTTTGACTTTGCGAGAGGCCGTCAGGACAGGTCGGTGCATCCTTTCACCACAACTTTTTCCATCAACGATGTCCGCATCACCACCCGAGTCTTCAAAGACCAATTCCCCTCGGCCCTGTTCAGCACCTTGCATGAAGGCGGGCATGCCTTATATGATCAGAGCGGCGCTCCTTCGCTGGAAGGGACCTTTTTAGCCGGCGGCGCTTCAATGGGCGTGCATGAATCCCAATCGCGCCTATGGGAGAATGTGCTTGGACGAAGTCTAGCGTTTTGGCAATTCTACTACCCTCTGTTGCAGGAAGTTTTCCCGGCCCAACTTGGGAACGTCGATATTGAGACGTTTTATCGCGCTGTCAACAACGTCGAACCATCCTTAATCAGGGTTGAGGCCGACGAGGTGACATATAATTTGCACATCTTCCTGCGCTTTGAGCTGGAGCAGGATTTGATAGAGCAACGCCTGCGGGTGGCCGATCTGCCCGACGCCTGGAATGCTAAGATGGAGGCCTATCTCGGCTTGACCCCGCCCGATGACGCCATGGGTGTGTTGCAGGATATCCATTGGTCTTCGGGGCTGATGGGTTATTTCCCGACCTATGCCCTGGGAAACGTGCTCTCGCTCCAGTTCTACCAGCAAGCGCTCAAGGAGATTCCCAGCCTGGAGGAACAGTTCAGCAAAGGTGAGTTCGGCGAGTTGCGGGCGTGGTTTAAGGAAAAGATTCACCGGCATGGCCGGAAATTTACACCCAATGAACTGGTGAAGAGGATCACCGGTGTCAACGAATTGGATGCACGCTCCTACTTGAACTACATCAAGCGGAAATATTCGAAGATCTATGTTTTGCCGTGAGACGAGGAGCTGTTGGCAATCCTGCTGCCGAAAATAATAGAGGAACTACAGACTCGTGGCTCAACCATGGAAAGGGGCGCTAATCTTTTAATGGCTTATGTAAACTGGAAAGATGAGTCGGCTAAAGATTTGCCCCTTTGTCGCCTTCAAATTAAACAAGGAGCAGTATGGAAAAGAGCATGAAACCTCCCTGTCTTGTCAAAGATGACAGACGCGGAGAAATTATGGTTTGGATTGTGGATGGAAGCTGTATCCGCGGACACATTGATGAAGAGTTTACAAATTTTCGACAGCACAAGTTATTGAGCTTATGCAATTATCTATGCATCTGATCAAAAAAGTCTGGAGTAATAAATGATGCAGTTTATGGAACAAAATGAGAACGGCAAGTGGTTGCGACAATTATGGCGACGCGTTCACATTAGAGCTCTGATCCCTTACCTGGTATTTGGTGCATTGCTGATTGTTGCCATTGCGATATTAGGAGAGGAGATCGAACACCATCTTAATGTTATAGAGACGTGGATTTCTAATCTGGGTTTGCTGGGTTTCTTCGCTTATATTATCCTGTTTGTGTTGCTGACATCGGTTTTCGTGCCCGACACAGTCCTTGGAATCATTGCCGGAACACTCTTTGGTTTGACACTGGGTATCTCTGCGGTCTTCGCCGGTGCACTGGCAGGCTCTGCCCTTCAATATTGGCTTTCCAGCAGTCTGCTGCAAGAGCGCATCAGACGCATAGTCGCCTCAAAACCTAATCTGGCGGCGATTCAGCGAGCTGTACGACAGCAGGAGTTCCGATTACAGATGCTGCTCCGTTTAACACCGATCAGTCCTGTTATGACAAGCTACTTGCTGGGTGCATCCGGGGTAGGATTTGTAGGGTTTCTGGCCGCATGCTCTGGTCTGCTCCCCGCATTTTTTCTTGAGGTGTACTTCGGTTATGCCGGTAAGCACATTGCGCGAATGGCAAGCCGGAACGAGCTCACCGTAGTCATGCATGATGCACTGATTATCGGCGGTTTTGTTGCGGCAGTTATCGTGATGATTTATATATCCAGAATGGCACGGCAAGCTGTCGAAGACGCCGCATTATCGGGGAGCGGCACTCTATGAATCGACAATCGCTTTCAAAATCGGCCTGATCCATGCGTTCAGCATCAATGGATCTTAATCCAGATAAAGTCTACATAACTCCATACTGATAGGGAGGTCGTTTTTCATGTTTACAAGCCTGCATGTTTTCTCTACCCTCATCATTGCGGTCCATTGGTTGATCATCGTTCTCCTGTCGTTAAGGGTAATTTTAAGGCGGCTGCCGGTCGGCATCTCGCTGGCATGGCTTGCCATTGTATTCAGCTTGCCGTTCGTCGGGGCCTCGGCATATCTGATTTTCGGCGAAAAACGCCTCGGCAAAGGACGGAGGGATCGGGAGCTCTCGGCGATCAAAGACTCTCAGAAGGGAACAGCCGTTTTACTGGAGGGCACAGAGACAGCATCGCCCCCTGCCGGATCTTGCGGAGAACCAATTTACCATCATGTGCAACGTGTCCTTGACCTCCCTGCTCTATTACACAACCGTTTAAAGTTATTAAATGATTTTGAATCAATATTTAATTCGATTATTGCAGACATTAATACCGCTCAAGAGAGCTGCCGGCTCGGTTTCTACCTTTGGCATGAGGGGGGACGCGTAAGCGACGTCATTGACGCACTTATTCAAGCTCGGCGGAGAGGGGTCACCTGTCAATTAATGGCCGATGCCATCGGCAGCAAGGAATTTCTCAAGGGGAAGGAGGCAAGACGCCTTCACGATGCTGGTATCGAGTTTGTAATTGCCCTGCCATCGACTATAGGACGCCGTATGGATCTTCGTAATCATCGCAAGATCATTGTTGTCGACGGCCGCATCGGTTACACCGGAAGCCAAAATATGGTCGATCCACGATTCTTCAAGCAGGAGTCAGGCGTAGGCAGCTGGGTAGACGCTTTGGTAAGGATCGAAGGGCCGGCCGTTGCCTTGCTTTCCAATGTGTTCCAGATTGATTGGTGTGTGGAGTCGGAGATACCATTTGAACAACATGGACGATCAATAAAAAGCAGTGAACAATACAACAGCGGTGCTGAGACACTCCTGCAGGTCGTCCCTTCAGGACCGGTTTACCAACCCCAGGTGATTTATCAGTTAATCTTGACGGCAATCTATTCTGCGCGTCACGAACTAATCCTTACAACGCCATATTTCGTGCCTGATGAGTCCGTTACCACAGCACTGTTGTCAGCGGCATTTCGCGGTGTGGACGTAACGCTTATACTGCCTGCCCTCAACAACTCATTTCTGGTACGTCATGCAAGCGTAGCTCTCTTCGATAAACTGATGGAGGCAGGGGTTCGCATTGCCCTTTTCGAGGGCGGTATGCTGCACACTAAAAGCATGGTCATCGATGGAGAAGTCAGTCTGTTTGGCTCAGTCAACCTTGATATGAGGAGTATGTGGCTAAACTTCGAGATCTCTTTGTTCGTCTACGGAGCCGATTTCGCCTCTCGGCTTAAAAGCCTTCAGGAAAGTTTCCTGGTGCAATCGGTTATAGCTGATATCGAGGTATGGCGGAAGCGTCCAGCCTGTCTCAGGCTGATAGATGATACGATCCGTCTTTTCGGGCCGCTTCTCTGATATTGATATCCGTGTTGAAGAGTAAATATTTGATTGGAAGTTAATTCCGATACAACAACGGTTATCATGATGTCATGGTTATCCCGATTTATTTTAACCGCGGACCTCTTTGTCTGATCTCCTCCATCAGTTCCAATTGAAGCTCCTGGATCTCAACTAGATGTTTCCACTGGCTGGAAAGCAAATGATCGATCTTCTGGTCTAAATGTCTAATCTCAAGTTCCGCTTTCAGATTGATTTGATAGTCATGAGCAGCGCGAATACGATCTTTCGCCTCCTGCCGGTTCTGGCTCATCATAATGATAGGGGCCTGAATAGCGGCAATACAGGATAACACCAGATTCAACAATATATATGGATAAGGATCAAAAGGTTTAATTAATAACACAAACGAATTTAATAAAACCCAGAATAATAATACAGTTCCGAATATGATAATGAATCTCCAGCTTCCCCCGAAGGTGGAGATCTTATCGGAAAGCCGTTCGCCAAATGTTAATGCCGATTCATATTCCTGGTCGATATGCGTGGAGAGGATTTCATGTTTTGAAAGGCTCTCCACAACCTCTTTTTCCAGGGATGATAATTCACCTTTTTCCGTCTCCAGTATCCAACTCATATAATCATTGCGAACTTTATCAAGATCATCGGTACATATAAATCCCTTTACAGACCAATCAGGAAAATTATTGGTAATAATATTAACCAATGCAGGTCGAACCAGAGAAGCAGGGATCAGTTCTGCTTCAGTAGATTTTTTTCCGCAGATCTGGCAATGATACGAAGGTGATATAGATTTGCTATCCATTTATGATCCAATTAGAGATTCATATGCCTTAAATATTTTAGACCGATCTCAACAGAATTCTTTAACAATATGGATTTGATAGATACAGGATTTTTGGATTAGAGTCAAATTTGTAAATTACAACGTTTTTATTGCCTTTATAAATGGCATTTTAGACTTACTAAAGCCGTCCTCTAGGAACCTTCAGTATGCATGGGTGCAATTTTTTTGGCATGTTTTCCAAGGAAGATAAGAGTTGTATAAGTTTTTTTTACTGATGAAATCTGGTTTTCAAAAATTGCCTTTCCAAAAGGATGCACCTCTTTAAGGCCGTTTGTATCTATAAAAATACATCTTGTGTCGGCTCCCATATCTGCCATATTATTCAGCAGTACCCATGCAGAAGAACCGTCGAAATCACCTGCCAGATTGAGGTGCAGCACATCATTAACGCGGGCTGTTTTAATCTTGAAATTAGACGCCATTATTTGCCTCCTTAATAAACAATCATTTTAACCCTGTAAAAGGCGCTTATAAACCATGCTCAAATTATGGGATGTGCCTCATGGAGCAAGCGGCAAGCCGGGCAGCCTGCCGCTTGAAAAAGGAGGAAGATTTAAAGAGATTTATGATTTGAGATTTATGGACACTGCCTCGTTATTCCCTTTTTTAGTGGTCGTGTATTTTACCAAGACCTTTTCATCGGCCTTCAGTTTATCAAGGGAGATAGCCTTGAAATCAGCGCCATAGATCGTTGTTGTGGATTTCACCACAAAAACGTTCTCTTTTGATTTGTCATCCATGACCGTTATCTCTGATTTGGTTCCCTTTAAAGGGTCGGCAATAGTGATTGCCTTAATCTTGCCTGTCATCTCCATATCGATAGATTTATTGTTGCCCCTAGTTGCAGCGAAGGACAATGCCGATGCAAAGATAAAAATGATTGCCAGTGTAATTATTCTTTTCATAATAGACTCCTTTCAATTTTAAAATATTTTAAGGTAATCAGAATTTTCTATTTCTTTCTGATATCCTTGATGGGTTCGTCGTTATTGCTGTTGGATCACAATGTAACCTTAACCCATTCATTCCTTTTTAAAGAAGAGATCTCTTTGGAATCCACCTTAAAGAAATCCACCTCCCCGTTTTTTTCCTTAATGGTAATCTCATTTTTAGCAGTATTGATGTTAATGATCTTCCCCACCAGTGTTTCCATCTTGGTTTGCATGGGTTTTGCCGCAGTCGATGATACTTTTCCCGCGAACGAAATATCTGAAAGACTAATGAATAAAGCAATGATGACTAAACTTACCAGAAAATTTTTCATGTAATTCACCTCCTTTCGTGAAATTTTTGAATACAATATCTCACATCAGAGGTTAAAAGATGATTAATTGAAGATTAGATTTTTTTAATCGGGCAGGTTGATTATAACTGTTGTTCCTCGCCCCGGTTCGCTTTCAATAGACAAGCTTCCTTTATGGGCTTCGATGATAGATTTAGCGATGCTTAAGCCAAGGCCGTAGCCTTCGCCGGACCGGGATTTATCCACACGGAAAAAGCGGTCGAATATAAAAGGAAGG
>Ga0153915_10007865_pt1 | contig 10096 bp, 13 predicted proteins | sample Opewatmetagenome_2_FD_107003 | JGI IMG/M metagenome (GOLD analysis project Ga0153915, IMG submission 107003) | Freshwater wetland microbial communities from Ohio, USA - Open water 3 Core 3 Depth 3 metaG | ecosystem: Environmental > Aquatic > Freshwater > Wetlands | place: USA: Ohio, Lake Erie... | reverse complement strand
CTCGGGTTTGACTCGGCAACGGGGCGCAGCCTGCCGACGCTCGGGTTCGATCTGCAGGTGGCCGTAGTTGGCGTAGTGTGGTTGATCCTGGCGTTCGGCGAGGAGGCCGGCTGGCGGGCGTTGGCATTCCCGGAGATGATGCGCGCGCGCGGTTTCTGGGCGGCGTCCACCGTGCTCGGCGCCGTCTGGTGCATCTGGCACTATCCCAGGCTCTTCGCGAGCCCGTATCTGCATTTCGATGCGAGCGGCGCGGCGGCGCTCGCGCAGTTCTCGTTGCAGATTCTGGTCGCGAACTATCTTCTCTGCTGGCTTTACCTGCGCACCCGGAGCGCGATCATCCCGACGCTCTTTCACGCGAGCATGAACGTCGTCGCGACCGTGCATTCGCTGTCGGCGCTCGATCCGGCGATTACCGTGGCGCTCGCCGCAATCGCGCTGCTTGTGCTGGCGATCGATCGCAAGCGCCTGCGAGCTACTTGAGAGAGCGCGAGCGAATCACCGCTCGTCAGTCCTGGCGATTTCCTTCTCGAGCTCGTCCGCCGTGTGCGAGACCATGTCGAGCGTCGCCGAGAGCACGCTGTCCGGTGCATTGGCATCGATCTGGGCGGCGAAGACGACGTAGACCTGCGGTTTGTCGCCGCTCTTGTCCGCCGGCCAGACCCGCCACGCGCCGAGCTTGTACTTATCGTTGGCCCTGAGCAGGCGCATCGCCAGCGCCGCATCGAGCGGATCCTCGACGAGCAGCGCCGGCGACCACACTTCGCGGATCTCGAGCTGGTCGTAGAACTCGGTGTTGGAATTGATGACGACGAGCTGCGTGCGTTTGTCGTCGCTGACCTCGAAGACGAGCTTGTAGTCCTTGTCCTCGGTCACGTCATACGTGTAACCGAGCGCCTTCAATGCAGTTGCGATGCGTGGGTCCGTGCCGTCGGGTGCCGGAGCGGGAGTTGCCGCCGGTGTCGGCTCCGCAGCTTCCGGCTGGCGCGCCACCGAGGTGCAGCCCGCGGCGAGAGCCGCGACCGCCGCCATTGCCAATGCTGGTTTCATCTCGTTCCCGTTGCCTGCTTCGTTAGTCTTCCCAGCCGATGCGGCCGCGGCGCGACTTCTGCATCTTGGCCGCGCGCTTGGTCGCCAGGCGCCGCTCCTTCGAGGCGCGCGTCGGGCGCGTGGCCACGCGGCGTTTCGGTTCGACAAGGGCGCGCGCGATCAGGTCGTGCAGTCTTTCGAACGCGGCGCGCCGGTTCTGTTCCTGGCTGCGCGACTCGCGCGCCACGATGATGAGCGACCCATCCTCGGTGACGCGCTTGCCCGCGAGGCGCTTGAGGCGCGTCTTGACCGCATCGGAAATGATCCGGGTGCCCGCGAGATCGAAGCGCAGCTGGACGGCGCTCGCTACCTTGTTGACATTCTGTCCCCCGGGCCCCGAGGAGCGAATGAACGCGAGCTCGACGTCGGCGTCGGGAATCTCGATCGGTGCCACGGGACTACTTATCGCGCGGCGGCTTGCGGCTTGAGCGCAGCACGAAGAGCACGATGACGATCGCGATCACGACGGCGACGAAGAGATAGCGCCTCATGTCGACGTACGCCCGCGATCCGCGTCGCCCGCTTCCGGCCCGGCGCCCGCAAGCAGGCGAACTTCGCGCTGCGCCACCGGCATCGTGATGCCGTGCTCCTTGAAGAGCCGATAGATCGAGCGGTTGACATCCGAGCGCACGTTGTTGACGCCGTTCTCGGGGTCCGCTATCCAGAAGCGCAACTCGAGGTCCATGCCGTGATCGCCGAAGCTCATGAGGCGCGATACGGCCGGCGGGTCGTGCAGGATGCGGCTGCTGCAGTCGGCTGCCTTCAGGAGCACGGCCAGGGCGAGCTCCGGATCGTCGTTGTAGCTCACCCGCACGGGGAGCTTGAGCCGAACCTTGCGGTCCGAATAGCTCCAGTTGATCACCTGGTTCGTGATGAGGTTCTGGTTCGGTACGAGCGTCTCGACGCCGTCGCGGTCGCGCACGACGACATAGCGGCCGCGCAGCTCCTGTACCCAGCCGTAATTCTCCGTGCTGGTGCCCGTGTGCCCGGTGAAGCTGATGACGTCGCCCGGCTTGATCGACTTGTCGATGAGGAGCACGAAGCCGCTGACGAAGTTCGCCGCAATGCTCTGCAGGCCGAAGCCGAGGCCGAGGCCGACCGCGCCTGTGAGGATGGTGAGTGCGGTGATATCGACATTCGCCGCCGTGAGGCCAAGCAGCATCGAAAGGCCGACGAGCACGAATTTCACGGACTTGCTGATGCCGATGCGGGTGGAAAGCGCTACCGACTCCGAGCGCATCACGCGGCGCTCGATGGCTCCCGCGACGAGACTCGCTATGACCACGAAGACCGTGACGACGACGATGCTCTCGAGCAGCATCCACAGGCTGAACTTCGTCTTCTCGCCCGGCGCCAGATCGAGGCCGTCGAGGAACGCGCGCACCGGCTCGAACCAGCCGAGGATCTGCATCGAAAGCCCGATCCACACGACCCAGGTGAGGCGCTTCTCCCAGCGCACGAACCAGGAGCGCGGGCCCATCATCACGCGCAGGACGAAGGTCACGAGCCGGACCACCGCGAAGATCGCGGCGAGCTGCAGCGCGACATCGATGAGGCCGGTCGCCATGTCGAACGCAGCAAATACGGCGCGCGTCACGAGGAGGAGCACGATGATGACGAGCGGCGGATTGATGAGCGCGCCGCCCTCGAGCACGAGGTCGGTCCAGTCCGTGGCCTCCGGGCGCGGGCGCTTGAGGTATGCGAGCCGGATGAAGTGCGCGGAGATCAGCGCAACGAGGCACGCGATGAGGACGACCATCTCCTGGCTCAGCATCGCGGGGGACGTGTAGTGCTCGAACCAGCTCCGCAGGTCGGTGGGTGAATCCATCGGCATCAGGCGTTGAGGTCGGGAATGAGCTGGCTCTCGAGCCGCGCGATCTGATCCTTCAGCATGAGCTTGCGCTTCTTCAGCCGCTTCATCTGCAGCTCATCCGTCGAAAAGTCCATCGAGAGGCGATTGATGACGTCGTCGAGATCGCGGTGTTCGATTCGCAACTGGCGCAGCTTCTCCATGTTCTTGAAGAGGTCGCTTTCGACCTTGTTGTCCTCGGTCATGGGATGCTCGCCGCACCCTGGGGGAACCCGGGTTTCGTCCAGATCGGTGGCACTGAGGCGGGTAGATTAGCCAACCGGCCCGGTGGATTCCACGGGATGGCCGGGTCGTGAAAGTCCGAGCCGACCGATCCGGCGAGCCCCGCGCGCAGCGCGATGCCGGTTGCCGCGTCGACTTGCGCCGTCGACTGGCCGCCGGTGACGATTTCGATGCCGGCGCCGCCCGCGGCCTTGAAATCGGCCAGAAAACTGCGCCGCTGACCCGCCGACAGGCGATATCGCAGGGGATGCGCGATCACGGCATGGCCGCCGGCCGCGCGGATCCATCCGACCACCTCGCCCAGCGCGCAGAAGTCGGCAGCCACGTGCCCGGGCCGGCCCTGGCCGAGCCATCGAGTGTAGGCTTCGGTCGCGTCCGAAACTATTCCACGCTCGACGAGCGCACGCGCCAGATGGGTGCGGGTGAGGACTGGGGCGGCCGCCGCCACGGCTTCGAACAGCTCGTCGCCCGGCAGCCCGTGGCGCTTGAGCCGATCTGCCATGCTGCGGGCCCGCTCGCGCCGCATTGTGCGCGTTCGCGCGAGGCCGGCAATCAGCGGCCCGGCGGCTGGATCGATGGCGAGGCCGAGCACGTGGATCGCTCGCCCCGTCCAGCTCGCAGAGATCTCCACGCCGGCGACCAACTCGACCCGCTGTTCCTTCGCCGCCTCCCAGGCTTCCGCAAGGCCATCGGTCGAGTCATGGTCGGTCAGTGCGAGCATGCGCACGCCGTTGGCCGCGGCCAGCGTGACCACGTCGCGCGGACGCAGCACCCCGTCGGATTCGGTGGAGTGCAGATGCAGGTCGATCAATGGACCACGGTCGGAGCGAGCCCGACCGCCTCGAGGCTTAGCCCCCGCAGCACGACGAATCCCTGGCGCCGATTCACACCGTTCTCGGTGTAGTCGAAGACATAGGTGCGAAGCACGGTCCAACGTCCGCGCATGTCGCGCCCGGCGCCGAAGCGCGAGAACGCCACGGTGCCGTCGAGGAGCTGGACCTCGGCCTGGCGGCAGGTGTCGATGGCGATGCGATTGGCGAGTTCCCGGCAGGCGAGATTGCGATGCCAGAAGAGCGCGGCCAATGCCGCGACCACGAGCAGGAGGAGCGGTGTCCAGGGCGACCAGATCATTGATCGCAGTCTAGCAGCCGGGCGCGAGTCGCCGGCGGGCGTTCGCTATCATTCGCGGATGCCCGCCTCCACACCCGTTGACTGGTCCGGGATCGACACCGTGCTCCTCGACATGGACGGCACGCTGCTCGACCTACATTTCGACAATCATTTCTGGCTCGACCTCGTGCCGCGGCATTACGCCGCGCTCAATGGTCTGAGCGTCGCCGAGTCGCTGGCGCGGCTGAAGCCGAAATTCCGTGCCGTCGAGGGAACGCTCGACTGGTATTGCATCGACTACTGGAGCCGCGAGCTCGGCTTCGATGTCGCGACGGTCAAGAGCGACGTACGCGAGCGCGTTCGCTTCCAGCCCGGCGCCGAAACGTTTCTCGACCGGCTTGCGGCGCTCGGCAAGCGGCGCGTGCTGCTGACGAACGCGCATCCGCGCACGCTCGCGATCAAGGAGGAGCAGATCGGCCTTGCGCGTCACTTCGAGGTGATGTACTCGACCCATCCGTTCGGACTGCCGAAGGAGCACGCCGATTTCTGGCCGCGATTTCACGCGCGCGAGCCGTTCGATCCGTCACGAACGCTGTTCGCCGACGATAGCCTGCCGGTGCTGCGTGCGGCGAGCGCTTTCCAAGTCAAGTGGCTGCGCCAGATCCTACAGGCCGACTCGACTCAGCCCGGACGCGCCGCCGCCGAGTTTCCGGCCGTCGACTACGTGGCGCAGCTGCTCTAGCGCCGGGAGCCGGCGTGGCGGTGACGGCCGCCGCCGCGATTGCCACCGCGCGCGCCAGGGCGAGGTGGCCGGTGCAGGCGCTCGAGCTGGCCGCGGCCGGGTGGCAGCACCTCGGGCAAGAGGTCGGGCGTGATCGTCTCGACGGGAATCTTGTGTCCGATGTAACTCTCGATATCGGGCAGCGACTGCACGTATTCCTCGCAGCCGAAGCTGATCGCGTCGCCCTCGGCGCCGGCGCGGGCCGTGCGACCGATGCGATGCACGTAATCCGCCGCGTCCTGCGGCAGATCGTAGTTGACGATATGGCTGACGTCGGGAATGTGCAGGCCCCGCGACGCGACGTCGGTTGCGATCAGTACGGCGAGGTCGCCCGCGTGAAAGTCCTTGAGCATGCGCAGCCGCTTCTTCTGCGGCACGTCGCCGGACAGGGCCGCGGCGTTGAAGCCGTTCGCGACCAGCGAGCGCTCGAGCTCGTCCGCGACCCGGCGCGTGTTGACGAACACCATCGTGCGCCGCGCGTCGATGCGCTTCAGAAGACCGATGAGGAGCGGCCGTTTCTCGCTCATCGCCGGGTAGTAGATCGACTGCCGCACGCGATCGACGGTGACGGTATCGGTCTCGATCTTGATCAGCTCCGGGTCGTTCATGTGTTCATAGGCGAGTTCCAGCACCCGGTGCGAGAGCGTCGCCGAGAACATCATGTTGAGCCGCTCTTCGGGCGCCGGCAGCCGGCGCAGGATGTAGCGGATGTCCGCGATGAAGCCGAGGTCGAACATGCGGTCCGCCTCGTCGAGGATCGCCACCTCGACGTACCGCAGGTCGAACACGTGCTGCTTGTAGAAATCGATGATCCGGCCCGGCGTGCCGATGAGCACGTCGACGCCTTGTTCGAGCGTCCTGCGCTGCTTCTCGTAGTCGATGCCGCCAAAAGCGAGCCCCAGCGTGAAGCCCGTATGGGGCCCAAGCACCGTCGCATCGGTGTGGATCTGCACGGCCAGCTCGCGCGTCGGCGCCACGATGAGCGCGCGCGGCGCGGTCATCGGGCGGGTCGGCTTGGGCGCGTGGGTCAGCAGGTGATTGAACATAGCGACGAGAAACGCAGCCGTTTTCCCGGTACCGGTCTGCGCCTGTCCGGCGACATCCTTCCCGGCGAGCGCGATCGGGAGCGTGCGTGCCTGGATCGGCGTGCAGAACTCGAATCCCGCATCCGCGATGCCGCGGGCGACAGACTCAGGCAGGGCTAATGAATCGAACTTGAGGTCCGAAAGATGGGCGTCTGACATTCGCTACTGAAATGAGAACGGATCTGGGATATTCAAGCGGCTCGAGACGGCGGAGGCTTGCAAATTGCATTTGGACATGAGCACAATACGCCTCAGCCAGCGGAGCCATCCGCACCTACCGTTGCTCCCCAGCAGGTTTTTCAAACAGATCCTTGACCTTAAGGGTTGAGTGTAACTGCAGACAGCATACACCGCGCCACATCGGCGCCCAAGCGCGTAACTCAATAGCGGCAGCGCGCGGCCGCAAAACCAATCGCGATTCTCGCTAGCCGAGTTTTCGTTTCCAGTATTCCGGTTGCAGACAATTTCTAGGAGGAAGTTCCGAGTGGGCAACAGCATTGTTCACACCAGTGACGCCAGTTTTTCGAGTGATGTACTGAAGTCCGAGACGCCCGTGCTGCTCGACTTCTGGGCCGAATGGTGCGGCCCCTGCAAGATGATCGCGCCGATCCTCGACGAGATCGCCGAGGAGTACAAAGGCCGCGTCAAGATCGCCAAGATCAACATCGACGAGAATCCGCAGACGCCGCCGAAGTTCAATATCCGCGGCATCCCGACGTTGATTCTCTTCAAGAACGGAACCGTGGAGGCCCAGAAAGTCGGCGCTGTGTCGAAGTCACAGCTCGCCGCGTTTCTGGACAGCAACCTGTGAGGGGCTATCTCGGCAATTCGGCGCGCAACCGGCCGGGGAAGGGCCGCGACCGCCACGGCCAGCACCAGCACGGCCAGCATCCGCAGCACGGCAACCGCGGCAACGGCGGGCGTCCGGACGACCTGCCCCTGGACGAGCTGCCCGAGGGCGAAGACCTCGGGATCATAGCTCCGGCCGATCTTGCGCAATCGCGCAGCTCGATGAACCTGACGCAGCTGAAGTTGAAGCCCGCCAACGACCTCGTGGATCTCGCGACCAAGATGGGTCTCGAGAACATGGGCCGCTCGCGCAAGCAGGACATCATCTTCTCGATCCTGAAGGCGCACGCCCGCATGGGCGAGGACATCTACGGGGACGGCGTGCTCGAGATCCTGCAGGACGGCTTCGGGTTCCTGCGCTCGGCCGACAGCTCCTACCTCGCCGGGCCCGACGACATCTACGTGAGTCCGAGCCAGATCCGCCGGTTCAACCTGCGCACCGGCGATTCGATCTCGGGTCTCATTCGCCCGCCCAAGGACGGCGAGCGCTATTTCGCGCTTCTCAAGGTCGGCGAGATCAACTTCGATTCGCCCGAGAGCTCGCGCAACAAGGTTCTGTTCGAGAACCTGACGCCACTCCATCCGACGAAGCGCCTGAAGCTCGAGCGCGGCAACGGCAGCACCGAGGACCTGACCGCACGCGTCATCGACCTGTGCGCGCCGATCGGCAAGGGCCAGCGTGGCCTCATCGTGTCGCCGCCGAAGGCCGGCAAGACGATGCTCCTGCAGAACATCGCGACGTCCATCACGGCGAATCACCCCGAGGTGTACCTCATCGTGCTGCTCATCGACGAGCGGCCGGAAGAAGTCACCGAGATGATGCGCACGGTGAAGGGCGAGGTCGTGTCGAGCACCTTCGATGAGCCCGCGAGCCGCCACGTGCAGGTCGCGGAAATGGTCATCGAGAAGGCGAAGCGCCTCGTCGAGCACAAGCGCGATGTCGTGATCCTCCTCGATTCGATCACGCGCCTCGCGCGCGCCTACAACACCGTGGTGCCGTCTTCCGGCAAGGTGCTGACAGGCGGCGTGGACGCGAACGCGCTGCAGCGCCCGAAGCGATTCTTCGGAGCCGCGCGCAACATCGAAGAGGGCGGCAGTCTCACGATTCTAGCCACCGCGCTCATCGACACCGGCTCGAAGATGGACGACGTCATCTACGAGGAGTTCAAGGGCACGGGCAACAGCGAAATGCACCTCGACCGGCGCATTTCGGAGAAGCGCATCTTCCCGGCGTTCAACATCAACCGTTCAGGTACCCGCAAGGAAGAGCTCATCACGGACAAGGACGAGCTCGCGAAGATATGGATTCTGCGCCGGCTGCTGCATCCCATGGACGAACTCGCCGCGATCGAATTCCTCATCGACAAGATGAAGGACGTCAAGACCAACGCCGAGTTCTTCGAGTCGATGAAGCGCTGACGATTGCGGGCGGATGCGATAGAGCGCGCTGTAGCGCATCTCAAGGGCGCGGACCCCGTCCTCGACCGGCTGATCGAGCGCGTCGGTCCGTGCCGCTTCCGCCACTCGCGCGGCAACTCGCCGTTTCAGGCGCTGCTCCATGCGGTCGCGCATCAGCAGCTCCACGGCGCGGCAGCGAAGGCCATCCTGGGTCGGTTCGTCGCGCTCTATCCCGGCTCCGACTTTCCCTCGCCTGAGGATGTCTACGCCACGCCCGATCGGACGCTTCGGGCGGTCGGATTTTCCCACGGCAAGATCCGCTGCATCCGTGATCTCACGGCGAAGACGCTCGAAGGGGTCGTGCCGGAGCGGCGGGTCATTCAGCGGCTGGACGATGAGGCCGTGATCAAGCGCCTGACCGCTGTGCACGGCGTCGGCCGCTGGACCGTGGAAATGCTGCTGATGTCGACTCTCGGGCGCCCCGATGTGTTGCCGGTCGACGATTACGGCATCCGTGCCGGCTTTCGCATCGCCTTCGGCATGAAATCCATGCCCAAGCCCGTCACGGTGCGGCGCAGGGGAGAGCGGTGGCGGCCGTACCGGACGATCGCCAGCTGGTACCTGTGGCGGGCGACGGAGCTGCGTTAGCCTAGGCGCCCGAACGTCATGGGGGCGCCAGCGATGAACAGCGATGAGTCGAACAGGACCCGGCGTGAAGTCCTGACCGCGGCGCTCGCCGTCGGTGCAGGCACGGTGGCTGGTCTGGGTGAAGCGCGCGGCGCAGACGCTCCACCGGCCGCGACCGAACGGCGACCCACTGCTGCTCCTGCGCTCGTCTCCGAGTACGCCTTCACCGTTTCGATCACGCTCGGCGATGTGTTCTGGGTGAAGCCCACGAGCCAGGGCGCCACGCGCGGCGCCGTCTACGCGATGGGCGGCGAGGTCCTGGGTCCGGGCATCCGCGGCATCGTCATTCCACAGAGCGGCGGGGACTGGCCGCTTGTCCGGCCGAACGGCGTCATCGATTTCGACGCACGCTATCTGCTGAAGACCGACGATGGCGTCGGCATCTACATGCAGAATCGCGGCTATCGCTGGGGCTCACCGGAAGTGATGGCGGCCCTCGCGCGCCACGAGCCGGTACCGAACGGGTCCTACTACATGCGGACGACGCCGAAGTTCGACGCGCCGGAAGGCCGTTACGAATGGCTGAGCCGGCATATCTTCGTCGGCGTCGCGGAAAAGACGCCACAAGGCAACGCGATTCACTACTACACGATTCTCTGATTCTCACGCTCGATGGCGCGACCGCCGATGTCCCGGCGGTAGTGCACGCCTCGCCAGCGGATGCAGTCTGCGAGCGCGTAAGCGGCGCGCTGGGCCGCGGTGACGCTCGAGCCGAGGCCGACGGCGCAGAGCACACGGCCGCCCGCCGTGACGATCTGGCCGTCCTTCAGCCTTGTGCCCGCATGGAAAACCTTGCCGGGCAGAGCGGCGGCGCGATCCAGACCCTCGATGACGTCGCCCTGCGAGTAGCTATCAGGGTAACCGCCCGCAGCCATGACGACTCCTAGCGCCGCACGCGGATCCCAATCGACCTTCGCCTGATCGAGCCTGCCGTCGATTGCGAGCTCACAGAGGAGGCTAAGGTCCGATCTCAGGCGCGACAGGATCGGCTGGGTTTCCGGATCGCCG
>Ga0153915_10007864_pt1 | contig 10097 bp, 9 predicted proteins | sample Opewatmetagenome_2_FD_107003 | JGI IMG/M metagenome (GOLD analysis project Ga0153915, IMG submission 107003) | Freshwater wetland microbial communities from Ohio, USA - Open water 3 Core 3 Depth 3 metaG | ecosystem: Environmental > Aquatic > Freshwater > Wetlands | place: USA: Ohio, Lake Erie... | reverse complement strand
GTATGCCTCGATCGAGGCCAGGCAATTCCTTCTTGAAAAGACAGAGACCGATCTGAAGGCCAGGGCCAGACTGTTTGAAGGCCAGGTCATGCCGCTTCTTGATCCCCTGGAAAGGGAGAGGATTGATCTCCTGTGCAAGGAGGCGGATCAAAGGGCTGCTACAAGGATAACGGTGATACTTCCTTCCGGCGAGGTAGCAGGCGATTCCGAGAGCAATCCTGAGACCATGGACAATCACAGCGACAGGCTGGAGTTCATAGGTGCATCGAAAGGAGAATCAGGGATATCCATAAGGACCAGCCGCACCCTGAGCAGGGATTTTATGTATGTAGGGGTCCCGATAAGGAAGGGAGATACTCTCCTTGCGGTTGTCAGGACATCCATACCGGTTGATGTCATCGATGGCGTCATATATGGAATTCAGAAAAAGATAATCCTGGGCAGCTTGATTATTGTGCTCCTGGGCGCCGTTATGAGCCTTGTCGTCTCCAGAAGGATCAGCCGCCCCATCGAGAGGTTGAAGGAAGGGGCCGGATATTTTATCAAGGGTGATTTTAATTACAGGCTGCCTGCATCCGGCATTGAAGAGATAGACAGCCTTGATGACTCCATGAAGGATATGGCGCAGCAGCTTCATGCGAGGATTAATACCATAACCCAGCAACGGACCGAGATAGAGGCGATTCTCTCGAGCATGATGGAGGGCGTAATTGCCGTGGACGCGGAGGAGAGGATTATCATAATGAATAACGCCGCCGGAAGGATGTTCGGATGCAATCCCTCAGCCGTCCAGGGCCACAGCATCCAGGAGGCAGTCAGGAATACTCATTTACAGCAATTCATCTCCGCAACACTGTCTGCGAGCAAGCCCGTTGAAATGGAGTTCAGGCTTTCTTCTGACGATGAAGGCTATGTCTCAGGGCATGGGACCCTGATCCGCGATATTGAAGGCAAAAGGATCGGGGCGCTTTTTGTCCTCAGCGACGTCACAAGGTTGCGCAGGCTTGAGAATATCCGCAAGGATTTTGTAGCGAATGTATCCCATGAGATAAAGACCCCCATTACCGCCATAAAGGGATTCGTGGATATACTGAGGGAGGATGGCGCGAAGGACGAGCATGATTCCAAACGTTTTCTGGAGATCATCGCAAAGCATGTAAATCGTCTTGAGGCGATAATAGATGATCTTCTTAAACTTTCAAGGATAGAGAAAGACGCGGAGACTGAAGGCATCCAGCTTGAGGAATCAGGGATTCAGGATGTACTTGATGCCGCGGCCCAGGCATTGAAGCCCCTGGCAGATTTGCGAAGGTCGGAGATCATGCTTTCATGCGATGATTCATTGTCCGCAAGGATAAATCCGCCTCTTTTGGAGCAGGCAATAGTGAATCTCCTCGATAATGCAATAAAATACAGCGATGAGGGAAGACCTGTAAGGGTTGAGGCAGTCAGGACTGAAAATGAGGTCCTTATCCATGTCATTGACAACGGGAGGGGAATAGAACAGGAACACCTTACGCGCATCTTTGAGAGATTTTACAGGGTGGACAAGGCAAGGAGCCGGAGACTCGGCGGTACAGGGCTAGGCCTTGCCATTGTAAAACACATCATACAGGCCCATGGCGGCCATGTCTCCGTCACAAGCACCCCCAGCATGGGGAGCACCTTCACGATCCATCTTCCGGGATGAACCTGTTATAACCAGTTAATAATACCAATAAAACTCTTCTGTAAATCCTGATTGGTTATCATACCTTATCCTAATAAGACAGAATTTCAGTTGTTTTTGTCAGATCAATGCCTGCTGCAGGGATTCCTTCCATTTTACTTTAATCAAATTTGCAGGGAATGTCCTCGGGAATTAACATCTAATATATAATTAATAAAATACTAACATAAAAATTCGATATGATTAGAAACTAAAGAATGATCCGGAAATATTAATAGCGATAAGAAAGGCTTTCCTGAAATCAATTATGAAAAGTATGATAAAAATCAGTCTCAGAAATAAACTGTTATTTCCAGCTGTAGTCCTTATTTTTCTCGGGGTGTGTTTATCGACAGTGATATCATACATTGAATCGAGAGATTCAATAGAAGATTTAGTTAAATCGAATATGAGATCCATCTGCAGCATCACAATAAATAATTTATCCTCATGGGTGTCCGGAATCAAAGATGAGTTAACGGTCTGGAGAGAACAGGACCTTTGCCAGATCGGTCTGGAAAAGGCAAGAATTGGAGATATGAGCTATTCTAAGAATATCGATAGTTTTTTAACCATGATAAAAGATCAAAAAAAATATTTTCAGTTTATAGGAATTGCCGATTCAAACGGCAACATCCTTTTCAGTTCTGATGCGTTGAATGATCAAGTCTTGAATATTATAGATAAGGACTTTTTTAAAAATTCTATTGAAGGAAGATTATATATTACAGATATATTTAAGAGTGCGTCAGATTCAAAACCTGTTTTTATCATTTCGTCTCCCATCTGTGGAATCGATGAATTAACAGGTGAGAGCAAATCAAGGATAGCAGGTGTAATTTATGCGGTTGTAGATTTTGAATATTATTCTTCCGTTAATCTTTACTCAGTCAGCGTAGGCAATTCATCGAATATTTACATCGTAAATAATGAAGGTGTTATTGTTGCACACACCGATAGTGCGAGGATGTTTGCCGGTAATCTATCAGACTATGATTATGGGAAACAAATGATCGGACTCAAGACAGGCTCAATATCTTTTACATATGATGGTATAGAACGGTTTGCTGCATTTGAATCCTATCCGGATTCGGGTTGGATGACTGTAATAGATATCACTGCGGATGAAATAATGGCTCCTGCAAAGCGTATAGAACTCATAATCGTCTCAATAGGCATTGGCATTATATTGTCTATTGCTGCAGGAATATGGCTATTGAGCGATATCCTTGTCGTCAGACGAATCGACAGGGTAAGCTCAGGGCTTAAGGTTATTAATGATGGAGAAGGCGATCTAAGGATGAGACTTCAGGAAACCGGCAATGATGAAGTTACGCTCCTCTCAAAGACCTTTAATCAGTTTATTGAAAAATTGGGAAACCTTATAAATGATAGAGGCATGAATGCACGGAATCTGGCAACCTCATCCGAAGATTTACTGGGGCTTTCCGGCAAAATGTTTGATCAGGCTGAAAATATGAAATCCAAATCCAATAGTGTCTCAAAATCTGCATTTAAAATGAGCACTAACATATCATCAATTGCATCTACAATGGGGCATGCTTCAGAGAATATAGATCTTGCAGTGGAGTCAATCGAAGAGATGGCTATGACCATTGAATCGATTTCTGAAAATTCAGGAAAGGCAAGGTCTATAGTTGTTTCAGCAGTTTCCAGGGTGCACGAAGCTACAACAAAAATTGATAAATTGGGCATCGCGGCCCTAGAGAAAGGATATCGTTAAGGTTGCCTGTTTTACCGACACTTTTCATGAAATAAACGGTGTTGCCAAGGTCCTTCGGATGCAGACTATATCAGCATTAAATGCCGGAAAAAAATTAACTGTTATTACCTGCGGCAATGAGACAGTGGAGCCGGGCGTTATGAATTTTCCGGCTATAGGGGCCTATGAACTTCCGGTTTATCCTGGATTTAAACTATACTATCCGCCCCCGTTGCTCATGCTTGATTATTGCTACAGGGAGAACTTCACTCATATATATAGTGCTACACCTGGGCCGATGGGGCTTGCAGCATTAGGCATTTCCAGAATTTTGAAACTACCTTTGATTGCCGCATATCATACATCATTCCCTCAATATGCGGATCACCTTACCGGAGATCCGATTATGGGTGAGTTGATGTGGAAGTATATGGCATGGTATTATAACCAGGCCGATCTTGTCCTTGTCCCTTCCGAAACAACCGGTAACGAACTGGTCTCAAGGGGTGTCCCAAGACAAAAGATAAGATATTTTCACAGGGAATTTGATATTAAGAAATTTCATCCTGTCTGGAGAAATGGATTTTATAAGGACAAATATAATCTTGAAGACCGGGCATTCAAGCTTCTTTATGTTGGCAGGATTTCTAAGGAAAAAAATATGGATATCCTATCCAATGTTTTTAGACGGTTGAATGGGATCAAGAAAAATATCCATCTGATTATTGTTGGTGAAGGTCCCTATATGGGTGAATTAAAGAAGGAGCTTAAGAATCATGAACAGGTCACCTTTACGGGATATCTGTCCGGTAAAGAATTGAGCCAGGCATATGCATCAAGCGATGTCTTCATCTTTCCTTCTACAACAGATACATTCGGAAATGTTGTAATAGAGGCTCAGGCATCCGGTCTTCCGGTTATTGTCAGTGACCGGGGAGGGCCAAAGGAAAATGTAATCGATCGGAAGACCGGTTATGTTGTTCCGGCAGATGATATAGACGCATTTGTTTCAAAGGTCCTGGAGATATATAATGACAGGGATTTGTTGAAACGGATGAGAAATGATGCAAGGGCGTATATTGTCGGAAAGGCCTCAGGATCGGGTTATCTGAAAAACTGGGATTATTATCAGGAACTGTGAGGCAATAAAGATAAATGATTATCCGATAAACGATTTCTTTGTCATGGCCCATGATTTTTTGACAAGTCCGCTCGTATCCTGCCATATTCCTTCCCCGATCCATTCTGCAATCATTGCCGCCACGTCCGGATAGCACATCGGGGAGGGCGGATCACTATTTAAGAAATTTGAAACGCTATCGGCGTCAAGTCTCCTCATGGTCATCCCAAGTTTAAGAAGGTCAATCGCAAGGGCATTGGACGACTGTTCCATCTGGCCTGACAGGGGTTTAACCAGAAGTCTCTTGCCTATGTGAATTGATTCGCTTGCCAGCTCAAATCCCGCATTTGTGATTACCCCGTTGCATTCCATCAGGTCTTTTAAAAAACCTTCCCTGGAATAGGGACGGAGAAACAGATTTGCAGAACTGTTAGCCCTGATATCTTTATGATAGATGTAAAATTTATGGGAGGCAAAAGGGATAAGAAGGGCTTGAATGTCCTCAAGCTCCTCAAAAGGGAGATACACAAGTATCTTTTTATCATCTGTTTTTATCTCTCGATAATTCATAGCAGGGACTATAGGAGGAAGGATTGCCTGGTTAAAATGGTGCCAATGCAGACCTATCGAATACTGGGCAGGGGCAAAATGTTTCATCACGAGAAGAGACAGGGCAGTAACATCCGCCATCGGGATGTTGCTGGAAAAGGCATACTGATGGCCGATGCCGATTGATGGAATGCCGTTCAACTTTGCTATCCTAGCCGATATAGGTTCAAAATCGGTAATCACCAGGTCATATCCCGAGGCATCAAAGGATCTTGCGTCATTAAGATATTCCATGAGGTGCAGATTCATAGCGGTATTAACATATCGGACCCTGCCGCGATTGGTTGAGAAGGTGATGCCCCTGAAGGAAACAAACGGTAAAAATGCCTCCATTCCCCAGAGTTGCGACGGATCGCGCCCGCTCAGGACAACCGTTACTTTGTGCCCCACTCGTTTGAGATGGCGGATAACCTCCCTTGACCTGCTGATATGCCCATTACCTGTTGCCTGTACTCCGAATAAGATATTCATATCAATCCTATAGAAAATTACCCGATAATAATATCCCTGAAAGACCGCTCAGTATCCCAAGGCACATCCCTGCCAATACGTCTGTAGGATAATGCACACCCAGATAGATCCTGGATAATCCCACCAGCGAAGCCCATAATAAGGAAGGCAGGATCAGGAGAGGGTAAAAATATGAAAGCATGATGGTTATTACAAAGGCGGCCGCCGTGTGACCCGAAGGAAGGCTGAATCTGTCGCCCGGGTCCCTGCGGGAATGGATGGCCTCAAGGATCTCAAAGGGCCTGCTTCTTTTGATCCCATATTTCATTATCGTGCACAGGGGCAACTCAATGGCAAAGGAGATTATTGCGACTATAAAAAAATGAAATGTCTTGTCGGGCGAAAACAGATAAATCAAAAACAGTATGAGGGGGTAATAATACCCGTTGGCGCTATGGGAGATAAGAGGCAGTGTCTTTGAGATGATCTTTCTTTCATTGAGTTGAAACACGTTCAACAGGAAGACATTGTCATAATGTGAGGCGCTTGAGAGTAATTTCATAATTCAAATCCTTTCTTATTATTCGCTTACATCTTAGATCCGTGTTGTTCGGAATTTATTAAGGACTCGTTTTCTTTACATTAGACAGCCCTTATTGAATGTTAATAATTTCCTAATCCATTTTTAATCTTTCAATCATTTAATTGATAGAAAGATAGACATGGAGGCATTTTGGGTTACGGTAAAGATAAAGGTGTAAAACGACTTGTTAAGGCCTGTGGTTATACGATCGCAGGCTTTAAGGCGGCATGGACGCATAAGGCGTCATTTCGTCAGGAGATAATCATGGCGGGATTAATGGTTCCTTTAGCTGTCCGCCTGGGCGAATCGCCAACACAGAAGGCCGTTCTTATAGGGACTTATTTTATTATTCCGCTAACAGAACTTTTGAATTACGCAATAGAGGTTACTGTCGACAGGATAGGCCCTGCCCGCCATACCTTGTCCGGAAGGGCAAAGGATTTGGGTTCAGCAGCGGTATTCATGAGCATCTGCATTGCCCTGATCGTTTGGATCTTAATAGTTTGTGAAAGGTATTTTAAATGAAAAAAAAGATAGCTGATTTATTAATGAATAGCGATCCGCAGATGATATTCAGCAAGGCCCTGCAATATATAATCAATGTCCTTGTTCTTTATATCATAATAGTCTTATCAATCGGTTTGATAAAGACATTGGCGGGAGTAAGAAGTTTTTTTGTGAATATATCCGTCGGCCAGACATTCAATGTAGTGGTAACCGACATACTGACCTTCCTTGTGATAATCGAATTGTTTAAAAGCTTCATTGATTATTTCAAGGCCCACAGGATCAGATTAAATACCATGATAGATCCGGCAATCATGTTTGTAATCAGAGAACTGATCATGAAGCTTTATGACCATGAAACGCTCACATCCCAGGGGCTTTTTGGATTCGGTTTTCTGATAGTGTGTCTTGGGGTTGTAAGGACACTGGCGGTAAGGTTCAGTCCTGGTGAGGATGATAAATATAAATCAGGCCAGACCGATTATACAGGATAATAACGAATATCAAATATTTTTCTAACAAAGTGTCCGTAAAATTAATTTCAAACATAATATTGAAAAGAAAAGGAGAATGCATGGATAAAAAAAGAGATGTTCATAAAATAGTTACTGTCTTTGATATCTTAAACTATCGTTCAATACTCGCACCTTATAAATCAAGGATCAGGGTTCTATTTGAATATGACGCCGTCTCCAAGAAAGAGGATTTTACCATATTAACCAGAGATATGCCTGAATACACGCAGGAATGCCTCGTTGAAATGCTCAAGCAGAACGTCCCAAGAGATAAGATCATCAATGGGCTTGTTTCAAATAATCTGGATTACAGCGAATGCATGGCTGCGGCATGAATGAGTGACGGTTTTATGAAAGAAAAGCATGACAAACAATAATATTAAAATTGAATTAAACCTGTAAGAACCTTTCTCACATGTGACTCTCACTTAATACTAATCCTTTGCTAATCCTGTCTTAACATTTGAGACATAAATTGAAGGGCAAATGAGGTCACATGGCACATAATGGGGTTGACGGGGATTGGGTTTGATTTTCAAAAGGCAGGGGTCCTGTTGGATATTAAAATGTCCTTAACTGGAGATTAATAATAATCTAACATAAATCTAACAATTATTTGTAATACTAATATTAAATAAGGAGAGAAAATATGAAAGCAAAGAGTCTGATAATCATTTCAATTATAGCGGCATTGTTGTTCGGAGTAAGTTCTGCCAATGCAGGGAACCTTGTGATCACAGGTTCAACCACGGTCCTTCCCATTGCGCAGAAGGTGGCCGAGGCATACATGAGCCAGAACCCTGATGTAAAGATTTCCATATCCGGCGGAGGGTCAGGCGAGGGGATCAAGGCCCTCATAGACGGGACAACCAGTATCGCGGACAGCTCAAGATTTATTAAAGACAGCGAGATCAAACAGGCCGTTGACAAGGGGAGATATCCTGTCCCTTTTGCGATCGCCTATGACTGCATAGTCCCTGTTGTGCATCCATCCAACACGGTAGTGAACCTCACGGTACAGCAATTGAAAGGGATCTATAAGGGCGAGATAAAGAACTGGAAGGAAATAGGTGGGCCGGACAAGAAGATCGTTGTAATCTCCCGTGACACCTCTTCCGGCACATATGAGGTGTGGGAAGACAAGGTCATGAATAAGGAAAGGGTAACCCCAGCGGCCCTGTTGCAGGCGTCAAATGGTGCTATTGTTCAGGCTGTTTCAAGCAATCCGAATGCCATAGGTTATATAGGGATAGGGTATGCGGATAACAGTGTAAAGGCATTAATGGTGGACAGGGTCAAGGCATCCGCAGAGACGGCCCTTAACGGGACATTCCCCATACACAGGGCCCTCTATATGTTTACAGACGGATGGCCCAAGGGCGATACCTTGAATTTCATAAACTTCATGCTTAACCCCCAGAAGGGTCAGAGGTATGTAAAGGAAGAGGGTTTTGTACCGTTGTATTAACAATGTGGCCATCCGGGGATCGATTGTCTCCGGATGGGCTTTAAACAGGTTTCAACAGGATGACAAAAGATAAATACAAAGGCACGTTGCGAAGAAAGAAAGAAAAATGGATTAAATCGCTGTTTTTCTTAATCGCCTTTGCATCTATCAGCGTCATGGCATTGATTGTTGTCTTCCTGTTCATGGAAGGATTGCCGATATTCGGCAAGGTATCTGTCAGGGAATTTGTCTTCGGACATTACTGGTATCCCACATCGGAACCTGCTGAATTCGGAATATTTCCCCTTATTATTGCCTCCATTGCGGTGACGGCAATATCCTCAATGATGTCCATACCCCTTGGTGTCTTCACCGCCCTTTATCTGGCAGAGGTTGCGTCACAGAGGCTGAGGGAATGGGTAAAACCGGTGATTGAACTCCTGGCAGCCCTTCCATCGGTGGTTATCGGATTTTTCGGGATGGTGGTTGTTGCCCCGTTCCTGCAGCAAGTGCTTGATATTCCTGTCGGGCTTAATCTTTTTAATGCATCCCTCATGCTGGCATTCATGTCGGTCCCCACAATATGCAGCATATCAGAGGATGCCATATTCAGTGTGCCCAGAGAGCTGAAGGAGGCCTCACTTGCCCTCGGCGCCACCAGGTGGGAGACTATCCGGCGAGTAATAATACCCGCATCCATATCCGGGATATCGACGGCAGTAATACTGGGTATGTCCAGGGCCATTGGGGAGACAATGGTAGTATTGATGGTGGCAGGCGGCGCTGCCATGGTGCCCGAATCCATATTTGATCCGGTAAGGCCCATGCCTGCAAGCATCGCCGCAGAGATGGCTGAGGCCCCTTTCAGGGGCGACCACTATTATGCATTATTCGCAACAGGAATAGTGCTGTTTGTCTTTACAATGATCTTTAACATGACGGCAGATTATGTGTCTCACAGGTATAGACAGACAGGTGCGTCGACGTTATGAACGGCTTTGAAGCCTTCAGCGGTCAGCTGATTGATCGAATTTTTGACCTTCGCTGAAGGCTGATCGCTGAGTGCCGACAGCTTGAATATGAAATTCAGATGGTTGATAGATATGATTGATAAACACAACAGGATAAGCCCGGGTAGAAGGATATTGCAGGACCTCATGTTCAATATCTTCAGGATCTCCGCCGTGATAAACGGGGCGGCCCTGGTCATTGTTATAGGCTTTCTTGTCGCTAAGGGCTGGAGGGCTGTAAACTGGACATTTTTAACGCAGATGCCCATGGATTCAATGACAAAGGGCGGGATACTGCCCTGTATAATAGGGACACTCATAATAAGTCTGGGCGCCATATTGATAGCACTTCCCATTGGAGTCGCCTCGGCGATATATCTTAATGAATATGCCCGTCCCGGTAAGATAGTGCGCTTCCTGCGGCT
>Ga0153915_10007863_pt1 | contig 10097 bp, 7 predicted proteins | sample Opewatmetagenome_2_FD_107003 | JGI IMG/M metagenome (GOLD analysis project Ga0153915, IMG submission 107003) | Freshwater wetland microbial communities from Ohio, USA - Open water 3 Core 3 Depth 3 metaG | ecosystem: Environmental > Aquatic > Freshwater > Wetlands | place: USA: Ohio, Lake Erie... | reverse complement strand
GCGCTCGCCGTCGTGCTCGGCGGCTACGTGATGTGGCGCTTCCTGAAGCTCCTGCCGGGCATGCTGCCGCCGGAGAAGCCCATCCCCGCCGGCTTCGGCGGCTACGAGGCGGTGGCGATCGAACTCTTCACGCGCTGGGTGCTCCCCTTCGAGGTGACCTCCTTCCTGCTGCTGGCGGCCATCGTGGGCGCGGTGGTGCTGGCCAAGCGGAGGCTCGACTGAGCGCCATGATCCCCCTTCAGCACGTGATCGCGCTCTCGGCCGCCCTCTTCCTGATCGGGCTGGTCGGCGCCGTCGTGCGCCGCAACCTGATCGTGATCCTGATGTCGATCGAGCTGATGCTGAACGCGGTCAACCTGGCGCTGGTCGGCTTCTCGCGGGCCCAGGCCCAGCTCACCGGCCAGATCTTCGTCTTTATGGTGATCGCCGTGGCCGCCGCCGAGGTGGCGGTGGGGCTCGGCATCCTGATCTCGCTCTTCCGCAACCGCGACTCGGTGAACGTCGAGGACGTGAGCCTGCTCAAATGGTAGAAGGCGCCGTCGCCTCCCCGCTCCTGCGCTGGATCCCGCTGCTGCCGCTGGCGGCCGCCGCGGTGCACGGCGTGATGCTCGGGCTGCTGCGCCGCAGCTTGCCGCGGGGCGGGGTGATCGCGCTCTCCTGCGGCGCGGTGATCGCCTCCTTCGTGCTCTCCTGCATCGCGCTCGGGCAGCTCGTCTCGCTGCCCGACGGCCAGCGCCTGATGATCGACAGCCTCTACACCTGGGTGGGGGCGGGACGCTTCAGCGCGGAGGCCTCCTTCCAGCTCGATCCCCTCTCCGCGGTGATGATCCTGGTGGTGACCGGCGTCGGCTCGCTGATCCACGTCTACTCGATCGGCTACATGGACGACGACCACCGCGACGACAAGGGCTTCCAGCGCTTCTTCTGCTACCTGAACCTCTTCACCTTCTCCATGCTCGCCCTGGTCCTCGGGGACAACCTGCTGCTCATGTTCCTGGGCTGGGAGGGCGTGGGGCTCTGCTCCTATCTCCTGATCGGCTTCTGGTACGCGGACCGCTGGAACGCCTACTGCGGGATGAAGGCGTTCGTCGTGAACCGCATCGGCGACTTCGCGTTCCTGGTGGGGATCTTCCTGATCTTCTGGACCCTCGCCGACGCCGGGCATCCGACGCTCGCCTTCCGCGACATCCAGGCCGGCTTCTCGGCCATCGCCGCGAAGACGGTGACGCTGCCCGACTGGCTCGGCTTCCTGCCCGGCGCGCCCACCTGGCAGCTCGCCACCCTGATCGGGCTCTGCCTCTTCGTCGGAGCCTGCGGAAAGTCGGCCCAGCTCCCGCTCTACGTCTGGCTCCCGGACGCCATGGCCGGCCCGACGCCGGTCTCGGCGCTGATCCATGCCGCCACCATGGTGACGGCCGGCGTCTACATGGTGTGCCGGCTCTCCTTCCTGTACGCCGCGGCGCCCGGCGCCTCGGCCGTGATCGCCTGGACCGGCGCGCTGACGGCGATCTTCGCCGCCACCATCGCCGTCACCCAGACCGACATCAAGAAGGTCCTGGCGTACTCCACGGTGAGCCAGCTCGGGTACATGTTCCTGGGGGCGGGCTGCGGCGGCTACAGCGCCGCGATGTTCCACCTCGGCACCCACGCCTTCTTCAAGGCGCTGCTCTTCCTCGGCTCGGGCGCGGTGATCCTGGCCATGCACCACGAGCAGGACACCAGCCACATGGGCGGGTTGTGGCGGAAGCTCCGCTTCACCCACTGGCTCTTCCTGGTGGGCGTGCTCGCGATCAGCGGCTTCCCCTTCCTCTCCGGATTCTTCTCCAAGGACGAGATCCTGGTGACGGTCTACGCGGCACAGGGGATCCCCGGGCACCGAGCGCTCTACGCCATCGGCCTCGGCACCGCGGCGATCACCGCGTTCTACATGTTCCGCCTCCATTTCCGGACCTTCTACGGCATGCCGCGCGCGCCCCGCGAGGTGATGGCCCACGCCCACGACCCCGACAACACGGTGATGGTCCCGCTCTGGGTGCTGGCCTTCCTCTCCCTGGTGGCCGGGATCGTCGGCCTGCCCCAGGTCTACGGCGACATGCTCGGCGTGCAGGACTCGAACAGCCTGGCGAACTTCCTCGGGCCGGTGCTCGGTCACGCCGCGCACGAGGTGCCGCACGGGACGGAGCTCGCCCTGGCCGGCCTCGCCGTGGCCGCCTTCGTGCTCGGCCTCGCGCTGGCCTGGCTGCTCTACCTCAGGAACCCCGAGCTCCCGGCGCGCCTGGCGCAGGCGCTCTCCGGCACCTACCGGCTGCTCCTCAACAAGTACTACGTGGACGAGCTCTACGACGCCGCCCTCGTGCGACCCCTGGTGGCCCTCTCCGACCTCGTCCTCTACCGCGGCGTGGATGCGAAGCTGATCGACGGCGCCGGGGTGAACGGACCGGCGCGCGCGGTGGTGGGCTTCGCCTCGCGCGGGCTCAAGTATCTCCAGACCGGGCTGGCGCAGAGCTACCTCTTCCTGATGCTCCTCGGCGCGCTCGCCGTGGTCGGCTGGATGGTGCGGTGAAGCGATGATCGACGCGCACCTGCTCAGCCTGGTGACCTTCCTTCCGCTCGCGGCCGCGCTGGCGCTGCTCTTCGCCGGCCGCGCCCCCGAGGTGGTGTGGAAGGGCGTGGGCCTCGGCACCGCGCTCGTCACCTTCGCGCTCTCGGTCCTGCTCTGGACGGGCTTCGATCCCACCCGGACCGGCTACCAGTTCGTGGAGCGCGCGCCGTGGCTGCCGGACTGGGGCATCCACTACTTCGTCGGGATCGACGGGGTGAGCCTGCTGCTGGTGGTGCTGACCACGTTCCTGATGCCGCTCGTGCTCCTCGCGGCCTGGAACGACGTCAAGCGCTCGGTGCGCAGCTACGTCTTCTTCATGCTCTTCCTCGAGACGGCGATGGTCGGCACCTTCGTCTCGCTGAACCTGTTCCAGTTCTACGTCTTCTGGGAGCTGATGCTGATCCCGATGTACTTCATCATCGGGGTCTGGGGCGGGGCGCGGCGGGTCTACGCCGCCGTGAAGTTCTTCCTCTACACCATGCTCGGCTCGCTCCTCATGCTGGTGGCGCTGCTGGTGGTCTACCATCTCAACTTCCAGCAGTTCGGCACCGCGAACCTCGACCTGGTGTCGCTCCCGGGCTCCGCGGCGAAGGGCATTCTCGACACCCACGTGCCGATCGGCGGCCAGGCACCCTGGTGGCAGACGCAGTTCTGGCTCTTCGCGGCCTTCGCGCTGGCCTTCGGGATCAAGGTCCCGATGGTGCCGTTCCACACCTGGCTCCCCGACGCCCACGTGGAGGCGCCCACCTCGGGGTCGGTGATCCTGGCGGGCGTCCTCCTCAAGATGGGGACCTACGGCTTCGTGCGCTTCGCGCTGCCGCTCTTCCCGGTGGCGGCGGTGCGCTTCACGCCGCTGATCTTCACCCTGGCCGTGATCGGCATCCTCTACGGCGCCCTGGTGTCGATGGTCCAGAAGGACATGAAGAAGCTCGTGGCCTACTCGTCGGTGGCCCACCTCGGCTTCGTCATGCTCGGGATGTTCGCGCTGAACGTGGAGGGCCTGGAGGGGAGCGTCCTCCAGATGGTGAACCACGGCCTCTCCACCGGCGCGCTCTTCCTCCTGGTCGGCATGCTCTACGAGCGCCGCCACACCCGCGAGATCGCGGAGTTCGGCGGCATCGCCAAGCCCATGCCGGTGTACGCCGCGCTCTTCGTGCTGGTCACCATGTCGAGCATCGGGCTCCCGATGCTGAACGGCTTCGTGGGCGAGTTCCTGATCCTGCTCGGCGCCTTCAGTCGCAGCCCCGCCTTCGCGGTGCCCGCCACCTTCGGCGTGGTGCTGGCGGCGGCGTACCTGCTGTGGATGGTGCGGCGAATCTTCTTCGGCCCGGTCGAGAACCCGGAGAACCGCAGCCTGATCGACCTCGGCCTGCGCGAGAAGGCCGTGATGGTGGCGATCGTGGTGCCGATCATCTGGATCGGCGTCTATCCCGATCCGTTCCTGCGCCGTCTCGACGCCTCCGTGCTGGAGGTCCTGCGCCGCGTGGAGATCGGCATCGCCCGCAGCGCGCCGGTCGGGCCGCAGCCGGAGCTGGTGCGGCTCGAGTCGCCGGCGTCTCCCGCCCCGGCGGAGGCCGGGCGATGATCCAGGCCCCGGCGCTCAACCTCGGCACCCTGCTCCCGATCGGCTCGATCTGGCTGGGTGCCCTGCTGGTGCTCCTCGGCGAGGTCTACCTCTCGCGCCGGCAGAGCTTCCTCGGCCGCCCGGTGACGCCGGTGTGGATCGGCACGGTGCTGGCGGCCGTCTCCACCTTCTTCCTGGTGCTCGCGCTCGCGATGTCGCTCCAGGCCTTCCTCTCCGGCAACACGGTGGCGTTCGATCCCGCGAACCCGATGATCCAGCTCGACCGCTTCTCGAACTTCGCGGTGGTCGTGGTGGTGCTCGGCGCGCTCCTCGCCTGCTGGCTCTCGGTCTCCTATCTCGTGGAGCTGCGGATCAACCACGGCGAGTACTACGCGCTGCTCCTGCTCGCCACCTCGGGCATGGTGCTGACGGTGATCGCGGTGGATCTCGTCGCCCTCTTCCTCGGGATCGAGCTGATGAGCATCCCGATCTACGTGCTGGCCGGCTTCCAGCGCCGGGATCTCAAGAGCAACGAGTCCGCGCTCAAGTACTTCCTGGTGGGCTCCTTCGCCAGCGCGATCCTGCTCTACGGAATGGCCCTGATCTACGGCGTGACGGGCGCCACCGACTTCGCAGGCATCCGCGCGCAGCTCGAGCCGACCAACCTGCTCGGCCTGGCGGGGGTCGGCCTGGTGATCGTGGGCTTCGCGTTCAAGATCTCCTCGGTGCCCTTCCACCAGTGGACACCCGACGTCTACGAGGGCGCCCCCACCGCCGTCACCGCCTACATGTCCGTCACCGTGAAGGCGGCGGCCTTCCTGGCGCTGCTGCGCCTGGTGATGCTGGCGCTCCCCTCGGTGGGCATGCGCCTCGAGCCCCTCTTCTGGGCCCTGTCCGCCCTCACCATGATCGTCGGCAACGTGATGGCCGTGATCCAGGACAACGTGAAGCGCATGCTCGCCTACTCCAGCATCGCGCACGCGGGCTATCTCCTGATCGGTCTCGTCACCGCCACGCCCGAGAGCTACGGCGCCGTGGTGTTCTACCTCCTCGCCTACGTGTTCATGAACGTGGGCGCCTTCGCCGTGATGTCGGCCCTCGCTTCGGGCGGGCGCGAGTGCGACCGGATGGAGGACTTCGCGGGCCTGGCCCGCGAGCGCCCGGGCATGGCCGCGCTCATGACCCTCTTCATGCTCTCGCTGGCCGGAATCCCCGGCACCGCCGGGTTCTGGGCGAAGTTCGCGCTCTTCTCCGCCGCCGTGAACGCCGGAGTGGTGAAGCTCACGATCCTCGCCGTCCTCACGAGCCTGGTCTCCGTCTACTACTACCTGAGGCTCCCGGTGGTGATGTACATGCGGGAGCGCTCGGCCGAGTCGGGCCCGTGGGGGGCGCTCTCGACCGGCGAGCTGGCGGTGCTCGCCGCGTGTGCCGCCGGGGTCCTCTTCCTCGGCCTCTTCCCGAACAACGTGCCCTTCGCCGAGGGCTTTCACGTCCTCGACTGGGCCCGCGCCTCGGCGGCCCAGCTCTTCGCCAGCCGGTAGGGCCGGGAGACTCCGACCCTCCCGCGCACGCGCGAACGCCCGCGCGCACGCGAGAGGACCCGGTCCGGATCTGCGTCGACGCAGCCCGCGGTGGGCCTCAGCTCCCGCCCATGCGGCCGTGGCTACCGCCGTGGTCGTGCCCATCGTCGCACTTCGTGGGCGCCACCTTCAGCTTGCCGAAGAGGCCGTGCGATTCGTCGTTCGGCCCCGCCGTGAAGTAGAGGATGTCGGGCTCGCCGGCGAGGAAGTCGTTGCCGAAGGAGAGGCTCCAGAGGCCGTCGATCTGGATCGGGTTGCAGGAGTCGTCGTGCAGGCGACCCAGCGGGAAGCCGGTGCGCAGGTCGAAGGCGTTGATCCGGCCATCACCGAAGTTTCCGACCAGGAGCGCGTGGCCGAAGGGCGGGAAGCCGTCGGGTGTCACGGCCAACCCCCAGGGCGAGTTCAATGCCCCGCCCGTGACCAGCCGGCGCAGCAGCGTGCCATCGGTGGCGAAGACGTCGACGATCCTGTTGCCCGGTCCCGCCTGGTCGTCGTGACGATCAGGAAGCGCCTGCTTTGCGAAGGTCACCACGAGCTTTCCGTCGACCGAGGCGATGTCGAAGGGCGCAAAGTTCGCCGGGATCCTGGGATCGGTGAAGGACTTCAGCAGCTGGAAGCTCGAGTCGAACATGTCGACCTTTCCGTTGTGGAAGTCCGTGGCGTAGAGGAACGAGTCGCCCTTCACGGTGGCGAGCGCAACGCCCTTGTAGACCGCGCCCTGCTTCGAGCGGTCCACCATCAGGATCGCGTTCAGCGGATCCACCGTCAGGCTCCAGCCCGAGATCGTGCCGTCCTCCGTCACCGCGATGAAGAGGCTCGAGGCCGAGTGACCGTCCTCGCTCACCACGAAGCCCGGGCCGGTGTTGGAGACGAGCCCGGTCGGCGTGGCCGGACCCTCGTCACCCGGAGGTGTCGGCACCGTCACCACCAGGGGATCGGACGGCTGGGTGGGGAAGGCGTCGCCGTTGCTCACGTAGAGCGTGAGCTTCCCGGTGCCGTTGTCGGCGATCCAGAAGGGGCTGGTGGGCAGGAAGGCCAGGCCCCAGGCGTTCACGAGATTCGCATCCTGATGCTTTGCCACCTGCGCCTGGTCGGAGACGAGGTCCGTCTGGTGCAGGCCACCTCCGGCGAGGTCGGTGCCAGCGAGGCCGACGGCCAGGGGCAGGACGAGGACGGTTCGGGCGAGGCGACTCCGGCGCTGACTCATGCGTTCTCCTTTCGCGGGCGGGCTCCCGGGTACACGGGGGCCCTCGAGGAGGGGTACGCAGCGGCTCCCTGTCGCTCCGCTGGGATCGACCTGGAACCTGGCTGAACGGGAAAGCCTCTCGAAGACGACAGGTTCGCCGCGCGGCTGAACGGGGGCCGGCAGCTGCCCGCTTCAGGCGCGCTCGCGCTCCGGCGGGCGCGGGCGGAGCGCGAGCGTGACCCCCGCGCCTCCCGCCAGGCGCAGGAGCTCCGGCGGCAGCAGGACCGCCGCCGGCCCCTCGCTCCAGCGGTCCTCGGCCGGGAGCACGAGCTCGAGCCGGAGCTCGTCCACGTCCGGCCGCGCCGCCAGCGCCGACAGCTCGAGATGACACTCGTCGAGGAAGGCCATCGCATCGCTGAGCCGCCCGGCGAAGTCGTCGTCCGCGCGCCGGCTCACCACCACCACGAAGCCGGTCCACGCCAGGGCCTCGCCGGAGTCGTCGAGCGCGACCCTGGGCTCGCGCTGGAAGACCTGCTCCGCGTCGAGGCCCGTGGCGTCGAGGCAGGCCTCCACGTCGAGCCCCTCGCCGGCGACGATCAGGCGACAGCCCGCCATCAGCCCCCCGCGCCCGGGCGGAGGAGGCGGCGCTCGCCGCTTCGCAAGGTGAGCTTCTCCGCGTCGAAGAGCTCCATCAGCGGCACGGCCGCGCGCCGCGAAGTGCCGATCAGCGCCTTGTAGCCCGACGTATCGAGCGAGCCGTGGGCGCGCAGATGCGCCACCACGCGCTCGCGCAGCCGGTCCACCGCCTCGCGATCGAAGAAGAGATCCCCCGGCGCGCGCACCAGCGCTCCTTCGCGCTCGAGGTGCGCTACCAGCTCGCGCACGCGCTCCGCCGGCAGCGCGAGACGCTCCGCCCAGTCGCGCAGGCTCGGCGGATCGAGCCCGGCGGCGTGGGCCTCGGCCCGCAGGCGCTCCACCGCCGCGAGCTCCGCGGGGCCGAGGCTCGGCCGATGCGACGCTGCCCGCACCCGGTCGCCCTCCAGAGCGACGCGCCCCGCCGCCGCGAGCGCGGTCAGCGCGAGCTCCGCCGCCGCCGGCGCGACGTTCTCGGGGAGGCGACCGCGCAAGGCGCCGCGCGGCATCCCGGGCCGGAGCGGCTCGCGCGCGTGGAAGTCGGCCAGGGCCGCGAGGAGCCTCGCCTCGAGATCGGCCAACGCCTCCGCCGCGAGCAAGAGGCCGCCGGCCGCGCGACGGGCGACACCCTCCTGCGTCAGCGCCTCGAGCACGGCCTCCAGGGTGGGCGGCTCGAGGCCGGTCTCGCGACGCAGCCGCTCCTCCGCGACGCCGGAGAGGCCGGCACGCTCCACCCGCACCCGCACGTCCTCCCGCGGCTCGCGCCGGAGCAGGCGCTCGAGCTCCGGCGCCAGCGCCGGGTCGCTCCGCCGGCGGTGGGGCGGCGCCACGTCGAGGACGATTCCTCCGCCGAGGGTGGCCCCGCCCTCCTCCAGGCGCGCGAAGCCGCGCAGCACGAAGCGATCCCCCGGCAGGAGCGGTGAGGGCTCGCCCTCCAGCCGGATCCGGGCGAAGCCGCACCTCCCGCTCCCGACGCGCGACGCTCCGATCGGCGCCACCCGGGCGCGACGCTCGAGGGTCCCGGCGAGGAAGGAGACGGAGCGCTCGTCCTCGAAGGGCGGTGCGCCGGCGAGCCAACGCACCTCTGCGTCGAGAACCGACGTCGGCTCGAGGGCCCCGGGAAGGGTCACCACCTGGCCGCGGGCGACCTCGGCGAGCTCGACCCCCTGAAGGTTCAGGGCGCAGCGCCCGCCGGGCTCCGCGCGCTCCAGCGCCATGCCGTGGCGCTGGATTCCCCGGAGCCGTGCGCGGCGTCCGCCCGGCAGGATCTCCACGCCGTCGCCCACGGCGAAGGCGCTTCCCACGAGCGTCCCCGTCACCACCGTGCCGAAGCCCCGCGAGGCGAAGGCACGGTCCACCGCCAGGCGCGGCGGCCCGCTCCGCGCGGTGCGCGGCGCCGCCTCGCGCACCAGGCGCAGCAGCGCTTCGCGGAGCGCGGGGAGGCCCTCGCCGGTGGGCGCGCAGACCGCGCAGATCGGCGCCCCGGCGAGGGAGGTCCCGGCGAGGAGCGCCTCCACCTCGTCGCGCGCCAGCGCCACCACGTCCGGCGAGACGAGATCGATCCTCGTGAGCGCCACCACGCCGCGCTCCAGGCCGAGGAGATCGCAGATCGCCACGTGCTCACGCGTCTGGGGCATCACGCCCTCGTCCGCCGCCACCACCAGGAGCACGAGATCGATCCCGGTGGCGCCCGACACCATGGTGCGCACCAGGGCCTCGTGTCCGGGCACGTCGATCACGCCGAGCCGGATGCCGGGCGCGAGGTCGAGCGCGGCGAAGCCGAGCTCGATCGTGATGCCGCGGGCCTTCTCCTCGGGCAGGCGGTCGGTGTCGACGCCGGTGAGCGCGCGCACGAGCGCCGTCTTCCCGTGGTCGATGTGGCCTGCCGTGCCGAGGACCAGCGTGGGTGCGAGGTCAGCCAAGGAGGCTGCGAGCGCCGGCGGGCTCAGGTGCGGGGGCGGATGACATCGCGGCCCACCCAGGGCTGGAGCGCGCGGGGAATCGCGACCGAGCCGTCCGCCCGCTGGTGGTTCTCGAGCACGGCGATCAGGGCGCGCGACACCGCCACCGCGGTCCCGTTCAGCATGTGCACGAGCTCCGTCCGCTTGGCGCCCTTGCGCTTGAAGCGGATGCCGAGGCGCCGCGCCTGGTAGTCCGTGCAGTTGGAGGTGCTGGTCACCTCGCCGTAGGCGCCGCGCTCGCCGCGTCCCGGCATCCAGGCTTCGAGGTCGAACTTCCGGTAGGCGGGAGCGCCGAGATCGCCCGACGCGATGTCGATCACGCGGTAGGGCACCTCGAGGCGTTGGAAGATGCGCTCCTCCAGCTCCACCAGGTGCGCGTGCATGGCCTCCGAGTCCTCGGGCCGCGTGAAGGCGAACATCTCCACCTTCGAGAACTGGTGCACGCGGTAGAGCCCCTTGCTCTCGCGCCCGGCCGCCCCGGCCTCGGTGCGGAAGCAGTGGGAGAGGCCCGCGAGCTGGAGGGGCAGGGCGTCCTCCGCCAGCACCGTATCCGCATAGAGGCCTCCGGGCG